>JGI24973J35851_1000316_pt1 | contig 9537 bp, 10 predicted proteins | sample AntDryMetagUQ889_FD_35851 | JGI IMG/M metagenome (IMG submission 35851) | reverse complement strand
CCACGGTGATATCCAGCGAAAAGCAAAAAACTCACTAAACCCTATGTCCGACGCCATTTCCCGCCGCTTACCCCCAGAATTTATGCAACTGGAAGGTTACCGTAAGTCTGTGGGCGGTGGGGGTATGAAAACAAGGAATTTTTAACCCGCAAGCAAAGAGGCCGTCATTCTGGGCCAGGGAGCCCGGCCTTGAATGGGGGGACCGCGACCCGGAATCCAGGTTTTTATTGGATCCCGGCTTTCCTCGCCCTCTAAGACGCGTCCCTCCCTGGCCGCTTCCCACGTGCCTCGCTCCTTAAGGAGGGGACCTCTCCCCTCCCCGCGAGCACCGGAATGACAAATAGCCAGGGATTTTCATCGCCGGTTTACTAAAAAAAGTGTGGGTTCAAGGGCAGTGAAGGTCTATGAGCAGACGGGCCTAAAGGTGAAAAAGTGAGTGTGTATCGGTGGGTGGGAATACTCCTTCTGGGAGTGGCACTCTCCAGTGAGGCGGCATTGGCGGCCGGGGCTCAGGTCAGTGCCGCGCCATTGGTGAGGCTGTCAGTAGGCATACCGGACACGAAGGCGCCTAGCGCGGGGCCGTCGGCTGGGGCAGGAGCGGGGGCGGCGGTGGGCGAGAGCGGGAGGCTGGTGATCGAGCTAAGCTCGGATCGCAGCGGGGGGGAGCTGAAGGCCGTGGGAGCGGGACAGGGGACGCCCTCCGTGAGTGCGGACATGGTCCAGATCCCTTTGCGCCAGGCCTTAGTCGAGCTCGGGGGTAAGCTCGGGGCTAAGATGTTCATGGCCGACGGGATAGGGGAGGAGGCGATCACGGTCAAATTCCAGAAACTGCCGGTGGAACAAGGACTCAAGCGGATCCTGCAGGGCCAGAGCTACCTGTTGATCCGCAGTCAAGCGCCAGCGGGAGGCAAGGGTGCTGAGGAAATGCGGATCGTGGAGATCCGGGTGATGGGGCAAGGTGCTGGGGGCGCGCCCGCAGTACTGAAGGAGGTGGAGGTTGAACCACAGGGGCAAACGGCGGAGCTGGCGAGGTTGGCTAAACAGGCAAGCGAAGCAGAGAGGCCGGAGGATCGTGTGAAGGCCTTAAAGGAGTTTGCGCACCGGGCCGAGCCTTCGGTATTGGGTAAGGTACTGGTGCCAGCGCTCCAGGATCAAGACCCTCGGGTGAGGAAATTGGCGCTGCAACGGATGACGGATGCGACGGATCCGCCCCTGGAGGCGATGGCGGAGATGGTATTGAGGGATGAGCGCGCGGCGCTGAGGAGCTCTGGGATAGACACCTTGGTGGGCATTCATGGGGCGGCGGCCGCCCCAACGCTGGAGCAGGCCTTGAGCGATCCCAGCCTCGCGGTGCGCAGAGCCGCCCAGCAGGGTCTTGAGCTGATCCGCCAGCTGGAGGAAAGGATCATCCACAAGCAGCAATAGAGGCGCAAGGCGGCTTATTGATCAGCCTGGGAGAAGGCGGCCAGTAGACGTAGATACCGTCTTTGTTGTCAAGGGGTATTTAAACGGATTGTGGTTGGTAAGGTCTTTGATGTTTTAGCACTCCAAAGCAGATATGGACGAGCTTACGCATCGCGGCACCGAGGGCGGACATTTTGGTTTTCCCGCGAGCGATGAGGCGTTGATAGAGTCGTCGAATATCGGGGTTATACTGGGTCGCATGACACTCCCCGAGGCGCTCCGCCCATTGCAGGAGCACAAGGATGCGTTACGCTAGCCTGTGGACGGCTCCCGGAGGACCGGCCGTTGCGATCGACGAACTGCTCTTCATGGCTTATTCGCCGATCGAGCAGGCTCAGGCTCTTGCGCAACCCGAAGCTCACCGAGTTCACGAAGGCCGACGGCATGATGCCGGCGCAGGCCGCTCCCCAGCTTTGAAAATTGGATCTACTGAGACTCGATGCTGTAGGCTGCCTGTCGGAAATATATGACAAGGTGGAGTTTATTGGCGACCGTTGAACCTCCGTACGCACCAAGCTCTTGATCTCCTTGGAACCGATCGGCACTATCATCGTCAATACTACAGAAGGAATTGCAACTCTGGCATTATGGCGTACCGCCGGGCGATCAATTGATGTCAGGAGCTAGCCATGAAAGCTTCTCTACTACTGTTAGGTCTTCTCGCATTGGTGGTTGTCGGTAGCTGCATGTTGGCGAAATACCGCGATGACTTCGCGATCATGAAACCTGCCGTCCGCCACATGGAACTGGTGCTTGACAACATCAACGGCACGGTCTCTATAGCTGGTGTCGATGGCTTGCAGCAGGTGGAAATCGCCGGGGTGAAGATCGCAAAAGCGAGCACGACCGAGTCGGCGAAGGAAGAGGCCGCCAGGATCAGCATCAACGTCGACGACTCCGGGCCGGCGCTTCGCGTCAAGACCGAGCAGCCGAACGGCAGTCTCAGCGTATCCTACACCGTCAACTACCAGATCCGGGTGCCGCGTGGTTGGAAAGTCACCGTCAAGAATGTCAATGGTGACGTGAAAGTTCGTGACATCCGCAATGCTGCCGTGGCCACGATTATGAATGGTCAGCTCAACGTGGCGGGTATCGAGGGGAGCTTCGATGGCGAGGTCACAAACGGACAGATCGTCTGCGACATCGCTCCTCCAGCCAGCGGCACCGTCAAGCTGGAGACTGTCAACGGACAGGTGACCGGGAAGGTGAGAATGGCCGAGAGCGTGACGCTGAACGCAAAGAGCGTCAACGGTGAGATCGACCTCGCGGTTCCGCGCAGCACCTCGGCGAAGGTCAATGCCGATGTCAGCGTAGGAAACTTCAACGTCTCCAATCTCGCGCTAGCCGATAGCAAACGTTCGCGAAACTTCACCGGTGAGCATGTGCAGGGGATGCTTGGAAGCGGCACCGGATCGATCGACCTCGCCGTGCAGAACGGCGCCATTGACCTGAAGGGATTCTGATAACAAGCCGGATGCACGTGCCGACTTGACTCCTACCCTAAGCCCTCCCCTTACCTGAAACGATCGGGCATACGTTGGCGGCATGCGGGCGGACACACTGATGATCAGTTTGAGACCTACACGCAAATATATGTTTCCAGAGCTACTGCAACCCGAATCTTTTGGCGACCTGAAGGACATGGATCAGCGCCCCTTCTCTGAGGGAAATGCCACTCAAATGGCTCGTAATGGGGTTTCTTTTACGTATAAGAGTTCACCTTATGCTGGAAGCCGCTACGGCAAAGAGATGAATGTTTCCGCTCTTTCGCAAATGGCTAAACACTGGAGCGTCATATTGGCTGATTTGGCGTTTCTTCGCACTCAATATTTACAGCGGCATTCTCTTAAGCATCTGAAGAACCTATGGAATCTTTGGAATTTTGCCCACACAGCAACATCCATCCATGCTTACCTAGTGCGTCGTTCGCAAAACCCGTTCAAGAGCGGAGATCTGCCACCGCGTATTGGCGGCCTATTTAAAGCTGCACAAGGATTATTCATGACTAGCCAACACATGATCCTCTCTGGACGACCGTTTGATTCAGTTGTCAATGCGAAAGAATTTATAGAATATATCGAAGCCAACGAAATATTTACTATGCCCTCAACGAATAAGGTCTGTTCGGGTCCACCGTACATGGTGGATGAATTCGTTGTAGTTGCTCTGAACGGCCAGAAGATCACCTCGACTCCGCATCCTAACCTCGAGAGCATCATTGGTGATATGGATGCTTTTTTCGATTACAGCGACAAAAGAATAAAGCTTATGATGGTTCAGTATCTCTTTGCTTTGCAAAATCAGCTCTTACTTAATGACCTTGGGAAGGCTATGTCGCCCCTCGGTGGGCCTAACTTCGAATCAAATGAACTCACATCTATTTTACTCTCTCTAAGCGCGGAGGTTAACAGACAGTCTGTCGAGTTGGTCTCGCATTTGCTGTCAGCTTACAATATTGATGGCAGGTTGAACCGATTGTTTGCTACGGAAAGAACATTGCCTCCCACCGAAGATCCCACCATCTTGAAGGCGTTCAGAAGTAAGTTCGAGAAAATAAACTCGCAAGAGGGTAGATTAGCATTCCAGTTTCTCTCTTATTATCTGGGCCTAGAAAGAGAAGCTCTGCTTGTTTTAATGTTACTTCAAGGGGAAATCGCTCAGTCGCTGAGCAGAAACGATACAATTGTTCTTAATGGTTCTCATATTGCGCAGATGATGCCCAATAATGTGTCTAAGATATTTTCCGATTGGATCGGAATTTCAATTTGCAACGATTCTACTCATGCTGTGTTTCAGTGCGATTCCTTGCGAATTGAAGTCAAATAATTCGGCCTGTACAATTGAAATTGGCTCGCCTTGATGCGAGAGAATTGAGTATAACGTAGCCCAGGCACGTGTTGGAGAGATCACAGGGGGGTGAGCGATGGCCTTAGCAGAACCTGGCGTTTCGGATCAAGGTTGAGATTGTGGAGTAACGAACGGTCTCCAGTACGCACGCTCACCACCAGGATCGCAAAGCGTTCCCCCAAGTCCGTCTGTGTTCGTGACATCCGCAATGCTGCCGTGCCGCTTCCAAGCATCCCTGCACATGCTCGCCGGTGAAGTTTCGCGAACTTCTGCTCTCGGCTAACGCGAGATTGAAGACGTTGAAGTTTCCTACGCTGACATCGGCATCGACCTTCGCAGGTGCTGCGCGGAACCGCGAGGTCGATCTCACCGCTGACGCTCTGCGTTCAGCGTCACGCTCTCGGCCATTCTCACCTTCCCGGTCACCTGTCCGTTGACAGTCTCCAGCTTGACGGTGCCGTTGGCTGGAGGAGCGATGTCGCAGGCGATCTGTCCGTTTCTGACCTCGCCATCGAAGCTACCCTCGATACCCGCCACGTCGAGCTGACCATTCGCGATCGTGGCCACTGAACCTGAATCCGCTGTATGCTGCTTTCGCTTTCCGTCCATCTTGGACCCCTTTCAATCGTCTCATCTATCTTAATCCGTGGTCCAGTTTTTGGGGTCCACTATAGGATCCACACATTGAGCAAGAAGCTCAAGGCGATCAGCAAGACAGGACAAACCGCAACCGCCACTGTGACGCGCAAGTGCTTCACCACCATCACATAGGCGGTAGCGACCCGATAGAAGCGGTGGTGCCATCCTTCGCCTGTCCCCGCACCCACGGAACGTCAGCCTGTGCCGTCTTGCCATAATACGGCCGGTCATGAAAATCAACGGCAAGCTCGCAGGGGCGCCGCTTGACCCGTTCGGGTTATCTCCGCCGCCAGCGCCCCATTTAGACACTGCACTAGTGGTCTGACGCAAAAATTTTGGTCGGTGAGAATCCCTCCCCCTCTTATAAGCGAAATGCTTGTTTGAAGGAGGGCTTCTCCAAGTCATTCCAACGAAGGATATAATCGCTTGAGTTTGACACGTGCCAACTGATTCAATTTGCGTTTTTCAAGGGCGGCACGGGCCGAGATATCTAATAAGTCTAGAGCTGAGTGGCGATATTCCCCAAGTGAATTAAAACCGTCAATCAACCTTTCAATCCCACCAAAATCTTCAACATCCTTCATGGTGATCGTCCCTTTGTGAGATTGAAGAAAGTCGCCTCCCTTCGATACAGCAGCCCTCTCAAAATAGCGGTTGATTATGTCTGCTATACGATGATGTCTCCACCAGAAACTCATAGAAATGCTTTTATCCAAAGCATGCACGTAATGCCAATAGTTTCCTGGTATAAATACTATCTCAGCAGGATAAATAATGGTTTCAAAAAGAGTTGCTTTGCGAAATAGAGGATACTTGGAAAAGTCTACATTACGTGGATCGGAAATATGACTGTGAAAGGCATCTTCTTCCTCAGGCGCCCTTTTATACATAAACATATCTTGATCCCCAGATACCATGACAACGTGTTTTCGACCGCAAATTTGTACAAAAATATTGTTGATCCAGTCATACGAATTGTGGTTGTCTTTGTGAAAACCCAACACTGTTTCTGCAGGGCCAATCCACAAATTTACAACATGGCGCCTTTCTGGATGACAGTATTCAGGGGTTTGGAAATCATCTTCCAGGCCTGGAAATTCTTCAGCGGGACATTGATCCATGTACAGAAGCTCACCAGTATTGGAAAGTATGCTGTCCATATAATCAGCAATATTCATCTGAACAGGTCTCGCGGTATAATTTGGAGTAACACTTAAATTAACAACCTTTGTCTCATAATGTTGTTTGAACCACCCGTGGGTCCAGAGCGACATTGTTTTCCACCCAGTCAAAGCACCGGTTATGACTACTGGTTTCATTGGAATTTCGTAGTGCCGACGGAATTCTTCAACAGAAGGTCGTTCCACACGCTTTATCTGAAAATAATAGGGCCCGTTCACAGCTTTCCTCTATATTCTCTTGAGTTGAATATAAGATTTATTCAAGTGTAACCCTGATCGCTTTACAACAACGGCTGCACTTCTTGCAGTTGAACAGAATCTTCTGACAATCGCAACCCCATTCCATCCCGAGCCCATAGTTATAGACTCGGTTACTCTCAACAGTCTCGAGCAGATCTAAGGCCGCCTTCGCATCACAACCCTTGGTTCTTCTAGATTGGTCGTGACTGTGCTGCAGCTTGGTCGGTAGAAGTGCTCCATAAAGTCAGGATAGCGGTGCGCCGACGCACTCCATTCCTAAAAATACAGTTTGGATCGGCCCTAGAATGTGGCGAAGATGTTCATACATGCGTTTGTCTAAACAGTTGGAGTCGGCAGCAAACAAAACCTGTTGCTAGCCGCTCGAATTATGTAATCCCACCTTTCCGTGTGGTAGTTCCCAAGAAAAATAAACGCCCTTTTTCGCCAAACAGAAATGTACTGATGGGTCAGTGAGTTGTCAAGCGCGTGGATCCTCGGGGATCCTCGGCCTAGAATCGGGGACTTTTCGGGCCATTCATCGGGCCCTCGGTGCCAAATTTCGAGACGGTTTGGCGGCGCACCGGGCTTATGATCCGGGGATTCTCCTGAAGATCATTCGCTACGCTTACGCACGGGGAATTATCTCGAGCCGTGAGATTGAACGGTGTTGTCGGGAGAACATTATGTTCATGGCGCTTTCTGCGGATACCCAGCCGCATTTCAGCATGTTCGCCGGTTTTATTTCGTCGATGAGCGATGAGATCACGACGTTATTTCGGGATGTGCTATTGGTGTGTGAGGAGATGGGCCTGATTGGCAAAGAGCTCTTTGCCATCGATGGCTGTAAACTTCCCTCCAATGCGTCGAAGGAATGGAGTGACAGCGAGGGGCGTTTGAGAACGAGAAGCAGCAGGTGGAAGGGGCCATACGGTATCTGCTCAAGCGGCATCGGATCGGAGCGAGGCCGATGATTCATTGCGAGAGGCGGGAACGGGAGCGAAAACAACTCAAGACGATTCGGAAAAAATCCGGAAGAAGACATCTCGCAGAAACCAGACTCACGGCCGATGCGGGGTTTCATACGGAAGCCAATATGAAGCGCTTATTCGAGGAAGGCATCGATGCCTATGTGGCCGACACCCAACAGGCCCTTTGAGTCCCCCTACCGTGGCCGAGATGACCAAGAAGATCGAGAAAGCTAAGACCAGCGGTGCTGAACTTTTGACAGCCATAATACCGCCGGTCTCTCGAGAGTCACATCGCATGAAGGTGTAGCTCTATAGTTGATCGGGGTGTTCCCACTGGCGGTGGTCAAGTAGTATTATGGCCTCCTAATTATTCGGCTTGGAGTTGCTATTCAGTTACAAGCTCTCAGATTTAGTTGTCGAAATGACTTCTGTCGCAGCACACATTGCGCACAGCGAAAGTCTGCCAAATCCTGTTGCGCCGCCTCGACCACGATTAAATGTGAAGCTATCAGACTCAACTTTTGGCCATTTTCATCCTCGACCCTAACCCTTCTCGCGGCCTCAGGGTCATGCTTGTCAAATTAGGCAATGTCGGGCTGAAACGGTGACTTTACGAAATTTAAGCAATCGATTCGCACTGCTCATTTCTGCATGGCTCCACACTCTAAAAAATGGCCAAAGTCGAGTCAGAGTCTCAGATCAACAAGCTAAGGAGTGCTAGATGAAAGTCTATCAACCTGTCATAAGTGACGATCAATGAAATTCTTTGAAGACAAAGATATTAATGAATCGTTGCAGGAGGCGGGAAAGGATGTATAGGTAGGAATGGATGTACAGCCCTTCTAAGTGCGAGCCCGAAAGCCGCCCCTCGCGGGGGTTAATTACCTATTGCTACTTTCAATTCAATACTGGGTTTTACATCATGATCAGAAGTGACGAGGAAAATCTTGAACTTATCAAGTCAACGGAATCAGTCGATGAAATCAACGCCAAATTTTATGGAAGGTTTCAGTATCCGTGGGCACCAATGGTTTTCAATGGCCTCACCGATCCATATTTTGAGACTCTGATGCTAAACCAAAGCATCGGCAGTTGGGACCATCATGTTGTTCCAAAGGACGCAAAGATCTGGGTGGCGGGGTGTGGTACCAATCAAGCAGTTTTCACCGCTCTGCGATTTCCTAACTCAAGTGTGCTGGGATCGGACTTGTCAGCTAAATCCTTAGAGACATGCGCTCAGACCGCGAAGCAACTAGGCATTGCGAATTTGGAGCTGAGAGAGGAAAGCATCAACAAAGCTATGTATCAAGAACCGTTCGATCATATCATCTGCACTGGTGTCGTACATCATAATGCTGAGCCCAAGGTTGCTTTAGACAAACTAGCAAATGCGCTGAAGCCATCAGGTCTGTTAGAGCTGATGGTCTACAATCGATACCATAGGATAGAAACAACCGCATTCCAAAAGGCTGTAAGGACCCTTGGGGCTAGCACCACCGGAGTCAACTTCGAGTCAGAAATGATGATCGCAAAGAAAATAATTCATGAAAGCAAGATGGAAAATAGCATGACTCAGTTTTTGCATGAATACATAGATCTTCCAGAGTCTCAAACAGCAGACACCTTACTACAACCAGTAGAATACAGCCTCACCGTTGAGTCGTTGGAAGCTTTATCGACAAGTTGCGGCCTAGAGTTCGTTGCTCCTTGTATCAATCGATTTGATAAAGCCAAGGGAACCTTCTTCTGGAACATGGAATTTGATGATCCTGATTTACAGGATCGTTACGACTCGCTACCTGATTCGCGTCGCTGGCAAGTATCAAACCTTCTGATGCTTGAAAAATCACCGATGCTTTGGTTTTACCTGCAGCGCAAGGATGCTGGTCGAGAGAGGAAGTCTGAAAAACAGTTCTGCGAGGAATTTCTCGATTCGAGATTTACTAGAGCTAATACAGAGATGAGAGCTTATGTGCGAGATAAGGATGGAAAATATAAATTGAGTGTACGATTGGTACCCTATCCTGATGCTCGATACCCGGATACTTTATGCCGCCAGATTATGGAATCAGTTGTCGTTCAAGCTCCCGTCCGAATAGGTGATATTTTCCAGCAGTTAGGGATCGACACAAGGTTTCAAGTAGTAAATAAACTACGCCTTTACCTGACGACTAATGCATTTCCGTATTTAATAGCTG
>JGI24973J35851_1000315_pt1 | contig 9542 bp, 9 predicted proteins | sample AntDryMetagUQ889_FD_35851 | JGI IMG/M metagenome (IMG submission 35851) | reverse complement strand
TCCCCGGCGCCGGCGACCGAGGCGGCTAGCGGCGGATCTCCAGCTGGATCACCCCGACCGGCTGATTCGTGGAGAAGTTCGTGGTCGAGAACGCCCTGTTGAGGGCGACGGCGCCCTGAACCGCAAGTCCGGCGTCCGCGCGGACAACGAGGCGCCGGCCCACGGTCTGCACCCTCAGGTTCGACAGGTTGAGGAACTTGATGCGGTTGACCCCGGAACGGACGCCTACGAACGGCCGTCGTGTGAAGTTGACCTTGAAGTTGGTCAGCGCCGAGGACACGCCGGAGCGCGAGACCGCCACCCCGCCGGCGTGGTTGACGTAGCCGGCGATCCGGGTGCGGGAGACGCCCACCCGCCCAGACGTGATCGGGAAGACGATCAGCGGCGGCCGCGGGCCTGCCGGGGAGACCACGTTGAGCACGAAGCCGTTGTCGGAGAGCAGCTGGTTGAACGCGGGCGTCGGTGCCAGCGCGGTCTCCACGCCGCGGATCCGCACGGTCTGGGCCGACGCCGTGGCCGGGATGGCCACGAGCATCAGCGCGACCGCTGCACCCAGTGCGGCGAGCCGCCGTGAGAGGGTTGATCGGATAGGGGTCATCGAAGGAGCTCCTGGACGGGAACGGGACGGAGCGGACACCGCGAACGCGGACCTCGGCCGGGCGGGCATCCGCAGGGGATGATGGCCTACCGGTCCATGAACCGCAAGACCGGGCGGGGCTGGCGCCACGACCCGTCCTATCCTGCCCGACCATGAGCTACACGATCAAGAACCTGCGCGAGGTCAAGGATGTCGCCCCTGACCACGGCTTCTCNGAGATCCAGGAGGCGCGGTTTCCACGGAGCGACCTGGGAGCCGAGGCCACCGGGCTCGCCTACCACGTGATGNNCCCCGGCAAGCGCGGCTTCGGTCACCGGCACGAGAGCGCCGAGGAGGTCTACGTCGTGCTCTCGGGGTCCGGACGGATGAAGCTCGACGAGGAGATCGTCGAGCTCTCCCGGATGGACTCGATCCGGGTCGCCCCGCAGGTGGCGCGGGCCTTCGAGGCCGGGCCGGACGGCCTCGAGCTCCTCGCGTTCGGCCCCCATCACGACCGCGACGGCGAGATACTCCAGGACTTCTGGGTCGACTGACGGCGGGCAAGGCGCGGGGAGCCCGCCCCGACCCCGGCCGGCTCCGCTCCCGCCCCGGTCCCTACAGCCCGAGCGACTTCCCGAGGATCTCGCGCATGATCTCGTCGGTGCCGCCGCCGATGGGACCGAGGCGGGCGTCGCGCACCGCGCGCTCGATCCCGTACTCGACCATGTAGCCGGCGCCGCCGTGGACCTGAAGGCAGTCGTCGAGCACGTCGACGCATGAGCGCTGGGTGAAGAGCTTGGCCATGGTCACCTCGTTGACCGGGTTACGGTCCTCGGCGTAGAGGCGCAGCGCGTCGTAGGTGATGGTCCGCGATGCCTCGATCGTCGTCATCGCGTCGGCCATCTTGTGGCGGATGGCCTGGAACCGACCGATCGGCCGCCCGAACGCGGTGCGCTCCTGCGCGTACTCGAGCGTGCGCTCGAACCAGAGCTGCATGGCCCCCACCGCTCCCAGCGCCATGATCAGCCGCTCCCAGAGGAAGTTGGCCATGATCATGTAGAAGCCCTGGTTCTCCTCGCCGAGGCGGTTCTCCTCGGGCACGAAGACATCGTCGAAGGCGACCACGGCGGTGTCCGAGGCGTGCCAGCCCATCTTCTCGAGCGCACTCGACTCGACGCCGTCGCCGCGGTCGATCACGAGCAGGGAGAGGCCCCGGTGCCCGCCCTCCTCGCCGGTGCGGACCGCGGTGACGATGAAGTCNGCNCGCACGCCGTTGGTGATGTAGGTCTTCTCGCCGTTGACCACGTACCCGCCGTCCACNCGCCGNGCGGTGGTGCGCACGCCGGCCACGTCNGAGCCGCCGCCNGGCTCGGTGATGGCGAGTGCGGCGATCCTCTCGCCGCGGATGCCCGGCTCGAGGTAGCGGCGCTTCTGGTCCTCGGTGCCGAAGCGCTCCACCGGCGGCAGNGCGATCCCCGAGTGGGCCCAGATNCCCGCGGCCACCCCGCCCGAGCCGCAGCGCTGTAGCTCCTCGACGAACACCGCACCGGCCAGCGGACCACCCCCCTCCCCTCCGTGCTCCTCCGGGAAGGTCAGGCCCAGGTAGCCCTGCGCGGCGCAGCGGGCGAAGACGTCGTTCGGGAACCACTTGTCGCGCTCCCACTGGTCTACGTGGGGCGCGAGCTCGGTCTCCACCCAGCGACGGACGACCGAGCGGAACTCCTCGAGCTCCTCGGTGAAGGGGGAGCGCGGGCGCCGCTCGGCGTAGCGGGAGGGGCGGCTCGACGCGGTGGCGCTCACGTGAGGGGAGGCTAATGCCCGAGACCCGGGCTCACCCGGCTCGTCGACCGCGCTTCGAGCGGTCGACCTCGTTCGACCCTGCCAAACCCCTGTCACGTACTCCTCCCCGGGGCGTGTTCGGGGTTAGGCATGGTGTACATGCGTAAGTCCGGTCACCTCTGTTCCGGAGGTGCCGTGACCGAGGTTCTGCATGTCCACCCCCGGTCCGCGACGGCGATCCGGCCTGCTAGAACCATCTTCGTCGTGGCCGACCAACGCGTCCTCGTGATCACCGGCGCCAGCACCGGCATCGGTGCGGCCAGCGCCCGGCGCGCGGTGGAGGCCGGCTGGCGGGTGGTGCTCGCCGCCCGCTCCGAGGACAAGCTCGACGACCTGGCGCAGGAGCTCGGCGGGGAGGAGCGCGCCGTCGCGAAGCGCTGCGACGTGACCGACTGGGAGGACCAGCAGGCCCTCGTGGCCACCGCGGTCGAGCGCTTCGGCCGCCTCGACGCCTTCTTCGCCAACGCGGGGTTCGGCGCCTCGCGCGGGTTCCTCGAGGAGTCGGTCGAGCACTGGAAGGCGATGATCGACACAAACGTCTACGGCGTCGCGCTGTCGATTCGGGCTGCGCTCGGCCACTTCCGCCAGGCGGGCGGCGGGCACATGGTGCTGATGAGCTCGGTTGCCGGTCGTCGCCACCTCCCGGGGTCGCTCTACGGGGCCACCAAGTGGGCGGTCACCGCCATGGGCGAGAGCCTGCGCCAGGAGGTCTCCGGCGAGGACATACGGGTCACCCTCGTCGAGCCCGGGATGGTGGACACGCCGTTCTTCGACAACCGCCCGAGCGAGGCCCTGGAGGCCGACGACATCGCCCGCGCGGTCGTGTACGCGCTCGAGCAGCCGCCCCACGTCGAGGTGGCCGAGACGGTCATCCGGCCGCTCCGCTCGGGCTGAGGCCAGGGAGCACCGCACTAGGGTGCGCGCCGTACCGCTGCTCGCTACAGCGGTGCCGTGCCCCCGGGTGTTCACGCACCGCGGGGGCGTTGTATTGGGCGGCGGCGCGACCAACACCGGATCGGCGAGTGGCCGCGGGACCGTCGGCCGACGGACGTAAGGTCGACCCGTGTCCGACTGGGTCCGAGTGGTCGCACATATGGACATGGACGCCTTCTACGTGAGCGTCGAGCTGGCCCGCCGTCCTGACCTGCGCGGGCTGCCCGTGGTGGTGGCCGGCACGGGTCCGCGGGCGGTGGTCACCACCGCGAGCTACGAAGCGCGGCGCTTCGGCGTGTTCTCGGCCACGCCCGCCGAGCGCGCGCGGCGGCTCTGTCCGCAAGCGGTGTTCCTCGCGCCCGACTTCGACCTCTACCGCGAGCGCTCGCGCGAGGTCATGGACGTCGTGCGCGAGCAGGTGGAACGGGTGGAGCAGGTGGGCCTCGACGAGGCCTACCTCGACCTGACCGAGCTCGGATGGCCGCGGGCCACGGCGCGGACGGTCAAGGCGACGGTGGCCGCGCGCACCGGCCTGACCTGCTCGATCGGCATGGGACCGAGCAAGCTCGTGGCCAAGGTCGCCTCCGACGCGGAGAAGCCGGACGGCTTCGTGGTGCTCAGCCGCGAGGAGGCTCGGAAGCGCTTCGCGGCCTCGCCGCCGGGCCTCGTGCCGGGCATCGGCCCGCGGACCGCGGAGCGCCTNGCCGCCCGCGGCATCGTNACCCTCGGTGTGCTGGCNGCGGCACCCCCCGACTCGCTGCGCGAGTGGTTCGGCCCCCGGCTCGGCGCCCATCTCTCGGCGCTGGCGCGGTTCGAGGACGAGCGAGCCGTCGGGGGTCCGCGNACAGCGAAGTCCGAGTCCCGGGAGACGACCTTCCCCCACGATCTGTCGGGTCTGCCGGCCCTCGAGCCGGCGCTCGAGCGGCTGTGCGACGACCTGTGCGTCCGCCTCGAGCGCTCCGGGGGGCGCGGCCGGACGGTGGGCATCAAGGTGAGGCTGTCCGACTTCTCCACGCTCACGCGGGCGCGCACCCTGTCCACCGCGACGAGCGAGCGGGGCGTGGTCGGCGGCGTGGCACTCGACCTCCTCCGTGAGCTGTCGCCCACCGCACCCGTGCGTCTGTTGGGCGTGCGGGTGGCCGGTCTGGACATCGAGGGGTCGTCGGCCCCGCTCGGGGAACCGCAGCTATCGCTCGAGTTGGGCGCGGGCGCCTAACTCCGCCCGCCTACCCCGTCGCCCTCATCGCGTGGACTGGATCACCCCTGTTGAGGGGAACGCCAGCGAGCGGCGCGTGGCGGCGGTCAGGTCCCACTCGCGCCCTCCGACGAACGGGCCGCGGTCGATCACCGGCACGGTCACCGTGCGGCTGCCGTAGCGGAACGTCACGCGCGTGCCGCACGGCAGGCGCTTGTGGGCGACGCCGAGCGTGCTCGGTCGGATGATCTGCCCGCAGGCCGTCCGGCGTCCGAAGAACCCCGGTCCGTACCAGGAGGCCACCGAGGAGCGGTAGACGTTGACGTCCTCGGAGTCGACGAGGCGGCGCCCGGCGGCCAGCGCCTCTCCGAGTGGACGGGCCCGCACCCGGAAACGGCCGGGGCGCGGGGGCCGCCACGAGGCCGTGAAGCGCCCTCCCGCCCGGGTGGTGGTGCGAGCGACGGTGGTCCATCCGCGACGCCCGACCCCCACCTCGACGAGGGCGGTCTCCCCCGCCCGCGAGCCCGCGAGCCGGCCGCTCAGGGTCACCAGCCCACCCTGGCGCACGTGCCGGGACGCGTCGAGGTTCGTGGCGGTGTCCCGGCGCTCGTCCGCGGAGGAGCTCCCCTGTCCGGAGGACGTCCCCTGTCCGGAGGAGGTCTGGGCCACGGCAGGAGCGGGAGCCGCCAGCCAGCAGGCTGAGGGCCAGTGGCGCGAGCGCCGCCAAGCGGCGCGGCATGCGCGCGCGCACGGGCGTGTATTCGGTTGGCACCGATACTTCCTTTCTCGGCTCTCGCCTACGGGGTTAGCTGTCGGGCTCGCGACCGCGCCGCCTCTTGGCGCGCCCGCTACGGCCGGATCACCGGCCGACTCGCCCCGCCCGCGTCCGGTCGGACGCGGAAGTGGGTCCCCCGTTCGCCGGCCTCTGGGAGGTCGGCGACTCGGCAAGCCGCTATGTCTTCAGGTCAACGAGGGCGGCTAACACCGGGCCGGCGCGTTCGGTGCGGTCCCGCGCTGTGTGCGCTGCGTCCACCGAGGAGCGAGCCGCCCGACGCGAAGCGCTCGCGCCCGGCCGCCCCGCGGCTCAGGGCTCGCGCTCGCCCGTCGACACGTGCTCACCTGCGGCGGGCACCCCGACGTCCGGGGTGCGAGCCACACAGAGGGCCAGCACCACGAGGTGGACGCCGGGGAACAGGCGTACGCCGTCGGTGAGGTCGGCGGCGTGGCGCTCGTGGAGGTCGAGCAGCTCGAGCACCGAGCGGCAGACCGGCGACTGNGGCGCGTCCTCTCCCACCTCACAGGCCAGGCGCGCGAGCGGCATCAGCTCGTCGGCGTCCGCCCCGGTCATGAGCCGGCCCACCATCGAGTAGAGCTGGCCGCACACCCGCTCGAGGAGGATGTCGAGCCGCTCCTCGCCCATCCCGACCGCCGGGCCGAGGTCGAGCGGGTCCTCACCCTGGAGGAGGCGCTCGAGCTGGCCCCCGGCGAGCGCGCGGAGCTGGTCGTCGGCGTAGCCGAGCTGGAGCGCGCAGCGCATGACCAGCAGCACCGAGTGGAGCGGCGTGCCGTAGGGCGCGTCGCTCGCGAACAGCACCTGGCCGGGCGGCACGAGGCCGAGCAGGGCGAGAAGGTCGGTGGGGCTCCACCACGAGGTGTCGAAGAACAGGTTCGGGTGCTCGGGCGCGTGGCGCCATATCCAGCTCAGGTCGCTCACCGCGGCGTGGGCCAGGATGAGCCGGGCACCCGGAAAGCGCTCCGACAGGAGCAGAGCGTGCCGACCCAGCGCGGGGATGCCGCGCCCGGCGTGCACCAGCACGGGCAGCCGGCGCTCGTCGGCCAGCGCCAGCAGGCCCTCGACCGCCGGGTGCTCGAGCGTGAACCCCTCCGCACGGGGGTGGAGCTTGATGCCGCGAGCGCCCGCGGCCAGGCATCGCTCGGCCTCGGGCACGGCCTCGCTCGCCGGGTCCACGCGGCAGAGCGGCATCAGCCGCCCGCCGGAGGCCTCGGCCTCGGCGAGCACCCGGTCGTTCGCCGCGCGGTAGCCGGAGGGCTCGTGCATCGTGAACACCACGCCACGGCCGTCCACCACGTCGAGCGCCGCCAGCAGCTCGTCCGCGGTGCAGCGGAACCCGTCGGGGTCGTCCTGCCCGGTGTGCGTGTGCGCGTCGAGGAGCTCGAGCGGCGGAAGGTCCTCGCGGAGGCGCTCGTACCACGGGGCGATGAGTCCGTCCGCGTGCATCGGCGCCACCCTACTGCTGTAGCCTCGCGTCTCCGGGGAGAGCGAGACCATGGAGGCAGCATGCAGGCGAGCGGCGATCGGTTGAGCGCTCTCGACATGTCGTTCCTCACGCTCGAGGACGACTCCTCGCACATGCACGTCGCGGCCGTACTGATATTCGAGGGCGACGCGCCGTCCTACGAGGAGCTCCTCGAGAGCGTCGAGCGGCGACTGCACCTCGTGCCCCGCTACCGCCAGCGCCTCGCGTGGGTGCCCTTCGACGCCGCCCGCCCGCGCTGGGTGGACGACCCCCACCTCAACCTGGGCTACCACGTCCGCGGCACGGCCCTCCCGCCCCCGGGCAGCGACGCGCAGCTGCGCGATCTCGCCGGCCGTCTCGCCGGCCAGCAGCTCGACCGCGACAAGCCCCTGTGGGAGCTGTGGCTCGTGGAGGGGCTCGAGGACGAGCGCTTCGCGGTGATATCGAAGACCCATCACGCGCTGATCGACGGCATCGCCGGGGTGGACCTCATGTCGGTGCTGTTCGACACCGCCGCCGACCCGGTCGCGCCACCCGATCCCGGCCGACCGTGGCTTCCGCGCCCGAGCCCCTCGGGCGCCCAGCTGCTCGTCGAGGCCGTGACCGAGCGCGCCTCGACGCCCCGCTCGCTGCTCGGCTCGGCCTCGGGGCTCCTCTCCCGTCCCCGCGAGATCCTGGGCGAGGCCTGGCAGCAGGCGGTGGGCGTCGGCGCGCTGGCGTGGGCGGGGCTGCGTCCCGCGCCGCCGAGCCCCTACAACACGCCCATCGGGCCGCATCGGCGCTTCTCCTGGATGAGCGCCTCCCTGGCCGACCTGAAGGCCGTCAAGGACGCTCTCGGCGGCACCGTCAACGATGTCGTGCTGGCCACCGTGGCCGGCGGTCTCGGACGACACATGCGCCGCCTCGGGCTCGAGACCGAGGGCCTCGACCTCCACGCCTTCGTGCCCGTGAGCATCCGCTCGGACGATGACCGGGAGGCAGGTGGGAACCGCGTGGCCGGGATCATCGCGCCCCTGCCCGTGGGCGTGCACGATCCGCGTGAGCGCCTGGCCATCGTCTCCGAGGCGATGGACGATCTCAAGACGTCCGGTCAGGCGGTGGGGGCGCGCAACCTGACCGAGCTGAGCGGCTTCGCCCCGCCCACGATCCTCTCCCGGGCATCGCGGCTGGCCTCTCGCCAGCGCTTCATCAACACCGTCGTGACCAACGTGCCCGGCCCGCAGCAGCCGCTCTACCTCCTCGGCCGCCGGATGCTCGAGATGATTCCCGAGATGCCCCTCGCCAGCAACGTCGCACTAGGGGTGGCCATCGTCTCCTACGCGGGGCGGATGAGCTTCGGCCTGTCCGCCGACTACGACGCGGTACCCGATCTCGAGGACATCGTCGACGACCTCGAGGGCTCGCTCGCGGAGCTGGCCCGCGCCTCCGGCGTGAGGCTCCACCGTCCCTCTGCCGAGGCGCCGCCGAGCGTGAACGGCGATGGACGGCGGAAGACCGGCTCGCGGCGCAAGGCGCGTGCCTGATGCGCTCGAAGGTGGTCGATGCAGCACGAGGGCTCGGCCTCGGCCTCGAGGTGAAGACCCTGGCGCGGCCCGCGTACACGCTTCCGGAGACCGCCGCCACCGTGGGGTGCGAGGCGGCGAGCATCGCCAAGTCGGTGGTCTTCCTGGCCGACGGCGAGCCGGTGGTGTGCATCACCTCCGGTGCCCGATGGGTGGACCCCGACCGCCTCTGCGACGTGCTCGACTGCGCCCACGTCGAGGCGGCCTCCCCGTCGGAGGTGCGCGTGGCCACCGGGTTCGCGCCGGGCGCCGTGCCTCCCGTCGGGCACGGTCTGCGGGTTGTGATCGACGAGGTCGTCCTCGGCTTCGAGACCATGTGGGCCTCCTGCGGCGACGGCGCCTCGGTGTTCGAGCTGCATCCGCGCGAGCTGGCCGACTGCACCGCCGCAGAGGTGGCGCCGCTCAGCGAGTAGGGCCCGGCGCCCGCGGCGGCCTCGGGTCGAGCACGGGCGCGCGATACTCCACAGCATGAGCGCACGCACCGACCTCATGCGGGTGGCCCTGGCCCAGCTCAACGCCACGGTGGGCGACATCGAGGGCAACGCCCGCCGCATCGCCGGCATGGTCGAGGAGGCGCGCGAGGAGGCCGCGAGCGTGGTGGTCTTCCCCGAGCTGGCGCTGACCGGCTACCCGCCCGAGGACCTGCTCCTTCGCCCGAGCTTCTCCGACGCCGCGGGTGAGGCGCTGCGCGAGCTCGCGCGCGGATGCGAGGGAATCATCGCGGTCGTCGGCTTTCCCGAGCGCTCCGACGACGTCTACAACGCGGCCGCCGTGCTGGCCGACGGCGAGGTCGCGGCCGTCTACCGGAAGATGCACCTACCGAACTACGGCGTGTTCGACGAGCGGCGCTACTTCCAGGCCGGTTCCGAGCCCGCGCTGATCGAGGTCGACGGCGTCGGCGTGGGGATCACGGTGTGCGAGGACATCTGGGAGCCCGGCCCGCCGGCCACCTCCCTGGCCCTCGCCGGCGCCCGGGTGGTGGTCAACCTCTCGGCCTCCCCCTACCACGCCGGNAAGGGCGCNCAGCGCGAGCGCATGCTCGTNCAGCGGGCNCGCGACTCGCTGGTCACNGTGCTCTTCGCCAACCTCGTCGGCGGCCAGGACGAGCTGGTCTTCGACGGGCAGTCGATGGCCATCGACCAGGACGGCCGCGTGGTGGCCCGCGCTCCTCAGTTCGA
>JGI24973J35851_1000313_pt1 | contig 9596 bp, 10 predicted proteins | sample AntDryMetagUQ889_FD_35851 | JGI IMG/M metagenome (IMG submission 35851) | reverse complement strand
TCGAGCCCGTCGCCGTCGTCGGCGAAGGCATCGAGCACCTCCTGGCGCAGGGTCTCGGTCGCGCTCTGGCGCTGGAGCTTGTCCACCACCGAGGTCGCGCTCTCGACCGCGGAGCGGAAGCGGTCGGAGATCTGGCCGGTGATCGAGTCGTCGACCTCCTTCGCGGGCACCTCGACCTTGGGCTTGCCCGCCTTCTCGGCCAGCTCCCGCTGGGCCGCGCACAGCTTCTTGATCTCGCCGTGGGCGATGTCGAGGGCGTCGAGCACCTCGGCCTCGGCGATCTCGCCGGCGCCCGCCTCGACCATGAGGATGGCCTCCTCGGTGCCCGCGACCACGAGGTCGAGCGGAGTCTCCTGGAGCCACTCCTCGTCGGGGTTGACGACGAAGTTCCCCTCCTCGTCCTGCCCGATCCGCACAGCCCCGACCGGCTCGGGGAACGGGATGTCGGAGACCATGAGCGCGGCGCTCGCGCCGTTCATGGCGAGGATGTCATAGGGATTCACGTGGTCGACCGACATCGGGATCGACACGAGCTGGGTCTCGCGGTGCCAGCCCTTGGGGAAGAGCGGGCGCAGCGGACGGTCGATCATCCGCGCGGTCAGAGTGCCCTTCTCGCCGGCACGGCCCTCGCGCTTGAAGAACGAGCCCGGGATCTTGCCCGCGGCGTACATGCGCTCCTCGATGTCCACGGTGAGCGGGAGGAAGTCGACGTCACGCTCGTTGCCCGCAGTCGCGGTGCAGAGCACCATCGTGTCGCCCACGCGGACGACCACCGAGCCACTCGCCTGCTTGGCGAGCCGTCCGGTCTCGAAGGAGAGCTCCTTGCCCCCGATGGTGACGGACGCGTACTGACCGGCCGGGGCGCCTTCGCCCGGAGCGGCGGTTACCTCTTGCATGCGGAACTTCCTTTCGACCGCCCGGTTGGCGGCGTGGCTCATGGACTACTTCGGAATGTGGCGAATGACCCTAGCAGTGGTTATCGGCCCGTGGAGGGAGACTCGGTCGGCACTCCCGAGCAGCGCCCGGAGGTCGGCCGCGACCGCCTCGCCCTCCCGGTGAAGCTGGCGCCAGGTGATCCGCAGCACCCGCCACCCAGCCACGTTCAGTGCGCGGTCGCGGGCGCGGTCGTGCTCGAAGGCGGCGCGCGGGGAGTGCGCGGCGTGGCCGTCGAGCTCGACGACCAGCCCTTGGGCGCGCCAGACGCAGTCGCACTCGAGCAGGCGGCCGTGGACGCTCAAGTGAACGTTGATCTGCGGCCGGGGAAGTGCGTGCGCATCGAGGAAGGTCAGGAAGCGCTCCTCGAGCGCGCTGCGGGTCACCCCGTCCCCGGCGCGGCCCGAGGCGAGGATCGATCTGAGCGCGGCCGTGCCTCTCCGGCGAGGATGGCGCGTCAGGAGCACCGCGAGCGAAGCGGCGTCGCCGAGGCGCCTGACCTCCGCCTCGCGGAGGGCCCGCTCGAGCCGCTGGCGCGGAAGGACGGCCGCGAGGTCGAGCAGCGTTCTCGAGGCGGTGGTCACGGGGATGCCCTCGAGCCCGGTGACCTCGTCCTCGGCCAGGCGAGCGCAGTGGAAGAGCTCGATGCCCAGGCCAGCGTGTCGGCGTCCGGGGCGCGTCACGTCGATCCGGGGCCGCGCGGACTGGCGGATTCCCCAGAGCTCGGCGGCCGAGCGGTGGGAGAGGACCGCTCCGGGTCCGGCCGCGAGCACGGCGGCCAACCACCACCCACGACGCGAGAGACGGCGGTGTCCGACCGCATACACGCCGCGATGAATGGCGTGGAGCCGGCCGCGCTCGAGCCGGTGCCCGATCGCCCTGCGGCCGAGCCCGAGGTGCAGCAGCTGCCGGTGGGCGACCACCCCGTGCTGGCGCTCCGCGAGGGCGCCGAGGGCCCGGTCGTGGTCGACACTTGCAGTCTGAGCCCCTATTACGGGCTCGAGCTTCAACTCATCCGGCACCGGCCCAAGCTTGGCCGCCGCCGGCGCACCGGAGGGCTACGGGCGTGACGGGAGCGTGACGGTTGGGCTGCCGAGGCGTGACGCCCGGGCGTCCCGGCTCAGAACGTGCGGCGCGGGCGTGTAGCTGCCGGTGCCCGGCGCCGATGCCGAGCCGGCGCCCCACTGTCGCAGGGCGCTTGATGTGCGTGATGCGTTAAGCTCGCATCATGCGCACCACTCTCGCCGTGGACGACCATCTACTCGCGGCCGCCAAGCGTCGCGCACGTGAGCGTGGTCAGACTCTCGGCCAGGTCGTCGAGGACGCGCTTCGGCGAGAGCTCTCGACTTCACCCGCCGTCGCTCCCCCGGACGTGCCGGTATTCCGTGGGGGTAATGGCGTGCGTCCGGGAGTCGACCTCAGTTCGAACCGTGCTCTCCGCGAAGCGCTGGACTCTGACGTCGACCTGGCCGGCCTCCGCTGAAGCTGCTCGACGTCAACGTCGTCCTGGCCGCGCACCGGGACGATCATCCGCAGTTCGAAGCGGCCCGAGGATGGATGGACGGCCTGTTGGCCTCACGCGAGGGTTTCTCGGTGATCGACCTCGTCGCAGGCTCCTTCGTCCGCCTCGCGACGAACCGGAGGATCTTCCTCACTCCGACCCCTGTGGAGGACGCCTTCACCTACCTGAGGTCGCTGCGCGAGCAGCCCGGGCACGTCCCCCTCTCCCCCGGGCACGGCCACCTCGATCTCTTCGAGTCGCTCTGCCGCGCGTCGGACGCAACCGGCGATCTCGCCGCCGATGCGCAGCTTGCGGCGATCGCCGTCGAGCACGGGGGAGAGGTCGTCTCGTTCGACCGCGACTTCGCGCGCTTCGCGGACCTGCGGTGGTCGCGACCGTGAGCGGACCGGAGTAGTCGGCACCCGAGGAGCTCGACTCCGGCTCATCCTCCCCCCAGACGCGCCACGAGCTCCGGCGAGGGGATGCCCGGGTGCACCTCACCGTCGACGAACAGCGTCGGCGTGGTCATCACGCCCGCGGAGATGCCCGAGCGGAAGTCCAGGGAGACCCGCTCGGCCACGGCCTCGGAACGGCGGTCGTGCTCGAAGCGGTCGAGGTCGAGTCCGAGCGCTCGAACGCGCTCCCAGAGGTGCGGATCGTCGAGGCGCCCCTGGTCGGCGAACAGCGAGTCGTGCATGGCGAAGAACGCGTCCTGGAGNGCGGCGGCCTCNNCCGCCTCGGCCAGCCGCCGCGCCCGCGGGTGCTTCGAGACGACCGGGAAGTGGCGGAAGGCGCGGCGCACGGGCAGCGAGGCCAGCATGAGGTCGGCCTTCGCGCAGTAGGGGCACTCGTAGTCGCCGTACTCGACGACGGTGACGGGGCCTTCGCCGCGGACGTGGTCCTCGGAACGGAGGCCGGGTGACGGCGCGCTGCGCAAGCCGCCGCGCCCAGCCGGGCTCAGGCCGGCTGGTGCTCCAGGGCGTCGAAGATCAGGTTCGCGCCGGGGATCTCGAGCGGGCTGGGCGAGAGGTGCGACCACTCGATCTCGAGGTCCGGGCCGATCAACACGAGCGCACGGGTGCCGTGCCCGCGCTCCTCGAGGTAGGCGCCGTAGGACTTCGTCACCGCGCCCTTCGGGTTGAAGTCGGCGAGCAGCGGGAACGAGAGCCCGAGCTGCTGCTGGAACGCACGGTGCGCGTAGGCCGAGTCCACCGAGACCCCGTAGAGCTCCGCGCCGCTGGCCTGGATCTCGGGGAGGACCTCCTGGTAGACGTTCAGCTGGTCGGTACAGACCGGCGAGAAGTCGAGCGGGTAGAAGACGAGCACCGACCTTCGCCCGCGGAGATCCGACAGGGAGACCTCGTTGCCGTCCTGGTCGGGCAGCGTGAAGTCGGGCGCGGGCGCGCCCGGCTCGATCAGCATCCGAAGCGTCCCCGGGTCGGCGTCTAGCGCCGTAGGCCGAGCTCGCCGATCAGCGATCGGTACCGGTCGAGATCGCTACGGCGAAGGTAGTTCAACAGCCGCCGGCGCTTGCCCACCAGCATGAGCAGCCCGCGCCGCGAGTGGTGGTCCTTGCTGTGCGTCCGCAGGTGCTCGGTGAGCTCGTTGATCCGTGCGGTGAGCAGTGCGACCTGCACCTCCGTGGACCCGGTGTCGGTATCGGACTTGCCGAAGCGCCCGACGATCTCGCGCTTGTCCTCGACGGTCAGGGTCATCGGCGCGGGACCGTAGCAGAGGTCATCTCACGCACCCGGTCGACGTCCTCGTGCATCTGACGGACCAGGTCGGAGGTCGTCTCGAAGCGTCGCTCGCCCCTGATCCGGTCGAGGAACGCCACCCGCAGCGTCCGCCCGTAGAGGTCGCCGTCGAAGTCGAGCAGGTAGCTCTCGACGAGCAGCGAGCGCCCGGCCCCGAACGTCGGCCGCACCCCCACGCTGACCGCCGCCACATGGCTCGTGCCCTCGACCTCGACGCGCGCCGCGTAGATCCCATGGCCGGGACACACGAGGCGGTCGTCGGGCACGAGGTTGGCGGTGGGCATGCCGAGGCCGCGGCCGCGGCCGTCGCCGGTCACCACCTCGCCCTCCAGCAGGAAGGGACGCCCGAGGAACTCGGCGGCCTCCGCGACCTCGCCGGCAGCCACGAGGCCGCGGATGTGGCTCGAGGACACCGTCTCCCCGGCGGCCTCGACGAGGGTCACCACGCGGGTCTCGAACTCGGGATGGGCCACGAGCACGTCGGTGTCTCCCTCGGCTCGCCGGCCGAAGCGGAAGTTCTCGCCCACCGAGACGTGGGCGGCCCCCAGGCCATCGACGAGCACCTCCTCCACGAAGCGCTCGGCCGACCTCGACGCGAGCTCGCGGTCGAACGTCGCGACCACGAGCTCGTCCACGCCGAGCGAGGCGATCAGATCCCGCTTCACCGGGAACGGGTCGAGCAGGCGCGGCAGGGCCTTCGGGCGGGTCACGGCCAGCGGGTGTGGATCGAAGGTGAGGACGGTGTCGGCGCCGCGGATGACCTCGCGGTGGCCGAGATGCACGCCGTCGAAGGTCCCGACCGCCACGCGCCGCGCGCGCGGCTCGGCGTCCGTGAGCGCGACGACCTTCATCCGGCGAACACTACGAGGGCGCGCAACCGCTCCTCGCTGCGCTCGTAGACCGCCAGNAGCCGGCCCTCGTGGGTCATGCGCATCGGACCGGCGTGAGANCGGGCGTCGNTCGATCGGGGAGAAGCGCNCGCCGGCTCGNCNGNCGGCTCGGCGGTCGCGGGCAGCGCCACGCCATGGCGCACCCGCTCGGCGTCGTCGACGTCGAGGCTGAGCTCGGGCAGGAACGTCAGNGCNNCCTCGAGGGGCACGACCCGCTCGGCATCGGCCTCGNTCAGCGAGAAGGGGCCGACGCGCGTGCGCTCGAGCTCCTCGCAGTAGGCGTCGCCNAGCGCNGCCACGAGCTGGCGCACGTAGGTGCCNGCCGAGCACTCGATCTCGAGGCCCACCCGCTCGCCGTCGCGCCAGACCTGCTCGAAGCGGTGCACGTGGACGAGCCGCTCGGGCCCCTCGACCGGCTCACCACGACGGGCCTTGCGGTAGAGGCGCTCGCCTCCGACCCGCACGGCCGAGTAGGCGGGTGGTCGTTGGTGCACCTCGCCGGTGGGCAGGTGGAGCTCGGCCGGCACTCGCCCGGTGTGCACGAGCTCCCCGTCGCGGTCGCCGGTGTCCGAGCGCCAGCCGAGCCGCGCCACCGTCCGGTAGGTCTTCGGCAGCGACGTGATGAAGCGCTGGGCGCGCGTGGCCCTGCCGACCAGTACCAGGAGGAGACCGGTGGCGAACGGGTCGAGCGTTCCGGCGTGTCCGACCTTGACGCCGCGACCGAGGGCTCGCCGAACGCGAGCGACGACGTCATGGGAGGTGACTCCGGCGGGCTTGGCCACGAGGATGACCCCCGCCGGGACGGGCATGAGCTCAGGCCGCTCCGTCGGCCCCCTCGGCGAGCTGCGTCCGGACCTCGTCACAGAGGTGGTCGAAGAGCTCGGGCACGCCCAGCGAGGATGTGAAGCCGGCGGCCCGGCGGTGGCCGCCGCCACCGAGGCCGCGGGCCGTGCGGGAGACGTCGACGCGCTCGTCGTTGGCCCGCAGCGAGACCTTGCGCAGCCCGCCGTCGGGCGCGTCGAGGCGGTCCCGGACGAGCGCGGCCACGGCCGTGCCCTCCACCGTGCGCAGCGTGTCGACGATGCCCTCGGCGTCGGTCTCCGTGGCGCCGGCCGCCTCGAAGTCCTCGCGGGTGAGCACGGTGGCGGTGATGCGCCCGTCGGCCAGGCGGTAGACGTTGGCGAGCGCGTGCTGGAGGAGGAGCAGGCGCTGGTAGGGGAGCTCCTGATAGAGGCGCCGGGACACGGCGCCGGCGTCGACGCCGGCCTCGATCAGCTCGGCGGCCATGTGGTGGGCCTCGGGGGTGACGCTCTCGTGGGAGAAGCGCCCGGTATCGGTCACGAGCCCTATGTAGAGTGGCTCGGCGATCTCCGGGGTGAGCTCCACGCCGAGCTCGCGCGCCAGGTCGAAGACGATCTCCGCGGTGCAGGATGCCTCGGGACGGACGAGGTTGACCGTGCCGAAGCGCGTGTTGTCGTGGTGGTGGTCGACGTTGACGATGTGGACCCCGTCGCGGCGCACCGAGTCCACCGGGGCACGGTCGATGTTCCCGCAGTCGAGGAGCACGACCACGCGCTCCGAGGCGTCGGGCGGCGGCGCGGTGGTCAGCTCGTCGACGCTCATGTGGCGGTACTCGTGGGGCACCGGCAGGTCGGTGGGGGCGACCAGCATCACGGAGTCCTTGCCGAGCTCGCCGAGCACCCGGTGCATGNCGAGCAGAGAGCCGAGGGCGTCGCCGTCCGGGTGCTCGTGGGTGGCCAGCAGCAGCTTCTCCGCGCGGCGGATCTCGTCAAGCACGAGCCCGATCTCGGTCTCGGTCGGTGCGCCCATCGCCTGCATCATGCCCCTTCCTCGTCGCGTGCCGTGGCCTCTTCGGCCAAGAGCTCCTCCATGCGCATCCCCCGGTCGATCGACTCGTCGTAGCTGAATTCGAGGGTCGGCGTCCGTTTCATCCTCAACTCTCCTCCCAGCTTCGCCTGCAGGAGCCCCCGCGAGGAGGCGAGCCCTTCGAGCGCCTCGTCGCGCGCCTTCTCGTCTCCGAGGACGCTCACCCACACGCGGGCGTGGCTCAGGTCCGGCGCCGTCTGAACCCCTGTCACGGTCACGAACCCCACGCGCGGATCATCGACGCTTCCCGCCAGGTGCTCGGAGACCACCTGCCGGACCGCCTCGTCGACCCTCCGCATGCGACCGGTGGTCATCCTATCTCCCAGCGTCCGAGGCGGTCATTACGAAAGCGTGAGTCCGCTCTATCCGATCAGCTCGTCGACCGACAGGAGGCCTCGCTCGATCCGCACCCCGTCCGGGAACTGCGTGTCCACCCAGCGCTCGAGCCTGTCGGCCGTGGCCCTCACCTGCGAGGCGTCGCGCCCGACGAGCGCCGCCGACAGCGTGGAGCGCTGCCAGAGCTCGTGATGGTCGGTCTCGGAGACGGCCGCGCCGAAGCGCCGCTGTAGGCCGGCCTTCAGGCTCAGCAGCTCCTTGCGCTTGCCCTTCAGGGANCCACCGGTCGGCAGGTGGAGGTGGATGCGGATGAGGCAGACGAAGGCCACGGCGGGGCGCCGCTCAGAGCTCGCGCTCGACCTGCCTCGTCTCGTACACCTCGATCGTGTCCTCCACGCGGATGTCGGCGTAGTTCTCGAGCACGATGCCGCACTCGTAGCCCGCCTGCACCTCGCGCGCGTCGTCCTGGAAGCGCCGCAGCGAGCCGATCCGGCCCTCGTGGACAACCGTGCCGCCGCGCACGAGACGCGCCCGGGCACCGCGCCGGATCGTGCCGTCACGGACGTACGAGCCGGCGATGGCCCCGATGCGGGAGGCGCGGAAGACCTGCCGGATCTCGGCGACGCCGACGGTGTCCTCGACCTCCTCGGGGACGAGCATGCCCTCCATCGCCGAGCGCAGCTCCTCGATCACCTTGTAGATGACCGAGTAGCCGCGGATCTCGACGCCCTCGCGCTCGGCCACCGAGCGCGCGTCCTGCACAGGGCGGACGTTGAAGCCGATGATCACCGCGTGGGAGGCCGAGGCCAGCATGACGTCGGACTCGTTGATCCCGCCCACCCCGTCGTGGATGACCCGGACCGGGACCTCCTCCTGGGGGAGCTTGGCGATCTCGTCCTCGATGGCCTCGAGCGAGCCCGCGACGTCGGCCTTGACGATCAGGTTGAGCTCTCGCACCTCGCCCTGCTGAGCGCGGGCGAAGACGTCCTCGAGCGAGATCCGGACGCCCTGGCGGCGGGCGATGGCCTCGGTCTTCAGGCGGTTCGCGCGGTCGCCGGCCTGCTGGCGGGCGATGCGCTCGTGGTCGACCACCCGCACGTTCTCCCCGGCCTCCGGCACGCCGTCGAAGCCGAGCACCTCGACCGGCTCGCCGGGGGTGGCGGTCTGCACCCGCTCGCCCCGGTAGTCATGCATCGCGCGTACCCGCCCCCAGCTCGATCCGCCCACGAGCGCGTCGCCGACCTTCAGCGTGCCGCGCTGCACGAGCAGGGACACAACCGGGCCCCGGCCCGGGTCGAGCCGTGACTCGATGACGCTCCCCGACGCCTGGGCGTCGGGGTTGGCGCGCAGCTCCTGGATGTCGGCGATGGTCACGAGGTTCTCGAGCAGCGCGTCCAGTCCGTCGCGGGTCTTCGCCGAGACGTCGACGAACTCGGTGTCCCCGCCCCAGTCCGCCGGGGTCAGGCCGATCCCGGCCAGCTCGCCGCGCACCCGGTTGGGATCGGCGCCCTCGAGGTCGATCTTGTTGACGGCCACGAGCATCGGCACCTCGGCCGCGTTCGCGTGGTCGATGGCCTCGCGGGTCTGCGGCATGACCCCGTCGTCCGCCGCCACGACGATGACCGCGATGTCGGCCACCCGGCCCCCGCGGGCGCGCATGGCGGTGAAGGCCTGGTGACCCGGGGTGTCGAGGAACGTGATCGGGGCGTCGTCGTGGCGTACCTGGTAGGCGCCGATGTGCTGGGTGATCCCGCCCGCCTCGCCGGCGGCCACCTCGGTCTGACGGATGGCGTCGAGCAGCGAGGTCTTGCCGTGGTCGACGTGGCCCATGATCGTGACCACCGGCGGACGCGGCTGGAGGTCCTCGTCGGTGTCCGCGAAGTCGGGCTCGGGCGCGGCCTCCTCGCCCACGTGGACGATCTCGACCTTCATGTCGAACTCCTCGGCGAGCANTCCCACGGCCTCGTCGGAGAGNGTCTGGGTCATGGTGGCCATCTCCCCGAGGCTCATCAGCTTCTTGATGACCTCGGCGGGGCCGAGCCCGAGGGACTCGGCCACCTCCTTGACGCTGGCGCCGGAGTTGATCCGCGTGGGCGGGGCCTCGGGCTCGGGCTCGGGGACGGCGTTCAGATCGGGCTCGACCCACGGAGTCCGCCGGCGCGAGCGTCCGCGGCGGCGAGGGGGCTGCTGCATGGGCGGGGCGGGGCCGCTGCCGCGACGCGAGGCCTGGGAGTCGATGACCACGCGCCGACGGCGCCCTCCGGCACCCGCGGCCTCGGCGGGACGCCCGCG
>JGI24973J35851_1000306_pt1 | contig 9650 bp, 10 predicted proteins | sample AntDryMetagUQ889_FD_35851 | JGI IMG/M metagenome (IMG submission 35851) | reverse complement strand
ACCGACCGGCGGCTCCGGCCCTGCAGCGCCCCCGGCAGGATTCGAACCTGCGACAAACAGGGCTTAGAAGGCCCCTGCTCTATCCGCTGAGCTACGGAGGCTCGACCAGAGGAGCCTACCGCCGCGCGCACGCCCATCCGGGTTGCTCGGTGCCCGAGGGGCGCGGCCCAGTCCACCCGGGCTCCGGGCGCGCCATCGATCCGCGGCGCCCGTTCGGAGATTCGCGGGCCCCCGCTGGTAGCTTCCGGCCCGTGCCCACCTGCCTCGTGACCGGCGGGGCCGGCTTCCTCGGCTCCCACCTCTGCGACCACCTGCTCGGCGCCGGCCACCGCGTGATCTGCGTCGACAACGTGGAGACCGGCTCCCTCCGCAACATCGCGCACATCCGCGACGAGCTCTTCCGCTTCCTCCAGCACGACATCACGAGCCATTTCGACATCGACGAGCCGGTCGACTTCGTCTACCACATGGCCTCGCCGGCCAGCCCGATCGACTACGCGCGCCTGCCCCTGCACACGCTGAAGGTCGGCGCCTACGGCACCCACAACGCGCTCGGCCTGGCCAAGGCCAAGCGCGCCCGCTTCCTCCTGGCCTCGACCTCGGAGGTCTACGGCGACCCTCTCGTCCACCCTCAGCCCGAGACCTACTGGGGCAACGTCAACCCGATCGGCCCGCGCGGCGTCTACGACGAGGCCAAGCGCTACGCCGAGGCGCTGACCATGGCCTACCAGCGCCAGCAGGGTGTGGACACGTCGATCTCGAGGATCTTCAACTCGGTGCTCGCGGACGAGCAGGTGCTCTACGACGACGGGCGCGAGCTGCGCCGCGAGACNGCGGAGCAGGCCGCGAGGCACTTCGCCGGCCATGCCCTCGCTGCTCGGTACGAACCGCGCTCGCGCGGGGGGACCACCGCGCTGCTCGATCCCGCCGCACCCGCGGTCGAGCACCCGCTGGAAGGCGTCACCGTGCCGTCGTTCTCGGCCGGCGGCCGCATCGAGGCCGCCACCGCCAACGCGCTGATCGCCCATCCGACCTCGCAGCGCTGCTTCGAGGTCGGGACGCGCTACGGACGCTCGATCCGCGTGACGGGAGACCACTCGCTGTTCGTGGAGGGCGCCGACGGTGAGCCCGAGCCGATGCCGGTCGACGACCTCGAGGTGGGTGATCGCGTGGCCATCGCCGGGCGCATCGAGGTCCCGGAGCGCGACCGCGCCGAGGTNTCGATGCTCGACGTCTGGCGCCACCTCGAGCGTGATCCGTGGGATCTGGCCGTCGAGGCCCCCGGTCTCGGGTCGCTCGCGTGGGAGCGCCGCCGCAACGTGGCCGTCCCGGCGACGATCGCGATCACCGACGACNTCCTCTGGTTCCTCGGNCTGTTCGTGGCCGAGGGCTGCCTCCACGAGAGCGCTGGCAACGCGCTGATGACGCTCAGCGGCGAGGAGTCGCTCCTGCGCCGGGCGGCCGACATCGTCGAGCGGACGCTCGGCCTCCACGTCGTCTGGTCCGAGGCGAGCGCCGATCGCTCCGCGGCGATCACCGTTCACTCGAAGCTCCTGCTCCGGCTCATGGGCCACCTCGGCTTCGACGAGAACCGCAAGCGGATCCCTGGCTGGATCCTCGGGCTCCCTCTCCGCCGGCTCAAGTGGTTCCTCGAGGGGTACCGCGAGGGTGACGGCGTCCACTCCGGCGCCAAGCTCGCCGCGGGGGTACGGCACGAGTTCTCCACCGTCTACGACGAGCTGAAGGACGACCTCGTCGTCGCCCTTGGCCGATTCGGGCTCGTGCCGTCCGTCGGCCTCTACCACTCACGCCTGCGGGCCAGGACCGGAGAGCGCCGCTATCCGTTCTGGCGCCTCACACTGTCGAACGTCAGCCCTTGGAGCCCGCTCGAGTGGGACCGCGGCGTCGAGCAGGAGCTGAACGCTCGCCGCACGGGCGACCTGGTATGGGCGGTCGTGACCGGCATCGAGGAGGTCGAGGCCACGAGCCTGGTCTACGACTTCTCGGTCCCCGGCCTCGAGAACTTCTGGGCGGGCACCGGAGTGATGGCGAAGAATACCTTCGGCCCCCGGATGAGGCCGAACGACGGCCGCGCTATCCCCGCCTTCCTGCAGCAGGCCCTCTCCGACAAGCCGCTCACCGTGTTCGGCGACGGCTCGCAGACTCGCTCGTTCTGCTTCGTGGACGACCTCATTCGCGGTCTGGTGGCCCTCGCGGAGTCGGGCGTGAACGACCCGGTGAACGTGGGTAACCCCGAGGAGATGAGCCTCCTCGAGATGGCGAAGCTCGTCATCGAGCTCACCGAGTCACGCTCGGAGATCGTCTTCGAGGCCCTTCCCGTGGACGATCCGAAGATCCGCCAGCCCGACATCACACGCGCCCGCAACCTCCTCGGCTGGGAGCCGGAGATCGACATTCCGGAAGGNCTCCGCCGCACGATCGCGTTCGCGGTCGACGAGCTCAAGCGCCCCNCCTGATGGCCTCCTCCTCCGAAGCGAAGAACCTCGAGGCCATCTCCAAGGCCATCGACCAGCACAACGCGACCTGTGAGTACCCGGCCGTCGCGGTGGCCATGAACCCGTTCGAGGTCGAGCGCCTCGGCTGGGACTCGATCCGCGGGCTGCCGATCCGCGAGGACCCGGGCGTGGGCACCGGAGCCTTCCGGGTGGTGTGCGCGCGCGAGGAGCTCGAGCCCGAGGAGGAGATCGTGGAGGCGGTGGCCGAGGACCCGGTGCCGGCCGAGCTCGTGCCCGTGGGCCCGGCGCCGGCCGAGCCCGGCCGCACGGACCCCTTCCGTTCGTGAGTCACCGGGGCTCGGGCCGGTGAAGGTCCGCGCCGCGGTGCTCGAGGAGTTCGGTGCACCGCTCGCCGTGCAGGAGCTCGACCTGGCCGAGCCGGCCGCCGGCGAGGTGCTGGTTCGCCTCGAGGCCACCGGCGTGTGCCACACCGACACCTATACGGCCTCCGGAGCCGACCCGTCGGGCTACGCGCCCACCGTGCTCGGGCACGAGGGNGCCGGCGTCGTCGAGCGGGTGGGGGACGCTGTGCGCTCGCTCGCGGTCGGCGACCACGTGGTCACGCTCTTCTCGCCCCAGTGTCGGGAGTGCATCCACTGCATGAGCCCGCGCACCAACCTCTGCCTTGCGATCCGCGCCGAGCAGAACCGCGGCTACCTCCCCGACGGCACCACCCGCCTCTCGCGCGACCGCGAGCCCATCCGCCACTTCATGGGCTGCTCGGCGTTCGCGGAGTACACGGTGATGCCGGAGATCGCGCTGGCGAAGGTCTCGCCGGAGGCGCCGCTCGACCGCGCGTGCATCTTCGCCTGCGGGCTGTCCACCGGGCTCGGTGCGGCGATGTACACCGCGAACGTCGAGCCNGGATCGACCTGCGTCGTGTTCGGCGCCGGGCTCGTCGGGCTCGGCGCCGTGGCCGGGTGTCGCGTGCAGGGCGCGGAGCGGATCGTCTGCGTGGACCTCTCCGACGATCGCCTCGAGCTCGCCCGCGGCCAGGGCGCGACCGAGGTCATGCTCGGCGGTCCCGACACCGTGGAGCGCATCCTCGAGATGACCGGCGGCTTCGGCGCCGACTTCACGTTCGAGGCCACCGGCCTGGTCGCCGTCATGCGCCAGGCCGTCGAGGCGGCGCGCATGGGGTGGGGGCTGTGCACGGTGGCCGGAGTGGCCGGGCAGGGGGAGACCCTCGACATCGTCCCCCGTCTGCTCATCACCGGCCGGCGGGTGTGCGGCTCATCGTTCGGCGGGGTGAAGGGACGCGACCAGGTGCCGAAGCTGGTGGAGCGCTACATGGCAGGCGACATCGACGTCGATCCGCTGATCTCGCACCACCTATCGCTCGACGACGTCAACCGCGGGTTCGAGCTGCTCGAGGCCCAGGACGGGATCCGCAGCATCCTGCATCCGACGGNATGACCTGTTTCACGACCCAGAGGAGGAGGCGCCGGTGATCATCGAGCGCGCGGAGCAACCCGACTGGCTCTCGAACGCCTACCTGGTGGCCGAGGGGCCCGGGGGCAGCGGGGTGCTGGTGGACGGCAACGGCGTGGTCGAGCCGCTGCTCCAGCAGGTCGAGCGCGACGACATCGCGATCACCCACGTGATTCTCACCCATTCCCACGCCGACCACGTGGTGGACGTCGAGGAGCTGGCCGAGCGCTTCGGGGTCTCGGTTCTGGCCCACGAGGCAACCGCCGCCGACCTCGGTGAGGGCCTCGTGGACGAGTCGCTCGCCGACGGGGACGTGGTCCGCTCCGGTGACCTCGAGATCGAGGCCATCCACACCCCCGGCCACGCCGCCGGCCACCTGGCGCTGCTCTTCGACGGCACCGACTGCCTGACCGCGGACGTCCTCTTCAAGGGCACGGTCGGCGGAACGCGCGCGCCGAGCGCCACCGGGTTCGAGGACCTCAAGGGCTCGATCATGGACCGCCTGATGAAGCTGCCGGCCGACACGCGCCTGCACCCCGGCCACGTCGAGGGGACGACCGTGGGGGAGGAGTGGGAGTCGAACCCGTTCATCCGCATCTGGCGCGGACTCGACGACGAGGGCACCGACACATGCCGCGTGGGGGGCGATGAGACGGAGGCCACGCTCGTGCTCTGGGCGCCCGACTACGACGGCACCAACAAGGCGTGGGTGCGCTTCGGGTCGGGGGAGGACGCGATCGTGGGCGGGTCNCAGGTGCGTAGGTAGGCCCGGCGCAAGGCGGCGACGGCATACCTCGATCACCGTGCACCCGGCGCTGTACCCNCGGCTGCTGGGCCCCTCCTGGCATGAGCTGGCCGCGCCCGTGCGNGGCCTGCACCTGGACGGGGCGCCCTTCTCCGGGGCCGGCCGGTTCCGCGTCCGGCACGGGGCGGGTCCCATCGGAGCGCTTCTCGCACGGCTCCTTCGCCTCCCGTCCGCAAACGAGGCCGCGAGCCTTCGATTGCTCGTCACGCCGCTCGGACGGGGAGAGCGTTGGGTGCGCACCTTCGACGGGGCGCCTCTGGTCAGCACGCAGCGAGAGGACGGAGGCAGGCTCGTCGAACGCATCGGACCGCTCGAGCTGGGCTTCCGGCTCGAGGTGCGGAACGGGGCGCTCCACTACCTACAGGCCGGCGCCGCGTTGAGCGTCGGCACCGTGCGCATCCCCTTCCCGCGAGCGCTCGCACCGCGGATCGAGGCCCGGGAGGAGCCGGAGGGCACGGAGGGCACGCGCGTATCGGTCGCCGTCACCGTTCCCTGGGTCGGTCTTCTCGTCGCCTACGGCGGGTACCTGGAAACGGACGCCGGGCGATGACCACGGCCCTGGTGCTCCTGTCGATCCAGGGACTTCGTGGCCGAGATCGCCGCCCGTAAGACCATGGGCGACGTGTACGCGGGCGAGAGGGTCACGCACGCGGTGATGGGGATCCTCTACGGCGCGATGGCCGCCTTCCTGATCCCCGTCCTGGTCGCTTGGTGGTCACGTCCCACCGCCTTCGGGCCCGCCCCGGACGTCCCCTGGCTGCTCCAGTGGGCCCTCACGGCCATGGCGGTAGGGGTCTTCCTCTCCGGCGTGCGCGACCTGTACGCCGCCCTCGGACTGCCCCACGGTCACTGGCCGTGGCCCCCGCGCGGCGTCGTGGAGCAGCAGGGAGGATGATCGCCCGGCGGAGGCTCCACCGGGCGGCGTTCGTGGCCGCGGGCGTCTACAACATCGTCTGGTGGGTCCCGTTCGCGCTCTACCTCCACGACGCCCGGCCCGCGTACCGGCGGGGAGCGCGAGGAGGGCCCCCGATCGAACGCGGCCGCCCCCTCGCGGCCGCCGAGCGATGACGGGCGAGTCCGGGCCGCCCGTCCGGCGCACGGTCACCGTCGAGGCCCCGCCCGACCGGGCCTTCGCGGTCTTCACCGAAGGCCTCGCGACCTGGTGGCCCTCGGGGTACACCTGGTCCGGTGAGGTGCTCGAGACCATCGGGATCGAGCCCTGCGAGGGTGGACACTGCTTCGAGATCGGGCCGGGGGGCTTCCGCTCGGACTGGGGGACCGTGCTGACCTGGGCGCCGCCGGGTCGCCTCGCCTTCGCCTGGCAGATCAGCCCGGAGCGCGTGCCCGAGCCGAACCCGGAACGAGCAAGCGAGGTGGAGGTCCGTTTCGAGCCGGAGGGTAAGACCCGGACCCGCGTAGAGCTCGAGCATCGCGGGTTCGCCCGCCACGGAGAGGGGGCCGAGGACTACCGGGCGGGCCTCGACTCCCCGGCCGGGTGGACGCTGCTCCTCGAGTGCTACGCAGCGGCGTTCGTGGCCTGACCGAGACGGGGTCGCGCTGGGCCGGAGGACCCGTTCGCCCCGAGCGTCGGAGCCCGCACCGATTGATAGATTCGGCGTCTCTCGGTGGGCGTAGCTCAGTTGGTAGAGCTCCTGGTTGTGGTCCAGGCGGTCGCGGGTTCGAGTCCCGTCGCTCACCCCTAGTCCTGAACTGTCGGAATTCAGTACTCCCAGTTCCCCGGAAAGGCGTCCGGGGAGTGCCCCGGTCCGCTCGCCGCCTGTCTAGTCTCGCTGGGTGCGAGGCGGCCGAAGACGATGGCGGACGCTGGGACTGGTCGCTGCGGTGGCATCGGCGTTCGCGGTCGGGGTGGTCACCGCCGACCCCGTAAGAGCGCTCCTCGCTCCCCTCACGAGCGGTGGACCCACGGCCGACACGCCCTCTCCCGCACCCGTCCGAGAGCCGGCTCCCCCGGCGATCGGCGTGCCTGTCGCACCTCCGCCCGGGGTCGACCCGGAGGCCACCGAGACCCGGTTCGAGGACTTCTCCTCCGATCCCGACTGGGAGGCCGAGCGAAACCGCAGCCTGCCTCCCGGCTGCCCGTCCGTGCGCCAGGACTTCGGCTTCCGCCCGGCGGATGAGGCGGGCGCCGGCGCCGGTACGGTCGGAGGGCGCGTCTTCCGCACGCATCAGGCCGCCTACTACGCCAAGCCGCTGCCCCGCCCGCTGACCCTCGAGGATCGCTTCTCCTTCGCGGGCACCCTCGATGTCGAGCGGCTGTCCGAGGCGGGCTCGAGCGGCGTCCTGTTCGGCCTGTTCAACCACGCGGCCCACGACTGGCGCACGCCGCAGTCGACCGTGCTCCGGGTGTTCGACAGCCGCGGGAATCCCGGGAAGGTGAGCATCGCGGCCGAGTACGGCACCCGTGAGTACCGCACCGATCAGCTCGTCGTGTCGGCCGGCACCGGGGTGGAGGACCCTGAGGGCGCCGACGTGGTGACCTTCGACCCGCGGCAGCCGCGGCGCTTCCGGCTCGACTACGACCCGGCGGCCGCCGGCGGGCGCGGACGCATCACGCTTTCGGTGGAGGGGGTGCCGAAGGCGGTGGTCCTCGACCTCCTACCCGGTCACCGCCGCGATGGGGCTGCCCTCGATCGCTTCGGGATGCTCAACCAGCAGCACGAGGTCAGCGGGTCGATGGACGCCTATTTCGGCGACCTCCGCCTGAACGGGGCTCCGGTCGCCGCCGAGGCTGAGCCGGCCTGGGAGGGTCGCGGCAACCGCCGTGCGTTCCGCGACTGCGAGGTCGAGACCTTTCACAACTTCGGCTTCGGGGACGCCAGCGCCGCCGCCGGAGGGCTCGTCTGGCGCACCGATCCCGAGCAGGAGCTGGGGGCGTGGTACGGCGACGGGGACGGGGTCTCGCTCGATCTCGACGACGAGCTCTACGCCAGCGGGCGGGTGCGCCTGGCCTGGGCCAACTCGGACAGCGGCGTGTACCTCGGGTGGTTCGGCAAGGACTCCGAGTCCATCGAGGAGGGCGGTCCGATGCACGTGCCGACCAACTCCCTGGCGATGCTCGTGGAGGGGCCGAGCGAGGTCGGCTGGTACGCGCGACCCGTATACGGGAGCGAGGACGAGGATGCGTTCGGCTTCGTGGAGGGCGCAGCGGGCACACCGACCATCCATCCCGCCGGCTGGCACGCGTTCACCCTCCACTACGACCCCGACGCGGGCGAGCACGGCGAGATCGCCGTCACGCTCGACGGCAGGGAGAGCAGGCTCGCCGTCAGCGAGGAAGCCCGCGAGGCGGGCGCCGACCTCGACCACTTCGGCATCCGCACCGTCGAGGACGACGGGCACGCGATGATGCCGCTCTTCGACGACCTGACCTACACGCGCGAGGGGCGCGACTAGGTCATCGCTTTGGTTGCCAGAACGCGATCTCGCCGGCCGCGGGGGTAGCCACGACGCTGCGCCAGCCCGCGGGGCCCTCTCGGGGCGCGAGTGTGATCGAGGCCCCCAGCCGGCCCGCCCTCTCCGTAGCCTCACCGATCTCGGCGACCTCGACATAGGGGAGCCAGACCGGTCGCTCGGCGTCGCACTCGACGATGCCGCCCCCGAGCCTGCGGCTGAGGTCGAGCGCAATATACGAGCCGTGGCGGGTGTCGATCTGCTCCGGCTGCCACCCGCAGAGCTCCGCGTAGAAGGCGCGGGCACGCGCGAGACCTCCGGTGTGCAGCTCGAGGTGGACGACGGGCGTCGATACGGACGGGATCATGGCCTGTCCCTCAGACCGGCCGCGAGGGCCGGACTCATCGGTGCAAGTACCTCGATCCGCTCGATCTCCTAGTTTGCCGGCTGATGGCTAGCTTCCCGGCAGTCGCGACGGCGCCGCAGCGCGGTCTGCTCGAAGCCACCCGCCGGTGAAGGCCTCCCTCTTCATCACCTGCTTCAACGACACCCTGTTCCCGGAGACCGGGCAGGCGACGGTCCGCCTCCTGGAGCGCCTCGGCGTGGAGGTCGACTTTCCGCGCGAGCAGACCTGCTGCGGGCAGATGCACTTCAACAGCGGTTACGCGGACGAGACCGTGCCGCTCGTACGCCGGTTCGTGTCGGTGTTCGCGGACAGCGAGGTGGTGGTCGCCCCCTCGGCCTCGTGCGTAGGCATGGTCCGCGACTACTACACCGACGTCGCCGAGCGCTCGGGCGACGAGGCTCAAGGAAGAGGTGCGGGCCATCCAGCCGCGGGTGCTCGAGCTCTCCGAGTTCCTCATCGACCGCCTCGGCGTCGAGGACGTCGGCGCGTACTTCCCGCATCAGGTGACCTACCACCCNACCTGCCACAGCCTCCGCATCCTCCACGTAGGAGACCGTCCGCTGCGTCTCCTGCGCGCGGTCGCGGGCATCGACCTCGTCGAGCTGCCCGAGGCCGAGGAGTGCTGCGGGTTCGGCGGCACCTTCGCCGTCAAGAACGCCGACACATCGATGGCCATGCTCACCGACAAGGTGCGTGCCGTCCTCGACACCGGAGCGCAGGTGTGCACGGCCGGCGACAACTCGTGCCTAATGCACATCGGCGGGGCGCTGTCGCGCCAGCGCGCCGGCGTGCGGGCCATGCACATGGCCGAGATCCTGGCCTCCACCGACGAGGTGCGGCCGTGAGCCCGCCGTGACCCTGCCGTGGACCGCGGACGCGCCGCCATGAGCGCCCCGACGAGCCTGCCCGTGGCCGGATCGCGGACGCCCGGGCCGCGCGAGCCGTTCCCGGACGCCGCTCGGCGCGCCCTGGCCGACGAGCAGCTTCGCCACAACATCGGCCACGCCACCAAGACGATCCGTGAGAAGCGCGCGCGGGTGGTGGGCGAGCTGCCCGACTGGGAGGCCCTGCGCGAGGCGGG
>JGI24973J35851_1000304_pt1 | contig 9679 bp, 7 predicted proteins | sample AntDryMetagUQ889_FD_35851 | JGI IMG/M metagenome (IMG submission 35851) | reverse complement strand
CGCCCGGAAGCGCAGCGCGAACGCCAGCGATCGCTTGCCCTCGCCCAGCTTCTCCCCGGTGTAGACGTCGAACAGGCGCACATCCTCGAGCAGCTCCCCCGCGCCGGAGCGCAGCGTCGCGGCGAGCTCCGAGGCCGGCAGTGCGGCGTCGACCACCAGCGCGACGTCCTGCAGCACCGGCGGGTACGGCGACACGAGCGGGGCGGGGCGCTCCTCGGTGATCGGCAACGCGTCGAGGTCGAGCTCCATGGCGCAGGTGCCCAGAGGTAGTCCGAGCACCTCGACGACCGCCGGGTGCAACTCACCCGCATGGCCCACCGACCGGTCCCCCACCCGCAGCTGGGCGCAGCGCCCCGGGTGCCACGGGGCGGTGACCGCGGAGTGCACCGCGAGCTCGACCCCGGCGGCGCAGCCCACCACGCGCGCGGCCTGCACCGCGTCGGCCCAGGACGCCGCCCGACCGGGGCCCCACCAGCCCGAGCGCTCCCACTGTCCGGCCAGCACGACGCCGACGTGCAGCGGCTGCACGGGCAACGACCCCAGCAGCGCGGTCAGCTGCGCCTCGTCCGGACGGCCCTCGACGCCGAGCTCCGGCGCCTGGGGCGCGTCGGCGCGGGGCAGCACCACCTGGGCCACGCCGTAGAGCGCGACGTCGCGCTGGCCGCGGGCGACGTTGCGGGTCAGTACCTCGAGCAACCCGGGCAGCAGCGTGGTGGCGAGCTGGTCGCGGTCGGCCTCCAGCGGGTTGAGCACCCTGCTGGTGCGCCGGCGCGGATCGTCCTCGGCGAGGCCGAAGGTGTCCCAGATCTTCGCGGAGACGAACGGGCTGGGCAGCACCTCGACGTAACCCGCCGCGGCCAGCGCCCGGGACACCGCACGGCGCCGCCGCTGCCCGGCGGACAGCCCCCGACCGGGAGGCGCGGGGGGCAGCTCGGACGGGATGGTGTCGTAGCCCTCCAGCCGCAGCACCTCCTCGACGAGGTCGGCGGGTTGCACGAGGTCGGGACGCCAGGTGGGGGGAATGGCGGTGATCGCGGTCGTGCCGCCGTTGCCGGTCACCTCGACCCGGCACCCGATCTGGGTGAGCCGCCGCACCGCGGCGCCGTGCTCGTAGCGGACCCCGGCCACCCGGTCGGCCAGGTCCAGCGGCATGGTCACCGGGCGGGGCAGTTGGGCACGGCCGACGTCGGTCCGCCCGTCGGCGATCGTGCCGCCGCCGTAGCGCACCAGGAGCTGCGCGGCCAGCTCGGCGGCGACCGGCGGCAACGCGGGGTCGACCGAGCGCTCGAAGCGCTTGGCGGCCTCGCTGGGCAGCTTGTGCCGCCGCGCCGAGCGCGCGACCGTAGCCGGGTCCCAGTGTGCGGCCTCCAGCAGCAGGTCGGTGGTGGCCTCGCCGATCTCGGTGCTCGCCCCACCCATCACCGCGGCCAGCGACACCGGCCCGGTGGCGTCGCACACCACCACGTCGTCGGGGTCGAGCTGACGCACCAGCCCGTCCAGGGTGGTGAGGGTCTCCGCTGCAGCGGCGCGGCGCACCACGATGTCGCCGTCCAGGCGCTCGGCGTCGAAGGCATGCAGCGGCTGACCGAGCTCGAGCATCACGTAGTTGGTGACGTCGACGGCGAGCGAGATCGATCGCATACCAGCCAGCTGCAGCAGCCGCTGCATCCACCACGGACTCGACGCGGTCGGGTCGACCCCGATGACCCGCCGGACCACGAACCGCCGGCACCCGACCGGGTCCTCGATGTGCACCGGCCAGCAGGGCCCCTCGACCTCGGGCACCTCCAGCAGCGCCGGGTCGCCGTAGGGCACGTCGTACGCGCAGGCCAGTTCCCGCGCGAGGCCCCGCACGGAGAAGCAGTACCCGCGATCGGGGTTGATCGCCAGCTCGATCACCGTGTCGTCGAGGCCGAGCACCTCCAGCGCGGCCTCACCGGACGTCGTCGCGTCCGCCGGCAGCACCAGGATGCCGCTGTGGTCCTCCCCCAGGCCCAGTTCGCGCGCGGAGCAGATCATGCCCTCCGACGTGTGGTCGTAGGTCTGGCGCGCGGTGATCGCGAACCCCCCGGGCAGCACCGCACCGGGCCGGGCCACGACCACCAGGTCCTCGACGGCGAAGTTCGTCGCGCCGCAGACGATGCCGACCGGAGCGCTCTCTCCGACGTCGACCTGGCAGTACCGGATCGGCTTCTTGTGCCCGGTCAGCTCCTCGATCTCCCGCACCCGCCCGACGACGAGCGGCCCGGTCACCGGACCGAGGGTGTGGATGTGCTCGACCTCCAGGCCGACGCGCACGAACGCCTCGGCGAGCTCGGCCGGGGTGGGTGGTTCGCTGCCACCGGGCAGCGCGACGTGCTCCGACAACCATGAGACGGGAACGCGCATCACGACATCTCCGTCCCGAAGACCCTGGTGAAGCGGACGTCGCCCTCCACCATGTCCCGCATGTCGGCGATGCCGTTGCGGAACATGAGGGTGCGCTCGATGCCCATCCCGAAGGCGAAGCCCGAGTAGACGTCCGGGTCGATGCCGCAGGCGCGCAGCACGTTGGGGTGGACCATGCCGCAGCCGCCCCACTCGACCCAGCCGGCACCGCCCTTCTTCTCGGGGAACCACACGTCCGACTCCGCGGACGGCTCGGTGAAGGGGAAGTAGGACGGGCGCAGCCGGATCCGTGAGGACCCGCCGAACATGGCGCGGGCGAACGCGTCGAGGGTGCCCTTGAGATGCGCCATGGTGAGGCCCTTGTCCACCGCCAGCCCCTCGACCTGGTGGAAAACCGGGGTATGGGTGGCGTCCAGCGCGTCGGTGCGGAAGGTGCGGCCGGGGCAGACCACGAAGGCCGGCAGGTCCCGCTCCAGCAGGGCGCGGATCTGCACCGGAGACGTGTGCGTGCGCAGCACCTGCCCGGATCCCGCGGACCCTGACGTTGACTCTGACGTCGGGGGGGCTATGTAGAAGCTGTCCTGCATGGTGCGCGCCGGGTGGTCCTTGCCGAAGTTGAGCGCGTCGAAGTTGAACCACTCGGACTCGAGCTCGGGGCCCTCGGCCACCTCGTAGCCCATGCCGACGAACACGTCGGCGATCCGCTCGGCCAACGTGGTGATCGGGTGCCGGGCGCCGACCGGGACGCGGTCCCACGGCAGCGTGACGTCGACGGCCTCCCCACGCAGCGCCCACGTGTCGCGCTCGGCCTGCAGCGCCGCCCGCCGGTCGTCGTACGCCGCCTGCACCGCACTGCGGCTCTCGTGCAGGCGCTTGCCGGCCTCGGCCCGGGCCTTCGGCGGCAGGGCGCCGATCTCGCGACGCGCCGTCAGCAACGGGGAGCGGTCNCCCAGGTGCGCGGGCTTCACCGCGGCCAGCGCGTCGAGGTCCGCGGCGGCAGCGAACGCCTTGTCGGCCTCCTCGACGGCCCGCGCCAACGCCTCGGGCGCGAGCACGGCGACCGTCTCGGGGTCGTAGGCGTCGGTGGNTTCGGCCATGTGGTGGGGCTCCTGGGTCTCCGGTGGATCGCGAGGGGATCCTAAGTGATTGCACCCGGTGACTGCGCCGCGGATCTCCGGCGGTGGGCTCGGGCACTGGCGTAGAGGCACACCGCCGCCGCGGCGGCCAGGTTGAGGCTCTCCGCGCGGCCGTGCAGCGGGACCGCGACCGCGCCGTCCGCGGCCGCGAGCAGCTCCCGCGGCAGGCCGTGCGCCTCGCTGCCGAACAGCCACGCGGTGGGCGCCTCCAGGGTCCCGTCGTCGGCGGCACCGTCGAGATCACGACCGGTGGCGCCGTCGGCCGCGAGCACCCGAAGCCCGGCCTCCCGGCACGCGTGGACGGCGTGGCGCGGGTCGGGCTCGACGACGATCGGGAGGTGGAACAGGCTGCCGGCGGAGGCGCGGACGCACTTGCCGTTGTGCGGGTCGACGGTCTGCCCGGCGAAGAGCACCGCGCCGGCCCCGGCGGCGTCGGCCACCCGCACGACGGTACCCGCGTTGCCCGGCTCGCCGACCCCGACCAGCACGGCGGCGAGGCGGGCGCCGCGCAGCGCGGAGCCTGCCGGCACGCCGAGCACCGGGCAGACCGCGACCAAGCCCTGCGGCGTGGAGGTCTGCGAGAGCCCCGCCGCGGCACGTTCGGTGACCATCGACACCCGGGCGCCGGCCACCCCGGCGGCGTCCAGCAGCTCGGGGTGCCGGGCCGCCGCACGAGGGGTCGCGAAGAGCTCGACGAGCCCGCCGTACGCGACGGCCTCCCGGACGCCCTGCACACCCTCGACCAGGAACCGGCCGGCCTGCGCCCTGCCGTGGCGCCGCAGCAGGGCACGAGCGGCAGCGACCCGGGGGGTCCGCTCGGTGTGCGGACCGTCCCCGGGTCGCGGCTGCGGGTGGGTGCTGCTCAGGCCGCGTCGCCCTCGGCGGTGGCGCCCCGGGTGGCCGGCAGGTTCGCCCTGGACAGCTCCACGAGCGCGGTGAAGGCACCGGGATCCGAGACGGCCAGCTCGGCGAGGATCTTGCGGTCCACCTCGACGCCGGCGAGGCGTAGGCCCTGGACGAACCGGTTGTAGGTCATCCCGTTCTGCCGGGCCCCGGCGTTGATGCGGGTGATCCACAGCTGCCGGAAGTCACCCTTGCGCGCCCGCCGGTCGCGGTAGGCGTACTGCATCGAGTGGAGGATCTGCTCCTTGGCCTTGCGATACAGCCGGGAACGCTGGCCGCGGTAGCCGCTGGCGGCCTCCAGGGTGGTGCGGCGCTTCTTCTGGGCGTTGACCGCCCGCTTGACGCGTGCCACTGGTTCGTCCTGTCGATGTCGGGGCGGGGTCACCGCCGGGTCGGGGTCACCGCCGGGTCGGGCGGCCGATCAGCGACCGAGCAGTTTCTTGATCCGCTTGGCGTCCGGGGTGGCGATCTCCACGACGCCGGCGAGCCGCCGGGTCTTCGTGGAGGGCTTCTTCTCCAGCAGGTGGCGCTTGCCCGCCTTCTCGCGCATCAGCTTGCCGCCGCCGGTGACCTTGATGCGCTTCGCGGTGCCCTTGTGGGTCTTGTTCTTCGGCATGTCCGTCCTCGTCCTGCCACCCGCTCAGGGCAGCGTTCGGCGTACCCGGGTCACTCCGCCGGCTGCTCCACCGGGCGCTCGTCCTTGACGACCTTGACCTTGGTGGTGCGGTGCGGTGCCAGGACCATCGTCATGTTCCGGCCGTCCTGCTTCGCGGAGGTCTCGACGAAACCGAGCTCCTCGACGTCGTGGGACAGCCGCTGCAGCAGCCGGAAGCCGAGCTCCGGCCGGGACTGCTCGCGCCCGCGGAACATGATGGTGACCTTGACCTTGTGCCCCGCGTCGAGGAACCGCACGACGTTCTTCTTCTTCGTCTCGTAGTCGTGGGTGTCGATCTTGGGGCGGAGCTTCTGCTCCTTGATGACCGTGAGCTGCTGGTTGCGGCGGGACTCCCGGGCCTTCTGCGCGCTCTCGTACTTGAACTTGCCGAAGTCCATGAGCTTGCAGACCGGCGGTCGAGCCTGTGCCGCCACCTCGACCAGGTCGAGGTCCGCTTCCTGGGCCAGTCGCAGTGCGTCCTCGATGCGGACGATGCCGACCTGTTCACCGTTCGGCCCGACCAGCCGGACCTCGGGAACACGGATGCGGTCGTTGATGCGCGTCTCGGCGCTGATGGGACCTCCTCGGGTCGTGGTGCAGTGCTGCGGCGCAACCCGGGAAGTGGGACCCTGCCCACTCGGCGGACCCTCGAACGCGGGGAAGCCCCGCCGCCTGCTGGCGTACGGGGCCCACGTCCGACCGATCGACGCCGCGTGTGTACGGCGTAACGCCGGTGCCCGTCCAGGGATTCCGGACCGACACCGGGACCGGACCCGGCTGCCCTCGGACGGCACGGGTGGGAGCGGGCTCCACTTGACGACCCCTGCCGCAGCAGGGGCTGGTCGCAACCGGAAGGGTAGCAGGCACGCCCGACCGGTGACGCGCTCACCCGGCGGGAACCGTGGCCCGCCGGGCCCGTCGCGCCGGTGTCGCCCTGGCCCCAGTGGTGTTCTCTGGGGCGCGCTCTGGGGTGTGCTCAGGCGAGACGATCGTGCGCAGGAACTGCCCGGTGTAGCTGGCGTCGACGGCCGCGACCTGCTCCGGGGTGCCCTCCGCGACGACGGTGCCGCCCCCGGAGCCGCCCTCGGGGCCCATGTCCACGACCCAGTCCGAGGTCTTGATCACGTCGAGGTTGTGCTCGATGACGATGACCGAGTTGCCCTTGTCGACCAGGCCGTTGATGACGCCGAGCAGCTTGCGGATGTCCTCGAAGTGCAGGCCGGTGGTCGGCTCGTCGAGGATGTAGACGGTCCGGCCGGTGGAGCGCTTCTGCAGCTCGCTCGCGAGCTTCACCCGCTGCGCCTCGCCACCGGACAGCGTCGGCGCCGGCTGGCCGAGCCGCACGTAGCCCAGCCCCACGTCCACCAGGGTCCCCAGGTGCCGGTGGATCGCGTTGATCGGCTCGAAGAACTCCGCCGCCTCCTCGATGGGCATGTCGAGGACCTCGGCGACCGTCTTGCCCTTGTAGTGCACCTCGAGGGTCTCCCGGTTGTACCGGGACCCCCGGCACACCTCGCACGGAACGTAGACGTCGGGCAGGAAGTTCATCTCGATCTTGATGGTGCCGTCGCCCGCGCACGCCTCGCAGCGGCCGCCCTTGACGTTGAAGGAGAACCGGCCGGGCTGGTAGCCACGGACCTTGGCCTCGGTGGTGGCGGCGAACAGCTTGCGGATCCGGTCCCACACGCCGGTGTAGGTGGCCGGGTTCGACCGGGGGGTGCGCCCGATCGGCGACTGGTCCACCCGCACCAGCTTGTCGACCGCGTCCAGCCCGGTGATCCGGGTGTGCCGGCCCGGCACCTGGCGTGCGCCGTTGAGCCGGTTCGCCAGCACGGTACCCAGGATGTCGTTGACCAGGGTCGACTTGCCCGAGCCGGACACCCCCGTCACCGAGACCAGGCAGCCCAGCGGGAACGCGACGTCGATGCCGCGCAGGTTGTGCTCTGGCGCCCACGACGGTGAGCCTTCGGGAGCGGCCGACCTTGCGGCGAGTCGCCGGGAGCGGGATCTGTCGCCGGCCCGACAGGTAGGCGCCGGTCAGCGATGTCTGGTGGGTCTCGAGCTCGGCGTAGGGACCCGCTGTGCACGACGTGCCCACCGTGCTCCCCCGCGCCGGGACCGATGTCGACCACCCAGTCGCTCGCCCGGATGGTGTCCTCGTCGTGCTCGACGACGATGAGCGTGTTGCCCAGGTCGCGCAGCCGGGTGAGGGTGGCGAGCAGCCGGTGGTTGTCCCGCTGGTGCAGCCCGATGGAGGGCTCGTCGAGCACGTAGAGCACGCCGACCAGCCCGGATCCGATCTGGGTGGCGAGCCGGATGCGCTGCGCCTCGCCCCCGGACAGCGTCCCGGAGCCGCGGTCGAGGGAGAGGTAGTCGAGCCCGACGTCGAGCAGGAAGTGCAGCCGGGCCTGGATCTCCTTGAGCACCGCGCCGGCGATCATCGCCTGGCGGGAGTCGAGCTCCAGCCCGTCGAGGAACTGCGAGGCGTCGGCCACGGACAGCGCGCACACGTCCGCGATCGACCTCGATCCGGCGGTGCGGTGCGCCAGCGTGACCGCGAGGATCTCGGGCTTGAGCCGGCTGCCCTGGCAGGCCGGGCAGGGCACCTCCCGCATGTAGCCGTCGTACTTCTCCCGCATGTACTCGGACTCGGTCTGGCTCATCCGGCGCTCGAGGAACGGGATGACGCCCTCGAATGCCGCGTAGTACGAGCGCTCCCGTCCGTAGCGGTTGCGGTAGCGCACGTGCACCTGATCGTCGCTGCCGTGCAGCACGGCCTTCTGCGCGGACGCGGGCAGCCGCCGCCACGGCACGTCCATCCGGAACCCGACGGTCTCGGCGAGCGCCTCCAGCAGCCGGAGGAAGTAGTCCGCGGTCTGCCCGGTGGACCAGGGCGCGATGGCGCCGTCGGCGAGGGGGAGCTCCTCGTCGGGCACCACGAGCTCCGGGTCGACCTCCTTGCGGGTGCCGATCCCGGTGCACACCGGGCACGCGCCGTACGGGGAGTTGAACGAGAACGACCGCGGCTCCAGGTCGTCCACCCCGATCGGGTGGCCGTTCGGGCAGGCCATCCGCTCGGAGAACCGGCGCTCGCGGTGCGGGTCGGCTGCCTCCCGGTCCACGAAGTCGAGCACCACGAGGCCGTCGGCCAGCCGCAGCGCGGTCTCCACCGAGTCGGTGAGGCGCTGCTTCGCGCTGCCCTTGACGGCGAGCCGGTCGACCACCACCGAGATGTCGTGCTTCTCCTGCTTCTTCAGCGTCGGCGGGTCGGTGAGCGGGTGCACCGCCCCGTCGACCAGCACCCGGGAGTAGCCCTGGGTCTGCAGCTCGGCGAACAGGTCGACGAACTCGCCCTTGCGGGTGCGCACCACCGGGGCGAGCACCTGGAACCGGATGCCCTCGTCCAGGTCGAGGACCTGGTCGACGATCTGCTGCGGGGTCTGCCGCGAGATGCGCTCGCCGCAGCTGGGGCAGTGCGGCTCACCGGCGCGGGCGTAGAGCAGGCGCAGGTAGTCGTACACCTCGGTGATCGTGCCGACCGTGGACCGCGGGTTGCGGCTGGTGGACTTCTGGTCGATGGACACCGCGGGCGAGAGGCCCTCGATGAAGTCGACGTCGGGCTTGTCCATCTGCCCGAGGAACTGCCGGGCGTACGCCGAGAGCGACTCCACGTACCGGCGCTGGCCCTCGGCGAAGATGGTGTCGAACGCGAGGCTCGACTTGCCGGACCCGGACAGCCCGGTGAACACGATAAGGCTGTTCCGGGGCAGGTCGAGGTCGACGCTGCGCAGGTTGTGCTCGCGCGCGCCACGGACGACGAGGCGGTCGGCCATGTGCTCCCTTCGGGCCGGGTGCGGTCGGGGCCCGCGCACGTGCTGACGCCGTGATCGGATGTGGGGCGGGCTCGTGCGGGCCGCCATCATGCTATGCGGGGGCACCGACAGCAGTGCGGCCGCTTCTCCGGTGCGGTGCGCCGGCACCCGATACGGTCGGCGCCGTGGACATCACCGAGGACTACACCGGTCATGTGGAGGCCGGTGGCCCGGCGGCGCGGCGGCACCTGGACGCGCTCACGATCACGAAGCTGTCGGTCGGCCCGATGGACAACAACGCCTACCTGCTCACCTGCCGGTCCAGCGGCGAGGCGCTGCTGATCGACGCGGCGAACGAGGCCGAGCGACTGTTGGACCTGGTCGCCCAAGGGCCGGGCCGGACCGAGCTGGGAACCGCAGACCTGGGCACCATCGTCACCACGCACCGGCACGGCGACCACTGGCAGGCGCTCGGCGCGGTGGCCGGCGCCACCGGTGCCCGGACCGTCGCGCACCCGCAGGACGCTCCGGAGTTGCCGCTGTCCCCGGACGTGCTGGTCGAGCACGGCGACACCGTCACCCTGGGCGACTGCTCGCTCGAGGTGATCCACCTGCGCGGCCACACACCGGGCTCGATCGCCCTGCTGCACCGAGACTCCGACGGCGCGCTGCACCTGTTCACCGGGGACAGCCTGTTTCCCGGCGGCCCCGGCAAGACCTGGTCCGCGGAGGACTTCGTCTCACTGGTCGATGATCTGGAGGCCCGGGTGTTCGACCAGCTCCCC
>JGI24973J35851_1000297_pt1 | contig 9800 bp, 9 predicted proteins | sample AntDryMetagUQ889_FD_35851 | JGI IMG/M metagenome (IMG submission 35851) | reverse complement strand
GGCGTGCCGCTCCTCTCCGGACAGACAGCGACGACGCCCGAGGAGGCGCGTGCGGCTGCGGCCGACCTCGGCGGCGCGGTGGTGATCAAGGCGCAGGTGCTCGTCGGCGGACGCGGCAAGGCCGGCGGCGTGAAGCTGGCGTCCAGCCCGGATGAGGCGGAGCAGGTGGCGCGCGAGATCATCGGTCTCGACATCAAGGGCACCGCGGTCAAGACCGTGCTCGTGGCTCCCGCGGCCGACATCGCGCGCGAGTACTACCTCGGGCTCATTCTCGACCGCGCCTCGAAGGCGATCACCATCATCGCGTCAGCGGAAGGTGGCGTCGAGATCGAGGAGACTGCAAAGACGAACCCCGATGCGATCCTGAACCTGCCGCTCCACCCCCTCATCGGCCTCCAGGAGCACGAAGTCCGGCGCGTCGCCTTCTTCCTGGGCCTTCCCGCTGATCTGCGCAAGGACTTCGCGACGGTCCTGCGCGGGCTCTATGCCGCCTTCATGGAGTCCGATGCGGACCTGGCCGAGGTCAACCCGCTGGTGGTGACCGATGACGGCCGGCTGCTCGCGCTGGACGCCAAGATCGTGCTGGACGATTCGGCGCTCTCCCGCCATCCCGACCTCGAAGCGATGCGCGACCTCAACGAGGAGGAGCCGTCGGAGATCGCGGCACGCGAGGCAGGCATCAGCTTCATCAAGCTCGACGGGTCCATCGGCTGCATGGTCAACGGGGCCGGGCTGGCGATGACTACCATGGACCTCGTCAAGCTGGCCGGCGGCGAGCCGGCGAACTTCCTCGACATCGGCGGCGGGGCGAAGCAGGACAAGGTGACGGCCGCCTTCAAGATCATCCTGGACGATCCGAACGTGAAGGCCATCCTCATCAACATCTTCGGTGGCATCACGCGCGGCGACGAGGTGGCTCGCGGCATCGTGGAGGCCCGCGCCGCTCTCACCCGCGACGTGCCGATGGTGGTGCGTATCGTGGGCACGAACTCGGAGGAGGCGAAGCCGATTTTGGCCGAGGCGAACCTGATTACTGCCGAGTCGCTTGACGACGCGGCCGCCAAGGCCGTCGCAGCAGCGGGGGGGGCGGCATGAGCATCCTCGTCAACCGCGAGACGCGACTGCTGGTCCAGGGCATCACCGGTCGCGAGGGAGAATTCCACTCCACCGCCATGCTCGAGTACGGCACATCCATCGTGGCTGGGGTCACGCCGGGCAAAGGGGGCCAATCGGCGCTCGACGGTCGCGTTCCGGTATTCGACACGGTCGCCGAGGCGGTCGAGCAGACCGGCGCCAACGCGACATGCATCTTCGTGCCCGCGGCGTTTGCGCCTGACGCGATGCTCGAGGCGTCCGCGGCACGCGTGCCGCTCATCGTCTGCATCACCGAGGGCGTCCCTGCGCTCGACATGTTGCGCGTCTCGCATGTCCTCCGCGCCTCGGGTGCACGCCTCATCGGGCCGAACTGCCCCGGCATGACGAGCGTCGACGAAGCGANCTAGTCGGAATCATTCCGGGAAACATCCACGCGCGTGGCCCAGTCGGTCTCGTGTCCCGCTCGGGCACTTTGACCTACGAGGTGGTGCAGGCCATGACCGATGCCGGCATGGGCCAGACGACCTGCGTCGGCATCGGCGGCGACCCGATCATCGGGACAAATTTCATAGACATTCTCGATATGTTCAACCAGGACCCCGAGACCGAGGCAATCGTGATGATCGGCGAGATCGGTGGCGAGGAGGAGGAAAAGGCGGCGGCATTCTGCGCGCGCGAGGTGCGCAAGCCGATGGCGGCCTTCATCGCTGGACGTACCGCCCCACCCGGTCGGCGCATGGGCCACGCCGGCGCGATCATCTCGTCTGGCGGCGAGGGCACGGCGGAGTCGAAGCGAGTCGCGCTGGAGGAGGCGGGCGTACGCGTCGCCGATTCCCCATCGCACATCCCGCAGCTCCTCCGCGACGCCGGCGTTCGATAGCCCCCGCTCAGGAAGGCTCGAGCAGCTCCCACAGGACGCCGTTGAGCGTCCGAGGGTGAATGAACCCGACGGCCCCGTGGGCGCCGGGGCGCGGCTCGCGGTCGATCAGGTCCGCCTCCGCCGCGGCGAGTTCGCCGAGTGACGCCGGCAGATCGTCGGTCAGGAAGCAGATGTGGTGTACGCCCTCGCCATGTGTTGCCAGGAAGCGCGCGACACCGCCCTCTTCGTTGACGGGCTCGACCAACTCGATGCGTGCCGCGGGATCCGGCCCGGTCGGCAGGAAGCAGAGGCGGACGCCCTGGGACGAGAACATGATCGGCTCATCCTCGGGCTCGAGGCCGAACAGAGACCGGTAGCGCGGGAGCGACGCGCTGATCGAGCGCACGACGATGGCAACGTGATGGATGTGACCGATCCTCACGGCCGGTGCTCCCCCCATACGCGGCGCAGCGCGTGAGCGATCTCGCCGAGCGTGACGTCCGCCTCGACGGCGGCGCGAATGCGCGGAAGGACGTTCTCCGTACCGGCTGCGGCACTCTCCAAGGCTGCAACCGCCACGTCCGACGTTCCCTGATCACGACGCGCGCGAACCGCGCGCGTCCGTTCAACCTGGCGCGCTTCAAGGTCGGGGGCGATGGCCTGAGGAGCGGGCCGTAGTTCGTCACCGGAATCGGCGAATGCGTTCACACCGACGATCACCCGCTCGCCGGCCTCGACTGCCCGCTGGGTCGTATACGCCGCGTCGCCGATGGCATCTGGCTGATAGCCCGCCGCCAAGGCGGCCAGCGTACCCCCGCGGTCGTCAATGCTTGCCAGCTCGACAAGCGACCGCTCGACAATCTCCTCGGTGAGCGATTCGACATAGTACGAGCCGGCAAGAGGGTCAACGGTGGCCGCCACGCCGGACTCGGCGAACAGCACCTGTTGTGTCCGCAGGGCAAGGCGCGCCGTGTCCGGCGTCGGCAGGCCCAAGGCCTCGTCAAGGGCGTTTGTATGCAACGACTGGGCTCCGCCGAGCACTGCGGCAAGGGCCTGTACGGTCGTTCGCACGACGTTGACGTCAGGCTGCTGAGCTGTGAGCGTGGAGCCTCCAGTCTGCACGTGAAAGCGCATGGCCATCGACTTCGGGTTCGTCGCCCCGAACCGGTCGCGTGCGACCGTGGCCCATACGCGGCGCGCGGCACGGAACTTCGCCACCTCTTCGAGCAGGTCGTTGTGCGCGGCGAAGAAGAAGGACAGGCGCGGCGCGAAGTCATCGAAGGCCAGACCGGCGGCGAGCGCCGACTCGCAGTAAGCGATGGCATTGGCGATAGTGAAGGCCACCTCCTGCACGGCGGTCGATCCCGCTTCCCGCATGTGGTAGCCGCTGATGCTGATCGTGTTCCAGGCCGGGAGCTCGTCGCGACAGTACGCGAACGTATCCGTCACCAGGCGCATGGATGGCTCGGGCGGGAAAATATAGGTGCCGCGCGCGATGTACTCCTTGAGGATGTCGTTCTGGATGGTTCCTTTGAGCCGATGCGGGTCAACGCCGCGCCGACGCGCCACCGTTTCATACAGGACCAGGAGGATGGCGGCGGTGGCATTGATCGTCATCGAGGTGGAGACGGCTCCGGGATCAATTCCGTCCATGAGCGTCTCCATGTCGGCGATCGTGTCAATCGGCACGCCGACCCTCCCAACCTCCCCGAGCCCCATGCGGTCGTCGGAGTCGTAACCGATCTGTGTCGGCAGGTCGAACGCGACGCTCAGCCCGGTCTGGCCGCGCTCGAGGAGATACCGGAAGCGACGGTTCGTCTCCTCCGCGGATCCGAAGCCGGCGTACTGACGCATCGTCCACGGTCGCCCGTGGTAGCCGGTGGGATGGATACCGCGCGTGTACGGGAAGGCGCCCGGATCGCCGAGCTGCGTTTCCGGGTCGAATCCCTCGGGGTCACCCGGACCGTAGGCCGGTTTGATCTCGATGCCGGACGTAGACCGATACGGGCGCGTCTCCGGGCTGGGGCGATCACTCATCGGGCGCTGATTGTAGCGGGCGTCACTCCAGCCGAAGGAGCGATGCGCCTGTCGCCACGACCTGCCCGGCTGCGACGGTGACTTCGATCACCTTCCCCGCCCGAGGCGCTCGCACCTCGTTCTGCATCTTCATGGCCTCGATGGTCAGAAGCGTGGCGCCCTCTGCAATCTCATCCCCCACCTCGACGGTGACCGTCACGATGAGACCGGGGAGCGTCGCCTTCACGATGGTCGGTCCCGCGTGTGTCCGTTCGACCGACGCCGCGTCGGCCAGCAGCCGTTCGCGCCTCGTCAGGACGCTGACGCTGATTCGCCGGCCGTTCAGGGTGACGACCCAATCGCTCCTGTTGCCCTCGACCACGATCGGGACCGATGCCGTTCCGCTCACGAGCCGCGCAATTCCCTGCGCGCGGTCATCCCACACCAGTGTCCACCCCGCGGCCGGGTTGGGGCGCTCGCCACCGATGCGCACCTCGTAGTCGGTCATCGCCGCAACGCCTCGCGACGAGCCTGCCGGCCCCAGTCCGATCCTGTTTCGGGCACTGCTTGCAGGCGCTCGGTCGTGCCCTCCATGCGGGCTGCCACGGCGGCAGCTGAGGCGAGGGCTGCCTCCTCGTCCGTCAGCGCCGGCCCGTTCACCCAGCGCGAGGCAATAAGTGACGTGTCGTAATCGCCGGATGCGAAAGCGGCGTCGTCCACCAGCCAGCGCAGGAAGCCGGCGTCGGTCTCAAGTCCGCCGATGCGCGTTTCATCCAGGGCTCGTCGCATTCGCGCCAGTGCTGCTGGGCGATCGCCGGCATGAACCAGCACCTTCGCCAGCAGGGGGTCATATTCGGGACGCAGCTCGGTTCCGCGGTCGACGCCCGCGTCGACCCGGACGCCGGGACCGTCCGGCATGCGCCAGGCGGTGACCCGACCCGCCGTCGGGCGAAAGTCATCGTACGGATTCTCGGCATATAGCCGGAACTCGATCGCGTGACCTCGGCTGGACGCCTCCAGCACGTCGGCCGTCAGCGCCTCGCCGGCCGCGACCCGGATCTGCCACGCCACGATGTCCAGTCCGGTGACGAGCTCCGTGACCCCATGCTCCACCTGGAGCCGCGTGTTCATCTCGAGGAAGTAGTGATTCCCTTCGACGTCGATGAGAAACTCGACCGTGGCGGCATTGTGGAAGTCGACCGTTGCGGCGACGCGCCGCGCGCTCTCGAACAGCGCCGTCCGCAGCGTCGGGCTGACCGCCGGAGAAGGGCTTTCCTCGACCAGCTTCTGATGGCGGCGCTGGACGGAGCAATCGCGCTCACCCAGTACCGCGAGCGATCCGTGACGGTCGCCGAGCAGCTGCACCTCGACATGGCGGGCCGGGGCGATCATGCGCTCGACATAGATCGTGCCGTCACCGAAGGCGGAGAGGGCCTCGCGCCTGGCGGCGTCCATCGCGGGTCGCAGTTCCTTCGCGGCGTCCACGCGACGCATGCCCCTGCCTCCCCCACCAGCGGCTGCCTTCAGCATGACGGGGAAGCCGATTGCCTCGACGGGGCCCGGGTCGTCGCCGAGCGCCACTGTCGTACCGGGAACGATCGGGACGCCGGCTTCCGCGGCCGAGCGGCGTGCCGCCAGCTTGTTTCCCAGCGCCTCGAGGACCGCGGCGGAAGGCCCGACGAAGACGAGGCCGGCATCCTCGACAGCCCGAGCAAAAGCCGCGTTCTCGGACAGGAAGCCGTATCCCGGATGAACGGCCTCGACCGCACTGCGACGCGCGGCATCGATCACAGCCTCGATCGACAGATACGACTCGGCCGCCGCCGCCGGTCCGATCCGCTCGGATTGGTCAGCCGCGCGGACGTGAAGAGCATCCCCATCGGCATCCGAATGCACCGCGATGGGCGAAATCCCGAGTTCCCGACACGCGCGGATGATCCGAATCGCAATCTCGCCGCGGTTGGCGATGAGCAGCCGGCCGAAAGGCGGAAGTGGGGACATCGGTCTGTCCGTGCGCAAAGACACTCGATTACAGGGGGATGTTGCCGTGCTTCTTGGCCGGCATCGACTGTCGCTTGTTCTCCAGCATGGCCAGCGCACCCACGACCCGGGTCCGCGTTTCTGATGGCAGGATCACTTCGTCGACGTACCCGCGCGCGGCCGCGATGTACGGGTTGGCAAACCGCTCTTCGTACTCGCCAATCAGGCGAGCACGCTCCGCGTCCGGATCGTCGGCGGCGGCAATCCCATCGCGGAAGATGATGTTCACGGCGCCCTCCACTCCCATGACGGCAATCTCTGCGGTCGGCCAAGCAAAGTTCATATCCCCGCGAACGTGCTTACTGCTCATGACGTCGTACGCGCCGCCATACGCCTTGCGCGTGATGACCGTGACCTTTGGGACAGTGGCCTCGCAGTACGCGTACAACAGCTTGGCGCCATGCCGAATGATGCCGCGATGCTCCTGCTCCACCCCCGGCAGAAACCCGGGGACATCGACCAGCGTCAGAATCGGGATGTTGAAGGCATCGCACGTTCGGACGAATCGAGCCGCCTTATCGGAAGCGTCAATATCAAGCACACCGGCAAGCACCTGCGGCTGCTGCGCCACGATACCGACGCTGCGCCCCTCGATCCGCGCGAGGCCGCAGATGATGTTCCGCGCGAAGTGCACATGGACCTCGGTGAACGAATCTCCGTCGACGATGCCGGCGATGACGGTATGCATGTCATATGATTGCTTTGGCGAATCGGGCACCACGGCGTTCAGCGAATCCGAACCCACCACAGGCTCCGACCAGGCTCCCTGTCGGGGCGCAGGATCAACGTTGTTCTGTGGGAGGTAGCCGATGATCGTCCGCGCCAGCTCAAGCGCCTGTGGCTCCCCGGCTGCAAGAAAATGGGCGACACCGCTCATCTCATTGTGCACGCGCCCCCCGCCGAGTCCCTCGAAATCGATCTCCTCGTGGGTCACCGTCTTCACCACGTTCGGCCCGGTAACGAACATGTAGCTGGTCCCGTCGACCATGACCACGAAGTCAGTAATCGCCGGCGAATATACGGCCCCGCCGGCGCATGGACCCATGACCAACGACAGTTGCGGCACCACGCCGGAGGCCATGGTGTTGCGCAGAAAGATATCGGCGTAACCGCCCAGGCTGACCACACCCTCTTGGATGCGCGCGCCGCCGGAATCGGAGAGACCGATGATCGGCGCGCCGTTCTCGACTGCCAGGTCCATCACCTTACAGATCTTTTCCGCATGCGCCTCGGACAGCGAACCGCCAAAGACCGTGAAGTCCTGGCTGTAGACGAAGACGAGGCGTCCGTCGATCCGGCCGAAGCCGGACACGACTCCATCGCCAAGGTAGCGTTGCTCGTCCATTCCGAAGTCCGTTGCGCGATGCGTGACGAACGCATCGATCTCGGTGAACGACCCCTCATCGAGCAGGACATCGAGTCGCTCTCGAGCCGAGAGCTTGCCACGCGCGTGCTGCTGTTCGACCCGATTTGCTCCCCCACCCTGGAGCGCTTCGTCGCGCATCTCGCGAAGACGGTTGAGCTTGTCGGCGGTCGACACGCAACGCTCCTTACTGTGAAAGATGATGGTGGGCCCGGCAGGAATCGAACCTGCGACCGTCCGGTTATGAGCCGGTTGCTCTGACCATTGAGCTACGGGCCCTCAGGCGCGACGGTGGACAACTCGGAGTATAGACCGATGTCTTTGCACAATGACACGACCACTTCTCCACGTTGTGGATAACTTCATGGACCGATGCGCTCGATGAGGCCTATCATTTCACGGTGTCGAATGCGCGACAAGAAATTCCCGCCCGACTCGCACGTAGGTGATCCCGTTGACCAAGGTAATCTCGATCGCGAACCAGAAGGGCGGCGTCGGGAAGACGACCTGCTCGATCAACCTGGGCGGTGCATTAGCCGAGCTAGGGTATCGAGTTCTGTGTCTGGACATGGACCCCCAGGCGAATCTCACGGTGGGCCTCGGCATATCGTTGTCTGATGTGCGCCAATCCATGGCCGATGTGCTGTCCGATGACCGCGTCGCTCTCGATGAGGTCGTGCGCCAGACCGAGACACAGGGCCTGTGGGTGGCGCCGGCGACGCTGGAGCTCGCATCCACTGAGGTCGAGCTCTTCACGGCCATCGGCCGTGAGATGGTTCTGCGCGACGCCATCGGCGGCTGGGCGGATCGACAGTTCGACGTGGTCATCATCGACTGTCCGCCGACGCTCGGCCTTCTCACGATCAACTCACTGGTCGCATCGAGCCGCGTCATCATTCCGGTGCAGACGCAGTATTACGCCATCAAAGGCCTGACCGCGCTGATCAAGGTCATCAACACGATCAAGCTGAAGCTCAATCATGACCTTGAGGTGCTCGGACTACTGCCGACCTTCTTCGATGGCCGCACCGTCCTCGCGCGAGAGATGCTGCAGAACCTGCGGGAACTCGGGGACCATCGCGTCTTCAACACCATGATTCGCAACGCGGTGAAGCTTGGCGAAGCGCCACTCACCGGAAAGCCCATCACCGAGTACGCCACCAACTCGTCCGCCGCGCGCTCGTTCCGCGACCTGGCCCAGGAGGTAATCGAACTTGGCTAACAAGGGCCCGGCATTTCGCGAGAATATTCATCGCCTCTTCGACGAGGCGCAGGCCACAGATCTCGCCCCGGGGATCGTCTCTCTCATCGAGTCGCGCGCCACGCAGGCACAGATTCGCGAAGTGCCGATCTCGAAGATCCTTCCGAACCCGGCGCAGCCGCGTCTGTCGTATGAGGAGGACTCGCTCACAGAACTGGCTGACTCGATCCGCGAACATGGCGTCCTTCAACCGATCCTCGTTCGCCCGAGTGGCTCAAAGTTCGAGCTGATCGCCGGAGAACGCCGGTGGCGCGCATCGGGCATGGCCGGCCGCGAGACGATTCCCGCCATCGTCGCCGAGTTCGACGACCAAACTGCCCTCGAGGTCAGCATCATCGAGAATCTCCAGCGCGAGGATGTCTCCCCACTTGAGGAGGCGGCAATGTTCCGCCGCATGACCGAGACGTTTGGCTACTCCGTCCGCCAGCTGGCCCAAAAAGTGGGCAAGGACAAGGGCTACGTTGAGAATCGATTGCGACTGTCCGATGCCCCCGCCGACATTCGCGAACTCCTGTCGTTGCGCAAAGACACGATCAGCCATGCGTATGAGCTGATGAAGATCGGTGACGAGCGAAAGCGACGGCGGCTAGCCAAGCGCATCATCGCCGGCGAGTTGTCGCTGGCAAAGCTACGGGCACTGACCGGGACGCCCCGGGACCGGGTCGCGACGGCCGATCCGACTCCGCCACGACGCGCGAAGACAGTCGCTGGGGAGGTGGCCGCAGCCAAGGCGGCTGATGATGCGCTCATGGGCGCTCGATCGAAACTATCGGAGGGTGTCGATGATCTCGTCGAGATTCTGCGGCAGCCGGAGATGATGGACCAGATCCCCGAGGTGAATCGGGCCAACTTCGCCAAGCATCTGACGATCACCAAGCTGAAGATCGAGAATGCCATCGCCATCATCCGGGCCGGTGCGCCCCAGCGCGAGGAGACCTAGCGCAAGGAGACCTAGCGCGAGGAGACCTAGCGCGAGGAGTCGTGGTCCTCAGGCGGTGTAGGACATGACCTCACGGTGGACCACGAGGAAGTCGATGAGCTTGTCGCGCGCACCCGGATCGATGCGGCGCAGGCCGATGATGGCCTTCGGAAGCTCGAAGATCGGCGCCGCCAGCGACCCGGCGGTGTCAATCCCGACGACGTGGTCCGGTCCCCCGCCGACGAGG
>JGI24973J35851_1000295_pt1 | contig 9810 bp, 7 predicted proteins | sample AntDryMetagUQ889_FD_35851 | JGI IMG/M metagenome (IMG submission 35851) | reverse complement strand
GCGCTCGAGCGGCTCGAGCTGCTGTGCGACGACGGGTCGCTGCGGCTCGTGCGCTCCGGAGCGGCCTCGGCGCGCATGGGCGAGCGCGCGCGCCCGGGGGACGGCGTGCTCGGCGCGGCGGGCGCCGTGGCTGGGCGGCCGGTGTTCTGCTACGCCCAGGACTCGACGGTCTCGGGCGGCTCGCTGGGCGCGACCCACGCCGACACCATCCTGCGCGTGATGGAGCTGGCCGGCCGCTCCCGCGCGCCGGTGGTCGGCTTCGTGGACTCCGGAGGGGCGCGGGTCCAGGAGGGCGTCGCGGCGCTCGGGGGCTACGGGCGGATCTTCAACGCCAACGTCGGGCTGTCGGGCCAGGTCCCTCAGATCTCCGTGGTGTCGGGCACCGCGGCCGGCGGCGGCTCCTACTCTCCCGCCCTCACCGACTTCGTGGTCATGACGGAGGGCACCAGCATGTTCCTGACCGGCCCGGGGGTGGTCCGGGAGTCGGTCGGCGAGGAGGTGAGCGCCGAGGATCTCGGGGGCCCGCGCGTGCACGAGCAGAACGGCGTCTGCCACTTCGTGGCCCCGAGCGACGACGGCGCGGTCGCGCTCACCCGCGAGCTGCTCTCCTTCCTGCCCCAGAGCTGCTCCGATCGCCCTCCGCGCGCCGCCGCCGCGCCACCGGGCGCCGCCGATCCCGGCGCCGGGGTGCCGAGCGACCTCCGCCGGGTCTANGACGTGCGCGACGTGGTGCGCGCCGTGGCCGACGACGGCGCACTGCTCGAGGTGGCCCCGGGGTGGGCGCCCAACGTGGTGACCGCGTTCGCGCGCCTCGACGGCCGCCCCGTGGGCGTGGTCGCCAACCAGCCGCGCCATCTCGCCGGCTGCCTCGACGCCGAAGCGGGTCAGAAGGCCGCTCGCTTCGTGCGCACGTGCAACGCGTTCGGCGTGCCGCTGGTGGTGCTGGTCGACACGCCCGGGTTCCTTCCCGGAACCACACAGGAGGCCGCCGGGGTCATACGCCACGGGGCCAAGCTCGTGCACGCCTTCGCGGAGGCCACGGTGCCGCGGGTGACCGTCGTGCTGCGCAAGGCCTACGGCGGGGCATACATCACGATGAACGCGAAGGACCTCGGTGCGGACTTCGCCTTCGCCTGGCCGCAGGCGGAGATCGGCGTGATGGGCGCCACGCAGGCGGTGGGCGTGGTCAACCGCCGGGAGCTCAAGGCGGCGAACGGCAACCGCGACGCGCTGCGCGCCGAGCTGGCCGAGGCCTACACCGACGAGCACCTGGGTGCCGAGGTGGCGGCGCGCCAGGGCTTCGTGGACGAGGTGATCGAGCCATCCGAGACCCGCGCGCGCCTGATGTGGGCGCTCGAGAGCCTCGAGGGCGGAGAGAGGGAGGGAACGCGTGGCGGCAACATCCCCCTATGACCACGCNCGTCCCGCGCTGCGGCGACTGCATCGCTATGTGGCCGTAGGCGACTCCTTCACCGCCGGCGTGCCCGGCGATCCCGAAGGCGCCGGGCGCTGGCCCGACGAGCTCGCGGACGCCCTGCTCGCGCGGCATCCCGGACTCGAGTACGTGAACCTCGGGGTGGCCGGAGCCACCAGCGCGGAGGTGGCCGCCGGCCAGCTCGAGCGAGCCGCGACGCTCGAGCCCGACCTCGTCACCGTCCTGTGCGGCGTCAACGACGTGCTGCTCTCCGTCCGTCCGGACATCGACGGCTACCGCGACGCTTTCACGGCGGTCCTCGCGNGCCTGCGTGCGGGCACGCCCGACGCCCATCTGCTCACCGCCACCTGCGCCGACTTCTCGCCGTGGCTGCCGATGGGACCCCGCTCGCGGCGGCGGGTGGCCGAGGGCTTGGCCGCGCTGAATGACGTGACGCAGGCGGAGGCCGCGCGCCACGGCGCCCTCTGTCTCGATTTCGCCGGTTACCCGAGCGCGGGCGATCGGGAGAACTATGCGGGCGANGGCGTCCACCCCTCGCACGCGGGCAACCGCCGGGCGGCGGCCGCGTTCGCCGAGGCCGTGGCCGAGCTCGAGGACCACGACCGAACACCCGACCACCCGACCGATGGAGTGCCATGANCGACCCCGCCACCTCGCCGCTCGCGCTCGACTTCGACGAGCTCGAGCCCGGCATGAGCTTCGTGACCCCGGGGCGCACGGTGACCGAGTCCGACGTCGTCGCCTTCGCCGGGTTGACCGGCGACTTCCACCCCCACCACGTCGACGCCGAGTGGGCGCGGACGAGCCAGTTCGGCGAGCGCATCGCCCACGGCATGCTCGTGCTCTCCGTCGCCGCGGGGCTCGTGCCGACCGATCCCGACCGCGTGCTGGCCCTACGCCGGGTGAGCGACGCGGTGCTGAAGCGCCCGGTGCGGCTCGGGGACACGATCCACGTGGAGGGCAGTCTCGAGTCGGCGCGCGAGGTGAGCGAGGAGGCCGGGCTCGCGGTATGGCGCTGGCGGGTGCTCAACCAGCGCGCGGAGATGGTGGCCCGAGTGGCCGTTGAGGTGCTCTGGCGGCGCGGCCCGGCCGCCTCGCCCGCGGGGGACACGGTTGAATCGGACTCCGCCCTCGAGGCCAAATTCGTGCTCCCGCTGTGATGCTCGCCGGCAAGCGCATCCTCATCACCGGCGTCGCCACGCGCCACTCGATCGCCTACGCCGCGGCCGAGCAGGCCCAGCGAGCGGGCGCCGAGGTGGTGCTCACCAGCTTCGGCCGCATGCGGCGGATGACCGAGCGCGCCGCCCGCAGCCTGCCGGCCACGCCCGACGTGCTCGAGCTCGACGTGCGCAGCCCGGACGACTTCGAGCGCGTTCGAGAGGACCTCGAAGAACGCTGGGGCGGCCTCGACGGCGCGCTCCACGCCATCGCCTTCGCGCCGGAGGACGCGATCGGCGGCCGGTTCCTCGACACCCCGCCGGCCAGCGCCTCGGCGGCGTTCGAGACCAGCGCATTCTCGTTCAAGTCCCTGGGCCGGGCGCTGATCCCCCTGCTCGAGGCGGGCGATGCCCCGGGAGGCAGCCTCGTGGGCCTCGACTTCGANGCCTCGGTGGCATGGCCGGCCTACGACTGGATGGGCGTGTCGAAGGCAGCGCTGGAGGCCGTCTCGCGCTACATGGCACGTGACCTCGGCCCTCGGGGCGTGCGTGTCAACCTCGTCTCCGCCGGACCGCTCGACACCCCCGCGGCCGGCGGGATCCCCGGCTTCGGGCAGCTGGCCGGGGCCTGGAGCGCCCGCGCGCCGCTCGGCTGGGACACCGGCGACGCTTCGCCGGTCGGGGCGGCGATCTGCTTCCTGCTCTCCGATCTGGCCCGGGCCGTGACCGGCGAGATCCTGCACGTGGACGGTGGCTTCCACGCGATGGGGATCGAGCCCGCGGCCCCGGCTCCGGCTCCGGCCGAGCAGGAAAGCTCGGAGAACGGCGTGCCTCTCAGCCCCGCGGCGTCTCCACCGACCGGCTGAGGGCCATCCCCACGCGGTCTGGGCTCCCCCGGCGGCCACGGCGGCCGCAGGTTGGCGAGGCCGGGCGGTATCGTCGCCGGCGTGCCGCCGGCCGAGGTCACGGTCTACGAGGTCGGCCCTCGCGACGGCCTCCAGAACGAGGCCGAGCGTCTTCCCACCTCCGTCAAGGTAGAGCTCATCGAGCGCCTGGCCGGTGCCGGGCTGCCCGCCGTCGAGGCCACGAGCTTCGTGCGCCCGGAATGGGTGCCGCAGCTCTCCGACGCCTCCGAGGTGATGGCGGCCCTCACCCGGCGACCGGGCGTGCGCTATCCCGTGCTCGTTCCTAACGAGGCCGGCATGCGGCGCGCGCTCGAGTCCGGCGCGCGAGAGATCGCGGTCTTCGGCTCGGTCACCGAGAGCTTCGCCCGCCGCAATCTGAACGCAGGCGTCGAGGAGTCGCTCGACGCCTTCGCTCCCGTGATCGAACGGGGCCACGCGGAGGGCCTTCGCGTGCGGGGATACCTGTCGATGGTCTTCGGCGATCCCTGGGAGGGAGAGGTCGAGGTCGCGCGGGTCGTCGAGGTCGCGCGCCGCATGCACGCGCTCGGCGTCGACGAGCTGTCGCTGGGGGACACGATCGGCGTGGCCACCCCCGCACACGCGGGGCGGGTCTTGGACGCCCTCGACGGCGAGGTCCCCCGCGAGGCCCTCGCCGTCCACTTCCACGACACCTACGGACAGGCGCTGGCCAACGTGCTGATGGCCCTCGAGCGCGGGATCACCACCGTCGACGCCTCCGTCGGAGGGCTCGGCGGCTGCCCGTTCGCGGGAAGCGCCACGGGCAACCTCGCCACCGAGGACCTCGTCTACATGCTCGATGGCCTCGGCGTGCGGACCGGCGTGGAGATCGAGCCTCTGGTCGGGGTCGCGTGGTGGATCGCCGGGGAGCTCGGACTGGAGGAGCCTGCGGGGCGCGCGGCCCGCGCGCTCGGTCCACCGCCGGCCACGATCGGTGGCGGCTGAGTCCCGCCCACCGCTCGGCCCGCTGGATATNCCGAGCGGTCCAGTACCCTCGCCGATTCGTATTACCGGAAAGACCGGCGGTGAACTCAAGTCCGAGAACAGGGGTGATGGTTTGGCCACGCAGGTGAGCGAGCAGGAAGCACGCGATGTAGCCGAGGAGGCACGCGAGACCGAGTGGAAGCTCCCGAGCTTCTGCAAGGAGCTGTACCTCGGCACCCTGCGCCTCGACCTGATCCACCCGCAGCCGCGGCTCGACGAGCAGGCGGAGAAGCGCGGTGCCGAGTTCCTCGAGAAGATGCGCACGTTCCTCGTGGACGATGTCGACCCCATGCGCCTCGAGGAGGACGGCAGGATCCCCGACGAGGTCATGCAGGGGTTCAAGGACCTCGGCGCCCTCGGCATGAAGGTGCCGGAGGAGTACGGCGGTCTCGGCCTCTCGCAGGTCACCTACAACCAGGCGCTGACCCTGGTCGGTGCGTGGCACTCCTCACTCTCCACCTTCCTCTCCGCCCATCAGTCGATCGGTGTGGCCGAGCCGCTGCGCCTCGCCGGCTCCGAGGAGCAGAAGCGCGAGTGGCTGCCGAAGGTGGCCAAGGACCACGTCTCTGCGTTCCTGCTCACCGAGCCCGACGTGGGCTCCGACCCGGCGCGGGTGACCACCTCCGCCACGCCGACCGAGGACGGCACCGGCTACCTCATCAAGGGCCGCAAGCTGTGGGCCACCAACGGTGTGATCGCCGATGTCGTGGTGGTCATGGCCCAGGTGCCGAAGAGCGACGGTCACAAGGGCGGCATCAGCTGCTTCGTCGTCCCCTACCACGACGAGCGCGTCGTGGTGGAGCACCGCAACGAGTTCATGGGGCTGAAGGGCATCGAGAACTCGGTGACGCTCCTGAACGACGTGTTCGTGCCGAACGACGCGCTCATCGGCGAGGAGGGCCAGGGGCTGAAGATCGCCCTCTCGACCCTCAACACCGGGCGTCTGGCCCTTCCGGCCATCTGCGTGGGTGTCGGCAAGTGGGCGACCAAGGTCGCGCGCGAGTTCGCCTCGGAGCGGGTCCAGTGGGGCCAGCCGGTGGGCAAGCACGAGGCGGTGGCGCAGAAGATCGCGTTCCTCGCCGGCAGCGCGTTCGGGCTCGAGGCCATGCTCGACGTGGCCAGCCGCCTGGCCGACAACCACCAGAACGACATCCGCATCGAGGCCTCGATCGCGAAGCTCTACGCCTCGGAGCTCGGGTGGCAGATCGCCGACGAGCTGGTCCAGATCCGCGGCGGCCGTGGCTACGAGACCGCCAAGTCGCTCAAGGCCCGCGGCGAGAAGGCGGTGCCCGCCGAGCAGGTGCTCCGCGACATGCGGATCAACCGCATCTTCGAGGGCTCGAGCGAGATCATGCACCTGCTGATCGCCCGCGAGGCGGTGGACCGGCACCTCCAGGTGGCCGGCGACATCCTCGACCCGAACGTGGGCCTGAAGGACAAGGGCAAGGCCGGCGCCCAGGCCGCGGCCTTCTACTCGAAGTGGCTGCCCCAGCTCGTGGTCGGCAAGGGCCAGGCCAAGGGCNCCTTCNACGAGTTCGGCGACCTCGCNAAGCACCTGCGCTTCGCCGAGCGGGGCTCACGNAGGCTGGCCCGGTCGATCTTCTACCTCATGGGCCGCTGGCAGGCCAAGCTCGAGAAGAAGCAGGCCCGCCTCGGACGCGTCGTCGACATCGGCGCCGAGCTGTTCGCGATCTCCTCGGCCGTCGTGTACGCGAACACCATCAAGCAGGAGCAGCCCGACCGGGCCGAGGAGGCCTACGAGCTGGCCGACCTCTTCTGCCGCCAGGCCCGCCGCCGCGTGGACGACCTGTTCACCGCACTGTGGAACAACGACGACGAGGAGAACTACAAGGTCGCCCTCGGAGTGCTGGAGGGCCGCTACAAGTTCATCGAGGAGGGCATCGTCGACCCCTCCGGCGACGGACCCATGATCGCTCAGCAGCCCGACGAGCTCCAGGAGCCCGCCGGCGCCGGGAGCGGGTCGCACGACCCGGGCGCGTCCGCCAACGGATCGTCGTCCAACGGCTCGAGCGCATACGAGGAGACGGGGTCGCAGGCCGCGACGGCGTAGGCCGCGCGGAGGGGCCGGCCTCGGCGCGCAAGACCCACGACGCGCTGGCCGACTTCTTCGGACGGACCGTGTGACCGGTCCTCCGGCCCATCCGGCGTCCGGTGCGCCGCAGCCGCCGGGCGGTGCGGAAGCACCGGCAGGACACCCTGCGCCCGATATCGCCTTCCACCGCGCCACGGCCGGCACGGTGCGCGCGCAGAAGGTCGCGCTCGTCGTCGGCGGCGCGATCGGAGCGGTGGTCGCGATCCTCGCGATGCTCGCCTTCATCCTCGGCGAGGCCGGACCCATCGGGCTCGCGATCGGCCTGTTCGCGGCCGTCCTGCCGGCTCCGCTCTACCTCGCGCTCGGCCTGCGCATCGACCGCTACGAGCCGGAGCCGGTCGGGATGCTCCTCGGCGCCTTCGTGTGGGGGGCCACCGGCGCCGTGGTCATAGCGCTGGTGCTGAACACCGCCGCGGGGTTGATCGTGGGCTCCTCCTACGGCGAGCAGGCCGGCGAGCTGTTCGCCGGCAACGTCTCGGCCCCCATCGTCGAGGAGACCGCAAAGGCCCTCGCGCTGCTCGCGATCTACCGCTGGCGGCGCAACGAGCTGAACGGCGTGCTCGACGGCCTCGTGTACGCGGCCATGGTGGGGCTCGGCTTCGCCACGGTGGAGAACATCCTCTACTACGCGCGATCCGCGGTCGACGGCAGCGTGGTGGTCGTGTTCGTCCTGCGCGGGATCCTCTCGCCCTACGCCCATCCGGTCTTCACGGCCATGACCGGGATCGGGATCGCGCTCGCGGTCCGGGCCCGGCGCCCGGCGGTCCGGGTGCTCGCCGTGATGGGCGGCCTCCTCGGCGCCATAGCCCTGCACTCCCTGTGGAACACCTCGACCGGGCTCCTCGGTGGGCTCGGGTTCCTGCTCGCCTACGCGCTGGTGTTCGTGCCGCTCTTCGTCGCCATCCTCGTCACGGTGGGCTACGCGCGTCGGCGCGAGCTGCTCACGGTCGCTCGCGAGCTCCGCCACGAGGTGGAGACCGGACTGCTCCCTCCGGAGGAGCTGGCCGCTCTCTCCTCGCCCGTGGTCCGCCGTCACGCGCTGCGCCGGTCGAAGAAGGTGGGGGCGAAGCGACTGCGCCGGCGCTTCCAGGTCGCGGCCACCGAGCTCGCCTTCCTTCGCGAGCAGGCACACGCCGGGCGCTACTTCGGGGATGCCTCGCCGGCGGACCAGGACGCGCTCTACCAGCACGAGCTGAAGCTCCTCCAAGAGGAGCTGGCGGCGCGCGCCGCCAGCGCGACCCCCGTGGGATACCCGGCCCGAAGGCGGTGAGTTATCTTGCCTCCCGGAACCGTGACCGGCTCGCGCATCTTCATCTCCTACCGGCGGGGTGACTCCTCGGCCCACGCGGGGCGCCTCTCCGACCGCCTGGTCGCCGAGTTCGGCGAGGACGGCGTGTTCATGGACGTCGACACGATCGAGCCCGGAGCGGACTTCGTCGACTACATCGACGATGCCGTGGGGTCCTGTGACGTCCTGATCGCGCTGATCGGCGACGAGTGGCTCGAGTGCCGCGACGACATCGGCAACCGCCGGCTCGAGGACCCCGACGACTTCGTGCGCCTGGAGGTGGCCGCCGGGCTCGAGCGCGACATCCGGGTGGTGCCGGTCCTGGTCGAGGGCGCGACCATGCCTCGAGCGCACGAGCTCCCCGAGCCGCTGCGGCGACTGGCCCGCCGAAACGCGCTCGAGATCACCGACACGCGCTGGCGCCACGACGTCGGCCGCCTCGTGGAGACCATCAAGAAGGTCCTGGAGGGCAAGGGCACCGGCGAGGCCATCCGGGAGGCCGAGGCCGAGGTGGCCCCGGCGCCGGCGCCCGAGGGCGCAACCGCGGCGGAGGCGCCGCCGAGCTACGGCAGCGGGCCCGGCGGCTACGAGCCCACGAACCCTTCCTACCAGGACGGCACGGCCGGCGCGTACCAGCCGCCGCCTCCCCCCGCGGGAGGGGCGTGGCAGGCACCCTCGTCCGCCTACTACACCGCTCGGGCCCCGACCGCGAACACGAAGGCCATCTGGGCCCTGGTGCTCGCGATCCTCTCCATCTTCCCCGGATGGGTGTTCGGCCTCGGGATCCTCTCTGCCATTCCGGCGATCATCCTCGGGGCGCAAGCGAAGGGCGCCGCCGAGCGCGGTGAGGTCGTGGGCGGCCTCGGTCTCGCCAAGGGCGCGGTCTGGACCGGAGCGGCGGCCATCGTCCTCGGCATCGGGTTCTGGGTCCTGATCGGCATCGACATCTCGAACGACCCCTGAGCCTCGGTCGCTTCCCGCCGCTCACCCTCAGCCCGCGGTGAACGAGTAGAGCCGGCCTCCCGGCTCGACCGCGAAGCGCAGCCGGGCGGCTCCCTCCGGCGCGGGCAGCCTGACCGCGTGCCGGACGGAGTCCCCGTCGACGCGGGACGTGCCGAGCGTCTCGCCCGCCGCCCCCACGAGCTCAACCGTCACCGGGCCCACCGCGTTGACCCGCAGTCCGCCTCCCGGCAGGGTCAGGGCTGGCGTCTCGATGGTCCCGGCGTCGACGCTGACGAAGCCGTCGAGGCGGAGCCGCACGCGGTAGATCCCACCGCCGGTGAGCCGCGTCGCGGCGGGATGGTTCTTCCCGAGCGAGGAGCAGCCGTAGTAGTGGACGAGCTCGTCGCCGATCCGCAGCGGCCCCTGCGAGAACTCCGTGAGGTAGCCGCCGTCGGCGCGGCCGCCGCCCCCACCCTCCTCGCCGTTCGGGATCCACACCTCGGGCACGCCGTCCTCGCCCGCGAACGGCACCTTCTCCCAGCACAGGCCGTCGCGGCTCGAGGCCAGCTTGAGGAACGCGCACCCCGCCGCGGAGTGGGGGTGGTCGCCGTCCCGGTGCCAGATCTTCAGGCCGCCGAGCCACATCTCGCCGTAGCGCCACGCCGTCGAGGCGTAGTACTCGTCGTGGGGCCGGTCGCCGTCGACCTCCGCCGCCGGGGGGACGAGGTCGACGCGCTCGAGGCGGTCGAGGTCGATCGCATCGTCGAGGTGCTCGACCCACATGAAGGCACGTGAGCGCAGCCGGCTTCGGTGCTCCACCGGGCGGGGCGAGAAGAACTTGAGGAGGGCGAGGTGGCGCCCGCGGCCGGGGTCGGGGGAGAAGATCGTCACGTCGCCCGGGCCATGCAGCACGCGCCCGTCCTGGACGAGCCAGCGGCTCTCGGCCGCCACCACCCGCCTGCCGCGCT
>JGI24973J35851_1000294_pt1 | contig 9815 bp, 3 predicted proteins | sample AntDryMetagUQ889_FD_35851 | JGI IMG/M metagenome (IMG submission 35851) | reverse complement strand
GGACAGATGGCGACTGGCGACACGAGGCCCCCGGGGCGTAAGCGAGCCTCGGCCACGGCCAAATCTCCGGCGCCGNCGTCCGNCGNCCGACGGCGACGGCGACGGCNTCGGCACGCGCGACGAGCAGGCGCTCGAGGAGTTGCTGCGCGTCCTCACGGCCGCACGCGACGGCGATTTCTCCGGGCGTCTGCGCGCGCGGCGGCGCGACGTGGTCGGCGAGGTCCAGCAGCGCACGAACGAGCTGATCGCGCTCAACGCGCGGATGGCAAAGGAACTTGGACGGGTTTCCCGGATCATCGGCCGCGAGGGGCGGATGACCGAGCGCGTGTCGCTCGGCACCGTCGATGGCGACTGGAACGCGACGGTCGAGTCGGTCAACGCGATGATCGACGACCTCGTCCGCCCGACGATCGAGATCTCGCGCGTCATCCAGTCGGTCGCCAAGGGCGATCTCAGCCAGAAGATGGCGCTGACGATCGAGGGCCAGCCGGTCAAGGGTGAGTTCTCGGCGATCGGCACGACCGTCAACGAGATGGTCGACCAGCTCGGCTCGTTCGCCGACGAGGTGACAAGGGTCGCTCGCGAGGTCGGGACGGACGGAAAGCTCGGCGGCCAGGCGCAGGTCAAGGGCGTCAGCGGAACGTGGCGCGACCTGACCGAGAACGTCAACTCGATGGCGTCGAACCTGACCGACCAGGTGCGCCAGATCGCCGGCGTCACGACGGCGGTCGCAAACGGCGACCTCAGCCAGAAGATCACGGTCGACGCGCGCGGCGAGATCCTCGAGCTGAAGAACACGATCAACACGATGGTCGACCAGCTCTCCTCGTTCGCCGACGAGGTCACGCGGGTCGCTCGCGAGGTCGGCACGGAGGGCCAGCTCGGCGGGCAGGCGGAGGTCAAGGGCGTCAGCGGTACCTGGCGCGACCTGACCGAGAACGTGAACTTCATGGCGTCGAACCTGACCGACCAGGTGCGTCAGATCGCCGCCGTGACGACCGCGGTCGCGCAGGGCGACCTGACGCAGAAGGTCACCGTCGAGGCCAAGGGCGAGGTCGCCACGCTCGCCGAGACGATCAACTCGATGACCGACACGCTGCGCGTCTTCGCCGAGCAGGTCACGGGCGTCGCGCGCGAGGTCGGCACCGACGGCGTGCTCGGCGGCCAGGCCGAGGTCTCCGGCGTCGCCGGCACCTGGAAGGACCTGACCGACTCCGTCAACACGATGGCATCCAACCTGACCGACCAGGTGCGTCAGATCGCGGTCGTCACGACCGCCGTCGCCAACGGAGATCTGTCGCAGGCTGTGACGGTCGAGGCCAAGGGCGAGGTCGCCACGCTCGCCGAGACGATCAACTCGATGACCGACCGCCTGCGCGTCTTCGCCGACCAGGTCACGGGCGTCGCGCGCGAGGTCGGCACCGAGGGCGTGCTCGGCGGCCAGGCCGAGGTCGAGGGCGTCAGCGGGACATGGCGTGACCTGACCGACAACGTCAACCTGATGGCCAACAACCTGACGAGCCAGGTGCGCGCGATCGCACAGGTGACGACCGCGGTGGCGACGGGGGACCTGTCGCAGAAGATCCTCGTTCCGGCGCGCGGGGAGATCGACGAGCTCAAGGGGACGATCAACACGATGGTCGACCAGCTCTCCTCGTTCGCCGACGAGGTGACCCGCGTCGCGCGCGAGGTCGGGACCGAGGGTCGCCTCGGCGGCCAGGCGCAGGTCAAGGGCGTCAGCGGGACATGGCGCGACCTGACCGAATCAGTGAACTTCCTCGCCTCCAACCTGACCGATCAGGTGCGCAACATCGCGCAGGTCACGACGGCGGTCGCGACCGGCGACCTCAGCCAGAAGATCGACGTCGACGCGCAGGGCGAGATCGCCGAACTGAAGGACACGATCAACACGATGGTCGACCAGCTGTCGTCGTTCGCCGACGAAGTAACAAGGGTCGCTCGCGAGGTCGGGACGGAGGGCCAGCTCGGCGGCCAGGCCGAGGTGGCCGGCGTCTCGGGAACGTGGCGCGACCTGACCGAATCGGTCAACCAGCTCGCCTCCAACCTGACCGATCAGGTGCGCAACATCGCGCAGGTGACCACGGCGGTCGCCACCGGCGACCTGTCCAAGAAGATCACCGTCGACGCGCAGGGCGAGATCGCCGAGCTGAAGGACACGATCAACACGATGGTCGATCAACTCAACGCGTTCGCGGCCGAAGTGACAAGGGTCGCCCGCGAGGTCGGCACGGAGGGCAAGCTCGGCGGCCAGGCGACGGTGGAAGGCGTGTCGGGTACATGGAGAGGGTTGACCGACAACGTCAACCTGATGGCCGGCAATCTCACGAGCCAGGTGCGCGCGATCGCGCGTGTCACGACGGCCGTCGCCAACGGCGACCTTTCAAAGAAGATCGACATCGAGGCCAAGGGCGAGATCCTCGAGCTGTCGGAGACGATCAACACGATGGTCGACCAGCTGTCGTCGTTCGCCGACGAAGTCACAAGGGTCGCTCGCGAGGTCGGCACCGAGGGCCAGCTCGGCGGCCAGGCGGAGGTCAAGGGCGTCAGCGGGACGTGGCGCGACCTGACCGAGAACGTGAACTTCATGGCCGGCAACCTGACCGACCAGGTGCGCAACATCGCCCAGGTCGCGACCGCGGTCGCCGGGGGCGACCTGAGCCAGAAGATCACGGTCGACGCGCGCGGCGAGATCCTCGAGCTGAAGAAGACGCTCAACACGATGGTCGACCAGCTGTCGTCGTTCGCGGCCGAGGTGACGCGTGTCGCGCGCGAGGTCGGCACGGAGGGTCAGCTCGGCGGTCAGGCGGAGGTCGAGGGCGTCAGTGGCACGTGGCGCGACCTGACCGAGAACGTCAACCAGCTCGCCGGCAACCTGACGACGCAGGTGCGCGCGATCGCCGACGTCTCGACCGCGGTGACCAAGGGCGATCTGACGCGGCAGATCTCCGTCGAGGCCCAGGGCGAGGTCGCCGAGCTGTCGGACACGATCAACCAGATGATCGCGAACCTGCGCGAGACGACGCAGAAGAACGCCGAGCAGGACTGGCTGAACACGAACCTCGCGCGGATCTCCGGCCTGATGCAGGGCCAGCGCGACCTGGCGACCGTCTCGCGGCTGATCATGTCCGAGATCTCACCGCTCGTGACAGCCCAGCACGGCGCGTTCTTCTTGACCGAATCCTCCAGCGGCGACGAGCCCGAGCTGCGCCTGATCGCCAGCTACGGCTACAAGAGGCGCAAGACGGTCTCCAACCGGTTCAAGTTCGGCGAGGCGCTTGTCGGCCAGGCGGCGCTCGAGGGCAAGAGCATCCTCATCTCCAACGCGCCGCCGGACTACGTCAAGGTCACCTCCGGCCTCGGTGAGGCCACGCCGGTGAACATCATCGTGATGCCGATCCTGTTCGAGGAGCAGGTGCTCGCTGTCGTCGAGCTCGCGTCCCTGCGCGCGTTCTCAGAGGTCAACCAGGCGTTCCTCGAGCAGCTCGCCGAAACGCTCGGCGTCGTCCTCAACGCGATCATCGCCAATCACCGCACGGAGGAGCTCCTCGAGCAGTCCCAGAGCCTCGCCGAGGAGCTGCAATCCCAGTCCGAGGAGCTGCAAAGCCAGCAGGACGAGCTCAGGCGCTCCAACTCCGAGCTCGAGCAGCAGACGTCGTCGCTGCGCGCCTCCGAGGAGCTGTTGCAGACCCAGCAGGAGGAGCTTCAGCAGACCAACGAGGAGCTGCAGGAGAAGGCCGAGCTGCTCAGCCAGCAGAATCGCGACATCGAGGTCCAGAACGTTGAGATCGAGCGGGCGCGCCTGGATCTCGAGGAGCAGGCCGCGCAGCTCGAGCTCAACTCGAAGTACAAGTCGGAGTTCCTCGCGAACATGAGCCACGAGCTGCGCACCCCGCTCAACAGCGTGCTGATCCTCTCAAAGCTGATGGCCGAGAACCCCGACCAGAACCTGACCGGCAAGCAGATCGAGTTCGCTTCGACGATCCACATGGCCGGAGCGGACCTGCTGTCGCTGATCTCCGACATCCTCGACCTCACGAAGGTCGAGGCCGGCAAGATGGAGATCACGGCCGGACAGTTCGAGATCGGCGCGATCTGCGAGTACGTCGAGCGGGCGTTCGGCTCCGTCGGCGAGCAGAAGGGCCTCAGGCTCGACATCACGGTCGCTCCGGATGCACCGACCACGATCTTCACCGACGAGCAGCGCCTGCAGCAGGTGCTGCGAAACCTGCTCTCCAATGCATTCAAGTTCACCGAGGCCGGCGAGGTCGCACTCGAGCTCGCCGGCACCCAGGAGCGCGCCTTGGACGGCACCCCCTACGCGATCAGCATCACGGTGCGCGACAGCGGCATCGGCATCGCCGAGGACAAGCTGCGGCTGATCTTCGAGGCCTTCCAGCAGGCCGACGGCACGACCAGCCGGCGTTACGGGGGCACCGGCCTGGGTTTGTCGATCAGCCGCGAGATCGTGCGCGTGCTCGGCGGCGAGATTCGGGTGCAGAGCACGCCGGGCAGCGGCAGCGCATTCGAGATGCTGCTGCCCGCCTACGTCGAGCTGCCCGCGCATCCCGCCGACGAGCCGCCGCGCGCGCAGCTGGGCGCGGCGCCCGAGATCGAGGCCGCCGCGACGCAGGAGGGGGAGGAGGACCCGGCTGCCCCGCCCGACGACCGCGCGCTGCTGCTGGACGGCGACCGCGTTGCGCTCGTCATCGACGACGACCCCGAGTCGGCCACGCTCGCGCGCGACCAGGCGCGCGCGCACGGCTTCCGCGCGATCGTCGCGCCGCGCGGCAACCTCGGGCTGGCGCTCGCGCACGATCTCGTGCCCGACGTCATCGTGCTGACGGTGCCTGTGCGCGGCGGCGCCGCCATCCTGGACCAGCTCAAGAGCCACCCGCGCACGCGCCACGTGCCCGTCCACGTGATCGCCGACGCGAGCGAGCGCCACGGCGCGCTCAGCGCGGGCGCCGCCGGCTTCATCGAGCGGCCCGCCGGAAGCGAGACGCTGTCGGGGACATTGTCCGCCGCGGCGGCGTTCCTCGACCGTCCCGTCCGTCGGCTGCTCGTCGTCGACGACGACGAGACGGCGCGGATGAGCGTCTCAGAGCTCGTGGGCACCGGCGGCGACGTCGAGGTGACCGGGGTCGGATCCAGCGAGGAGGCGCTCGCCGCGCTGGACGAGGAGCACTTCGACTGCATCGTGCTCGATCTCAAGCTTCCGAAGATGACGGGCTTCGCGCTGCTGGATCACCTCAAGGAGGACGAGCGCCTGCGCGACGTGCCGGTGATCATCCACACCGGCAAGCAGCTCACGCGCCGCGAGGAGACACGACTGCGCCGTTACGCCGACTCGATCATCGTCAAGGACGCCGCCTCGCCGGAGCGCCTGCTCGACGAGACGGCGCTGTTCCTGCACCGCACGCCGGGCGCGCTGCCGTCCGAGAGCCGCCGCATGCTCGAGCAGCTGCACAGCGCCGACGCGATGCTACTGGGCAAGCGGATCCTGATCGCCGACGACGACGTGCGCAACGTGTTCGCGCTGACCAGCGCCCTGGAGGCGAGCGGGATGGTCGTGCGCTTCGCCGAGAACGGTCGCGAGGCGATCGCGTCGCTCGACGCCGACCCAGGCGTCGACCTCGTGCTGATGGACGTGATGATGCCCGAGATGGACGGCCACGAGACGACGCGCGCGCTACGCGAGGACGCCCGCTTCAGCGACCTGCCGGTCATCGCGCTGACGGCGAAGGCGATGCAGGGCGACCGCGAGAAGTCGATCGCCGCCGGCGCCTCGGACTACATCACCAAGCCCGTTGACATCGAGCAGCTCATCTCGCTCATGCGAGTATGGCTGTACCGCTGACGGCCANCGAGGACGAGGCGCGCGAGCGCCTCGAGATCGAGCTGCTGCTGGAGGCCATCCACCGGCGCTACTCCTACGACTTCCGCGGTTATGCGCTCGCGTCACTGCGCCGGCGCATGTGGCATCGCGTCCACGCGGAGGGCCTGCGGACGCTGTCGGGGCTGCAGGAGCGCATCCTGCACGATCCGGCGTGCATGGATCGTCTCCTGCGCGACCTGTCGATCAACGTCACAGAGATGTTCCGCGACCCGGGCTTCTACCGCGCGCTGCGCGAGCGCGCCTTTCCGCTGCTGCGCACGTATCCCTTTATCCGCGTCTGGGACGCCGGCTGCTCAACGGGCGAGGAGATCTACTCGCTCGCGATCGCCCTGCGCGAGGAGGGCCTGCTGGAGCGCACCCGCATCTACGCGACCGACATCAACGGCCCTGCCCTGGATCGTGCTCGCGAGGGAACGTTCCCGCTGGGGCGCATGAAGCGCTACACGGAGAACTACCTGTCGGCGGGTGGGCGCGAGTCGTTCTCGTCCTACTACGTCGCCGACAGCGACCGGGCGAGATTTGATCCGACGCTGGCCGAGGGCGTAGTGTTTGCCCAGCACAACCTCGTCACGGACGGCTCCTTCAACGAGTTTCACCTGATCGTCTGCCGCAACGTGATGATCTACTTCGGCTTCGATCTGCAGGAGGAGGTTCTGCAGCTGTTCGGTGAAAGCATGACGCGATTTGGAATCCTGGCGCTTGGGCGCAAGGAGTCGATCCGCCGCTCCAGCCAGGCCGAACTGTACGAGCCACTGGAGGAGGCGGAGAGGATCTTCCGGCGACGCCGATGACCACCCCGATCGACCTCGTCGCAGTTGGCGCGTCCTGGGGCGGGCTGGCCGCCCTCAAGCGTGTGCTGGAGCCACTGCCGAGGGGATTTCCAGCCGCCGTCGTGATCGCCCAGCACCGGCAGGCCGGAGCTGACGGCAGGTTCGCCGAGCTGCTCGCTGCGCACTGCGCCCTCGAGGTCGCCGAGGCGGATGACAAGCAGGAGCTCCTTGCGGGCGTCGTGTTGCTGGCGCCGCCGGACTACCACCTCCTCGTCGAGCCCGGGGCCGTTGCGCTGTCGGTCGACGAGCCGGTGCACTTCAGCCGACCGTCGATCGACGTGCTGCTGCACTCGGCCGCTGACGCATACGGCGATCGCGCCGCGGGAGTGGTGCTGACCGGCGCCAACGCCGACGGCGCGATGGGACTGGCGCACATCGCGGCGCGTGGCGGGACGGCGATCGTGCAGGACCCGGAGACGGCCGAGCGCCGCGAGATGCCCGAGGCGGCAACGGCCGCGACGCCCGGNGCGCGCGTAATGGTGCTCGACGACATCGGCCGGCTGCTCGTCGAGCTCGTGGGGATGCGCGAGGGGGCGCAGTCGTGAGGGACAGCGCGATCCTGCTCGTCGATGACCGCGACGACAACCTGCTCGCGCTGGAGGCCGTGCTCGAGCCGACCGGCTGTCGCCTCGCCAAGGCCAGATCCGGCGACGAGGCGCTGCGGGCGCTGCTGAAGGATGACTTCGCCGTGATCCTGCTCGACGTCCAGATGCCCGGCCTCGACGGCTTTCAGACCGCCGAGCTGATCCGCTCGCGCGAGCGTTCGCGCTCGGTGCCGATCATCTTCGTCACGGCGATCAGCAAGGAGCGCCACCATGTCTTCCGTGGCTATGAGGCGGGCGCGGTCGACTACCTGTTCAAGCCGCTGGACCCCGTTGTGCTGCGCTCCAAGGTCGAGGTGTTCGTCGAGAGCTACGAGCGCGGCCACGCGCTGGCCGAGCGCGAGGAGCTCTTGCGGGTGACGTTCGAGGACGCCCCGATCGGCATTGCGCGAGCCGACAGCGGCGGGCGACTGCGCCACGTCAACCGCGCGCTGTGCGCGACCGTCGGCCGCGAGGCGGACGCGCTCGTCGGGCGTACGCTCGACGAGCTCGGACCGAAGGCGGACGCAGGCATCGACGCCGCCCAGCGCGAGGATCTGAGGACGGGCGCGATCGCGCGCTACGAGGTCGAGCGTCGCCTGTCCGGTCCGGCCGGCACGTCGATCCCGGTGCTCGTGAGCGTCTCGCTGGCGACCCTGCGCGACGGCTCGTCCGCGGATTTCATCCTCCATGTCCAGGACCTGCGCGAGCGACGCCGGGCCGAGCGAGAGCATGATCAGCTGATCCGTGCGCAGGCGGCGCGCGCGCATGCNGAGGCCGCCTCCGAGCGCCTGCTGCTCATGCAGTCGATCGCCGTCGCTGCGCTCGGTGCCCAGGACCTCGAGGAGTTGCTGCACGCCTTGCTGGAGCGGCTGCTCGGGGCGCTGGACGCCGACCGCGCCGCGGTCGTCCTCACCGACGGGGAGGAGTGCCTCGTGGCTCGGGCCGCTAGCGGCGTCGCCACGGTCGTGCTGCGCAACGGCGATGCCCAGGTCGACGACGTCGTCGCGCGTGTCGCCGCAAAGCGTGGTCCGGTCGCGATCCTCGACGTTCCCGGTGCCGGGATCGACTCGAGCTCGCTCGGTGTCGCGATCACCTCGCTGCTGGCCGTGCCGCTGATCGCCGACGGTCGGATCATCGGCAGCCTGCAGGTGGGCACGCTGACGCGGCACGAATTCGACGAGGAGACCGTCGACCTGCTGCGCCTGGCCGCCGACCGGGCGAGCCTCGCGATCGCGCGCACGCGCCTGTACGAGCGCGAGCGCCGGATCGCGCAGGAGCTTCAGCGCTCGCTGCTGCCCAGCGGGCTCCCGCCCGTGCCCGGCGTCGCGCTGGCCGCGCGTTACCTGCCGGGCGAGAACGGCGCGACGGTCGGCGGCGACTGGTACGACGCGATCGCGCTGTCGGGCGGGCGCGTGGCGGTTGCGATCGGCGACGTCGTCGGCCGCGGCATCGAGGCGGCGGCGACGATGGGCCAGATGCGCAGCGCCCTGCGCGTGATCCTGATGCAGGCCGATGACAGCGGCGCAATGGCCGAGCAGCTGAACCGCTTCGCGCTGGAGCTCGGTGACTGCGTGCTGACGACCGTCGTGATCGCCGTCTTCGATCCGGCGAGCGGCTGCCTGCGCTACACCAACGCCGGCCATCCTCCGCCGTTGCTGCTTGGTGCCCATGCTGCTGCGCGCTACCTGGAGGGCGTTCCGGCGCCGCCGTTGGGTGTCACGGAGACGCCGGCCTACGAGCAGCGCACGCTGCAGCTCGACCCAGGCTCGACGCTGCTGCTCTATACGGACGGGCTCGTGGAGAAGTCGACCGAGGTGCTGGACGTCGGGCTCGCGCGGCTGCGCGACGCGGTGGATGGCGCCGGCGCGGACGCCGATGTCGAGGCGCTCTGCGAACGCGTCATCGCCGATCTCGTCGGCGGCGTCGAAGGCGCACAGACCGATGACGTGACGATGATCGCGCTGCGCGCGCTGGCGAGGCTCGATGGACGCGCCGGCCCCGATGCCGTGGTCGACCCAGGCGTTTTCCCGGCGCCCGTGGGGGGTAAGGCGGTTTCCAGCGTCCACGTCCAGGAAAAGGGACTGACATGGCCAAGGGCCACGGCTCAAGCGTCAAGGACGACAAGCAGTACGAAGGGCTGCGCAAGAAGGGAATGAGCANGTCGCGCGCTGCCCGCATCNCCAACAGTCCGGATTCGTCCAGCAAGGGCGGCAAGGCGTCGGGTGGCGGCAAGAAGCGCGACACGAAAAGCTAGGGCGGCACGAAGGCGCAAAAGGCTGCCGCGGGTCGCAAGGGCGGCAAGAAGAGCAGCTGATGGGTGCCGCGCCGAGTCTCAGCGCCGCGGCTCAGGCGTTCAGCGCGAGCCGCGCCCGCGCCGTGTTCGCTCTCCATCTGCTGATCATCCGTCGGCGGCATCGCCTTCTACGCAGTCGTCGGCGTGGCTCACCACTGACCGGATGCGCAGGCTGTGGCGCGCCCCAGTGC
>JGI24973J35851_1000293_pt1 | contig 9818 bp, 8 predicted proteins | sample AntDryMetagUQ889_FD_35851 | JGI IMG/M metagenome (IMG submission 35851) | reverse complement strand
GCTCGGCGCGGCCCGCGCGGGAGCTCGGGACGTCGGCCACCGGGCGTAGGCGCTGCGCGTTCAGGGCCTCGAAGGGCTCCTGNGCGAGCGGTCNCGCGGCATCCAACGAGGGGGCGGGACNGGCCTTGGCNGGGTCGGCCGCCAGGGCGCCCGCCGGAGCGGCGGCGAGCAGCCCGAGGGCGCCGGCAGCGACGATCTGGTTGCGGGTGTTCAGCATGGATACCTCCGAGGTCCAGGGTCCCGGCGGGACCGGCGCGAGAGAGATCTCGGCGGTCCGGGGTACCGGGCCGGGCGTAGAGCGTCCGGCCGCCCTTTCGGTGTTCAGGGCCGGAGCGCTTCGTGTTGCAGCGGGCGAGTGTGGAGACCGGTGGAGCGAGCGTCCGTGCCGGTGGTCACACAGTCGCGGGCGCCCTCGCGGCCGCAGCGCGCCCCCCGTCCGCGGCGGCCAGGCCGTCGAGCACGACAACGGCGTCGTCGGCGGGGGCGATGGTCACCGTCCGCCTTCGCGGACGCTCGAAGCCGCCCCGCGGGGCTCGCAGCCGCGCGCGCTCCACCATCGCGCGCAGCACGACCTTCATCTCGTACTGGGCGAAGGCGGCTCCGATGCAGCGTCGGATGCCGCCGCCGAACGGGATCCACGAGTAGGTGTCGGCCGGACGCTCGAGGAAGCGCTCGGGGCGGAACTCCGCCGGGTCGGGGTAGATCTCCGGGCGGCGGTGGACGAGGTAGATGCAGGGCGCGACGGTCGTCCCGGTGGGCAGATCGAGTCCCGCGACGGTGAGCGGACGGGTGAGCCTCCGGGCGACGAGCATGATCACCGGGCGCAGCCGCAGCGTCTCCTTGACGACGGCATCCAGATAGGCGTCCTCCTCGCCCCGACCCACCTCCCGCTCGAGCCGTTCGAGCACCGCAGGGCGCCGCAGCAGCCGCTCCCACGCCCAGGCCAGCGCCGTGGCCGTGGTCTCGTGGCCGGCGACGAGCATGGTCATCAGCTCGTCGCGAAGCTCGACGTCCGAGAGCGACGCACCCTGCTCGTCGCGGGCGGCGAGCAGCATGGAGAGGACATCTTCGCGCTCCCCGGCGTCGGGCTCACCGCGCCGGCGGGCGATCTCCTCGTAGAGGATGGCGTCGACCTCCTCGGAGGCGCGCTGGAACGCCCGCCATGAGCTGCCCGGGCCGACGTAGGCGCGCAGGGCGGGCATGGCGAGCAGGGGGAAGTTCCGCGTGGTGAGGTCCAGCATGCGGGCCAGGCGCCCGCCCAGCTCCTCGAGGCGCCCGGCGTCCTCGATGCCGAACACCGCCCGCATGATGATCTCGAGCGTGATGGCCTGGGTGCGCTCGCGCAGGCGGAGCGGCTCTCCCAGCGGCCAGCGCTCCATCTCGCGGTCNGTCACCTCTCGCATGACCTCTCCGTAGCGCTGCATCCGNGCTCCGTGGAACGGCGGCAGCATGAGCTTGCGCTGGCGCAGGTGGCGCGGGCCGTCGAGCAGGAGCACCGAATGGCGGCCCACCACGGGCTCCAGGATCGCGTTGGCCTCGCCGGCGTGCAGGACGTCGGCGTCCCCGGTGAACACCTCCTTGACGGCATCCGGATGCGAGAGCACGACCACGTTCCCGAGGCCGGCCAGCCGCAACGTGAAGGCGTCGCCGTAGCGGCGCGCACAACGCTCGAGGGTGACGAGCGGGCGGGCGGTCCAGCGGGCGGTCTGAAAGGCCAGGGGCGCCGACGGCCCGGGTGGAAGAGTCATGTACGGGACGGTACATGATTCGCTGCCCTCGCCCGGAGCGCCCGCCACGGAAGCTCGTGGGCGTCAGCCCACGATCAGGCGGTAGGCCTCGTGCTCCACGGTGAACCGGGCCCCGCCGCGCGAGAGGATCTCCCCGTCCACGTTGTAGCCGGTGTCGGCCGGGACGTCGAGATCGAGCTCCTCCGCCCGGAAGTGGCGGACGCCGGTCTGGTCGGCGATCCGGCCGGACCGGAGTCCCCACCCGTGGAGCACGAGCCGGGCCCGCGTGCCGGCCTCTATGACCGTCGCGTCCAGCCAGCCGTCGCTCGGGTCGGCCTCCGCCACGCTCGATCCCGCGCCGAAGTGGCCCGAGCTCGACACGATCACCTGCCAGGCGGCGCCGTCGAACACCTCCCGGCCGTCGGCGCTCAGCCGGCACGGAACCGCCGGCTCGGTGAGCGCGGCGCGGGCTGCGCCGAGCACGTAGGCCACTACCCCGAGGCGCTGCTTGTGGGGGGCGGCCAGGCTCGCCGCCCTCGCCGCGAGGCCCGCGCTCGCCACGTTCACGAACGGCCGCCCGTCCATGCGCGCCAGCTCGCGGACGCGCTCCCGGGTGCCGGCCGCGGCGATCCGGCACGCCTCGTCGGGATCGCTCGGCAGCCCCGCACCGCGTGCGAAGTCGTTGGCCGTTCCCGAGGGGATGACCGCGAGCGCCGCTCCCACCTCGCCGGCCGCCGCTGCCGCCGGGGCGATCGAGCCGTCGCCGCCGGCCACGGCCAGCCGGTCGGGCCCGGTGGCGACGGCCTCGCGGAGTCCCACGATCGGGAACACGTCGACGGTCGCCCCGTGGCGGACGAGCAGCCGCTCGAGGTCGTCGGGATCGCAGCCGGTGCCCGAGCCCTCGTTGGCGAGCAGCGCTACGCGCGGCACCGCGCGCGTCCGGGAGGGNTGAGGTGGGGCTCGAGTAGCGTCAGGTGGCGGATTATGGCGAGGTGCTTCGTGACCCGGACACTGCCCGGCGACGCCGTCGAGCGCCTGGCGCGCGAGCACGACGTGGAGGTGTGGCCGGACACGATGCCGCCTTCGCGCGACGAGATCGCGCGGCGCCTCGAGGACGGGGTCGAGGGGTTGCTCACCCTCCTGACCGACGCGATCGACGGAGATCTCCTCTCCCGCGCGCCGGCGCTCCGCTCGATCGCGAACTACGCGGTGGGCTCGGACAACGTCGACGTGGACGCCGCCACCGCTCGCGGCGTGCCCGTCGGCACGACCCCCGACGTGCTGACCGAGACCACGGCCGACCTGACCTGGGCGCTGATGCTCGCGGCGGCGCGGCGGCTGGCCGAGGGCGACGCNGTGGTGCGCTCCGGNGGCTGGCNCACATGGGAGCCGAACGGACTGCTCGGCCGCGACGTGCACGGCGCGACCCTCGGGCTCGTCGGGGTCGGACGCATCGGCGGCGCGGTGGCACGGCGCGCCGAGGGCTTCGGGATGGAGGTCCTGCGCCACGGCCGGTCGGGCGGCGTGGCCCTCGACGAGCTCCTCGAGCGCTCGGACTTCGTGTCGCTGCACTGCCCGCTGACCGAGGAGACGCGCGGTCTGGTCGGCGAGCGCGCGCTCGGGCGCATGAGGCCGACCGCGGTGCTCGTCAACACCTCCCGCGGCCCGATCGTCGACACCGACGCCTTGGCCGGTGCGCTGCACGACGGACGCATCGCCGCGGCCGCCCTCGACGTGACCGATCCCGAGCCGCTGCCCGCCGACCACCCGCTGCTGGCCGCACCGAACCTCCTCGTCGTCCCCCACGTCGGCTCGGCAACCCACGCCACCCGCGCGGCCATGGCCGACATGGCGGTGGACAACCTGCTGGCCGCGCTCGCGGGCAAGCGGATGCCCTACTGCGCGAACCCGGAGGTGTACGGGTAGTCACCGTCACTCCCCCAGCACCTTGATCACGAGCCGCTTCGGCCGCCCGCCGTCGAACTCCGCGTAGAACACCTGCTGCCACGGGCCGAGGTCGAGGCGGCCCTCGGTGACCGGGACGATGGCCTGGTGGTGCACCAGGAGGTTCTTCAGGTGGGCGTCGCCGTTGTCCTCGCCCCCGCGGTGGTGNCGGTAGTCGCCCGGCTCGGGCAGCAGCTCGCTGGCCACCGCGGTGTCAGGGTCACGCCAGCTCGGAGGAGCGAGCTTGTCGAGCCACTCGAGNGTGTCCTCGAGGATGCCCGGCTCGTCGTCGTTCACCCACACCCCTGCGGTGATGTGCATGGCCGACACGAGCACGAGGCCCTCGCGGACCCCGGCGTCGTCGACCGCGGTCTGCACGTCGTCGGTNATGCGAACGAACTCGCGCCGCCGCTCGGTCTCGAACGTGCGGTAGACGGTGTGGGACCTCATCGGGCTCCTCTCGACCGGGAAACGGGCATGATGGCGGGATGGACCTCGCGCTCGCCGACCGGACCTGCGTGGTGACCGGCGCGAGCCGGGGGATCGGACGTGCGAGCGCCGCCGCCCTCCTGGCCGAGGGGGCCCGGGTGCTGCTCGTGGCGCGCGGCGAGGAGGCGCTGGCCGAGGCCGCCACGGAGCTCGGGTCCGGGGACCGACTCGACACCCTCGCCCTCGACGTGACCGCTACGGACGCCGGCAAGCAGGTGGCGGCGCACTGCGAGGAAGGGCTCGGCCCGGTCGACGTGCTGGTCAACAACGCCGGGACGTCGTACAACCGTCCGCTGGAGGAGCTCGAGGACGCCGACTGGCAGGCGCAGTGGGAGCTGCACGTGATGGCCTCCCTTCGCCTGATGCGGGCGACCGTGCCGGCGATGGCCGAGCGCGGATGGGGGAGGGTGGTGAACGTCTGCTCCTCGTCGGGCAAGCGGCCGTCGCTGTCGAACGCCGCCTACTCGGTGACGAAGGCGGCGCAGCTATCGCTCTCGCGGGTGTTCGCCGACTCCTACGGCGCCAGCGGCGTGCGCGTGAACGCCGTGGCCCCCGGCCCGGTGGAGACGCCGCTGTGGCTGGAGGAGGGCGGCATGGCCGACCAGGCGGCCACCGCCCAGGGTTCCTCTCGCGAGGAGGCCCTCGAGGCGACGCGGGCCAAGGTGCCGATCGGGCGGTTCGGCACGGCGGAGGAGATCGCCGCGGCGGTGGTCTTCCTGTGCTCGGAGGCGGCCTCGAACGTGTCGGGCGCGGCGTGGTCGGTCGACGGCGGGAGCGTGCCGATCATCCTTTGAGACGGCGCGCCGACCGGTCCAGGCTATCGCCCGCGGTACCTCGGGGGTGATCGAGGCGGTACCCCGGGGGTGATCGCGGGCGACCCGCCCGGGTGAGGGGCGCGGTAACCCGCGGACTGCTAAAACCCCTTCGTGACCTCGCTTACGAGCCGGCGCGGCGGAACACTCGCGTTCGTCGGGCCCGCCGCCCTCTTCGCCGTCGCGGCGCTCGTGATCGCCGGGACCCTGGTGGCCGGCGCCGAGGCCACGCGCGGGCTCAGCTACCTCCTCACCGGGGTCATCGCCCTGGCCGTGCTGCTGGCCGGAGCGGGATGGCTGGTCGATCGCCGAAGGCTGAAGCGCCTCGCGGAGCAGACCGGCGAGGTGGACGATCAGCTCGAGGAGGCCCGTCGCGCCGCCTCCGAGCGCGAGCGCGAACGCGACGAGGCGCGCCAGAGCGCCGACCAGCGCGGCCACGACCTCGAGCGCGAGCGGCACCTCCGGGGCCGCGTCGAGCGAGCGCGGAAGGCCGAGCGCGAGTGGTCGCAGGAGCTCCGCGGCCAGCTCATGGCCATGCACCGCGAGCGTGGCGCGCTCGGCCGGACCGACGACGTGCGCGAGCTGGTGCTGCGTACTGCGGTCGAGCTCATGGAGGCCGAGAAGGGGATCCTCCTGGCCCGCGATGACGCCGACGGCGACGGCCAGCTCGACCTCGCCGCTCACCAGGGCTTCGATAACGACCCCGCCGACAGCGCGGTGGCTCAGCGGTTCTCCCGCGAGGTGATCGAGCGCGACGTGGCCGTGCGCGAGGACGACCCACAGCAGCTCGAGGGCTCGACCGGCGCCGATCACGAGATCCGCAACCTCGTGGCCATCCCGATCTACGTCCACGACCGCTTCAGCGGAGCCGTGGTGTGCGCCAACCGCGAGGGCGGATTCGGCGAGTTCGACGACCAGGTTCTCCTGTCCCTGGGCGACCACGCGGGCGCCGTGCTCGACTCCTCGCGCCTCCAGGGCGAGCTGCGGAGCAGCTACCTGGCCACCATCCGGATGCTGGGCGAGGCGCTCGAGGCCAAGGACCCGCTCCTGCGCGGGCACTCCGACGACGTCTCGCGCCACGTTTCCGCAGTGGCCGAGCGCATCGGGATCCCGTCGGACGAGCGCGAGCGTCTGGTGTTCGGCTCCCTGCTGCACGACGTGGGCAAGATCGGCATCTCCGAGCGCATCCTGCTGAAGCCGGGGCCGCTGACCCGCGAGGAGCGGGCGGTGTGCGAGCTTCACCCGCGCATCGGCTACCACCTGATCCAGCACGTGCCCGCCCTGAAGGGCATGGCGCCGGCGATCCTCCATCACCACGAGCGCTTCGACGGGGGCGGCTATCCCTCCGGACTCGCCGGCGAGCAGATCCCGCTGGAGGCGCGCATCGTCTGCGTGGCCGACTCGTTCAGCGCGATGACCGCCGAGCGTCCCTACCGCGCGTCGGTGTCGATGAGCGACGCCTGCGAGGAGCTCGAGCGCTGTGCGGGCACCCAGTTCGATCCCGAGGTGGTGCGGCTGTTCGTGGCGGAGGTGCGCCAGGGCCGCCAAGCGCCGGCGCCGACGCCCTCCCTGCTCGACGATCCCGAGATCGCAGTGCGCCGCAACGGCGACGAGCCGATCCTGGGCGCGAGCTCGTTCGCCGTCACCGACAACCTGACGCTCCTCTATTCCTACCGGCACCTGCTCGAGATGGCGAACAACGAGGCCGAGCGGGCGTCGGTGCAGGACTCGACGTTCTCGGCGCTCGTGCTCGAGTTGGTCGACATCGCGGAGCTCAACCGTCGTGAGGGCTACGCGGCCGGCGACAAGGCGATCGTCGGGGTGGCGCGGGTACTCGATCGCGTGGCCGCTCGCGCCGGGGGGACGGCGGCGCGCCTCGGGGGGCGGCGACTCGGCCTGATCGTCCCGCGGGCCGGCGAGGAGGAGGCGGCCGGGCTCCTCGACGAGCTCGGGCACGAGCTCGAGCAGGGGCCGTCGGTGCGCGTGGCGCGCGCCACCTGGACCGCCGGCGAACGCGGAAGCGAGGTTGTGGACCGCGCCCGCGCCGGGCTGCGCGCGGGCGCACCGGCCTCCTGAGCCGCACCGGCGGGGACACGCCGGGCGAGGCCGGCGGGCGCGCCCTCCGCCCGCGCGCGGTGATGGCGCTCTCGTTCTTCCCGCGGGGCGGCTCCTCGCAGGTGGCCCGCTACCTGGCGCGCTTCCTGCCGCGGGCGGGGTGGGACGTGACCGTGGTGGCCGGCTCGCTCGGCGCGCCCGGCGATCCGACCCACGCCGAAACCTTCTTCGGCGCCGACGCCGAGGTTCGCGCCGTCGACTACACCGAGGCGCGCGACGCGCCGGACCCGCTGGCCGCGGACCCGCCGTTCCAGCCCTCCTACGAGGAGCGCCCCGGCGCTCCCGACCGCGTGTACGCGTGCGTGGACGACGGTGCGTACGAGCGGCTGGTGGCCGCCTGGGGGCGGGAGCTGGCGGCGGCCGGGGCGGCCGAGGCCGACGTCCTGCACCTCCACCACCTGACCCCGATGAACGAGGCCGCCGAGCGCTCCTTCCCCCACGTGCCGCGCGTCGGCCACCTGCACGGCACCGAGCTGCTGATGCTCGGGGCCATCGACGAGGGCCCTCCGCCCGGGTGGTCGCATGCCGCGGCGTGGGCGGAGCGCATGCGGCGCTGGGCGCAGCGCTGCGAGCGCCTGCTCGTCCTCTCCCCCGACGCCGCCCGGCGCGTGCCGGATCTCCTCGGCGTCGAGCCCGGGCGCGTGGTGGCCGCGGCCAACGGCTTCGACCCCGAGATCTTCGACCGCCGCCCGGCCTCGCCCGAGGACCGCGTCGCGCTGTGGAGGCACTGGCTCGTCGAGGAGCCGCGCGGATGGGACGAGTCCGGCGTGGAGGGCTCGGTCGCCTACGCCGAGGAAGACCTCGGCCCTTCAAGGCTGGCGCGCCGGTGGTGCTCTACGTCGGCCGTTACACGGAGGTCAAGCGCCTGCCGCTGCTGGTGCGCGCCCACGCGCGCGCCCGCGAGCGCTCCGGCGTGCGATTCCCGCTGGTGCTGCTCGGCGGTCACCCGGGGGAGTGGGAGGGGGCCCACCCACTCGCGGTCGCGCGCGAGGCCGGGGCCGAGGACCTCTTCCTGGCCGGGTGGCACGGCCACGAGGACCTCCCCGACGCGCTGAACGCCGCCGACCTGCTGGTGCTCCCCTCGGTGCGCGAGCAGTTCGGGCAGGTGCTGGTGGAGGCGATGGCCTGCGGGCTGGCGGTGATCGCCGTCAACGCCCACGGCCCGACCACGATCGTGGAGGACGGGGAGACCGGCCGGCTCGTCGAGCCCGACGACGAGGACGACATGGTCCGCGCGCTGGTCGAGGCCGTGGAGGACCCCGACCGGCGGGCTCGCATGGCCGAGGCCGCGTACGCCGCGAGCCGCGAGCGCTACGCCTGGCCGGCGCTAGCCGAGGGGGTGGCGGAGGTCTACGAGGCGGCGCGGCGGGCCGAGTAGTCGACGACGCCGAAGGCCGTGGCCGCGCGCCGGGTCCGGACGAATGATCGATCCCCGTGACGCCGCGCGCGGCGTCATACTCGGGCCCGCACCACGACCCCGAGCGAGGGAGCCCGCATGTACCAGCAGCCCGAGGGCTACGCGCCCATCGCCGACTCGCTCGGGATCTCCGCGCTCGTGGCCGCCGTCCCCCTGATCCTGCTGTTCATCCTTCTCGGCGTCGTGCGCATGCCCGCGCAGTGGGCGTCGCTGATCTCGCTCCTCGCCGCGGTGCTCATCGCGATCTTCGGGTACGGCATGCCCGTCGACCAGACCGCGATCTCCGCGTCCGAGGGCGCGGTGTTCGGCCTCTACCCGATCATGTGGATCGTCATCAACGCGATCTGGGTCTACAACATGACCGTCAAGACCGGGCACTTCGCGGTCCTGCGGCGGTCGTTCGGGACGATCTCCGACGACCAGCGCGTGCAGGCGATCATCATCGCCTTCCTGTTCGGCGCGCTGCTCGAGGCCTTGGCCGGCTTCGGCACCCCGGTGGCCATCACCGCGGTCATGCTCATCGCGCTCGGCTTCCAGCCGATCAAGGCCGCGGCGGTGGCGCTGGTGGCCAACACCGCTCCGGTCGCGTTCGGGGCCATCGCCGTCCCGATCACCACGCTGGCCGAGCTCACCGGCCTCGAGGTCGACGCCCTCGGTGCCATGGTGGGGCGCCAGACGCCGTTCCTCGCCCTGGTCGTCCCCCTCATCCTCGTCGGCATGGTCGACGGCGGCCGCGGGATCCGCCAGACCTGGCCGGCGGCGGTGGTGGGGGGCTTCGCGTTCGCGGTCGGACAGTTCCTGTGCTCGAACTTCTTCTCGGTCGCGCTCACCGACATCGTGGCCGCGCTGCTCGGCACCGGCGCGCTCGTGCTCTTCCTGCGCGTGTGGTCGCCCGGCGAGACGATTCGCGGAGAGGCCGGCGGCGCCCACCCGGCGGCCGCGGGCGCGGAGGGACACGATCCCAAGATGGAGGCGGAGATCGACCGCCGCGACCGCACGGGCGGGGACTCGCGCCGCGAGGTGTTCGAGGCCTACGCGCCCTACCTGGTGATCATCGTCGTGTTCGCGATCGCGCAGCTCCCGTTCCTGAAGAGCCTGCTGCGCTCGGCGGAGTATGCGGTGCTCGGCCTGTCGGGCTCGACCGAGGAGGAGCCGAAGGTGGCCTGGCCGGGCCTGAACGTCATGAACCCCGACGGCGAGCCGGTCTCCTCGGTCGAGTTCACGGTCAACTTCTTCGAGGCGGCCGGGACGCTGATGCTGGTAGCGGGGATCATCACCGCGCTGGTCCTGCGTGTGCGTCCCGGCCGGGCGCTG
>JGI24973J35851_1000291_pt1 | contig 9856 bp, 10 predicted proteins | sample AntDryMetagUQ889_FD_35851 | JGI IMG/M metagenome (IMG submission 35851) | reverse complement strand
CATCGGGCTTGCCCATGCCGCCGGCATGGGCGGCGCCCTGCTTCCTTGACCAGCTCGATCTTGCCCGCCCCCGCGCACACGCGGCCGCGGAATCAATCATCTAGGCCGGTAGGGGCCCGCGGTCCTCGACGTAAAGCTGATCCGCAGCGATCCCGAGGCCGTGCGCGCCGCGCTGGCCCGGCGCGGCGAGGACGCGGGGATCGACCGCGTGCTCGCGCTCGACGCGCGCCGGCGCGAGCTGCTGCCCGAGCTGGAGGGGCTGCGGGCCGAGCAGAACGCCGCGTCCAAGGAGATCGGCGCCGCCAAGCAGCGCGGCGAGGACCCGGTGGACGCGATCGCGGCGATGGAGGACGTCGCGACACGCGGCCGTGACCTGTCCGACCAGCTCAACGGCGTCGAGGGGGAGCTGCAGGATGCGCTGGCGCTCCTGCCCAACCTGCCCGATCCCGACGCGCCGCTCGAGGACACGGTCCTGCGCGAGGTCGGCGAGGCGGGCCGGGAGGGCCGCGACCACCTCGAGCTGGCCGGCAACCTGATCGACATGGAGGCCGCGGCGCGCGTGTCGGGATCGCGCTTCGCCTACCTCAAGGGCGACCTCGTCATGCTCGAGCTCGCGCTGGTGCGCTTCGCGCTCGAGCGCCTTCGCCCCGAGGGCTTCGAGCCCGTCGTGCCGCCGGTGCTGGTGCGCGAGGCGGCGCTGCACGGGACAGGCTTCCTGCCCGACACCGAGCAGCAGATCTACCGCCTCGCCGACGACGAGCTCTACCTCGTCGGGACCTCCGAGGTCTCGCTCGCGTCGCTGCACGCGCGCGAGGTCCTCGACGGCGAGCGTCTGCCGCTGCGCTACGCCGGCTTCTCCACCTGCTTTCGCCGCGAGGCCGGAGCGGCGGGGAAGGACACGCGCGGCATCTTCCGCGTGCACCAGTTCGACAAGGTCGAGATGTTCTGCTTCGTCGAGCCCGAGGACTCGCCGGCCGAGCACGAGCGCCTGCTCGAGCTGGAGGAGAGCATCCTGCAATCGCTCGAGATCCCCTACCGCGTGGTCGCGATCGCGGTGTCCGAGCTCGGCGCCTCGGCCGCCAAGAAGTACGACTGCGAGGCCTGGCTGCCGGGACAGGGCCGCTTCCGCGAGCTCACCTCGTGCTCCAACACGACGGACTTCCAGGCCCGGCGGCTGGACGTCCGCTACCGCCCCGAGGGCGGCAAGCCGCGCTCGGTGCACACGTTGAACGGCACCGCCGTCGCGGTGGGCAGGACGATCATCGCGCTGCTGGAGAACGGCCAGCGCGACGACGGGGGCGTTGACCTCCCGGCGGCGCTGGTCGACTACGGAGCGCCGGCCTCACTGGAGCCGGCGGCCTGAGAGGCGGCCGTCGAGCGCGCACGACCGCCGACCCCCGCTCGTCGTCCTACAGGAAAATCACCAGCAGGATCAGGATGATGATCAGCGTTCCGATTCCGATGTACACGGGGCCTCCTTGGGGTTGCGCCTCGACATTCGTCTTTGCTGGGGGAGCTTGTACCCCGTAATCCGGACAGTAGCCCCGTTGGACGGATGAACGAGCGGAGGGGGAGGGATTCGAACCCTCGGGACCGGGGGAACCGGCCCACCGGTTTTCAAGACCGGCGCATTCAACCGCTCTGCCACCCCTCCGATGGGGGTCTTCGCGAGCCTGATGCTAGGCCCTTCACGCTCTACACTGGCCGGGCGGGTCGGGCCCTACCGAGCCGTGCCCGGAGAGGTGGCCGAGTGGCTGAAGGCACTCGCCTGCTAAGCGAGTATGGGGTTCACGCTCCATCGCGGGTTCGAATCCCGCCCTCTCCGCTTGTAGAAGTTCCTGCAACTCGGCACCAGTCCCGCGCGGTTGCCAGCGAGGCGATCGCCGCCGGCGAGTCTGCTGAAGAGGTCTCGTGGCGGCTAGGCCACAGGAACAGTGTCATTACACGGTCCGTCTACGTTCAGCAAGTCAAGAGCGCGGAGCGGACCGCTCGACGGCGAGCCCGAATGGATGCGGCTTATGGCCCAGTCCTTGAGCGCTCAGTTGGAAGCGAGCTGACCTAGTCGTTGGGAAGGTGGACGAAGAACACGTTTAGTTCTGCTTGCCGCCGATCGTCGCCTGGCCAACTCATCGTTGCCCGACGCTCTTGATCGTTGGGAGCCTCGCCCCAGGAGATGAACTGTGCGTGAGCCTCAAGGTCCTCCGTCGCGCGCTCAAGCACCGCCGAAAGGTCTTGTTCGGTGACGAACATCACCAACGCGAGTTTCGTGTCTCGCCAAGCCGTGTACCCAAAGAGCTGATCGATCGCTTCTCTGAAGCTCTTTCGCCCACGCCAAATCTTGCACTCGGCGATGAATAGGTTCGCGCCCTCCCAGCGGAGGAGGATGTCGGTCTTGCCGGCGACGTTGAACGCCTCAGCGGATGCCTGACCTCGATACTGGGTGTTGAGCGGCAGTAAGAGAACTTGACGACGATCCTCTTCGCCCATGTCGGCGTACGTTTGGCGACTTCGCTCCATACCGACGCAAGTGGCCCGAACGATCCCGAGGATGTCCTCGTACACCGCATCACTGAGCACGGGCTCAAGCGTCATGGGCTGGCTTGGAGGCCGACTTGGAAGCGGAGGCTCCGGTCGCCGCACGATGGCTTCTGCGACGTAGGTCGTGGGCGTTGAGCCGCCGCCTCGCGGATGCATCGGTAACCCGGTTTCGGCGAGGTGTTCGCGTACTCGGAGCACCTGCTGACGCCGGGTCTCAATCGCCGTCCGCGCGGTTTGGTCAAGCGAGCGGTTGAACGCCTCCACATCTCCGGTTGCCCACTGCACAGCTTGCTGGAGCGAGTTCACGAGCTGCTGCGCCTCGGCCTTGAAGTTCGGCAGACGGTCGTGCGGGTACTCGACGACGCGGACGATTTCGTTGCCACGGACGGCCCCATGGGGCGGGCTAAGACTTCGTGTGCTCGCCTGTAGGTTGAACACGTCCGGGTCCCCAGTGAACGGAAGGTGTATCGCCGTTCGGTAGCCGTCGATATAGGTCGGGGTGGTGGGGTCGCTGATCGCGCGGGCGAAAGACTCATGGGACACGTCGACCTGGATCGGGCTCGGTTCGTCCATGTACACATCGTCGACGAGCAGCACAGGTGGTTCGATCCGGTAGCGCGCCACGAGGGCGGCCACCCATTCGTCCGTTTCGACCTTCAGAAGATGGTCCTCGGGAACTTTCCGTATCTCTTCCACCATCGCGGCAGCCTGCGCCGCCAAAGAGTCACGAAGGTCCCCAGAGTGGAAGAGGAGATCTGACACCTCATCGACGGTAGCGCCAGAGCACGACGGGAGGCGGTCAAGGCTGCGGAGGTGCTTCGGATGAGCGGCGACCTCGCTTTGGCGGGCGTACGATCACGGCCAATGGACCTGGATGAGTTCAGTGAGACGTGCGAGCAGCAGGTCGCAGTCGACCCGGCCTGGCTCGGCTCGGACGAACACCTCACTGTGACTCAGCCTTTCGTTGCTACCCGGGCTCCTGGGACGACGGTGAGCTGGCTCGAGCCAGGGGAGCGATCCTTCGCCGCAGGGCAAACCATCGCGCTTGAGCGTCCGCCGGAGGCTGGGGGCGCGTCAGCCGAGACGGCGCGCTCCTCGCCGAGGTCGTCCTCCATGAAGTTCTTCACCGACAGCGGTCCGACGATCGCGGGCCGCGGTGGTGGGCCGACGCTGTCGGTTCAATGGCAGCTGAAGAGGGCCAGTATTTCGAGCGTCTGGCACAGGACGTCTTCAACTGGCTCTTCGCACAAGCTGGCTCAGGCGCGAATAGCCCTCATCCGCCGTACTTATCTCGGCGATCAAGAGCTCGAAGTTCATCCCGACGTCGGGGAAGTCCTGGACGAAGCCCAAGCACTGATCGAGCGCGCCAGTGCCGGCGACGAAACCGACGACGCTCGGAGGGGCGCGCTAGAGGTCATACGCCTGATCGCACGGCGCAAGCAGTCCTTGTCAACCGACCTCAAGTAGCTTCCGTGCGGATGCTTGGGCGGGCCTTCGCACGGCTCAGCGCGGCTCTGGTAACTGAGCTAGCCATTCAAATAGTGCTTGTGCGGTCCGTACGCCCGTCTCGGCCTGCTCTACGGATGGACGCAAGCCTGAGTGGGCAACTCGATTTCGGATCGTGAAGAGCTTCTTGACGTCCTCAAACAGTGCGTGGTTGTCCTCGTGTAGGGATCGCCCTACAGCCGCCTTCATTGTCTTGTGCGTGAGTTCGGCTGCGGCGATCGTGACGTCGAACGGATTCTTGATGATCACTTCGACTAGGGCGCGACGATCGTCGGGTGTTTTCTTTCGGAGGATGTCCCTGACCTTGACCTCGCACGCGATCGCCGCGAGTAAGACCGCGCGGGAGTGGTCGCGTCGATCTCCGCGCCAGTCGACCTCGATCGAAGGCGGTCGAATCGTGCCCAGCGCATCAGCAAGGAGGAGGTCGGCCGTGGAGGGACCACGACGTTCTTCGAGGGCTGTGAAGATCTCGGCAAGATTCGTCGGATCTACCGCCTCCTCGTCGGCGGGAATAACCAGCTTCAATCGCTGGGGAAGTCCGACATTCGGGATACGAGCCCGCTGACCCAGATCTCCGTGCTCGACATCCAAGAGATCGGCGGTGCCGACAAGATGGGGAAGTTCGTGGGAGGGAACCAGCCACACTTGACCCGCGAGAGTCCGTAGCCAGGCCACAAGCCCCTGAACCACCTCAAGGGCTACCTCAAGGGCCTGCTCGAGCGCCGTTGTTCCCGCTGCCCTTCCGGCATCGCTGTCGTCCTTGATCGAGGCGGCGCTCTCTACCGCGACTGCGACTTGGACGATCGAAATCGACGCGTTCATGACAGCGCCAGTCTCTTCGTTCCACCTCGCGCGGCTGAATAGGGGCTCGTCATCGGGGTCGTGGAGCACGAGTGGAAAGCTGTCTTGCGTTGCCGGCAGCGTGAGGAGGGCCCCGAACTGTCCTCTCTCGACGAAGACGCTTTCGCCCAGGAGCTCGCCCCGAACGTAGACCCCATCCAAGCCGAAATGAAAGAGCGCAACCTGATGCCCCACGGCGCGAGGCTACTCGCTGCGGGTCGCGGCGATGGAAGCGCTCTATGGAAGCGGTAGCTCGCAGCACCCTAGGCCGCAGACACCGAGGATAAGGCCGGGAACTGGCGGCTCTGCAGGCCGGACACCACAAACGGCAGCAGACCGCAGCAGCCTCGGCCCGCTAAGCGTGTAGGCGGGGCCGGCATACAGCGGGCCGGCCAGCGTAGGACAACTGGGAGTGTGTTCCCTCGCAGCCGTGCTTCGCAGCAACCTCGTATGGCGGATGTCCGCAGTCGAAGGGCGACCATCCTGGGCTAAGGCTTGAAGCCAGGTAGGTCGCGTTGGGGAACGTAGACCACCTGACCAATCTCCCCCAAGGACTGGTCTGCGTCTTGGATCACGCTGAGGTCCGGGTCGCGGGGGTGAACCACGAGCCCAGTCTCCTTGCATTGCCGCAGATCGGATACGAAATCAGCGAGAGGCCGGTACGGAAGATTCTTGGGCCAGGTTGTGCAATCCAGAGAGATGAAGGGCTTTGCCGGCGGCGCACCGAGTGGGGGTGCTGCCTTGGGCGGCCACCACGGCTTGCCTTTGGCCGGCACGGCGGCCTTCAGGCCGAGTAGCGGCCACAAGTCGCTCGCGGCGACGATTCGCATCCATTTCTCCGAACCAATGCGGGTTAGCGCAGGAGGTGGAACCAACGGTGTAATTGGGAGCCCTCCTACTGGGACTGCCGGCAAGGGGGCCGCAGCGAACGGGGGACACGGCAGCACGTAGTAGGTCCGGTTGCGTAGCTGCGGATGACGGAGATAGTTGTAGAGCTGGCGGGGGTCCAATCTGAACCCGTGACCCACGGCGGGCGGGTCCATCTGAGGGGCCTTGCTCTCAAGGACGAAGAGCTTGCCCGGACTTGGAAGCCCAACGGCGAGGTCGTAATCGGTGGGCCCGCGTTGTGTCGGGGACCACAGCACCACGTTTTGAAACGTCCGGCCCAAGTAAGCCGCGATCCAAGCTTCGACTGTGCGCTCCGGAAGGGTGACGTTCATGCTAGGTGCAGCCTCGCCGGGCGATCCTTGCCGATCTCGACCGGCGTGACACAGGTGCTCCACGCGATGATCGCGCGCTGGACTCTCTCGTACTTGGCCACGATCCCATCCGGTCAGTCCAGGAGTTCTTGGAGGCTCCCATCCTGCGGCAGATCCGCGCGACAAAGCCGTCGCCCTCTGCGTTCATCTCGGGCCCTTCGCTAGTCGCCGATCCCGAGGTAGTAGCTCCATACCCGCACCAGGCGTCCGCCCACGTACCACCGGATCGTGTGGGTCCCGATGTCCTCATCGCCGATCGACCGGTAGCTGATCGAGCCGTAATAGCCGGTCCGGGCATACGCGCAGTAGAACCGCTTCGGGGTCCTAACACACCGGCGATACAGCGTGCCCGCCGTCCCCTTCGGATCTGCCGACGCGCAGCCCGCATCATGGATCGTGAACCGAAGCGGACAGCGTTGAGTGGCTTGGCTAGCAGCCGATGAGCAGATCGATGCGATCAGCCGACACGTGATTTACGCCCGTGCCACATCGGATTACGTCGCGGGTGAAGTTGCGGGCAAAGATCGTGTCGTTACCGGTCCCGCCATCGACGTAGTTGCGCCCTGGGCCGGCGTAGATGCGGTCGTTGCCGAAGCTCCCAAACAGACGATCGTCCCCCAGGCTCCCGCTCAAGAGATCATTTCCTGTCCCGCCGAAGATTGCGTCGTTGCCCGTCTGACCAAACAGGCGGTCGTTACCTGGCCCGCCGCTCAGGAGATCGGCCCAACGCCCGGCGTAGATCGCATCGTCGCCGAGTGCACCGAAGATTCTGAGGGTCTGCAGCGTGGGCTGTTGATCAGCTCTGAAGTAGTCGTCGCCCACGCCCGCATTGATGCTCACAACGGACGTGGGTGGCTTCCCGCCGTGGAGAAGCAGCACGTCGTCAGCGTCCCCGAGCGAAATGAGTCCGTACGTGGTGGTGTGCAAGTCTTGGAAGCACTCCGCGTCCTGCAAGTCCGGTAAACCGGGGCTAGTCGTCGCTCGGTTACAACGCTCCCCCAAAGTGATGCTGAGCGTGGCCTCGCTGAAGAAAGCCTCGCCTCGGTCGAATGCGGCCTTCAATCGGTTGGCTTCCCCCGGCGCCGCAACGTAGTAGATGGTCAGCCCCCGCGTGACGTGACCTGATGCATCGAGACGTGCTGCTTCTCTAACGAAGGCAGTCGCGCCCCAAGCGATGCTCGGGGCAAACCAGCACACTAGGACCCCTGCTGCTAGAGCTAGAGCGCAGGGCGACTTCAACGGCCAGATCTTCCTACGACGATCGCTATCCCACATCACCGGTATCAGAGACACGATATCGGACCGAGAGTTGCGCGGCCGGCCCGGCGGGCAGTCGCGGCGCAAGTACGGATTACGGGCTGTCTACGCGTCTACTCGGCGCGCACGCTATTCAGCCCGTGGGGACTTTGATCTTGATTCCTACCAAAGCGCACCCAACGAGAAATATGGCCAACCCAGCGCCCATGAGGACGCCCCATGGCCCCGCCTTCAGGAGAGCTGGAATGAGGTCTCCCCATCCAAATGAACCCTCAGTTGCGACGGCGGGGTCGCTAAGCAGCGCCTTCGCTGCACCGAGCAGGCCGACAATCATGCAGAGCGCGCCGAACACGATCATGAACCAGCCGACAATTGCGGCCGCGGTGCTGAGGCGACAATCACCGCGGACGGCGACCCCGCTCGCCCGCATGACGTTGCGCGGGCGGCTGGTGGACCGCGGGGTGGCGGCTGCCGATCGCGCTGGGCACCTGCGCTGCACTCGTGGGGATTGCTCTCGGGACGGCGAGGTTCTGGCCGCACAGCACGGCAGCCCGCGCCGCTGCGTGGCTCACCGCACGGGTCCCCGCCGTGATCGGCTTCGTCGTCTTCGGCCTCACCGCGACCGCGCTCTATGACAGATTCGCGCGCGAGGACGGAGGCGCGGTCCTCCTCCTCTTCGGCGTCCTCGTCGGGACGCTCATCGCAGAGCGCGTCGCGGTGTACGTATCGCTCCATCGCCTCTATCGCGACCGGCTGGCGACCTGCTTTGCCGTCCGCAGAAACGGGAGCCCGGTCGTTGCCGAGGATCAGAAGCTCAGCACGCTCGAGCCGCCGCCACGGGGGTCGGAAAACGGCTTCCCACGCCTCCTGATCTGCGCCACCGCGAACGTGAAGTGGGTACAGACGGCGCCGAGCCGGGCGCCACGGGTCACCGAGATTCGCAGGCAGCGGCTGTTCGCCTCGTTCGTCTACAGCCACGACCGCTGCGGACTTCCAGGCGTGCCCGATGCGTCGTTCCATACGAAGGACCTCGAGCTCCTCACCTCCGCAACGGGTCCGGGGCGGGAAGAGCGGTTCGTGCGGCTCATGGACGGCGTCGCGAGCACCGGCGCGGCGGTGTCCCCGGCGATGGGTCGTAAGACATCCGACGTCCTGCGGCCGATCCTGGCGTTGAGCAACCTGCGACTGGGTCGCTGGCTGCCGAACCCCCTCAGTACGCGGATGCGGGACACAGTCGCCGCCGACGATGGCCCAATGAAGCTCCGACGGCGGCTCCTGCTCGGCGATGGCTACGACGAGTTCCTGCCGGAGCTGTTCGGCTTGCATTACGCCGACGCTGCGCGCATCTACGTCAGCGACGGAGGCCACTTCGACAACCTNGGCTTGCTCGCTCTGCTGCAGGCCCGCTGCGCGGAGATCTGGTGTGTCGATTCGCAGGCGGACGCCAAGGGCAATGCCGGCCAGGTGCGCGCCGTGCTGGCGCTTGCCGAGGAGGAGCTTCGCGTCACCGTTCCACAGAGCTTCAAGAGCGCCCTCGACTCCTTCGCCGCGACCGACAAGGTCCTCGGGGCCGGCCACGTCATCGGCGAGGTCGCCTACGCCGGCGGCGGCTCAGCGACCGTGATCGTCGTCAAGCTCGGCCTCACCGATGAGAACAAGGACGACTTCGCCGACTACCGCGCGCGCGACGGGAGGTTCCCGTACCACAGCACGTTCTGGCCGCCCTGGAAGGTCATGTGGTACCCGAAGGCGCGTATGGACGCGTACCGCAGTATCGGCTATGCGAACGCCCTCGCCGCGAGCTGCGACCCGGACGCGCCCCCGTTGCCCACGTCATAACCGCACCGGAGGGCCGATAACGTCGCGGCGCGATCTGGTGTTTGTCTATGNCCGAGAGGTGCCGCAGCCGGGCGGGGATGGTTTGTTCCGCGTCTCGTCCCAGTCTTATAGGGCTGCGTCTGCTCGATGATTGCCCGGTGTTCCGGGCGATCCCGCGCACGTACGACCCGGTAGCCGTGCGCCATTCCTGCTCCGTGTTGGCGATAGGCCAGGCGTTCCCCCGCCCGCCGGATCGTGGCTGCTCCCCGTTGAGGAGAACGAGCTGCCAGATCAAGTGGTCCANATACCGTCGCGTGAGGGCCCCAGCGAGGCGTGCAGCGAGATCAGGGGGGCTAGCTTCGCGGCCGCCGAGCGACGAACAGTTGCCAGCGGGGATTACCGGCAGGTCGCTGCGCGCTGAACACGATCTCATAGGGCGTCGCCGAGACTTGAACGCTCGGATATGACGGAAACCGCCATATGTAGCGCTGGCGTGTCGCTGTGACGTAGCCGCGGACGATGCGGCCTTCCGACCATGTGATCAGCCCGGCCCGGAAGGACTCGTTGACGCATCCGCCTGGGATCAAGCAGCGGCTAAGCAGCGTGCGCTGTTGACCTTGCACAAAGACCAGGCTTCG
>JGI24973J35851_1000289_pt1 | contig 9881 bp, 9 predicted proteins | sample AntDryMetagUQ889_FD_35851 | JGI IMG/M metagenome (IMG submission 35851) | reverse complement strand
CCGCTGACGCTGAAGCACAACCTCGACCGCATGCGCGGGATGTACGGGGACTCGGAGGTGGTCACGCTCACCGACGACGGCGTGAAGCGCGCCACCTACGCNGAGGTCGGCGACCGCNCCGATCGGCTGTGCCGTGCCCTCGAGGGCCTCGGCNTCGAGCAGGGCGACCGGGTGGCCACCTTCTGCTGGAACCACCAGGAGCACCTCGAGCTCTACATGGCCGTGCCGTGCATGGGCGCGGTGCTTCACACGATCAACATTCGCCTGTTCGCGGAGCAGATCACCTACATCGCCAACCACGCGCAGGACAAGGTGCTCTTCGTCGACGACAACCTCGTGTCGAAGGTCGAGGAGGTGCTCGACAGCTTCGAGACCATCGAGCACTTCGTGGTCATCGGGGACGGCGACACCGGGTCGCTCCCCAACGCCGTCCGCTACGAGGACCTCCTCGCCGAGCAGGAGCCGGGCTACGACTACCCCGACCTCGACGACCACACCGCCGCCGGNCTCGCCTACACGAGCGGGACCACCGGCAACCCCAAGGGCGTCCTCTACTCCCACAAGTCCCAGGTGCTCCACTCGCTGGTGGGCATATCCGCCGACGTATTCGGTCTGAGGACCGTCGACCGCGTGCTGCCGATCGTCCCGATGTTCCACGTCAACGCGTGGGGGCTGCCCTACGCGGCGACCATCTCCGGCGCGGACCTGATCATGCCCGGGCGGTTCCTCCAGGCCGAGCCGCTGGCCAAGCTGATCGAGTCCGAGCGCGTGACGGTCTCCGGGGCCGTGCCGACCGTCTGGCTCGACATCCTGCGCTACATCGACGAGAACGACGCCGACCTGTCGAGCCTCCGGGACGTGGTGTGCGGTGGCGCGGCCGTGCCCGTGCACCTCATGCAGAGCCTCGAGGAGCGCCACGGGATCCGGATGACCCAGGCCTGGGGCATGACCGAGACCAGCCCGATCGCCTCGCTCGCTCGTCCTCCGGAGGGCACCGAGGGCGACGAGCACTGGCGCTACCGGGCCACAGCCGGGCGCATCGCCCCGATGATCGAGGCGCGGATCATGACCGAGGAGGATGGCGAGGCTCCCTGGGACGGTGAGACCACCGGTGAGCTCGAGGTGCGGGGGCCCTACGTGGCCTCGCGCTACTACGAGGATCCCTCCGGCGACGAGAAGTTCCACGAGGGTTGGCTTCGCACCGGGGACATCGCCGCGATCGACCCGCAGGGGTTCATCCGCATCACCGACCGGACCAAGGACGTCATCAAGTCGGGCGGGGAGTGGATCTCCTCGCTGGACCTCGAGGGCGAGCTGATCACCCACTCCGATGTGCTCGAGGTCGCGGTGATCGCGAAGCCCGACGAGCGCTGGTCCGAGCGCCCGCTGGCCTGCGTCGTGCTCGAGGAGGGCGCCTCGGCGTCGGCCGAGGACCTGCGCGACCATCTCTCCGAGCGCGTGGTCAAGTGGTGGGTGCCCGACGAGTACGCCTTCATCGACGAGGTGCCGAAGACCGCCACCGGCAAGTTCGACAAGAAGGTGCTCCGTCAGCGTCTCGACGAAGACGAGCTGGGCGAGCGCGTGAAGGTCGGCGGCGACAAGGAGAAGGCGTCGGCCTAGCCGCCGGGCCGCGCTCCTTCGACGGCCGGCGAGAACGGGAGCGGATCGAGCATGGCCGAGGTGCGGGTGGAGACGAGCGGGGGAGTGGTCTCGCTCGTGCTCGACGCACCGTCGCGGCGGAACGCGCTCACCGTCGAGATGGCGCGTGAGCTGGTCGCGGCGTGTGAGGCGATCGACGCCGATGCCGGCGTCGGGGCGGTGGTGGTGTCAGGCGCGGAGGGCTTCTTCTGCGCGGGCGCCGACCGCGAGACGCTGTTCGGAACCGGCGCCGACCCCGCCGAGGACGAGGCCTACCGCCGGCTCGACTGGATCTACCGCTCGTTCGTGCGGGTGGGCGAGCTGGTGCCGCCGACGATCGCCGCGGTGCGCGGCGCGGCCGTGGGGGCGGGGGTGAACCTGGCGCTTGCCACCGACCTGCGGATCATGGCCGAGGACGCGCGCATCGTGTCTGGCTTCTCGCGCCTCGGGATCCATCCGGGCGGCGGGCACTTCACGCTGGCCGTGCGGGCCGGCGGGCGGGAGACCGCCGCCGCCGTCGGGCTGTTCGGAGAGGAGCTCTCCGGGGCTCAGGCCGCCGAGCTCGGCATGGCGTGGCAGGCGCTTCCGGACGCCGACGTCGAGCCGCGTGCACTCGAGCTGGCGGGCCGGGCGGGCGCCGATCCGGAGCTCTCGCGACGCATCGCGAGGTCCATGCGGCTCCAGCTCGGCCCGCCTGCCGTGGGCTGGCCGGTGGCCGTCGAGGCCGAGCGGGCGCCACAGATGTGGTCGCTGCGGCGCCGGGCCGATCGGCCCGAGCCGTGAGCACTGATGGCGTCGAACCGTGATCGCCGAGCGGTGAAGCGCCGCCGGCCACGCCGTCGGAGGCCGACGCTCGGAGGCACGCAGGGGCGGGTGAGCATGCGCTGGGAGCTCGGTGCACCCCTCCTGGTGATGGGCGTCCTCATCGCGGGCTTCACGCTCGGCGTCCGGGGCGGTGGGGTGATCTTCTGGGGCGGGGCGCTGCTCGCCGGCGTGGGATTGACGATCTTCCTGGAGCGAACGTGAGACGGATGTCCTACGAGCCCCACTCGTAGGGCAGCCACTTCCCGTTCAGGGTGATGATCACCCGCTCGGCCCCGGACTCGTCCTCGCCGCGCTCGACCGCCAGGTTGAAGTTGATGGCGCTCATGATCCCGTCGCCGAACTCCTCGTGGATCAGCTCCTTGAGGGTCGGCCCGTAGACCTGGAGCACCTCGTACAGGCGGTAGGTCGTCGGGTCGGGCGGCGGGAGCTGGTCGAAGGAGCCGCGCGTGGGCTGGGTCTGGAGCGCTGAGACGACCTCGCCGGCAAGTCCGAGGGCCTCGCCGGCCGCGCCGGCCTCCTCCGCCGACATCGGGTGCTGACCGAGCAGCGCGGCGGTGACCCACACCGGCGGGCGTCCCACTCGCCCGGCGACGTCCTTCCACGAGGCTCCGCTGCTCCGCTTGGCCTCGAGGACCGCGTGGGTGGCCTCCGCCCGTGTCATGCATGCTCCTTTGCGCTTGGCCGTGCCGCGAACCGGCCCGGTCGGACTTGCGATCGTAGGAAGCACCCGAGGCGCGCGTTCGCTCACCGATTCGACCGCTCCCATTTGCCGCTGGCCGTATGCTCAGTTCCGTGAGCGGCTTCCGCATGAGCCTCGGGGCGAGGGACATCGCCATCGACCTCGGGACCGCGAACACGCTGGTCTTCGTGCGGGGCGAGGGGATCGTGCTGTCCGAGCCGTCGGTGGTGGCGATCGACNCCGACACCGGTGAGGTGCACGCCGTGGGCGACGAGGCCGAGCGCATGATCGGCCGCACGCCGGCCGCGATCTCCGCGATCCGGCCGCTGCGCCACGGCGTGATCGCGGACTTCGACGTGACCGAGCAGATGCTCCGGTACTTCATGCAGCGGGTGCACCGGTCGCGGTTAGCGCACCCGCGCGTGGTGATGTGCGCGCCGTCGGGCATCACCTCGGTCGAGCAGCGAGCGGTGGAGGAGGCCTGCCTGTCGGCGGGCGCCCGTCAGGTCCACCTGATCGAGGAGCCGATGGCGGCCGCCATCGGCGCCGACCTGGCCATCGCCGAGCCCAGCGGACACATCGTGGTCGACATCGGCGGGGGCACCACGGAGGTGGCCGTCATATCCCTCGGGGGGATCGTGGTGTCGCAGTCGCTGCGCGTGGGCGGCTACGAGCTCGACGAGGCGATCGTGACCCACATCAAGCGCACGTACAACATCACGATCGGCCATCCCACCGCCGAGCGCGTGAAGTTCGCGGTGGGATCGGCATGCGCGCTGGAGGACGAGCGCGAGACCGACATCCGCGGCCGCGATCTCGTGGTCGGGATGCCGAAGAAGGTGACGCTCACGAGCCAGGAGGTGCGCGGGGCGCTCGAGGATCCGGTGTCGCGGATCGTCACGGCCGTGAAGGAGACGCTCGAGGTCACTCCACCCGAGCTGGCCGCCGACATCGCCCAGAGCGGGATCATGCTCGCCGGCGGTGGCGCCCTGCTCGCCGGCCTCGAGGAGCGGCTGCACCGGGAGACGGGAATGCCCACCTACGTCGCGCAGTCGCCGCTCTCGTGCGTGGCGCTCGGCGCCGGCCAGTCGCTCGAGGAGTTCGAGGCGCTCGCCCGCACGCGGCGCCGCGCCCGCGGTGCGCGCCTCGCTGAGAGTCGCGCCCCGGTCACCGGGACGCAGTACTAGCCGGCACACGCTCGTCGGCGTTAGCCGGCCACCGCTTCGCATCCGCGCTGCGGCGGGCGTATGCTCGGCCCGAAGGGCATTCTCGGCGAGAGGGATGAAGGGTGAGCGTTCTGAGGGTCGCCGGCGCGCAGCTCGAGAACGCCGTCGGCGACCTCGACGGGAACAGTCGCCGCATCCTCGACGCCATGGCGTGGGCCGAGGAGCAGGAGGCGGACGTCCTCGTGCTCCCCGAGCTCGCCCTGACCGGCTACCCGCTCGAGGACCTGGCCCTGCGACTCGAGTTCGTGGAGGCCACTCGGGAAGCGCTCGAGCGCCTGGCCCGTGCCTCGGGCTCGACCACGACGGTGGTGGGCACGATCGACGTGGTGGCACCACGGCGCTCGTGGGACACGCTGCCCCGCAACGTGGCCATCGGGGCCGCGCTGCTCAGCGATGGCGAGGTGCGGGGCGTCTATCACAAGATCCTGCTTCCGACCTACGAGGTCTTCGACGAGGCCCGCAACTTCGCTCCCGGAGATTCACCCGGACTGGTGTGGCGCATCGGGGCGACCGTCGCCGGAGTGTCGGTGTGCGAGGACATGTGGTCGGGCGACGGCCCGCCGGAGGCAGGCGGCGAACGGGGCGCAGGTGCTCCTGGTGCCGAACGCATCGCCCTTCCACCGCGAGAAGCCGCGGGGCCGGTGGGAGCTCGCGGCCTCCGTGGCGCGGCGAAACGGCGTGCCGGTCGTCTACGTGAACTGCGTAGGGGGCCAGGACGAGCTCGTCTTCGACGGCGGCTCCCTGGTCGTGGACGCCGCCGGCGAGGTGCTCTACCGCGCCGGCAGTTCGAGACCGAGCGCTTCTGCCTCGACCTCGTCACCGGTCCACCGCGGAGGGTGGACGAGCGGGTGCGCACGGTGCACACGCGCGTGCGCGAGGACCGGGCGCCGCTGCCGCCGCCGCGTCCGGCGCCCACCGCAGACGGGGCGGAGCAGGTGTGGCGCGCGCTCGTGCTCGCGACGCGCGACTTCGCCCGGCGCAACGGCGCCACCGCCGCGGTGCTCGGCCTCTCCGGAGGGATCGACTCGAGCGTGACCGCGGCGGTGGCCGCGGAAGCGCTCGGGCCCGAGAACGTGCTGGCGCTGTCCATGCCCGCACCGGGCACGGCGGCGGAGGACCTCGCGGCCGCCCGCCGCCTGGCCGAGAACCTCGGGATCGGCTTCGAGACCATCGCCATGGATGCGGTGATGGGACCGCTTGGCGGCCTGCTCGCCCCCATCATCGAGGGACGGCCCACGGGGGGCACGCGNCAGGACCTGCTCGCACGCATGCGCGGCGCGGTGCTGCTGGCGGTCTCCGACGAGCTCGGCCACCTCGCGCTGGCCACCGGCAACAAGACGGAGCTCTCGATCGGCTCGGCCACGCTGTACGGCGACATGGCCGGCGCGTTCGCGCCGCTCAAGGACTGCCCGAAGACCCTCCTCTATCGCCTGGCCCGCTACCGCAACACACTCGGCCCGGCGATTCAGGAGTCGACGCTCACGCGCACCCCATCGGCGCTGCGGGGCGAGGAGATCGCGCTCCCGCCCTACGAGGAGCTCGACGAGATCGTNGAGCGCTACGTGGAGCGGGCGGAGGGCCTCGACGACATCGTCGCGGCGGGCTTCGACCCGGTGGTGGTGCGCGGCGTGCTCCAGCTCATCGACGATGCCGAGCCCAAGCGCCGGCAGACGCCGCCGGGGGTGAAGATCACCGCCCGCGCCTTCGGCAAGGACCGCCGCATGCCGATCACCAACGCCTGGCGCCCATTCGCCGACGAGAGCACGGAGCTCGCGGGCGCGGCCGAGTGGTCGCGGTAGGGAGCGGCGCGAGTCGGACGCGCGGCCCTGTGGGGTGCCCCGAGTCGTGAAGCGCGCCGCCGCCCTCCTGCTCAGCGCCTCCGTCCTCGGCCTGCTCGCCTTCGCGCTCACNCCGGGCACGGCCAGCGCGCGACGCTCGTGCGGCACCATTCCGAGCACCTCGGTGTACCCGCGGGCCCGGGTGCTTGGAGTCGAGTGTCACGCGTAGCTTGTGCACGCCTCGCGGGTGAGACGCTATGCGTGCTCCTCGCGACGCCGGTGCCGGCTGATGTGGAGTGCAGTGAGACCCTCCCGCTTGAGACGAAGGACCTCGGAGACTCGCTCGGCGCTGCGCATGATGCGGGCGAGAGGACTCGAACCTCCACGCTCTTGCGAACACGTGGTCCTGAACCACGCCTGTCTACCAATTCCAGCACGCCCGCAGCGCTGCCGCGTGTATAGCAGTCTGATCAGACTGCTCGGCGATGAGCGGAGGGAACAGCCGCCGCGGGCGGGGCCGCACCCGAAGCGCGCCGTCGACTGACGCGCTCGCGAAGGGACATGGCCTACCCTCCCTCTCCGCGGCCGCTCGCCGCGCCCCCAGATCGTGTTACGCCGACAGCCTTGAGGAGAGGGAGCATGAGGAGAGCATTGTTCATGCCGCCGTCCTCCTGCTCGTCGTTCCGATGGCCGCCCACGCCGCGACCCTCACCGTCAACCGCGCCCAGCGCGCCGCGCTGGCCGAGGCCCAGGAGCGTGCCGACCAGGAGAAGGACGGCCGCGCCGTCGCCGTCGGCGACTGCGCTCGCCGCGCGGCGCGCCGCGTCATCTGCCGGGTCTCGTGGGAGTACACCGAGGACTTCGACCGCCGCGAGCAGGTTCCGTGCACCGTGCGCGACGAGATCTGCTCGCTCGAGGACGAGAAGCGCTGGGCCACCGCGGAGCGCAAGTGCACCGCCTCCGTGACGGTCAGGTATGTCTCCCCCCAGCGTCGCCGGGCCACCGCCGTGCTCTCCGGGCAGGACTGCAAGCCGTTCTTCCCGAGCGGCCAGCAGGGCTGAGGAAGCGCCCGGCCCCCGCAGCCCCGCAAGGCCTCGCGTCATCCATGACTCGCGCGGAGGCAGAGCAGACCGCCGCCCGGCACAGCCGAGAGCATCCCGGAGCTGGCGGGGGAGCCGAGGCCGTCGTCCGAGGAGATGCCGCCGGATGAGCCGCAGCGCTGGTACGGCGGGGGCTGAGCAGGGCTTCACTCCCAAGCACCGGTTATGCCTGACGTGTGCGATCGGCGCCTAGCGCGAACCGCCGGACGCCCGTACGGTGAAGCCACCGGGAGCGGAAGGCCGCTCACCACCACGCCGGCCGTTGTCCGGCAGGAGGTCTCCCATGACCGACCAGCTGACCGCGGCGTCCGAGCCGCTCACCCACGAGAGCGCGCGGGCGCTGTTCGAGCAGACGTACCGACTCCTCAACGAGCACGACGTCGGGCACATCCCGTCGGTCTTCACCGAGGACGTGGTGTTCCACGACGACGCGTGGCCGGAGCCGGTGATCGGACACGCGGAGATGGAGCGCTTCCTCACCTCGCTGTGGCGCGCCGTGCCCGACTTCCGCTTCGAGCTGGTCGAGGGCCCGTACCTGGCCGATGACGCTCGCCGCGCCGCGGTTCGCGTGCGCGCGGGCGGAACGGTCACCGGCCCGTTCGACCCGCCCGGCTTCGCGCCCACGGGCGCGCCGGTGAGCACCGAGTACGGAGGGTTCTACGAGTTCGAGGGCGACCGCGTGAAGCGTGCGCGGATCATCGTGAACATGAACGACATCGCGGTGCAGGTGGGCGCCGCTCCGGGTCCCGGCACGCTCGGCGAGCGAGTGGCGGTGGCCGTGCAGCGCCTAACCGCGCGCCGCATGCGCGGACGGGCAAAGGCCGGGTAGGCGCGCGCCGCGCCGCGCCGTGCGCCGGGAGCGCGGCGCCGGCGGCGCGATTCGGACGGTCCGGGGCCACTCGCGAGGCAGGGACGGGGCGGGAGACTCCGAACACCTACGTGCCGGGCCCGCCCGGCGGTCCCGCCATGAGCAGCCTTCCGCAACATCGGCCACGCGCGTCCTCCCCGGAGCCCTCGCGCGCGCACGCCTACTACTCGCTGTACGTCGTGCGCCGGGACTTCCGGAGGGTGATGCGGGGATACGACCCGGCCGAGGTCGACGAGCATCTCGAGAAGGTGGCCACGTGGTTCTCGGGCGGCGGACTCGAGCGTGTGGCCGAGCAGCACATGGAGGCCGCTGAGGAGGCGCTCACCCATCAGCGCGAGGCGCTCGGCCGCGAGCGGGCGGAGGCCAAGGCCGAGACGGAGGGGACGGCGGAGCGCGTGCGAGGGGAGCTGGAGACCGCCCGCGCGGATGCGGTCGAGGCGCGCGAAGCGGCGCGGCGGGAGGCCGAGGCGCTCGTCGCGAGCGCGCGCGAGGAGGCGGCGGCCGCCACGGATGGTGCTCGCCTCGAGGCCGAAGGGGTGGTCGAGGCGGCTCGCGCCGACGCCGAGCGCCGGCAGTCGGCCGCCGAGGCCCACGCGGCCGAGATGCGCGCGGCGGCTCAGGCGGAGCTCGAGGCCGCGAGCGAGAAGCGGGCCCAGGCGGACCGCGCGGCGACCGAGGCAGTGAACGGCGGCGAGGAGCAGGCCCGAGCGCGGGGCGCGGCCGCCGAGCAGGACGCGAAGAACCTCATGGAAAGGGCCCGAGCCGAAGCGGAGGCCGAGGCCGCGGCCATCCGCGAGCGCGCGGAGCGCGAGGCGGCGTCCTACCTCGAGCGCCGGCAGCGCGAGGCCGACCGGCTGGCGCAGTCCGCTCGCGCCCGATATCTGGGTGTGATCCCGGCAGAGGACGCCGTCGATGGTGCGAACGGTCGTGAGGGCGGCGACCCCGAGACTCCGGTGGAACACGAGGAGAGAGACGCCATCGCCGACGGCCAGGACCCGGACCCCCCGGGCACGCCCTAGCTACGTTCTCCTCCCCGAGGGAGGACCGACGGTGCCGAGCGAGACCAAGCCGGAGCGCAGGACGCAGCGCCAGCGCTCCGAAGCCACCACCCGCGACCTCCTCGAGGCCGCCAGGGAGATGTTCGCCCGCGACGGGTACGGCGCGACGTCGCTCGAGGCGGTGGCGGCGGAGGCGAACGTGACCAAGGGAGCCCTCTACCACCACTTCGCGGGCAAGCGCGAGCTGTTCGAGGCCGTCTTCGAGGAGGAGGAGCGGCGGCTGTGCGCGGCGCTGGCCGACGTCCACGCCAAGCACGCGGACCCCGTCGAGGCCGCATACCAGGGGTGCCGAGCCTTTCTCGACGCCTCGCTTGACCCCGCCGTGCAGCGCATCACCCTGGTCGACGCGCCGAGCGTGCTGGGCTGGCAGCGCCTGCGGGAGATCGAGGCACGCTACGGCCTGGTGATGATCAAGGAGGGTCTGCACAAGGCGGCCGCGGCGCGGGGCGCCGCAGGTCGGGACGTCGACCCCGCGGCCCATCTCCTCTTCGGCGCGCTGTGCGAGGGCGCGATGTTCCTCGCGACCGCGGAGGACCCGGCCTCGGCCAAGCGCAAGCTGGAGACGGAGCTCGAGTCCCTGCTGCGGGCCTTCGCCGGCTAGCCCGCGGCCTCCCTGAGACGCACCTCACACATATACATACCGTCGGTATCGTAAGGTGCCGAGGCAGTGAGGGACTCCGGAGCCGTAGCCAGCAAAGAGGTCGAGCTC
>JGI24973J35851_1000288_pt1 | contig 9901 bp, 9 predicted proteins | sample AntDryMetagUQ889_FD_35851 | JGI IMG/M metagenome (IMG submission 35851) | reverse complement strand
ACGCTCGTCACGTAGGTGCCGCCTTCCGCCACGGGGTCGCGCACGAGATCGCAGTAGGCCCCGATATGCAGGGACAACTTGCACCTCTCGGATTCGCTGGCGTCGGCGTTCTCGGGGGATTGCAACAGGACATGCCCCCGACGACGACCGACCAACGACGTCAGCGGGTCCGCTGCTCGGCCACCGGCGCCCGGCGCCGCAACCCGAGCTTGAGCCGCCCGAGCGCCGCTGCCGAGGCGCCCGCCGCGTCGATCACCACGTCGACGCCCGAGCCGCTGCGGCCGGCGACGAAGCCCTGGTGCCACTCGTCGGAGATCGCGTAGGCGATCGTGACGAGCAGCGCGAGGGCGACCGCGCGGGGGAGAGGTACGCCGAGGGCGACCGCCACCCGCCACCAGCAGGCGCACAGCAACGCGTAGACGGCGGCGTGCGCGATCTTTCGGGCGACGAGGTCGGCCAGCCCAAGACCCGTCGAGAGGTCGGGCTGGGCCGAGAGCAGGAAGATCACCGCCATGAGGAGCGGCGGCCAGAGCCAGGGATCGACGGCCCGGACGAGGCGCACGGACTTAACCTAGACGCCGTGCTGGCCATCACCGCCCGCTCCCCCTATGCCCTGCGCGCGCTCACCGAGCTCGCTCGCGCCGGAGGCTCGGGCCCGCTCCCGATGGCCGAGATCGCCCGCCGCCGGGAGATCCCCGTGCAGTTCCTAGAGGGCCTCTTCGCCACGCTGCGTCGTGGCGGCATCCTCCACTCCCAGCGCGGAGTGAAGGGCGGCTACTCGCTCGCTCGCCCGGCGACGGAGATCACCGTGCTCGAGATCGTCGAGCTGTTGGAGGGCGACCTCGCGTCCGAGGCCGAGCGCTCCGGGCCGATCTGGAGCGAGTCGGTGGGCGCCCTGCGCGCCGTGCTCCGCGCCACCACGCTGGCCGAGGTGGCCGAGCGCGAGGAGCGCGAGGCCGGGGCCAGCATGTACTACATCTGAGGCTGCGCTCCAATGGCGTAATTGCGGCCGCACCGGCTCGCCACACGCGGACGCGAGCTTTCGGCTAGGAGCCCACCTGGACTGTCAGGTCTCGGTTCGGTTCCCACTTGTTCCCGCGCGGCGACGGTGGCATGCTCGAGAGGGGTGCGGGGGGTGTTCTCAGCGAGGGGACGGCTGGCGACGTGCGGCGTCGCGCTCGCCTGCGCACTTTCGGGCTGTGCCGGCACCGGCTCGTCCGGAGGCGAGAGCGCCCGCGTCACGGATGTCATCGATGGGGACACGGTCGAGGTCGAACGTCTCGGGCGGGTGCGACTGATCGGAGTCGACACGCCGGAGAGAGGTCGCTGTGCCGACGACGCCGCCACCCGCTTCACGCGGGACCGCCTTCTGAACAGGGTCGTCCGGTACGAGCTCGGCGAGGAACCGAAGGATCGCTACGACAGGACGCTCGCCTACCTCTCTCGGGACGAGCAGATGCACAACCTCGCGCTGCTCACCGAGGGCTACGCCAGCGTCCTCACGATCCCCCCTAACGACAAGTATGAATCCGACTTCGAAGAGGCCGAGCGTGAGGCCGAGGCCGCCGACACCGGCGCGCTCGCGACCTGCGACCGCAACCGACGTCGCGCTGCCCTGCGACGGGGGAGGGAAGAGGAGAGGGCCAGAGAAGCAGCGATCATTCGCCTAGAGCGCAGCCGGGCGGCGAGAGCGGCGGCGCGTAGGGATCGGGCGGCGCAGCGGCGTCGAGAGGCGCGCGCCTTGGAAGAGGAGTTCGCTCCGGAGCCCGATGAGGACAGCGGGAGCGGTAGCNGTNNTGGAGGAGGTGGCGGTGGTGGCGACAGCGGGGGGAGCTGTCTCCCGGCGAGCGCGTGCCCTGGTAAGCGGGACGGCGACGGGGACGGGTGCTACTGCGAGTGATCCTTGGGGGCCCGGCGCGGTGATGACGTAGGTGACTCTGCGCCGGGTCCGAACGTCGAGTTCTTCAACCAGGAGTTCGTGATCGGGTTCCCCTGAGGCCGCGCAGCGGGGGTGGGCGAGCCGGCGCGGCACAGCCTCCCTCCGGTTAGGGTCCAGCAATGGCCGTCGTCCGCGCCCGCGTAGCGGTTCTCGCCTCTGGAGCCACCGTCCTCCTAGCCGTGTCCGCGGTGGTCCTGGGGTCAGCGCTGCGTTGGGTACCGTGGCCCACGCCGCCCCTGCCCACCGCGGTCGAGCGGCTGCTCACGATCGACCCGCTGCTCGACCCGGGACGCTTCGGCGCGACGGGCGCCGCCTCTGCTCGCACCCCGCTCGGCGAGCTTCGCCGAGCTCTGCGGGCGGGCGGATTCGACGACGGCGCGCGCGGGGGCATTCCGCGACTGTTCGTCGCGACACGGTCGGCCGGCGCCGCCCGGTCGGACCGTGCTGATCGCTCACGAAGGCGCCGCGGCGGCGTCCGGGGCCGGGATCGGGACCGTGGCGCCTCGACGCGCCCCGGCACTCCCCTCTCCGTCGAGGAGGCGGCGGAGGACGATCCGGACGAGCGCGGGAACGGGCGTGGCGACGGAGGCGACGACGACGACCGCGACGACGACGGCGGCGGTTCCCCGAGCGGCGGCGGAGGCGGCAGCGCCGTCAGCAACGGCGGTGACGCGGACGGCAACGGCGATGGCGAGCCAAACGCGGGCGACGGGACCGGCGGCAACGGGAGGGGTGACGGAAACGCCGGCAAGGGCAAGGGCAAGGACGGGAACAGCGGCAACGGCGGAAACGCCGACGACGATGACGGAGGCGCGGCCCGCCCGTCTCCAGCCCGATCCAGAGGCGGCGGCCAGGACGACGACGACTGAGCGCCGGCCCTCTCGCGAGGACTCGCGCACCGCTACGGTCTCTCTCGTGGCCAGCGCCCCCAGTCGAGCGCACACGCAGCATCCCTCGAGCCGTGTGGCCGCCTGCTCGCCGCGGCTCGTGGGCAACACCCCTCTCGTGCGCCTCGAGCGCGTCGCCCCCGGCTGCGGCGCCGAGCTCCTGGGCAAGGTCGAGGCCCTCAACCCGGGCGGGTCCGTCAAGGACCGGATCGGCGTCGCGATGATCGAGGCGGCCGAGGCCGAGGGTCGCATCGAGCCCGGCCGCACGACGATCGTCGAGGCCACGTCCGGGAACACCGGCATCGCGCTGGCGTTCGTCTGTGCGGCCAAGGGCTACGAGTTGGTGCTCGCCATGCCGGAGGGCATGAGCCGGGAGCGTCAGGGCCTGCTGCGGCTCTTCGGGGCGGAGGTCGCGCTGATCCCCTCCCTCGGAGGGATGGACGAGGCCGTGACGGCGGCCTGCCGCCTGGCCTCCGAGCGCGCGGAGTGCTTTCGCCCCGACCAGTTCTCGAACCCCGCGAACCCGGAGGTGCATCGTCGCACGACCGCCGAGGAGATCTGGGCCGACGCCGGCGGTGCCGTCGACGTCCTCGTGGCGGGGGTGGGCACCGGCGGCACGATCACCGGGGCGGGGGAGCGGCTCAAGGAGCGCAATCCCCGCCTCCACGTCGTTGCCGTGGAGCCGCGGGCCTCGGCGGTCCTGTCGGGGGAGGCCCCCGGGCCCCACCGCATCCAGGGGATCGGAGCGGGCTTCGTGCCCGCGGTGCTCGACCGCGACGTGATCGACGAGGTGATCGCGGTCAGCGACGACGACGCGATCGACTGCGCCCGCCTCGCCGCCCGGCGCGAGGGGCTGCTCATCGGGCTCTCGTGCGGGGCGGCGTTGCACGCGGCGATCGAGGTGGGCTCGCGGCCGGAGTGGGAGGGACGGCGGATCGTGGTCGTGCTGCCCGACTCCGGCGAGCGCTACGTTTCGACGCCGTTCTTCGCCCCGTGAGCGCCGAGCTCGACCTGACCGGGGTGCTCTGTCCCATGACCTGGGTGCGGACCCGTCTCGCGCTCGAGGACCTCGATCCGGGCGAGCGCCTCGAAGTGCGCCTCGATCCGGGCGAGCCTCTCGAGAGCGTCCCCCGGTCCGCGCGAGGACGGCCACGAGGTCGCGGAGCGGGGGGAGATCGTCTCCATCCTCAAGCGATGACGCTCACCGACGCCGAGCTCGAGCGCTACTCGCGCCAGCTCGTGATGGCGGAGTGGAGCGGCACGGCGCAGCGCCGTCTCGGCGAGGCACGCGTGATGGTCCTCGGGGTGGGCGCCCTCGGGACGCCGGTGGCCACCTACCTCGTCGGTGCGGGCGTCGGCCACGTCGTGGTTGTGGACTCCGACGTAGTCGAGCTCTCGAACCTCCACCGCCAGACCGTCCACTCGACCGGCGACCTCGGGACGGCCAAGGTCGAGAGCGCGGCGGCGCGCCTGCGAGCGCTGAATCCCGAGGTCCACGTCGAGCCGCTTCGGCTGAGGGTGGACGTGCGCACCGCTCCCGGGCTCGTGGCCGGCGCGTCGCTGGTCGTGGACTGCTCGGACTCGTTCGACACCCGCTACGCGGTGAACGACGCCTGCTGTGCGGCGGGCGTGCCCCTGGTCGAGGCCGGGGTGCTCGGCCTGGGCGGGCTCGTGCTCTCGATCCGTCCGGGACGGTCGGCCTGCTACCGGTGCGCGTTCCCCACGCCGCCGCCCGCAGGCGCGGTGCCGAGCTGCCGCGAGGCGGGGGTGCTCGGGCCGATGGCGGGGATCGTGGGTTCCCACCAGGCGCTCGAGGCGCTGAAGCTCGTGGCCGAGGTCGGTGAGCCGCTGCTCGACCGGCTGCTCCAGATCGAGGGTCGGGACGCGACCCAGACGATCGTCTCGGTCCGTCGCCGCCCCGACTGCCCTGCGTGCGCGCGCGTGGCCGCTGCGGCACAATCACCGGCATGACCCCGTCCGGCGCCCGCGCGTAGCCGTGCTCGGACTCGGCACCCTGAGGCGTGTGACGCGCGAGCTCCGCCAGGACGTGGCGGCGGCGCGCGAGCGCGATCCCGCCGCACGCACGCTCGGGGGCTCCGACATCCTGCTCACCTACGGCGGGGTCCACGCCCTGCTCACCCACCGCGTGGCCCACGGCCTCTACGAGGCCGGACTTCCCCTCGTGCCGCACGTCCTGTCAGGGGCGGCGCGGGTGGTGACCGGGGTCGAGATCCATCCCGCCGCTCGCATCGGCGAGTCCCTCTTCATCGATCACGGCACCGGTGTCGTGATCGGGGAGACCGCGGAGATCGGCGACAACGTAACCCTCTACCAGGGGGTGACGCTCGGGGGGACCGGGTTCCACCGCGGCAAGCGCCATCCGACCGTGGAGAGCGACGTGGTCGTCGGATCCGGAGCCAAGCTGCTGGGGCCGATCCGCGTCGGCCGTGCCTCCAAGGTCGGTGCCAACTCGGTCGTCATCCACGACGTTCCCGCGAACTCGACGGTGGTCGGAAATCCCGGCCATCCCGTCCGCATCGACGGCCGCCGCACCGATCCGGACGCCGACTGGGCCCACCTCCCCGACCCGGTGGCCGACGCGATCAAGGCACTCGCCGCGCGCGTGGCCGAGCTCGAGGGGCTCCTGGCCGAGGCCACCGGCCGGCGCCTGGAGCCGCGCGCCGAGGTACGGCCCATGCGCCGTGCGCGCGGTCCGAGCCCGGCCGGCGGCTGAGGGCACTCAGAGCCGTCGGGCCCGGCGGACCGAACGGGGAGCTCAGTAGAACACCGTCCGCGTCCGATGCCGCGGAACGGCCTTGTACTGCGGGGACTGACCGCGGTTCCACAGCCAGTGGTCGAGCGTGCGGGGCGCCACCCCGAGGCGCCGTGCGATCTCCTCGCAGGCCACCACCGCGCACGCGCGGATCTCGCGTTCCGCCCCACCGGGCGGGAGCAGCTCCCCGGCGTCGATGTGGGCGGCCAGATCGGGCTCGTAGCGCAGCACGCCGTCCATCCGCAGGACGTGGGGCACGAGGTTGTCGGCGAAGATCGTCAGGCGGTCGAGGTCGTCGAGCTCCACCACGCCGGCCAGGGCCAGATCGCTCGGCACGATCTGCGCGCGCTTGTAGAAGCCGCGGTCGTCGAAGAACGGCATGCCGGCGGCCAGGTCCGCCGCCAGGCGCTCGGCCGATCCGCCCGCCTCGGCGACCANGTCGAGGGCGGAGCGCGACCCGAGGAAGGCCCCGAGCTGGCGCATGCCCTCGGCGTAGAGGTCCATCAGCTCGTGGTCGGGGTCCTGCGCGAGCACGCCGGCCACCTCNNCGGTATCGATCGCCGCGAGCTCTGCCGCGGACCACGGGCCCTCGCGGCGGAAGCGCTCGGCCAGCGACGTGGCGATCGTCAGGTACCCCGACATCCCCGGCCGCTTTCGCAGGGTGGGGAACCACCCCGAGCCGAAGTTCACGGTGTCGACGGTCAGAAGGCCGAGGGCAACGTCCTCGGGCGAGCCCTCGAGGAAGTGCGCCCGGGGGTCGAGCCCGGGCGCGGGACCGGGCTGGACGGCCGGAGCGGCGTCGAGGTCGACGCGCACGGAGCGCGCGCCGGCGGCCACGGCGAGACACGCGNCGCGAACTCGGTCGCACAGCCTCGGCAGGTGGTCTACTTTCCCTCCATGGGGTCGTCGGGAGGCAGGGTCGTGATCGAGCATCCCATGCCGCTGCGTCCCGAGGGCCGAGCGATCCGTCTGCTTCCGTTCGCCGTCCCGGCGCTCCTCGCGTTCGTCNCCACCGCCCTCCCGCCTGCGGGCAACTGGAGCGGGTACGGACTGGCCGGGGGAGCGGCGCTGCTCGCACTCACGGTGGCCGCGATCGTGCTCGTCCCCTGGCGCCTGATGCCGCCCTGGGCGCAGGCCGGGCCGCCGCTCGCCTACGTGCTCGTGGTGGCCGCGTTGCGGCATGCGGAGGGGGGTGCGACCTCGGGTTTCTACGTGCTCTTCCTGCTGCCCGTGTTCTGGCTCGCCCTCTACGGCACGCGGAGCGAGCTCGTCGCGATCATCGCGCTGATCGCCGCGGCGCTGATCGTTCCCCTGGCAGCCGTCGGGGCGCCCGATTACCCCGTGTCGGAGTGGCGTAGAGCGGCGCTCTGGATCGTCGTGACGCTGGTGATCGGCTTCACCGTGCAGCGACTGGTGGGGGAGGTCCGTGAGCGAGCGGCCGTGCTCGGTGCCGTCACCGAGGTGTCGAGCGAGTTGGCGGACGCCGCCGACCCTCGCGCGAGCATCTGCCGCGCGGCGGCAGGGGTGAGCGGCGCCGAGGTGGCGGTGCTGTTCGAGCCCGAGGGCAAGGACAGGCTCACGTCCACGGCGATGTTCGGCGTCGACGGGCCCCACCTCTCCTTCCGCTCCGGGCACGAGCCCTCGGGCGCCGTGGTCGCGTTCACCTCGGGGTCGCCCTTCTTCGTGGCCGACGCCCCGGGGCACCCCGCCCTCTCCGCTCGCTTCGTCGGGATCACGGGAGCGCGGTCCGCGCTCTACCACCCGGTACGTCGGCGAGGCGAGGCCATCGGCGTCCTCGCGCTCGTGTGGCGCACGCGCGTGGCGCGTGCCTCGCCCCGCACCACCGAGGCCATCGGCCTGCTGGCCTCGGAGGCCGCCGTCGCCATCGAGCGCGCCGACCTGCTGGCCCGGCTCGAGGGGCTCGCCCATACCGACGAGCTCACGGGCCTGCCCAACCGCCGGGCGTGGAACGAGGAGCTGCCCCGAGCGAGGGCGCGCGCCGAGAGGGACGGCCGTCCCATGGCCATCGCCATGCTCGACCTGGACCGCTTCAAGGACTACAACGACTCGCACGGCCACCAGGACGGGGATCGCCTCCTCAAGGAGGCCGCCGCCGCGTGGCGGGCCGAGCTGCGGGAGGGTGACGTGCTCGCGCGCTACGGCGGCGAGGAGTTCGCCGTGGCGCTCCACCACTGCGCGCTCGAGGAGGCGCGCGAGATCGTCGAGCGCATGCGCGGCGCCACTCCCGGCGGGGTCACCTGCTCGGCCGGCATCGCCAGCTCCGACGGAGCGGAGGACCCGGCGGCGCTTCTCGAGCGTGCCGACCGTGCGCTCTACCAGGCCAAGGCCGCCGGGCGCGACCGGACCGCCGCCGGCGTCTGAGGTGGTTCGGCGCCCGGTTGCCGGAGTCGCCCGGAGCGCGCCGTATCCTCGGACGAGGTGACCGCTACACCTGCGCAGAGCGAGCTCCTCGAGGGCCTGAACGGGCCCCAGCGCGAGGCGGTCGGCCACGGCGCGGGGCCGCTGCTCGTGCTGGCGGGCGCCGGCTCGGGCAAGACCGCCGTGCTCACCCGGCGCATCGCCCGCCTGCTGGAGACCGGGCAGGCCCGGCCCGGCGAGATCCTCGCGATCACGTTCACCAACAAGGCGGCCTCGGAGATGCGCGAGCGGGTGGAGGGCCTGGTCGGCCGGCGCGCCCGCGCGATGTGGGTCATGACCTTCCACTCGGCCTGCGCGCGGATGCTCCGGGCCGACGCCGACCGTCTCGGCTACACGCGCGGATTCACGATCTACGACTCGGCCGACTCGCTGCGCCTCGTCAAGCGATGTCTCGACGAGCTNGACGTCGACCCCAAGCGCTTCCCGCCGCGGTCCATCCAGCGCCAGATCTCCGACGCGAAGAACAACCTGCGCGACGCCGCGGAGTACCGCGACCGGATCTCGTCGTTCTTCGAGCAGACCGCCGCCGACGTCTACGAGCTCTACGCGCAGCGCATCCACGCGATGAACGCCATGGACTTCGACGACCTGCTCATGCGCTGCGTGAACCTGCTCGAGCTGTTCGAGGAGGTGCGCCGGCGCTACCAGGCCTCCTTCCGTCATGTCCTGGTCGACGAGTACCAGGACACCAACCGCGCCCAGTACCGCTGGCTCCAGCTCCTGGCCGGCGAGCAGCGCAACCTGTGCGTGGTCGGGGACGACGATCAATCGGTCTATTCNTTCCGCGGGGCCGACGTCCGCAACATCCTCGAGTTCGAGGACGACTATCCCGACGCCCGGGTGGTCAAGCTCGAGCAGAACTACCGCTCGACCCAGACCATCCTCTCNGCGGCCAACGCGGTGGTGGCCAACAACCGCGCCCGCAAGGCCAAGGCGCTGTGGAGCGACCGGGGTGAGGGCGACCCGGTGCACGTGCGCGAGCTCGACGACGAGCACGCCGAGGCGCGCTTCGTGGCCGGCGAGATCGAGCGTCTCGTGGACGAGGGCTGCTCGCGCGACGAGGTCGCGGTCTTCTACCGGGCGAACGCGCAGAGCCGCGTGCTCGAGGACACCCTGGTCCGGTACGGGGTCGGCTACCAGGTCATCGGCGGCACCAAGTTCTACGACCGCGCCGAGGTCAAGGACGCCCTGTCCTACCTCACCGTGCTGGTCAACGGCCAGGATGTCGTGTCCTTCCAGCGGGCCTCGGCCACGCCGCGGCGGGGCCTCGGTCAGACCACGCTCGCCCGCCTCGCCGGGCACGCCAACACGCTGGGCGAGTCCGTGTGGGAGGTGGCCCGGGAGCCCGAGGCCGTGCCGGCCCTGGGGTCGGCCGCCGTGAAGGCGGTCGGGCGGTTCATGTCGGTGATGGAGCGCCTCGCCGAGCGCGCGGAGTCCGCGGCGGTCGGAGACCTGCTCCAGGAGACGCTGGACGAGACCGGCTATCTGGACGCCCTGCGGGCGGAGCGCACGATCGAGGCCGACGGGCGCGTCGAGAACCTCGAGGAGCTGGTGCGCGTCGCCCGTGAGTACGACGCCTCGGCCGAGGAGCCCTCGGTGGAGGAGTTCCTCCAGCAGGTGGCCCTGTTCGCCGACCAGGACGGGCTTCAGGACGACGAGGGACAGGTCACGCTCATGACGCTCCACAACGCGAAGGGCCTCGAGTACCCGGTCGTCTTCGTGATCGGCATGGAGGACGGCGTCTTCCCCCACATGCGCGCCGTCGAGGCCGGCGACGTCGAGGAGGAGCGGCGGCTCTGCTACGTGGGGATCACCCGCGCGATGCGCGAGCTGTACCTCACGTTCGCCCGGCGGCGCAACCTC
>JGI24973J35851_1000286_pt1 | contig 9928 bp, 8 predicted proteins | sample AntDryMetagUQ889_FD_35851 | JGI IMG/M metagenome (IMG submission 35851) | reverse complement strand
GAATACGTGAACAAGACCGTGGCGGGCTTGTTGAACAAACTGCTCATCGAATTCACCAAGTCCCGCGCCCGCAGAACCAACGACAACGCCTTGGTGGAGGGAAAAAACGGCGCAGTGGTGCGCAAGCACCTCGGCTACGCTCACATCCCCCAAAAATACGCCGGGTTGATCAACGCCTTCAACCGCGATTATCTCAATCCCTACCTCAACTTCCATCGACCCTGTTTCTTTCCAGAAGTCATCGTCGATGCCAGAGGCAAACAGAAGAAACTCTATCGCTATGAACGCATGATGACCCCCTACGAAAAGCTCAAGTCGCTCCCCAACGCCACGCGCTTCCTCAAGCCCAGCATCACCTTCGAGCACCTCGATGCACTGGCCATGCAAATGAGCGACAATGAAGCAGCAGCACAGTTACACAAGGCACGGCAACAACTCTTTCAACGCATCCATGAACAGTCGTCGCACAGCCCAGGCTCCCGACGCCCCCAGCTATCCCCGGAGGCCAGTACTCTTTCACCCTAGGAGGCCAGGCTTTACTACCTTCTTTCAGACTCATCTTTGAATTAGAAAATACTGAGGGACGTAACGTAGGAGATCCTGTGCAAGGACTACCGCGTTTGACAACTCACTGGGCCATCAGTACCCTTCCTTTTGGCGAAAAAGGCGTTTACTCTCCCTAGGGGGTCCTAGCCCCAACCAAATGCCGGACGAACTTTTTTGCCAAATGCAAAGACGTCACGGTAAGAGAATCTATACTCATACCCCACCCCATGACGCGCCGGAACCTCGATCTCGACGCGACCCTCGCGCGCCAGCTGCGCGCCGACTCGATCCGCTGCGCGACGGCTGCGGGCTCCGGCCATCCGACGTCATCGCTGTCGGCCGCCGATCTGATGGCCGTCCTCCTCGCCGGCCATCTCCGCTACGACTGGGCGAAACCGAAGGGCTCCGCGAACGATCACCTGATCTTCAGCAAGGGCCACGCATCGCCGCTGAACTATGCGCTTCTCCGCGCGGCCGGTGCGATCACCGATGCCGAGCTCATGACGTTCCGCAAGCTCGGGAGCCGCCTCGAAGGCCATCCGACGCCGGTCCTCCCATGGATCGACGTCGCCACCGGGTCGCTCGGGCAGGGTCTGCCGATTGCTGTCGGGATCGCCCTCGCAGGCCAGCGCGTGCTCGCGGCGCCCTACCACGTGTGGACGCTCACGGGCGACAGCGAGCTCACCGAGGGCTCCATCTGGGAGGGGCTCGACCACGCGGGTCACGAGCGCCTGTCCAACTTCACCGCGATCTTCGACGTCAACCGGCTCGGCCAGCGCGGCCCGACCGATCTCGAGTGGGACCTCGACGCCTACGCTGCACGGGTGAAGGCGTTCGGCTGCGACCCGATCGTGATCGACGGCCACGATCTGGCAGCAATCGACGATGCGTTCGCCCGCGCGCGGAGCGCCGGGCGGCCGACCGTGATCGTCGCCAAAACCGTGAAGGGCAGGGGCGTGTCCTTTCTCGAGGACAAGGAAGGCTGGCACGGGAAGGCGCTCGACGGCCAGCAGGCGAAGCAAGCGCTGGCGGAGATCGGCGACGTCCCAGCACGTACGTTTCCGACGTTGAAGCCCGATCCCTGGCAGGCGCCTATACGCCCGGCGCCCCGGAAGCCCGAGTGGAAGACGTACACCGAGCCGCTCGCGACCCGGAAGGCGTATGGGGAGGCCCTCGCGGCGCTCGGCGCGGCGCGCAGCGATGTGGTCGTCCTCGACGCGGAGGTCAGCAACTCGACGCACGCCGAGGACTTCAAGCAGACCGCCGCCGATCGCTTCTTCGAGATGTACATCGCCGAGCAGCAGATGGTCGCGGCCGCCGTCGGCATGCAGGTGGTCGGGCTCGTCCCGTTCGCATCGACGTTCGCGGCATTCATGACCCGCGCGTTCGACTTCATCCGCATGGCAGCGATCTCGCGCGCGAGCATCCGCCTCTCAGGCTCGCATGCGGGCGTGTCGATCGGCGAGGACGGCCCATCGCAGATGGCCCTCGAGGACCTGGCGATGATGCGGGCCGTCCACGGGAGCACGGTCCTCTACCCGTGCGACGCGAACCAGACCGCGCGCCTCGTCGGTCTGATGGTCGAGCGCGAAGGCATCAGCTACATCCGCACGACACGCGAGAAGACGCCGATCCTCTACACCGACCGTCTCGAGGAGTTTCGCGTCGGCGGGAGCCGCATCGTGCGTGGCGGGCAGCCGGGCGACGCCGTCGCCGTGATCGCGGCGGGCATCACTGTCCACGAGGCGGTCAAGGCCACCGATCAGCTGAAGGCGACGATCAGGGTTCGCATCATCGACGCCTATTCCGTGAAGCCGATCGATGCTGTCGCTCTCGTGGACGCGGTGCGAGCCACCGGCGGGCGACTCTGCGTCGTGGAGGACCACTGGGCCGAGGGTGGGCTCGGCGACGCGGTGCTGGCCGCGCTCGCGCAGGCCGGTGTCGCGGGTGAGATCGTGGGCTTTCGGCATCTCGCGGTGCGGGTCATGCCGGCGTCGGGTAAGCCCGCCGAGCTGCTCGAGGCGGCCGGAATCTCCGCGAAGCACATCGCGGACGCGGTGAAGGAGCTCGCCGGCTCCGGGCGCGGTCGATGAGCGCGATCGCCCTCGCGCCATCGATCCTCTCCGCCGACTTCGCGCGCCTCGGCGAGCAGGTCGCCGAGGTGGAAGCGGCGGGCGCCGACCGGATCCACGTCGACGTGATGGACGGGCACTTCGTCCCGAACATCACGATCGGGCCTCTCGTGATCCGCGCACTCCGGCGGGTCACCCGGCTGCCGCTGGAGGCGCACCTCATGATCACGGAGCCCGATCGCTACCTCGAAGCGTTCGCCGAGGCCGGGGCCGACGGGCTCACCGTGCACGTGGAAGGAGCCATCCATCTCCACCGCACGCTCGAGTCGATCGTGAAGCTCGGCAGGCGCGTGGGCCTCGCGCTCAACCCCGCCACGCCCGCCACGGTGCTGGATGAGGTACTGTCCGAGCTCGACCTCGTCCTCGTGATGACGGTGGATCCGGGGTTCGGCGGACAGGACTTCATCGCCAGCACCGTTCCCAAGATCCGTCGCATCCGTGAGCTCATCGACCGCGTCCGGCCCGCGTGCGAGCTCGAGGTGGACGGCGGCATCCACCCCGAGACGGCGCCCCTGGTGGTCGAGGCGGGGGCGCGAGTGCTGGTGGCCGGCTCCGCCGTTTTCGAGGATCCCGCCGGCGTCCGAGCCGGGATGCAACGCCTCCGGAGGTGCGCATGCAAGTCGGCATGATCGGTCTCGGGCGCATGGGCGCGAACATGGTGCGGCGCTTCATGCGCGGCGGTCACCAGTGCGTAGTGCACGATGTCTCGAAGGACGCGGTGCAAGCGCTCGCCCGGGAAGGCGCCGACGGCGCCAAATCGCTTGACGATCTCGTCGCTCGCCTCAGGAAGCCGCGGATCGTTTGGCTCATGGTACCGGCCGCGGTTGTCGACATTACGCTAGAGCATCTTGTCCCTTGCCTCGGGGCGGGCGACGTCGTCGTCGACGGCGGGAATTCCTACTACCGAGACGACATCGAGCGCGCGAAGCAGCTTGCCGAGCGACGCCTTCACTACGTCGACTGCGGGACAAGCGGCGGCGTATGGGGCGTCGAGCGGGGCTACTGTCTCATGATCGGCGGCGAGCCCGACATCGTGCAGCGTCTCGACCCGCTCTTCGCGACGCTCGCGCCCGGCGCCGGCGCGATCGACCCCACGCCCGGTCGCGCGAACGAAGCCGGCACGGCCGAGCAGGGCTACCTCCATTGCGGCCTGAACGGTGCCGGGCATTTCGTCAAGATGGTGCACAACGGCATCGAGTACGGGTTGATGGCAGCCTACGCCGAGGGACAGCATTCTGCGGCACGCGAACGTCGGGAAGCGCGTCCGGGCGATGGACGCGGAGACGACGCCGCTCCGCAACCCGGAGTACTACCAGTACGACCTGAATCTGGCCGACATCGCGGAAGTGTGGCGGCGCGGTAGCGTGATCGCCTCGTGGCTCCTCGATCTGACGGCGGCGGCGCTCGCGCAGGACCCGACCCTCGCGGACTTTTCCGGACGGGTGTCGGACTCCGGCGAGGGGCGCTGGACGCTCGACGCAGCCATCGACGAAGCGGTGCCCGCGCATGTCCTTGCCGCCGCGCTGTTCGAGCGCTTCGCCTCGCAGGGCGAGGCCAACTTCCAGGACCGGCTGCTCTCGGCCATGCGGCTCGGGTTCGGCGGGCACCTCGAGAAGGGATCGCGGAGATGAGCGCGCCCCGCTCCGATGCGCTCGTTTTCTTCGGGGTCACCGGAGATCTCGCCGCCAAGAAGATCTTCCCGGCACTGCACGCAATGGCCCGGCGCGGCCACCTCGAGGTTCCCGTCGTCGGGGTAGCGCGGGGCGGCTGGACGCTCGAGCGCCTCAAAGCACGCGCCCGCGAGAGCATCGAGCAGCACGGCGGGGGCCTCGACGAGACCGCCTTCGCGCAGCTCACGAGCCGGCTCCGCTTCCTCGGGGGCGCCTACGAGGACGAGGTCACGTACGCCGACCTGCGCAAGGCGCTCGGCGACACGACGCGGCCGCTCCACTACCTCGCCATTCCGCCGAGCCTGTTCCCAACGGTGGTTCAGGGGCTGGCCCGGTCAGGCTGCGCGCGCGGAGCGCGCGTGGTTTTGGAGAAGCCGTTCGGTCGCGACCTGCCATCGGCGGAGGCGCTGAACGCGACCTTGCACCGTGTGTTCGACGAGTCGTCCATCTTCCGCATCGACCACTACCTGGGGAAGGAACCGGTGCAGAACCTCCTCCTCTTCCGCTTCGCGAACACATTCCTCGAGCCGATCTGGAGCCGCAACTACGTCGAGAGCGTGCAGATCACGATGGCCGAGCGGTTCGGCGTGGAGGGGCGGGGGCGGTTCTACGAGGAGGCGGGCGCGATCCGCGACGTGATCCAGAACCACATGCTTCAGGTGGTAGGCTTCCTCGCCATGGAGCCGCCGGCGACCACCTACCATGAGTCGATCCGCGACGAGCAGGTGAAGGTCTTCCGGATGATCCGCCCGCTCAGCGCCGAGGACCTGGTGCGGGGGCAGTTCCGTGGCTACCGACAGGAGGAGGGCGTCGCGCCCGACTCGAACGTCGAGACGTTCGCCGCCGTGCGCCTGCACATCGACTCCTGGCGCTGGGACGGCGTGCCGTTCTTTATCCGGGCTGGCAAATGCCTCGCTGTGACCACCACCGAGGTACTGGTCACGCTCCGGCGGCCTCCGCTCAGCAAGCTTTGCCCGCACGAGACGAACTACGTGCGCTTCCGTCTCAACCCCGACGTGACGATCGCGATCGGCGCACGGGTGAAGCGACCGGGAGAGCAGATGACCACCGATCCGACCGAGCTCCGGGTCGTTCACTACCCGAATGGAGAGACGATGGATGCCTACGAGCGCCTGCTCGGCGAAGCGGTGGAGGGCGATCCGACGCTCTTCGCGCGCGAGGACAGCGTCGCGGCGGCATGGGCGATCGTGCAGCCTATCCTCGATGGCACGACCTCGGTCCACACCTACGAGCCCGGCTCCTGGGGACCAGCCGAGGCCACGCGCCTCACGGCCGAGGTCGGCGGCTGGCACTCGCCAGCGGGCGGGCCGGAGGAACCATGAACGGGACCCGACGGCTTCACGACGCGGGCCAGAGCATCTGGCTCGACAACATCACGCGCGGCCTCCTCGGGAGCGGCGGTCTCCGTCGGTACATCGACGAGCTCTCGGTAACCGGTCTCACCTCGAACCCGACGATCTTCGACCACGCGATCCGGAGCGGCCGGGACTATGACGCCGGCATCCGCGAGAAGCTCGCGGTCGGCCTGGCAGGAGAGAGGCTCTTCTTTGAGCTGGCGCTCGAGGATCTGACGCAGGCGGCCGATCTTTTCCGGCCGATTCACGAGGCGACGAACCGCATCGACGGCTGGGTGTCGCTCGAGCTCTCGCCGACGCTCGCGTACGACACGAAGGGATCGGTGGCGGCCGCGAAGGAGCTCCACGCCCGGGCGCGGCGACAGAATCTCTTCATCAAGATCCCGGGGACCCGCGAGAGCGGTCCCGCCATCGAGGAGGCGATCTTCGCGGGCGTGCCGGTGAACGTGACGCTCCTCTTCTCGCGTGAGCAGTACCTCGCGGCGGCGGACGCCTACATGCGGGGGCTCGAGCGGCGCGTGGCCGCCGGGCTCAACGCGCACGTGCCGTCGGTCGCCTCGCTCTTCGTGAGCCGCTGGGACGTGGCGGTGACCGACCGCGCGCCGCTCACTCTGCGCGGCCGGCTCGGTATCGCGATGGCGAAGCGGACGTACAGGGCCTACCGCGACCTCCTCGCCTCGGATCGCTGGCTCCGGCTGCTGAACCGCGGCGCGCGCTCGCAGCGCCTCCTCTGGGCCAGCACCGGGACGAAGGACCCGACAGTGTCCGACGTACTCTACGTCGTCTCCCTCGCCGCCCCGCACACCGTGAATACTATGCCGGAGAAGACGCTCCTCGCCCTCGCCGACCACGGCGAGATCGCCGCCATGCTGCCCCACGACGGCGGGGACGCCGAGGAGGTGCTCGGCGGCTTCCGCCAGGCGGGAATCGATATCGACAAGCTCGCCGCGACGTTGCAAGCGGATGGCGCCGCCGCGTTCGTCAAGTCGTGGGAGGATCTTCTCGCCTGCATCGGCGAGAAGGCCGAGACCCTGCTCAGGGCGGGCTGACCATGGTGATCCGGCGGTTCCGGAGGCTCGCGGCACCATGAAAGCGACGCGGCCGGCCCTGCTGCTCGCGGGGGACGTGGGCGCCACGAAGACGAACCTGGCGCTCTTCACGGCCGCAGGCGAAGTGCTCACTCCCGTTGCCGAGGCGCATTCCGTCAACGATGGCTATGCGGGCCTGGAGGATGTCGTCCGGGACTTTCTCGCACGCGAGGCGTACGTCCCGACGGCGGCCTGCTTCGGCGTGGCCGGGCCAGTCGCCGACGACCGCACGCGGATGCCGAACCTCGGCTGGCGGATCGACGCGCTCGGCCTCGGGCGGCTGCTCGCGCTCGAGCGGGTGGTGCTCCTGAACGACCTCGAGGCGACGGCGTACGGCATCGCGACGCTCCCTCCCGACCAGCTCCTGGTCCTCAACGCCGGCGTCTCGGTCGCCGACAGCAACGCCGCGCTCATCGCGGCCGGCACCGGTCTCGACGAAGCGGTCCTCTACTGGGACGGGACACGCCACCGCGTCAGCGGGTCGGAGGGCGGCCACGCCGACTTCGCGCCCGGCAACGCGGAGGAGATGCAGATCCTCGCGCGGCTGATGGAGCGCTTTGGTCATGTGAGCTGGGAGCGCCTCGTGTCGGGTCCCGGGCTCCACAACATCTACGGCGCGCTCGAGATGCCCGAGGCGCCCGACGTCGCCGCTCGCATCGAGGCGGTCGAGGACGCGAGCGCGACGATCACGGAGCTGGGCCTCGCACGAGCGTCGGCGCGCTGCACGCGTGCGCTCGATGTCTTCGTCTCGGCCTACGGCGCCGAGGCGGGCAACCTCGCTCTCAAGGCCCTCGCCACCGGCGGAGTGTACGTCGGAGGAGGCATCGCGCCGAAGATCCTTCCGAAGCTCGAGGATGGCACCTTCCTGCGCGCCTTCACGGCCAAGGGGCGGTTCGCCGAGTGGCTCGCGCGAATTCCCGTGAAGGTCATCCTCGATCCGAAGACGGCGCTTCGAGGCGCCGCCGCTTACCTCGCCGGCACGGAAGTTCGCTCATGACCGGGGACCTCGATCTTTGACATGGATCCGCGATACCAACCCATCGAAAATTACGGCGTCATCGGCAACCTGCGTACGGCAGCGCTTGTCGGCTTGGACGGCTCCATCGACTGGCTTTGCTTTCCTCACTTCGATTCCCCGAGCGTCTTCGCCGCCATCCTGGACGACGCCAAGGGTGGGCGCTTCCGGATCGCCCCGATCTCCGACTCACTCCGCCACAAGCAGTTCTATTGGCCGGACACCAACATCCTCATCACCCGCTTCCTCCACGCCGATGGCGTGGGCGAGGTGGAGGACTACATGCCCGTGGGCGGCACGGGCGCCGTGCTGGATGAATTGATCCGAAGAGTCCGTGTGGTTCGGGGTAGGTTGGAGTTTCGACTCGAGTGCCGTCCTGCCTTCGACTATGCCCGCGGCGCCCACCAAATCCACATTGCCGGTGGGGGCGCCCGCTTTGACGGGCCGCGGCTGAGCCTCGGCCTGGCCGCCCCGGTCCCGCTGCATGTCGACGGCAACGGGGTGACCGCCGACTTCACGCTCGGCGAAGGAGACAGAGTCACGTTCGTGCTGCGCCTCATCGGCCCCGAGGACCGCCCCGGGAACTGCCCGGACACGGACGACGCGGAGGAGCTTTTCCGCGACACCGTTGCGTTCTGGCGGCGCTGGCTCTCGCACTGCACTTACCACGGCCGCTGGCGGGAGATGGTCCACCGCTCCGCCCTAACGCTGAAGCTTCTCTCCTTCGAGCCGACTGGGGCCATCGTCGCGGCCCCGACTTGCAGCCTGCCCGAGGTGATCGGCGGGGAACGCAACTGGGACTACCGTTACACCTGGATCCGGGACGCCGCGTTCACGCTATACGGCCTGCTGCGCATTGGCTTCACCGAGGAGGCGGTCCGCTTCGGGGACTGGGTGAAGGACCGCTGGCAAGACGTCGACGGCACTGAGACCGGCCCCTTGCAGCTCATGTACGGCATCGACGACCGGGCCGAACTTCCGGAGGAGACGCTCGACCACCTGGAGGGCTACCGCGGCTCGCGGCCAGTGCGGATCGGCAACGGGGCGTATCGGCAGCTGCAGCTAGACATTTACGGAGAGCTGATGGATGCGGCCTACCTTCACAACAAATATGTCGAACCCATCAGCTACGACGGTTGGACTCGCCTGCGGCGGCTGGTGGACTGGCTGTGCGACAATTGGAAACGGGAGGACGAGGGTATCTGGGAAGTGCGCAGCGGCCGGCAACACTTTGTGTATTCAAAGGTCATGTCTTGGGTAGCCTTGGACCGCAGCCTACGGCTGGCCGACAAGCGTTCGTTCCCGGCGGACCGGGCGCGCTGGCTGAAGGTCCGCGATGAGATCTACGAGGAAGTCATGGCCAAAGGATGGAACCCGCGCCGTCAAGCGTTTGTGCAGGCCTACGGCTCCGACGCCCTCGATTCATCCAGCCTCCTGATGCCGCTGGTGTTCTTCATGGCTCCCAATGACCCGCGCATGCTCCGGACCATTGACGCGATCCGTCGGCCCTTGGCCGTGGGGGGTCTGACCGCGGATGGTCTGGTCTACCGTTACCATTTCCCCGCCGCCCCCGACGGCTTACCGGGCCGCGAGGGCACCTTCAACATGTGCTCCTTCTGGCTGGTGGAAGCGTTGACCCGCGCCGGCCGAACCGATCCGGCACGGCTCGACGACGCACGGCTGCTCTTCGAGCAGATGCTGGGTTATGCCAACCACCTCGGTCTGTACGCCGAGCAGACCGGCGACAGCGGCGAGGCCCTCGGTAACTTCCCGCAGGCGTTCACTCACCTCGCCTTGATCAGCGCCCCCTTCAACCTCGACCGGACGCTTGGGGCCGGGCGGTAGCGACCGTGCCCCGTGCCGTCAACTACAGTAGCAGAACAAATGCAATCATCCATTGGGACTCAATCAGGTAGGGACGTAGCCGAGGTCACACTAACCGGCTTGCGCATTGCACCGGGTTTGGGGATGGGTAGCGCCTGGGTTGTGGGTGACAGGCTTGAACCCTAGCGTTGCATAAATCTCGGTTGATGGCGATCTCACGCAGCTTTCAAAGCCGCCAGGTAATGCAACAGTTCCTCCTGGACCGCTTGATTGGCTG
>JGI24973J35851_1000283_pt1 | contig 9955 bp, 7 predicted proteins | sample AntDryMetagUQ889_FD_35851 | JGI IMG/M metagenome (IMG submission 35851) | reverse complement strand
GACGCGGAGTGGGAGTGGATCGAGGAGCACGCCACCGGCGACTTCGACCACCTGCTGGTGGCCACCACCATCCCCGTCCTGCTCTCCCCCGGGATGCACGACCTCGAGGCGTTCAGCGAGGCCATCTGCGACGGGGTCTGGGGGCAGGTGGCGGCCCGCCGGGGTGAGGATCTGCGCCGGGCGATCGACCTCGAGCACTGGGCCGCCTTCCAGGACTCCTTCCTGCGGGTGGCGGAGCTGCTGCGAGCGGTGGGCTCGGGCGAGCGTGGGAGGCCCCCGGCGTCGATCACCATGCTCTCCGGCGACGTGCACCACGCCTACCTCGTCGAGGTGGGCTTCCCGCGCGGCACCGGCGTGACGAGCAACGTCTACCAGGCCGTCTGCTCGCCCTTCCGCAACCCCCTCGGGCGCGCCGAGCGCACGTTCATGCGCGCCCTGGTGTCCCGCCCCGCCGCAATGGTGGGACGCGCCTTCGCCCGCGCCGCCGGCGTGCCCGCCCCTCCGATCCGCTGGCGCTACTGCCAGGAGCCGACCTTCGACAACCAGGTGGCCACGATCGACCTCGACGGCCGCCAGGCCTGCCTGCGCATCGAGAAGAGCCTCCCCCAGGGCGAGGACGAGGACGCGCCGAGGTTGCACGTGTCGCTGGAGCGGCAGCTGGCTTGAGAGGCTGAGAGGCGCTTCCCATGAGCGGATCCCGCGCCTGCCCTCGGTGGCCGCCGAGTTACACGCCTGCCGAAACCGGCCCCGAAATTCCCCCCCCCGGAACGCGGAGAGGGCCAAGGCCCACCCGTGCTTCAAGCGCCCGAACCTCCCCTCGACGACGGCGCATCCCTTGTAGAGCTCCCGCCAGCGCGCCCCGGCGCCCAGACGGCCACCGGAGCCGCGGTCGAGCGGCGTCCCTTTCGACCGCGGTCAGATAAGGTGGCTCGAATGGCCGCGCCGTCGGTTCCGGAGGAGCCCCGGTCCTTCTGGATCGACACGAGCGATACGACGGCGTACCCCTCGTTGAGCGGANGCGTGTCGGTCGACGTGGCCGTGCTCGGTGGCGGAATCACCGGCGTGGCCGTCGCGGCGCACCTCAAGCGCGCCGGCATGACCGTCGCCTTGGTCGAGGCACGGCGCCTCTGCNACGGCACGACCGGCCATACGACCGGCAAGCTGAGCTCGCTCCACGGCCTCGTCTACGACACGCTCACCTCGAGCTTCGGAGAGGAGAGCGCGCGCGCCTACGGCGAGGCGAACGAGGCGGCGATCGAGCGGGTGGCCGCCCTGGGCGAGGAGTACGGGATCGACTGTGACCTCGAGCGCGTGCCCAACTACACCTACACCGAGAGCGAGGAGGAGGTCGGGCAGATCGAGGCGGAAGTGGAGGCCGCGAAGAGGATCGGCCTCCCGGCGACCTACACCGAGGAGAGCGACCTTCCCTATCCCATCCGGGCGGCCGTTCGCTTCGACGGCCAGGCGCGCTTTCACCCGCGCAAGTGGTGCCTCGGCGTCGCCCGGTTCATCGAGGGGGACGGGAGCCATGTCTTCGAGGAGACGCGCGCCCAGTCGGTGGAGGACGGTCGGCCGTGCCGGGTGCAGACCGACAGGGGTGAGCTCGAGGCCGACCGCGTCGTCGTGGCGACCCTGCTCCCCTTCACCGACCGCGGCTTCTTCTTCGCGCGCACGCATCCCGAGCACGAGCACGTGATCGGGGTCCGCCTCGACGGGCCGGCGCCGCGCGGGATGTACATCACGGCGGGATCGCCGACCCGCTCGATCCGCTCCCACCCCGCGTCAGGCGGCGACGTGGTGCTGGTCAGCGGCGAGTCGCACAAGACCGGCCAGNCGCAGGACTACGAGCAGCGCTACGGAAACCTCGAGCGGTTCGCGCGCGAGCGCCTCGGCGCGGGCTCGGTCGACTACCGCTTCTCGGCGCAGGACTTCTACCCCGCCGATCAGGTGCCCTACATCGGGAGGATGCGACGCGGCTCGGACCGCCTCTACGTCGCCACCGGCTTCAAGGCCTGGGGCATGAGCCACGCCGTCGTCGCCGCCATGATCCTCGAGGACCAGCTCCAGGGCCGCGAGAACCCCTGGAGTGAGCTCTACGACCCCAACCGCCTGAAGCCGATGGCCTCGGCGAGCTCGTTCATCAAGGAGAACGTCAACGTCGCCCGGCGCCTGGTCGCCGACCGCCTGACGAAGCGCGAGGATCTCGCCGACGTGGGGCCGGGCAAGGGCGCGGTCGTCTCGGACGGTCGCCGGCAGCTCGCCGCCTACCGCGACGAACAGGGGCAGCTCCACACCGTGTCGGCTCGCTGCACCCACCTGGGGTGCATCGTGAGCTGGAACGACGCCGACGCGACCTGGGACTGCCCCTGCCACGGGTCGCGCTTCGGCGTGGACGGTGAGGTGCTCGAGGGGCCGGCGGTCGAAGCGCTGGAGCAAGTAGAGCGCTCCTAGCCTCCCGCCGGAAGGTCGGTCTGGCGAGCTGTACCAAGGTCCGTAGGGAAGGCCACACGCGCGGGAGAGGCCTCGAAAGGGCGGGGTCCGTCACGGTCGGCCGCCGGGGTACAGGAGTGGCCCGATGGGTCGGACCGCACAAGATTTCGGCTGGCCGGACCCCATAGGAGGAAGCAGGCGAGCGGCTCTCGGCCGTGATCGTCAAGAGGTGCGTCAGCGGCCAGTTGCGTGACTCAAGGCGCCGCTCGACCATGTCGCGCGCGCCCCCGTCACCCCACGCTGCGCGCTCGCAGCGACACCAACGACGGGCGCTCCTCGATCGGGACGTCGCGGGTCTCGAGCGAACCGCCGCACGGCTGAGCGAGCGGCCCCATCTCCAATCCCTCCACGGCCTCCGGCTGCACCCGGCGCATCGCCGCCACCATGACCGCGTAGGCCATCGCCCCGAGCTCGCGCAGGGGCTGGTGGCGGTTCTGCCGGGTCCCGAGATCGACCTGGGCCATCGCCTCGAGCCCGACCGTGCGGGCGACGTCGATCATCATCGCGATCTCCACGCCGTAGCCCACCGGGAAGGACAGGCGCTCGAGCACGTTACGGCGGGCGGCTACCTCTCCGGCGAGGGGCTGGTGGAAGCCGGCGAGCTCCGGCAAGTGGAGGTTGATCAGCGGGCGGGCCATGAGCTCGGTGACGCGGCCGCCCTCGTCGGGCCGCATCTCGGCTCCGATCCGCAGGGGCCGCCGGAACGACCCCTTGACGAACGCGAGCGCGTTGTCCTCGAACAGCGGCCCCAGCAGGCCGAGCAGGAAGCCGGCGTGGAAGTCGTGGGTGTCGGCGTCGAGGAACGCGACGACGTCCCCGGTCGTGGCGGTCAGACCGCGCCACATGGCGTCGCCCTTGCCGCGCGCCGGCCCGTGATCGGGCATCAGGTCGGACTCCTGTAGGACGGTGGCGCCGGCCATCTCCGCGCGCTCGGCCGTGCCGTCCCCCGACGCGGCGTCGACCACCACGAGCTCGTCGATCAGGCCGACTCGCTCGAGCGGCATGAGCGCCTCGATCACCGCGCCGATGGTCCCGGCCACCGACCGGGCCGGGACGATGACGCTCACGGTCCGGTCCTTGCGCGCGAGGAGTGCCTCGGCCGTATAGCCGGCGGCGCGGTAGGTGCGCCTGGCCGTCCAGCTCCCGAGTGAGAGGTCGCGCTCGAGCGCGCGGATGGCTCCCCGCTCGTGCATCGCGCGGAATGAGTACCCGTCCTAGGCGGGCGCTAGCCCTCCGCGCGAGCCAAGCCCTCGACCGCGGGTCCCTGGAGCACGTTCCCGCCAGCGTCGAACCGCGACCCGTGGCAGGGACAGTCCCAGCTCTCCTCGGCCTCGTTCCACGCCACCACGCATCCGAGGTGCGGGCATACCGCCGAGACCCTGCGCACCTCCCCGTCGGACCCGCGCGAGACGGCCACGAGCCGCGCGCCGCTTCGGACCACCCGCCCCTCCCCCGGCTCCAGGCCGGACTCGGGCTCGGCGGCGGGCCGGGCCAGGCGACCGGAGGCGAAGCGCCGGGCGACGCCGAGGTTGTGTCCGAGGAGCGACGCGAGCCCGGAGGCCGGTCGCAGCCGGTTCGGGTCGTACAGCCACGCCCACAGGTTGGGGCGCCTCAGGATGGCATCGGAGAGGATCACGGCGGCAGCCGTGCCCGCCGAGATCCCCCACTTACCGAAGGCGGTGGCCACGTGCACACGCGAGGAGAGCGGGGTGAGCCGGCCCACGAACGGCACGCCGATCTTCGACGCGAAGTCCTGCGATGACCAGTGGTTGACCACCCTCCCGGGCCCGAAGCGCTCCTGCGCGAAGCGCTCGAGCCGGAGCACGTGCTCGGCCGCCCGTGCCTCCTGGCCGGTGGTGTGGCCCTCGCCACCGACGAGCAGCAGACGCTTCCCGTCGCGCGTGGCCGTCCGCATGCTTCGGGTGGGCGCCTCCGCGCTCAGGTACATGCCGCCGATAGCTGGGGAGCGCTCGGCGTCGAAGGCGATCAGGTAGGAGCGCTCGGGCCGGCTGCGGGCGAAGTAGCCGCCGCGGTCGAGGAAGGGGACGAGCGTCGCGACGACCACGTCGCCGGCCACGATCGAGCCCTGTGCGGTGCGCACCCGGCACGGCTCGCCCTCGTCGACGTCGAGCACGCGGGTGCGTTCGAGCACGTGGTTGCCGTCGCCGGGGATGCTGCGGGCCAGGGCGGTGAGGTAGCGGTAGGGGTCGAACTGCGCCTGGTCGCCCAGGCGCACCGCGGTCCGCACGGGAAAGGGCAGGTCGACCTCGCTCACGAGCGTGGCGTCGAGACCGGCGAGCCGCGCCGCGTCGGCCTCCCGCTCGACGGCGCCGGCTCCTTCCGAGGTCTCGGCGTAGACGTAGGCGGGCACGCGCTCGAAGTCGCAGTCGATCCGGGCATCCCCCACGAGACGCGCGATCTCCTCGACGCCGGCCTGGTTCGACTCCGCGTAGGCCCGCGCGGCCTCCTCGCTCCAGCTCGACGCGAGCGCCGAGTAGCGCAGGCCGTGGAGGGACGTGACCTTGGCCGTCGTGTGGCCCGACACCCCCCGGGCCACGCGCCCGGCCTCGACGACCGCGACCGTGGCGCCCGCGCGCTTGAGGAGGGTCGCGGCGGTCAGGCCGACGATCCCCCCGCCGATGACCGCGACGTCGACCGAGAGGTCGCCATCGAGCTGCGGATAGGTGGTGACCGGACTCTCGTGAAGCCACAGAGAGGCGGCGGTGCCAGGAAGGGGCGGCGGCATGGGCGTGGCGCCGAAGCGCGCGGGGAGNGAGTTAAGCGCACGGGGGTCATGGGTACGACCGCCCGCATGCCCTCTTCAGATCGAGATCTCACTCCCGCCCAGCACAAGATCCTCCAGTACCTCAATGAGGCCCACGCCACCGAGCATGCGCTCGCGCGGACCCTCCAGGCCCACATCGCGGTCACCCCCCGTGGGGCCTATCGCTCACTGCTCGAGCGCCACCTCGCGGAGACCAAGAGCCAGGCCGAGCGCATCGAGCGCCGGATGGACGAGCTCGGGGTCTCCCGGAGCCTCGTGCAGCTCGGGCTCGGCGTCGTCGGGAGCGTCGTAGGCCAGGCGATTGCCCTCTCGCGCGGCCCCTTCGAGCTCGTCCGCGGCTTCTCCGGCGAGGAGAAGCTGCTGAAGAACGCCAAGGACGAGTGCGCCACCGAGGCGCTCGAGATCGCCACCTACGACGCTCTCGAGCGCCTGGCCCGCGACGTCGGCGACGAGGAGACGGGCGACCTGGCCGCGGCCATCCGCGATGAGGAGGAGCGGATGCTGGCCAACCTCCGCGAGGAGATTCCGAGGCTGGTGGACGCCGTGGTGCGCTCTGAGCTCGAGGGCGACTCGAGCTTCGACATCTCGAAGATCGGCGCGGCCGACGCCGCCCGCTCGGCGGGCGCCACCGTGCGCGCCACCGCACGCTCGACCGCCCGCAAGGCCTCCGGCGAGGCCCGCCGCACCGCCCGCGTGGCCTCGGAGGAGGCGCGCGGCACGGCGCGAGCGACTTCCGAGGAGACCCGCAAGGCCGCCCGCCAAGCGCGCAAGGTGCCCGGAGTGGCCCAGGCCGAGGGCGAGGTCAAGGGCGCCGTGGCCGACGAGGACGATCTCGCCATCGCGAACTACGACTCGCTCAACGCGAGCGACGTGATATCTCGCCTCGGCGACCTCTCGCAGGTGGACCTCGGCAAGGTCGACGCCTACGAGCGCCGCAACCGCGGCCGCAAGTCGGTCATCGAGAAGATCGACTCGCTTCGCGGCGAGGAGCCGTGGCCCGGATACGACGAGCTGAACGTGGACGAGGTACAGCAGGCGCTCTCGGCCGCCGACGACGAGCTTGCGCAGAAGGTCCGCGACTACGAGCGCAAGCACAAGGGCCGCCAGGGCGTGCTCGACTCCACCCAGCGGGAGCTGGCCCGAAGCTAGAGTGGGCCGACCGCGCAGCGCGAGCCGCTCCGCCACTCGCCCGGAGATCGAGGCGGTGCGCCCCACGGGCATAGCGTTCGACGCGTTCGGCACGCTGTTCGACCTGGCGGGATTGGGGCCGTGGCTGGAGAGGGCCGTGGGTGGGTACCGCGACGAGGTGCTCGCCGGCTTCTCGGCACGGCTCGTGCCCTGGACCTGGCACGCCACGGCGGCACGGCGCTATCGGCCCTTCCCCGAGATCGCGGCCCTGGCGCTGCGCTCCGCTGCGGCCGAGGCCGGCGCCGAGCTCTCCGAGGACGAGGCGGCCGAGGTGGCGAAGGGCCTCACCGAGCTGCCGCCCCTGCCCGGAGTGGCGGAGGGGCTCGAGGAGCTCGGCCGCGACGGCCACCGGATGGCCGTGCTCTCGAACGGGACGAGCGGCGGAGTGCATGCGCTGGTCGAGGGCGCCGGGCTCCGCGAACGCTTCGAGCACCTGCTCGCCGCCGACGACGTGGGCGCGTTCAAGCCCGCCCCCGAGGTCTACGCCATGGCCGGGCGCGCCTTCGACTGTGCCGCGCGTGACGTGCTGCTCGTGTCCGCCCACGCGTGGGACGTGGCCGGAGCGCGCCAGTACGGCCTTCGCGGGGCATGGCTGCACCGCGGCTCGACCCTCGCCCCCGTGCTCGGAGAGGAGCCGGACCTGGTGGCCGCCGACGTGAGCGGCCTGCCGCGCGCGCTGCGCGAGGCGTCGGCCGTCTAGGAAGGCCTCCGCCCGGAAGCTAGCCCTGCCCGCGCTCTTGAGGACCGGGGGTCCTGTCCCGGGTCTGCTCGGTGGGCTCCGCTGGAGCGCGCTCCTTCACGGCGTCGCGGTCCTGGCGGCTGCGCTCCTTGCCGAGCTCGTAGTCGCGACGGACCTGGTCGCGTTGCTCCTGTCCCTTCTCGTAGGCGTCGCGGATGATCTGGGCAGCCACCTCACGTCCACCGAGGCCGAACGCGAGGGCGAGGGCAAGCGTCAGGCCGCCGACGAGCGCGGTGAAGCCGATGCGGACGATGTCGGGGGCGATCTCGAGCTGGTCCAGGATCGCGAAGATCGCGATCCCCATGACCAGCACGGGTACGACGGCCTGCACGACCTGGCCGGTGGCGGTGTCCCCCATCGTCCTTCGCACGAAGGCGCCGACGGCGGTGGAGATCGCCCCGGCGATCACGAAGATGAGCACCGCCGCCACGACGTTCGGCAGGTAGCCGACGACGGCGTCGAGGAACGAGGTGAGGCCGGGGTTGTTCGTTCGGGCGATGGCTATCGCCACCGCGCCGAGGAGCACGAACCAGAACACGATGCCGGCGATGAGCCGCGTGGGGCTCGCGCCCGGGCTCAGTCGTTCCGTGTACTGCCCGTACTCGTTCTCCTGGAGGGTGCGGTCGAAGCCGAAGCGGTCGAGCAGCCGGGCGGTGACCGTGCGCAGCGCCTTGGCCACGAAGTACCCGACGAGGACGATGAGCAGGAAGGCGAGGATGGCCGGGATCGCGCTCAGGACCTGGTACAGCAGGTTGACGAACGCGTCACTGACGCTCTGCACGGTGTTCACGGAAAGGCCTCCTCGAGGGGCTCTTCGACTGGGCGGCGATCGGAGGGCCGCCTCGAGGACCATTCAACCCGATCGCGATCGTCGAAGTCGGCTCGGAGCCTTTAGGGTTCGGCGCGAGCGAGCATCCCGAGGGAGGGGCGCAATGAGCGACGAGACCGAGGAGAAGGGCGGCGCCTGGGAGACCTTGAAGGACGCCTTCAAGCTCGCCGGCAGCGACGAGAAGGGCGAGAAGGACGACGAGTCCGGCGACGAGTCCGGCGAGGAGGAGTCGGCCGGTGACGAGGAGACGTCCGAGTCGGAGGACGGCGCGAGCGGCGAGTCCGACGATGGGTCGGAGGAGCTCTCCGAGGAGGAAGTGGAGAACCCGGAGCAGGCGGACGACCCCTACGAGGCGGCCCGCATCAAGGTCGAGAAGCTCGAGGACAACCCGCCGGCGGACATCTCCGACTGGCCGGACGATCAGGCGAAGTACGAGACCTTCGGAGGCGCCGACACAGAGGCCTACGACGAGGGGGCGACCGTGAACCTCGGTCCTCCCGCGCTGCGCCGCTTCCCCGACGGCAGCATCGAGATCGAGGGCGAGAAGGTCGACAACCCCGAGGACTACAAGGGACCGCCGATCAAGGGCGGGCCCACCGACCCNGCGGTGGACGCCTCCGAGGTCGATACGGACAAGGACACGAAGGTCGACCAGGAGGGGAACCGGGAGGACGACGACTCGGACGAAGGGAAAGACTCCTCAGAGAGCGGGGACGACTCCTCGGAGGGCGGCCATGACTCCTCGGAGGGCGGCGACTCCTCGGACGAGGCGGGCGAAGCGTCGGGCGGCGTTGAGTCCTCGGGCCGGAGTGAGGCCTCGGACGAAGCAGAGGCCTCAGGCGAGGCGGAGTCCTCAGACGAGGCGGAGTCCTCAGACGGCGAGCCATCGAGCGAGGGCACCGAGGCCTCCGGCGAGGAGCCCGGCGAGCAGGAGCAGACGAGCCAGTAGTCGGTCGGGTTCCGCTCGGCAGCGGTTCACACCATGCACAAGCTCGAACACGTGTCCCCAGCAGGGGCGTGCCAGCGGTTGTGCACGCTGACCGTGCACAACCCCTAACACGCCGTCTGGGCGGCAGCGTGACCGAGGTTATGCACGGAGCCGCCGCAACCTCTGACCGTCGTAGCGCGCCGCCATCCGAGCGGCGGGGGTGCCCGCCGGCCGACCCGCGGGCCCGGCCCGCACGCCCACCCCGCCGACCCCTCAGACCGTCGGCGTCTCCCTGGGTGCCCCTCCCGGCCGCGACGCGTCGGTGAACTCGCGGAAGAGCCCGGACACCACGAAGGCCGTCTGCTCGCCGATGTCGACCGCGTTGTCGGCCAGGCGCTCGATGCAGCGGGCGGCGAGCATCATGTGCATCGCCGCCTCGCGCCGCAGGGGGTCCTCCCCCACCTCGAGCGCGAGACGGAAGCACTCGCGGTTCAGGGTGTCGACCGCATCGTCCTCGGTGACCAGCGCCTCGGCCAGGCCGACGTCACGGTCGGCGAACGCGCGCCGGGCCTGATCGACGAGCCCGGCCGACCGAAAGCACATCTCCGCGAGGCGCTCCATGAGGGCGGGGTCCGGCTGGTCCTCCGGCTGGGGAAGGAGCTTGGCGACGTTCACGCACTGGTCTCCCATCCGCTCCATGTGCCCGAGCACCTGGAGCAGGGCGGCGACGAGGCGGAGGTCGCCGGCCACCGGCGCCTGGCGTGCGAGCAGGGAGAGGAGGCTCTGGTGCACCTCGAGGTAGCGGCCGTCGATGCGGTCGTCGTCGTCGATCACCTGGAGCGTGAGGAGCCGGTCGCCCGCCCGTAGGGCCGCGACCAGACGATCGATCTGCTCGACCACGATCTCGAGGCCTCCGAGCGCGCGGCCCTCGAGCTCCTCCAGCTCGGCCGCGAACGCCGCACGAGCCTCGGCCGCGGTGCGCGGACCGCGCGGCTC
>JGI24973J35851_1000278_pt1 | contig 10035 bp, 9 predicted proteins | sample AntDryMetagUQ889_FD_35851 | JGI IMG/M metagenome (IMG submission 35851) | reverse complement strand
CCGCGCACGCGACCCCGCGAGAAGAGCCGGACCCGGCCCACGGTCTCGGTGATCAGCGCGCGGCCGTCCGGCATGAACGCCATGTCCCACGGNTTGTCGAGCCTCGTGGCGATGGTCTGCACTCGCGCGCGGCCGCGCGAGCGCGCGAGTGGTCGCTGGGCGGCGCGCGTCGGGGACGCGGCGGCGGCGGACGCGACAGGCGGTTCCGCGGACGAGGCACCTCGAGGCTCGGCAGACGCGCCACCGGCGCCGAGGGCGAGCAGGACGGTGGCGGCCGCGGCGGTGAGGATGAAGGAGGTTCGCAAGGCGGGCAGTATTCGCGGTCGAGCGGGGCGAAGTCAAACGCCAACGCGGGGCTCGGCCGCGAGCTCGACCCTGCACAGCTCCCGCGGCCTACCACCCGCTCGCTCAGAGCTCTCGCTCGTAGAAGTAGTTGATCGGCCCGTCCGGTCGGCCTTCGCGGTTGCTGAACCCGAGGCGCTCGTAGAGCGCGCGGGCGACCACGTCGTCCTCGCTGGTGCCGAGGTCCATGTGATCGGCACCCTCTGCGCGGGCGAGATCGATCGCNGCCTCCANCAGCGCCCGCCCGAGCCCTTGCCCACGCCGGTCGGGAACCACGTAGAGCTCCGCCAGGTAGCTCTCGAGCGCTTCCGTGAAGATCGNCGGACGGAACCGGAGCACCGCCACTCCGTGCGGCCCGGCGCCGCCGAGGAGGATCGCCGTCCGACCCTCGGAGAGGAGCAGCCGGACGCGCTCGGCGAGGGCGCGGGGACCGGGCGTCGGCTCATCGAACTCGCTGTTGAAGTCGTGGAGGAGCTTCGCGACCGCCTCGGCGTCCGCGGCCTCGGCACGTCGTACGACGTGCTCACTCGTGGTGTGACCATCGGCCGCCACGACCCCCTACCCCACCCCCGCCACCAGCGCCCGCAGCGCGAGCGTCACATTCAAGAGCAGCCCGATGGTCATCACGCCGGTCTCGAGCACCAACACCCGGCGCGCCAGCTCGACCTGGTCGGCCTCGGGCAGCACCGAGTAGTCGCCCGCCTCCTCGATCTCGCGCTGGGCCATGCCCACCCGCATCGCCTCGCTGACCAGCGAGACCACGAGCAGCGAGACGCCGTAGAGGATGTGCAGGCCGCCGGCCGATCGACCGACCGCGATGAGGGCCAACCCGAGCGCGACCTGCGCGACGACCGCGGCCTGCGCCACCCGCAGCAGCGCCCAGAAGGCCCGTGAAGGCTTCCCGCGCAGCCACGTGAACGCCCCGAAGACGCCTGCCACGGCGGTCGACGCCACCACGGACACGCCGAGCACGAAGTGCGCGTACGTCACGCCTGGGGTACGCCCGTCAGCCCCACTCCCAAGCGTCCTTCCGCACTATGTAGCAACATGCCACAAAGTCATCTATAACCCGGTACCCGCCCATGCTCCAGGCCTATCTCCCAGCCCTGGTCTTCATCGTGCTCGGCTTGGTCGTGGGGCTGGTGTTCGCCAACCTCAACTCGATCTTCGGGCCGTCGCGCCCGAACAAGGCGAAGTCCGAGCCCTACGAGTGCGGGCTGCCCTCCGAGGTCACGACCAACTTCCGCTTCGGGATCTCCTTCTACCTGATCGCGATGCTGTTCATCCTGTTCGACATCGAGGTCGTGTTCCTCTACCCGGTGGCCGTGCAGCTCGAGGCCTTCGGCGTCTTCGCGCTCGTGGAGACGGCGATCTTCATCGCGCTCCTGCTCGTAGCGTTCGTGTTCGTGTGGCGACGAGGAGCGCTCGAGTGGAGGTAACCCGGCAGAAGGTCGGCGAGCCGGACGCCTTCCGGTCCCGCCAGCTGCACGCCCGGCAGATGCTGCGCGGCGGGCTCGAGGGCCGCGACCTGCACGAGTTCGTCGAGCAGCGCGTGCTGACCACCACGCTCGAGAAGGCCCAGAACTGGGCCCGGGCCAACGCCATGTGGCCCGCCACCTTCGGCCTGGCGTGCTGCGCGATCGAGATGATCTCGGTGGTCGGCTCCCCGCGCAACGACATGGCCCGCTTCGGCGCCGAGGTGTTCCGCGCCTCCCCCCGCCAGGCGGACATGCTGATCCTCTCCGGGCGGGTGTCGATCAAGATGGCCCCGGTCATCCGCCGCATCTACGACCAGATGCTCGAGCCCAAGTGGGTGATCTCCATGGGCGCCTGCGCCTCGAGCGCGGGGATGTTCAACAACTACGCGCTGGTGGCCGGCGCCGACCGCTTCCTGCCCGTCGACGTCTACGTGCCGGGCTGCCCGCCGCGGCCCGAGGCCCTCATGCACGGGGTCCTCAAGCTCCAGAAGCGGATCACCGACCACCCCGAGCTCGGCTGGCGCGAGCGCTACCAGGGCGAGGGGACCGAGGAGCGGGGCTTCACGTTCGAGACCGAGCCCGCCGACGAGGAGCGCGCCGCGACGACGGAGGGCGCATGATCGACGCCACCGGGCTGGAGCTGATCGCCCAGCAGGTGCGCGACGGGGTGGACGACGCCGCGGTCGTGTCGGCCACCTACGCGTTCGGTGACGCGATGCTCGAGATCGCCCCGACCGCCGTCCATCCGGTGCTCGAGTTCCTGGCCCGCGACGCCGACGAGCCGTTCGACTTCCTCTCGAGCGTGCACGGCGTCGACTACTTCCCCGACGAGCCCCGGCTCAGCGTCCACTACCAGCTGCTCTCCATGGGCCGCCAGGAGCGCATCGGCGTCAAGGTCCGGATGCGCTTGGAGGAGGCAAGCGTCAGCACGGTGACCGACCTCTTCCCCACCGCGAGCTTCCAGGAGCGCGAGATCTTCGACTTCTTCGGAGTGCGCTTCGACGGCCACCCGGACCTGCGCCGCACGCACATGCCCGAGGACTACGTGGGCCATCCGCTGCGTCGCGACTTCCCGATCGGCGGCGAGCCGGTGATGTTCACGTTCAACGAGGTGAAGATGCCGCGCTGGTATCAGGGCCGGACGCACTCGAACGGCGGCATGGAGGGACACTCCGGTGAGTACAAGGGGTAGCGACCGCGAGGGCACGAGCGCCGCGCTCGAGGTCCCCTACCGCGAGCGCGAGCGCTCGATCACGCTCGAGCAGATGGAGCGCCCGGTCGAGGGCACCGAGCGTCCGCGGCCGGCCGAGGACGCGGGCGTCGACACCGAGCTGTTCACGATCAACATGGGCCCGCACCACCCGGCCACCCACGGGGTGCTGCGGCTGATGCTCACGCTCCAGGGCGAGGTCGTGCGCGAGCTCGTGCCGATCATCGGCTACGTCCACACCGGCATCGAGAAGTCGTGCGAGGACCAGTCCTACTGGAAGGTGATCCCGTTCGTCGAGCGGATGGACTACCTCTCCTACTACTTCAACGCGCAGGCCTACTGCATGGCCGTCGAGAAGCTGCTGGACGAGGAGGTGCCCAAGCGCGCCCAGTACCTGCGGGTGATCCACATGGAGCTGAATCGGATCGCCTCGCACCTGTTCTGGCTCGGCACCTCGGCGCTCGACCTCGGCGCCATCTCGATGCTCTGGTACTCGCTGCGTGACCGGGACATGTTCCTCGATCTCTTCGAGTCCTCGAGCGGCCAGCGCCTGCACACGCGCTACTTCCAGGTNGGCGGGGTGATCGAGGACATCCCGCCCGGNTGGGACGACCGCTGCCGGCGGGTCATGCACCAGATGTCCTCGCGCATCGACCAGTACGAGAGCCTCCTCGACCGCAACGAGATCTTCCTCCAGCGGATGAAGAACGTGGGCATCGTCTCGCAGGAGGAGATGCTCGCGTTGGGGGTGACCGGGCCCCTGCTGCGCGCCACCGGCCACCCGTGGGATCTGCGCAAGGCGATGCCCTACTCCTCGTACGAGGACTTCGAGTTCCGCATCCCGGTGGGGACCGTGGGCGACAACTACGACCGCTACCGCGTGCGCATGGCCGAGATGCGCGAGTCCATGCGCATCGTCGAGCAGGCCCTCGACGGGCTGCCCGAGGGTCCGTGGGTGACGGCGAACCGCAAGGTCGCGCTGCCGCCGCGCCACGAGCTGGCCACCTCGATGGAGGCGCTCATCCACCACTTCAAGCTCGTCACCGAGGGCTTCCGCGTCCCGCCGGGCGAGGTGTACATGCCGATCGAGTCCCCGCGCGGCGAGCTCGGGTGCTACGTGCTGGCCGACGGCTCGTCGAAGCCCGCGCGCGTGCACATGCGCGACCCCTCGTTCGTGAACCTCCAGTCGCTCGAGCCGATGGCCAAGGACGCGCTGCTCGCGGACCTGATCGTCTGCATCGCGATGCTGGATCCGATCCTGGGAGGGATCGACCGGTGACGAGCGTGCCGCGACCCGAGCGCCGTGACCCGGCCCACGCCCAGCTCGACCCGGTCGGCCCCGCGCGCCCGACCGCGGTGCCCGGCTGGGACCGCCCCGCCGACCTCTCCAAGGCGCCGGGGACCGTGCCCGAGCTGGCCGAGACCGACGTCGCGCCCGACCTTCGCGCCGAGATCGAGCATCGGATGTCGCTCTACCCCGACCGCCACTCCGCGGTGCTGCCCGCGCTGCACGCGGCGCAGAAGCTCTACGGGTGGCTCNCGCCGCAGGCNATCGACNAGGTGGCCGCGGTCATGAAGGTGACGCCCGCCTACCTCTCCTCGATCGCCTCCTTCTACGACATGCTGAACGAGCGTCCCGTGGGCCGGCACTCGGTCTACGTGTGCACGAGCGTGTCGTGCTCGCTGAGCGACGCGAAGAAGGTCTACGGCGCGATCCTCGACGANGCCGAGCGCACCGGCCTCGAGGACACCGAGGTCCGCGAGTTCGCGTGCCTCGGCGCCTGCGACATGCAGCCGATGGCCTCGATCGACGGCCGCTACGTGGGACCGCTCGACGTGAGCGACGCCGCCGAGATCGTGGCCTCCATCCGCGAGGGGCGCCGGCCACTGCCGGGCCGGGGCCTCGAGGACGAGGACTTCCGCCTTCCCTACGAGGNCGCCGAGGCCGCGCCCGNCGGCACTCCCGAGCACGAGGCCGGCCCCACCGATCGCGGCCTCGGCCCCTCCCACTACCCCGACGAGACCCCGGAGGCGAAGGCCACCGAGGGACGCAACCGAAGGAGGCGTGGGGAGTGAGCCACGACCGCGACGGCCGCGATGGGAACGGCGACCTGCGCCTGCTCAAGGACATCGACGAGCCGGGGCTCGCCGGGATCGACGTCTACGAGCGCCGCGGGGGGTACAAGTCCCTGCGCAAGGCGCTCGAGGAGATGGATCCCGACGGTGTGCTCGAGGCTCTCGAGGCGTCGGGCCTGCGCGGCCGCGGCGGCGCCGGGTTCTCGATGGGGAAGAAGGCGTCGTTCATCCCCAAGGGGACGATGGACAAGTACATCTGCTGCAACGCCGACGAGTCCGAGCCCGGTGCGTTCAAGGACCGCCTGCTCATGCAGAAGAACCCGCACCGGCTGATCGAGGGCATCCTCATCGCCTCGATCGCCGCGGGGGCCAACCAGACCTTCATCTACGTGCGCGGCGAGTACTCGCTACAGGCCGACATCCTCGAGCAGGCGGTGGCCGACGCCTACGCGAAGGGCTACGTCGGCGAGGGGATCATGGGCTCCGACCACTCGACGGAGCTCGTCGTGCACCGCGGCGCCGGGGCGTACATCTGCGGCGAGGAGTCCGCCCTGCTCGACTCGCTCGAGGGCAAGCGCGGCCACCCGCGGCTGAAGCCCCCGTTCCCGGCCAACCGCGGGCTGTTCCAGGGGCCGACGCTGATCAACAACGTCGAGACCCTGTGCAACGTGCCGCTGGTGCTCGAGATGGGCGCCGAGGAGTACAAGCGCCTGGGNACCGAGCAGTCGCCGGGCACCAAGGTCGTCTCCGTGTCCGGCGACGTGCAGCGCCCCGGCAACTACGAGGTGCCGCTGGGCATCCCCGCACGGGAGATCGTCTACGGGCTGGCCGGCGGCCCGCGGCCGGGACGGCGCGTGAAGTGCTGGTGGCCGGGGGGCTCCTCCGCCCCGCTGCTCGAGGAGAAGGACCTCGACCTGCCCTACTCGTTCGAATCGATGGCCGAGGCGGGCTCGATGCTCGGCTCGGGCTCGATCATCGTCGTCGACGACTCGCGCTCGCTGGTGCCGCTAGCGATGTCGACGGCCGAGTTCTACCGCCACGAGTCCTGCGGCAAGTGCACGCCCTGCCGCGAGGGCACCAACTGGACCGTGAAGATGCTCGAGCGCATCGATTCCGGCGAGGCCACGCCCATGGACCTCGAGATCCTGGCCCAGGTCCAGACCAACATCATCGGCAACTGCCTGTGTGTGCTCGGCGACTCGATGGCGATGCCCATCGGGTCCATGCTCGAGAAGTTCCGCCCCGACTTCGAGGCCCACATCGAAGAGGCCCGCGCCCGCAACGATGCCTCGATCGTCGAGCTCGGTGCCGCCGACCTCGCCAACGTGGCCGAGGCCGGCCCGGTCTAGCGCCCCACCGCCCCCGCCCGCTTCCACCGACCGCCGACCCGAGACCGCCGAGAGACCGCCCATGCCCCGCCCCGAGCCCAACTACGTCAACTTCGAGATCGACGGTCTCGAGATCCGCGCCGCCGAGGGCGCGATGCTGGTGGACGGCGCGAAGAACGGCGACGTCGAGATCCCGGTGTTCTGCTACGAGCCGAAGCTCGGCGCGCCGGTGGGCGCCTGCCGCATGTGCCTCGTGGAGATCGAGGGCATGCCCAAGCTCCAGACCGCGTGCTCGACCCCGGTCAAGGACGGCATGGTGGTGAACACCACCTCCGCGCGGGTCAAGGAGGCGCAGAACGCGATCGTCGAGTTCCTGCTGGTCAACCACCCGCTGGACTGCCCGGTGTGCGACAAGGGCGGCGAGTGCCCGCTCCAGGACATCTCGTTCGGGTGGGGCGCGGGACGCTCGCGCTTCATCGAGCCCAAGCGCCACTTCCGCAAGCCGCTCGAGCTCTCGCCGATGGTGGCCATCGACCGCGAGCGCTGCATCCTCTGCTTCCGCTGCGTGCGCTTCTCGCAGGAGGTGTCCGAGGACTACCAGCTCGTGTTCGTCGAGCGCGCGGACCACACCTACGTGGGCACCCACGACGCCCGGCCCTACGTNGCGCCGTTCTCGGGCAACATCATCGACCTGTGCCCGGTGGGCGCGCTCACCAGCACCGCCTACCGCTTCCGCGCCCGCCCATGGGACTTCGTGGAGGAGGGTGGCTCGGTGTGCACGCTGTGCCCGAGCCAGTGCAACGTCAAGTTCACCGTGCGCGACGACGAGAAGGTGCTGCGNGTGCGCGCGCGTGACAACCACGAGGTGGACGACGGCTGGCTGTGCGACAAGGGCCGCTTCGCCTACCAGGCCATCCACTCCGGGGAGCGCCTCCTCGAGCCCATGGCCCGCGACGGCGGGCAGCTGCACACGGTCTCCTGGGAGCGGGCGATCGCCGACGCGGCCGCCGGCCTCGCGAAGGCCGGCGCGAGCGCGGCCGCGCTCGTGGGCGGCCAGGCCACCAACGAGGAGGGCTACCTCGTCCAGCACCTGATGCGCGACGTGCTGGGCTCCCCCCACGTGGACTCCCGCGCCGCCGGCGGGCTCACCGGCCTGCACGCCCGGACGCTCGCGCGCCCCGACCTCACGGCCACGGTGTCCGACATCGAGCACGCCGGCGCCGTGCTGGTGCTCGACACCGACCTCGTGGAGGAGTCGCCGATCCTCGACCTGCGCGTGCGNAAGGCCGCGCGCCGCTTCGGGGTCAAGGTGGTGGTGGCNTCGAGCCGCCCCGGNTCGCTCGACCCGAACGCCGAGGCCCTCGTGCGCTTCGCCCCGGGCGCCGCCGAGGCCGCGCTCGCCGCNCTGNTAGCCGGCGCGCGCACCGCCNCGGGCGAGGACCCCTACGCGGGGCTCCCGCCNGGGCGCATGTCGTCCGTGGAGATGGTCGGCCCGGAGGACCCCTACAGCCGCCGTGCCCCGCTCGACGAGGGCGCGATCGCCGACGACATCCCGCCCGAGGACGCCGAGGGCACGCCCGAGGCCCTCACCGACGAGGACCGCGAGGGCGAGCTGGCCGACCTGTGCGCCCGCGCCGGCGCGCGGCCCGAGGCGGTGCGGGTGGCCGCCGAGCTGCTGGCCGGCGCCGGTCCGGTGGTGGTGCTGTGGGGCGAGCGGGTCTCGCACGGGCAGCGGGGCCAGCACGGCGTCTCCGCGCTGCTCGGGCTCGCGCGCGTCCTCGAGGTGCACGACACCGAGGGGGCGGGGCTGATCGAGGTGCCGGCCGCCGCCAACGCGCGCGGCCTGCGCGAGGTGGGCTGCACGCCGATGATGGGCCCGGGGCTCGTGGACGCGAGGCATCTCGGCCGGCCCGCCACCGAGATGCCGGGCGCCCTCGGCGACGAGCTCGGCGCGCTGCTGCTCTACCAGTCCGACCCCCTTCTGCTGCACCCCGAGCGCGAGCGCTGGCGCGAGGCGCTCGACCGCGCCGGCTTCGTCGTCGCCTTCGCCGACTTCCTCGACGGTGCGGCCGCGGAGGCCGACGTGATCCTCCCGGCCGAGTCCTACGCCGAGAAGGAGGGCACGGTGACCCATCCCGACGGGCGCGTTCAGCGCGTGCGCCAGGCGGTGGGCCATCCCGGCGGGGTGAGGCCCGGCTGGAGCGCGCTGGTGGCCCTCGAGGCCGCGATCCTCGACGAGGAGCCTGAGTTCCTCTCCACGCCGATGGTCTTCGGCGAGGTGGCCGCGGCCGTGCCCTTCTACGCGGGGATGACGCTCGAGGAGATCGGCGGCCGCGGGGTGCGCTGGCCGCTGCGCGAGGCTGCGAGCGCACTCGGCGCCTCCCCGCTGCCCGACGCCGAGGGTCTCGAGACCCCGCCCGCGCTGCCCGACGGCCTGCGCCTCGGCACCGCGCCGACGCTCTGGGCCGGGGCGGCCGCCGAGCACTCCCCGGTGCTGCGCTCGCTCGTGCCCGAGCAGCGGGCCGAGCTCTCGGCCGGGGACGCCCGCCGGCTCGGCATCGAGCCCGGCGACGAGGTGGAGGTCTCGGCGAACGGCACTCGCGTGCGCGCCCGCGCGCGGCTGCGCGACCGGGTACCGGAGGGAAGCGTCTTCCTGCTCGAGGGCACCCGCGAGGAGAACGGCACCGCGCTCGCCAACGGCCACCCGCGTGTGGTCGAGGTGTCGAAGCGATGACCCCACGGGGCTCGCAGGTCGTCGGGCGATGACCCCGCTCCTCGCCGACGTCACGCTGGTCGAGGGCGCGGCCGTCCAGGTGATCAAGTCGATCTTGATCTTCGTCGTGATCCTCCAGATCGTGCCGATCGTGCTGCTGGTCGAGCGCAAGATGCTCGGGCGCTTCCAGTCGCGCGTCGGACCGAACCGGGTGGGGATGTACGGGGTCCTCCAGCCGGTGGCCGACGTGCTCAAGCTCGTGTCCAAAGAGGCCTCGACCCCGGCCACGGCGGTGCCGTGGATGATGGCCATCGCGCCCGTCATCGCGATCTTCACCGCGGTGGCCTCGCTCGCGATCATCCCGTTCGGCGACGCGGCCACCGCGCCGTGGGGTGAGTACGGGCTCTACGGCATCGACGTGCCGATCGGGATCCTCTACGTGTTCGCGTTCGGCGCTCTGGCCTTCTACGGACTCATGCTCGGCGGCTGGGCGTCGGGATCGAAGTACTCGTTCCTCGGCTCGATGCGGGCGGCCGCGCAGCTCATCTCCTACGAGATCGCGCTCGCGCTGTCGCTGCTCGGCGTGGTGATGATGGCCGGCTCGCTGTCGCTCGTGGACATCGTCAACGCCCAGGGCGGCGGCCCCGGCGCCGACGGCATCTGGTACGTGATCCCCCAGATCGTCGGCTTCCTCATCTTCCTGGTGGCCGGCTTCGCCGAGACCAACCGCCCGCCGTTCGACCTCCCCGAGGCCGACGCCGAGCTGGTCGCGGGCTACATGACCGAATTCGGCGGGATGCGCTTCGGCTCGTTCTTCATGGCCGAGTACATCAACATGATCGTGATCTCGGGCATCGCCACGGCCATGTTCCTCGGCGGCTGGCAGGT
>JGI24973J35851_1000277_pt1 | contig 10039 bp, 11 predicted proteins | sample AntDryMetagUQ889_FD_35851 | JGI IMG/M metagenome (IMG submission 35851) | reverse complement strand
GAGCTCGACGCCCCCGGCCTCCAGGACCGGCGCCAGCTCGGCCGGTGTGCTCAACGCGTGGCCACCGTGATGGGATCGACCGGGCGGTGCTCGGCCGGCCAACGCCCGGCCTGCGCTCCGACGGTACCCGAGTGCAGGGCGATGATCCCCCCGGCGGTGAGCACCCAGCGAACGTCGNGGAGGCCGGCGGCGGCAAGCTCGGCGGCCAGGCCCTCCGGTCCGGGGAAACGACGGACGGAGCTCGGCAGGTAGCCGTAGGCCTCGGGGTCGCCGGCCAGGCGTCCGAACAACGGCACGAGCCGGTCGAACCAGAGGCCGAAGAACCACGAGAGCGGCGGACGCTGCGGCGTGGTGATCTCGAGCACCACGACCCGCCCTCCCGGGCGCACCACGCGCGCCATCTCGCGCAGGCCGCGGCCGAGGTCGTCGAAGTTACGCGCACCGAAGCCCACCGTGGCGGCGTCGAAGTCGTCGTCGGCGAACGGCAGCTCGAGCGCGTTGCCGGCTCGCCACGCGATGCCCGGGCCCTTCCGACGAGCCAAGCTGAGCATCTCCTCCGAGAAGTCCAACCCGGTCACCTCGGCACCCCGGCGCTCGAGCTCGAGCGCCAGGTCCCCCGTGCCCGTGGCCACGTCGAGGGCCCTCGACCCCCGGCCCACCCGCGCCAGGTCGGCCGCGCGGGCGCGCCAACGGCGGTCCAGCCCGGCGGTCATCACCGAGTTCATCCGGTCATACACCCGGGCGATGCGGTCGAACATGGCCCGCACCTGGCCCTCGGGGAGGGTCCCCGAGCTCACTGCCACGCGGCTACTGCTCCGACTTGAGCGATGCGATGTAGTCGACGAGCTTGTCGAACTGCTCCGGATTGCTGTCCTTCAGGGTCTGGTACCGCGGCATGGGAGCGGTCGGATTGATCAGCGTCCGGGCGACGGCGTCGCGACTCAGCCGATCACCAACGTTGGTCAACGGCGGCCCGAGGGTGTTGCCGTTCTCGCCGATCTTGTGGCAGGCCAGGCAGCCGGCGGAGGCCGCGACCTCCTGGCCCTCCTCGAACTGCGGCGCGGTGGCCAGCTCGATCTCGGTCGGCGCGCCGGCCAGCGCGCCGACCAGCGTGAGGTAGGCCATGGCGACGATGGTGGCCAAAGCGGAGATCATGGCGATCGGGCGCCGCAGCGGATGACGCACCGGGCTGCGGTCGATGAAGGGCAGGACCAACAGCAGGATCAGGCAGATGGTCGGGATGCCGATCGTGGCCATCAAGGTCAGCGCCGGCGGCTTGACCACCCGCAGCAGCTCGAAGAGGAAGAAGAAGTACCACTCGGGCCGGGGCGTGTAGGTGGTGGTTGTGGGGTCGGCCTTCGGCCCGAGCTCGGCGCCGAGGAAGACGGCCATGGTGATGGTGACCATCAGGACGATCACCGCCATCCAGCTGTCCTTGCCGACCGCATAGGGGAAGAAGGGCTTCCCCTGGCTCTTGAGGATCGAGTACTCGCGGAGGTACTCCTCCTTCTCCCGCGCGTTCACCTGCTCGTGGCCCTGTCCGAACTTGAGCTTGGAGCCACTAGATCGTCTCTTCGCTGATGCTCTTCTTCTCGCCCTTCACCCAGGGCGGGGCGGTGGTGCCGAGCTTGGACACCAGGTACAGGTGCGCGCCTATCAGGGCGCCGATCAGCACCGGCAGGAGCAGCATGTGGATCGCGTAGAAGCGCGGGAGCGTGGCCGCGCCGAACTCGGCCCCGCCGCGCAGGAAGTCGGCGATGTAGGGGCCCATGACCGGCGCGGAGGCGTTGATGTTCACGCCGACCACCGTGGCCCAAAAGGACCGCTGGTCGAAGGGCAGGAGGTAGCCGGTGAAGCCCATGGCCAGGGTGAGCACCAGCAGCACCACGCCAATCACCCAGTTGATCTCGCGGGGGTACTTGTAGGCGCCGAAGACGAACACGCGGGCCATGTGCAGGAAGATCAGGATGATCATTACCGTGGAGCCCCAGCGGTGCATTCCACGCACGAGCTCCCCCAGGAAGACCTCGTTGGTGAGGTGGGAGACGGAGTCGTAGGCCCGCGAGGCGTCGGGCGTGTAGTACATGGCCAGGAAGATGCCCGTGACCGCCTGCGAGACGAAGGCGAACATCGTGGCCGAGCCCAGCGTGTAGTACCAGGTGTTGCCCTTGGGCGTCTTTCGGTAGAGGAAGCCCCGCAGGAAGGGGCTCATCCCCGTGCGCTCGTCCAGGTACCCGACGACCGAGGCGGTGCCCTCGACCGCGGCGCCCCTGGCCTTGTCGAGCTTCTTGGGCTCGGGCGCCGTGGTGGTCGAGCCGTCGCCGTTGCCTGGGCTGCGGTCCGCCCCGTCGCCGTTGCCGTCACCCGGGCGGGGCGGGGTGGGGCGCAGGAACTTCGGGAGCGGTGGAGAGGGAAGCTTCATGTGCTCGGCCTCGAGGGGTAGAGATACTGCCAGAGCCCGTCGAGGTGTTGCGAGGGGTCGCGGGGGTTGTAGCGCTCGAGCTTGCTGTTGAGGGAGAAGCGATCGCCGATCTCGACGCGCCCGCTGCGCACGCGGGTGTAGAAGCGGTCCAGCGGCCGCACCGGCGGGCCGCCGCCGACGGCGCCCTGGTCGTCGTAGATGCCGCCGTGGCAGGGGCACACGAAGCGCCTGGAGGCCTGGATGTAGCGCACAGGGCAGCCGAGGTGCGCGCAGCGGGTGGAGATCGCCACCATCGGCAGCGGCTCGACGCCGGACTTGTCGCTCGGGCTCTTGTCGTCGGGCAGGGCCTTGCGCACGTAGATGGTGGTCTTGCCCGACTCGCCGATCTCGGCCACGATGTTGATCACGCGAGGGACGTAGGTCTCTGTGGTGAAGTCCGACTCAGGGCCCACGTCCTGCCAGACCTCGGGCTCCTGGTTCTCGAGCAGGGGCCCGACGGCGAAGCCGAGGGCGGGTAGGCCGAACGCCGCGGTGGCGATGCCGCCGGCGGCCAGCGCGCCGCCGGTCATCAGGCCCCGGCGGGTCATCGTCTCGCCCTCGTATGCGCCGGCCACACCCCGATCCGCGGTGTAACGCGACTTCTTCTGCTTGCTGTTGGGCTGGGGGGGGCGGTCGGCCACGGGCGTCAGTGGGGATTGTGGCGATCGATTGACCGCCGGGTCAACAAGGATACGAGCGTCACAATCTCCGCGGCGAGGGCGATCACGCCAAGCGCTCCTCAGACGCCGCCCAGGCCCGCTCGGCGGTCACCGGCTCGCCCGCGGCCTGGGCGCGCGCGCAGGCGCTGATCAGGTCGGCGAGCTCGGCCAGGGCCTCGAGGTCGCCGACCTCGGCCAGCCGCGACAGGCCCAAGGCATAGAGCGCGTCTCCGCCGAGCAGGCGCAGGTCGTCGTCGACGTCCNCGAACGCCCGAGGGGTGCCGTAGTGCAGCTCGTAGCCCTCCCTCACGGCCTCCAGCACGAAGCCCCGTGTGCGATCGCTGACGTTCGCGAAGCGACCCTGGCCCGGGTCGCGCACGGCGTGCTCGGCCAGGGCGGGGTCGACCGCCTCCGCCAGCTCGGTCAGCGCGCTCACGCCGCGAAGGCCTCGGCCGCGGCCTCGAGGGTGCGATCGACGTGGTCGTCGGTGTGGGCGAGCGAGGGAAACCAGGCCTCGAACTGCGAGGGCGGGGGGTAGACGCCGCGCTCGAGCAGCGCCCGGCAGAAGGCGGCGTGGGCAGCGCGATCACAGCCCTGGGCGTCGTCGAAGCCGGCGACCGGGAGCTCCGAGAAGAAGANCGTGAGGAGGCCGGTGGTCCAGGGCACCTGCACGGGGACCCCCGCCTCCCCCGCGGCGCGCTCCAGGCCCTCGGCCAGGCGGCGCGTGGTGGCCGTGAGCTGCTCGTAGGCGCCCGCGCCGAGCAGGCGCAGAGTGGCAAGACCGGCCGCGGTGGCAAGGGGGTTGCCCGAGAGCGTGCCGGCTTGGTAGACGTCGCCTGCCGGGGCCACCCGCTCCATCAGCTCGCGCGGTCCCGCGTAGGCCGCGGCGGGCAGGCCTCCACCGATCACCTTGCCGAGCACCGTGACGTCGGGCGTGACGCCCTCGCGCTCCTGCGCTCCGCCGCGCGCCACGCGGAAGCCCGAGATCACCTCGTCGAAGACCAGTACGGCCCCCGTGCGGTCGGCGACCCGGCGCAGGTGCTCGAGGAACCCCGCGGCGGGCTCGACCAGGCCCATGTTCGCCGGGTAGGGCTCGGCGAGGATCGCCGCCAGCTCGTGCTCGGCCGCGGCGCGGTCCACCGCGTCGACGTCGTTCCAGGGCACGACCACCGTGTCGGCGGTGACCGCCTCGGGCACCCCGGGGCTGCCCGGGATCCCCTGGGTGGCGACGCCTGAGCCCGCGTCGGCGAGGAGGGCGTCGGAGTGGCCGTGGTAGGCACCCGCGAACTTGAGCAGCCGGGTGCGCCCGGTGGCCGCGCGGGCCAGGCGCACGGCGCTCATGGCGGCCTCGGTGCCCGAGGAGACCATGCGAACCATCTCCGCGCTCGGCACGCGCTCGGCCACCTCGGCGGCCAGGTCGACCTCGGCCTCCGTGGGCGCGCCGAAGCTCGTGCCCCTGTGCGCCGCGCGCGTCACGGCCTCGACGACCGCGGGGTGCGCGTGCCCGGCCACCAGCGGCCCCCACGACATCACCCAGTCCACGTAGCGGTTGCCGTCGGCGTCGGTCAGCTCGGCGCCCTCGCCGCTGGCGGCGAACAGGGGGTCGCGACCGATCGAGCCCATGGCCCTGACCGGCGAGTTGACCCCTCCGGGAAGAAGACCCGTCGCGCGGGCGTAGAGCTCCGCGCTGCGCGTCTCGCTGCGGTTGGGGGTAGACCCCGCCCGGCGAAGCCCGCCGGGGTCTAGGCGTACTGCGCTTCCCACTCTTTGTGTTCGTCGGTGAAGTAGAGGAGCCGGGTCTTCTTGAACTCGGTCGACGAGTACAGAGTGCGGCGCTCGTGGATGCCGCTGAAGTCGGCGATCGAGTCGAGGATCGCGTCGCACTCCTCCTTCGACCGCCCGTGGGCCATGGTGAAGACCGAGTAGGGCCAGTCCTCGTAGGTGGGACGCTGGTAGCAGTGCGAGATGCCGCGGAAGGCGGCCATCTGAGGCGCCAGGTCCATGATCCGCTCCTCGGGGATCTTCCAGACGCCCATGCCGTTGGCTGAGAAGCCCGCGCGACGGTGAAAGAGGATTGCCGCGACGCGGCGCAGCGCCTTGCGCTCCTTCATGGACTCCAGGTGCTCGAGCAGCTCCGGCACGCTGACGCCGATCTCGGCCGCCGCNGGCGCGTAGGGCTCGGAGACCACCGGCATGTCGCCCTGCAGGGCGCGGATCACGGCAAGATCCATGTCCGAGACCTCGATCGCTTCGGGCTCCTTGGGGTCCTCGGCCACTCCGGCGCTGGCGAGGGCCTTCGTATCGCCCTCCATCTCGAGGTCCATGCGGATCTTGAACAGCTTCAGCGTGGGCAGCTGGCGCACGGACTCCGCGCCAGTGAGCCGCTGGAGCACCTCGAGCGTGCCCTGCAGGCCGAGCCTCGAATCGGGCTCGGTGGCGACGGTGAACCACATGTTGAACTCGTGGTCGCGCAGGTAGTTGTGCGAGACGCCGGGATGGGAGTTGACGACCTTGGCCGCCCGGTGGGGGTTCTCGGCGTCCACCTTCGCCGCCACGAGCATCGAGCTGTAGCCGAGCACCCGCGTGTCGAAGATCGGGGTGACCTGCCGGATGATGCGGTCGTCCAGCAGCCGCTGGGTGCGGGCGAGGACCTCGCCCTCGCCGATCTCGGCCAGCTCGGCCACCCGCGCGAAGGGGCGCCGCTCCAGCGCGAAGCGGCCCTGGAGCAGGTTGAGGAGCTGGCGGTCGGTGTCGTCCAGGGGAACGGCAGAGCCGCCCTCGCGCGTGCGGACCTTCGGAACTACTGAAGCCACTGTGCCGCCTCCTTGGCGTGGTACGTGATGACTACGTCCGCCCCGGCGCGGCGGATGGAGGTCAGCCCCTCGAGCACGGTCGCGCGCTCTTCGAGGTAGCCCGCCGCGGCGGCCGCCTTCACCATGGCGTACTCGCCGCTCACGTTGTAGGCCGCCACGGGCACGCGCGTGGCGTCCTTGACGCGACGGATCACGTCGAGGTAGGGCAGCGCGGGCTTGACCATGACCACGTCGGCGCCCTCGTCGACGTCGAGCAGCGCCTCGCGCACGGCTTCGTCGGCGTTGGCGGGATCCATCTGGTAGGTGCGGCGGTCGCCGAACGCGGGCGCCGAGCCGGCAGCCTCGCGGAAGGGGCCGTAGAAGGCCGAGGCGAACTTGGCGGAGTAGGCGACGATCGGGAGCTCCTTGCCGTCCTCGGCGTCGAGCTGGGCGCGAAGCGCGCCCACGCGGCCGTCCATCATGTCGCTGGGCGCGACGGCGTCCGCTCCCGCGCGAGCGTGCGAGATGGCAGTCTTGGCCAGCAGCTCGAGCGAGACGTCGTTGTCCACAACGCCGTCCGTGCGCAGCACCCCACAGTGGCCGTGCGAGGTGTAGGCGCACAGGCACACGTCGGTGATCACCACAAGCTCGGGGTGGGCCTCCTTGATCGCGCGCACGGCCAGCGCCACCACGCCCTCGTCGTCGTAGGCGCCCGAGGCCCGCTCGTCCTTTTCGGTGGGCACGCCGAAGAGCAGCACTGCGGGCACGCCCAGCCGATGGACGACACCGGCCTCCTCCACCGCGTTGGAGATAGAGAGTCGCTCCACCCCGGGCATGGCCTCGATCGGAGTCCGGCTGTCCTCGCCCAGCTGCACGAACATGGGCTGTACGAGGTGGGCGGGGGTGAGCTCGGTCTCGCGGACCATCGCGCGCAGCAGGCCGGTCTGGCGCAGCCGGCGCATGCGGGTCGCGGGGAAGGCCATCGGCCGTCCAGTGTAGGCCGCCCTGGCGGCCTGACCTGCGCCCCACGGCGCACCCCATGCCTTGCGGGGTCAGCGAGCCGCCTGGGCCTGCCCCGGGTCAGGCGAAGCGGCGGAGCGCCAGGCGGGCCAGCGCCCCGAAGGCCAGCGTCAGCACCGCCAGATGCACCAGCGGGCCCGCCAGGCTGCCCGCGCCGTTGAGCGCCGCGTCCATGGCGCTCAGGCTCGGGCGGAAGGGAAAGGCCGCCGAGATCCCCCGAATCGCGTCGTAGAGCACCGGCGCCACCGCGCCGGAGGGCACGAGGGCGAGGAAGGCGAGCGGCAGCCCGAGCATGAAGGCCAGCAGCGAGGCGGCCCGCACCTCGCGAGCCAGGGCCCCGATGGCCAGGCCCAGCGCCGCGAAGCCCAGCGCGCCGAACGCCGCCGCCAGGACCCACAGCGGCGCTCGGCCCCAATCCAAGTCGACGAACAGCCCCAGGCCGGCCACCATCACCAGCGCCACGACCAGCGAGCACATCGCCGCCAGCGCCGCCTTCTCGGCCAAGAGCGCGGTCGGCGACACCAGGCCCCGCACCAACCGGCCGAAGGCGTTCTCCTCGCGCTCGCTGGCCAAGACTCCGGCCGCGAGCAGCACTGTGATGAACATCAGCGTCACGGTCACCGCCAGAGCGATCGCGAACGAGCTCAGCGAAGTCGAGCCGCCCTTCACCACCTCCGAGCGCACCTTGATCGGCTCGCCCACCGCCCCCAGCACCTCGTCGGAGAAGGTGAGGTTCTCCTGCGCGAGGCCGGCGAAGCGGATCACCTCGTCGACGCGCGCGCGNAGTCGCCCGGGCGGGAGGCCGGAGCGGGCTTCGCGCAGGATCCGGGCTGAGCGCTGCAGGCCCAGCACGTCGATGTCTTCGCCGAGGAAGCGGTACCTGCCCCCGCTTCGGATTAGCTCCAGCAGCGACACCGCCTCCCCGGCGATGCGCCGGGTGAGCGCCGCGTTCGCCGTCTGCACCTGGGAGCGGATGGTGTTCTCCACGTACTGGCGCTTGGCCGGATCCTCGGCGTTGTAGTAGACCTCGATGGTCCCCGAGGCGATCCCGGTCCGCAGCTTCTGCGTGATGTCCTCGGGGATGACGATCGCCCCCAGGACGTCCCCCGAGCGCACCAGCCGCACCGCCTCCTCGCGGCTGCCCACCCGCACCGGGTCGATCGCCTTGAACAGGACGTCGGCCTGATCGGAGAGGTTGATGCTCGTGCCCCCCAGGTCGAAGCGGTTCTCGCTGCGGGGCACCCCGTTATAGAAGGCGACCTCCGGCTTCTCGGGCCCGCGCGAGAGCGCAAAGCCGATCAGCACGGCCACGATGACCGGGTACAGCACGAGCATCGCCACCAGCAGAGGCGAACGCTTGAGGACGCGGAGGTCCTTGACCAGCAGCCACAGCACCTTGGCGCCTCAGATCACCGACATGCTCGCGGCATGGATGCGAGTAACTGGTAGTGACGAGATGGCTGAGCATGGATGCGAAGACAGATCGTCAGTGGCCTCTCTGGTGCAAGAAGGCCACGAAGGCCGACTCGAAGTCATCGAAAGCTCCGGTGCTCGCCCGACCAACGCTCGGGCTGCGCTCCTCGCCGGGGGCCTCCGACGCCTCGCCCACCGTCTCCTCCAGCGCCCGCGGCGAGCCCGCGAACAGCAGCTCGCCATCGGCCAGGACCACCACCTGGTTGGCGTGGCGCTCGGCCTCCTGGACGTCGTGGGTCGAGTACAGGACGGTGGTGCCTTCGCCGGCGAGCGCGAGGATGAACTCCCACAGACGGGCGCGCTGGCGTGGGTCGAGCGAGGCGCTGGGCTCGTCGAGGAGGAGGACCTCCGGCTCGCCCAGCAGGCCTACCGCGATGTTCACCCGCTGGCGGTTGCCGCTCGAGAGCTTGGCCACCTGGTCGCCCGCGCGGTCGCGCAGCCCGGTGAGGTCGAGCATCCGCTCCACCGTGGCTGCCGGGTCGACGACCCGCTCCAGGCGTGCGAAGAGCTCGAGGTTCTCCTTCACCGTGAGCTTCCCGTAGACGGCGGCCTGCTGGGGCACCCAGCCGATCTCCGCGGNCGTGCGCGAGATGTCCCCCTCGTCCGCGCGCTGGATGCCCGCCAGAATGGAGAGCAGCGTGGTCTTGCCCGCGCCGTTGGGGCCGATCACCGCCACGAGCTCACCGCGGCCGGCCTCGAGCGACACGCCGCGCAGCGCCTCGCGGGTGCCGAAGCGCTTGACGAGGCCCTCGGCGGCGAGCACCGCCTGAGTGCCCGCGGGGGCAGCGCGCGAGGCGGTCCGCTCCATCTCACCTCAGATTGGCAGACTGGCCCCCGGTGAAGCTCCTCTTCGTGGGTGACGTGGTGGGCGGCATCGGCCGGCGCACTCTCACCGGCCTGCTGCCCGCGCTGTGCGAGGAGCATCGGCCGGACTTCGTGGTCGCCAACGGCGAGAACGCCGCGGGCGGCGTGGGCATCACCGAGAAGACCGCGCGCGAGCTGCTCGACGCAGGCGTTGACGCCATCACCCTCGGCAACCACGCCTACCGCCACAAGGATGTCTTCGGCTACCTCGACTCCGAGGCGCCGATCGTGCGCCCGGCGAACTTCCCGCGCGCCGCTCCGGGCCGCGGACACCTCGTGGTGGAGCGCGAGGGCCTTCGGCTCGCCGTGGTCAACCTCTCCGGGCTCGTCTTCGTGGAGGCCGCCCGCTCTCCGTTTTCCGAGGTCGACGCCATCCTCGCCGAGCTGCGAGGGCAGGCCGACCACGTGCTCGTGGACTTCCACGCCGAGGCCACGAGCGAGAAGGTGGCCATGGGCTGGCACCTCGATGGTCGGGTGACCGCGTGCGTAGGCACCCACACCCACGTGCCCACCGCGGACGCCCGCGTGCTTGACGAGGGCACGGCCTACGTGACCGATGTCGGCATGACCGGGCCCCGCGGCGGGGTGATCGGGGTGCGGCGCGAGCAGTCGCTCAAGCGCTTCCTGACCATGGTGCCCACCCCCTTCGAGACCGCCGACGAGGACCCGTGGCTGAACGCCGTCATGATCGAGGCAGGCGACGACGGGNGGGCGCTGTCGATCGAGCAGCTGCTGATCCCTGCCGCGTGACCTTCGACGCCTTCGACATC
>JGI24973J35851_1000276_pt1 | contig 10078 bp, 12 predicted proteins | sample AntDryMetagUQ889_FD_35851 | JGI IMG/M metagenome (IMG submission 35851) | reverse complement strand
TCACCGATCTCGCCCTCCTGCTCGCCGTGCCCGCTTACCTGACCGCGCTGGCTGCGGTGGTGCTGCTCGCCATCCGACGCTCCGCGCTGCGCGATTCCCGCTGCTGCCCTCCCCCTGGCATCGGCGTGTGGTGAACGCTCCCAACGTGCCCCGGACGACGCCGGTCACCAGCGGGGTCGACTCACCGATCTCGCCCTCCTGCTCGCCGTGCCCGCTTACCTGACCGCGCTGGCTGCGGTGGTGCTGCTCGCCATCCGACGCTCCGCGCTGCGCGATTCCCGCCGCTGCCCTCCCCCTGGCANCGGCGTGCGGTGAACGCTCCCAACGNGCCCCGGACGACGCCGGTCACCAGCGGGGTCGACGGGCGCTGCCACCGGGTCACCGATGACGCCTACGCCGCCGGGGTGGCCGCGCACAGCGGCCGATACGTAGCGTTGTGCGGACATCGGGTGGTGGCGGCGGCGCTGGTCTGCCCACCCGGTCCGGACTGCTACGGCTGCGCCGCCGCGGCGGGCGTTCCGGACCGCGGCGGGCGGGGCCGACATCGACGCGGCGCCCGCCCTGGGCGGCACCGGGGTGGTGCCCGGTGAACGGACCGTACGCGGCGACGCCGCTGCTGCGCAGGCTGTCCGCGGGCAACGGCTGGAGCCACGAGGTGATCCACGACGCCCACGGCAGGCTGGAGGCCGTGACCTTTGTCCGCGTCGGCCCGGTCTGGACCGATAGCGTGACGATCGCCGGGGAAGATCAAACGCTGGCGATGCGCCACCGTACCCGCGAGTCGGACTTGATCGTGCCCGCCGAGCTGCCCTCGGAGAGCCGGGCCGTGTGGCAGCGCCACGGCCGCTGTGCGGACGTGCTCGCCGAGCTGTCCGAGCTGCCCGCCTCCGGCCAGATTGGAACCGCCCGATGACTAGGCCAGTGGCCCTCGGGAGGATCGGGTCGAGGGCAGCGAGTTCCGCGAGTTGTTCGAGTACCACCGGGGTCGGATTGCGGCGCTGTTCGCCAGCCAGCCGGACCTGCCGGTTGCACCCGATGAGCCACGCCTCGCTGGGCGGATTCTGCCTCGGGGGTGCTCTACACAGGCCCCTACTTGTCCGGGTCCGACGCCGATCCTGCGGTGTTGAGACGAGCGCGTACCGACGACTTCATGGTTCTTGACAAACTTAACTTTCGGTGAGACCGTGGCTGTCGTGTTCGACGTGGCGGTGATCGAGGATCCGGCCGCGGCCGAGGTCTCGTTGGACCCGGTGCGGGCCTGGCTGCTGGCCGAGTTGGCCGAGCCCGGTTCGGCCACGATGCTGGCCGCCAGGATCGGCCTGCCGAGACAGAAAGTGAACTACCACTTGCGGGCGTTGGAGCGGCACGGGCTGGTCGAGCTGGTGGAAGAGCGTAGGAAGGGCAATGTCACCGAGCGGGTGCTGCGTGCCACAGCGGTGTCCTACGTGATCTCGCCGACCGCGCTCGCCGCGGTGGCGCCCGATCCGGCCCGCTCGCCGGACCGGCTGTCGGCGCGCTGGCTGCTCGCGGTCGCGGCCCGGCTGGTGCGGGATGTCGGCGACCTCATCACCGGTGCGGCGAAGGCTCACAAGCCGGTCGCGACCTTCGCGCTGGACGGCGAGGTGCGGTTCGCCTCGGCGGCCGATCGCGCCGCCTTCACCGAAGAACTGACCAACGCGGTCACCGCGTTGGTCAGCAGGTACCACGACGAGAAAGCCGAAGGCGGACGTGACCACCGCGTGGTCATGGCCGTCCATCCGAGTGTCACACCACAGACGAATGTCTCACCCCAGGCGAAGGAGTCTTGAGATGTCCCGAGAATTCGAGCTGCACAAGGAGGTCGAGCTTGACGCGAGCCCCGAACAGGTGTGGGAGGCGATCGCCACCGGTCCCGGCATCTCCTCGTGGTTCATGGGACCGCACGAGGTCGAGCCGCATGCGGGCGGCAAGATCACGCTCACCGTCGGCGACTTCTCCGAGCAGTCCACGATCACCGCCTGGGACCCGCCGAAACGGCTCGCGTACCGGGGTGACGAAGGCGCGGACGGGTCGTTNCACGCGATGGAGTACCTCATCGAGGGACGCGAGGGTGGCAGCACCGTGCTCCGGTTCGTGCACAGCGGTTTTCTCAGCGACGACTGGGGTGCCGAATACGTGGACAAGACCAGTCACGGCTGGGACATGTACCTGCATACCCTTGCCCAGTACCTGAAGTACTTCACCGGACGGCCCGGCACGTTTGTCNACGCCGAGGGGCCTCAGGNGGCCGAGGGACNGGATGCCTGGACACGGCTCACCGAGGGGCTCGGGCTGACCGGTCCGGTCGGCAACGGGGACCGGGTGCGGCTCACTCCGGAAGGGCTCGCGCCGATCGAGGGCATCGTGGACTACGCCGCCCCGGAGTTCCTGGGGGTACGCGACAGCGACGGGCTGTACCGGTTCCACGGCGGATGCGGCCAGATCGGCGTGGGACACCACCTTTTCGCCGAGGACGTGAACGGCGAGGAAGGCGGAAAGACCTGGCAGGCGTGGCTGAACCGGGTGTTCTCCGGGTAGGCGGCGGGCGATTGTCGACCTGGAGCCGGACGCCCACCCCCATGCTCAGCAGCTGGGACATCACTTGGCCACCGACACTGCCAGAGGTCACATGGCGACCACCCTCACGATGTCGTCCAAGCCCTTGAAGTCCCCAGCGTTACGCGTATAGAGCGGAAGGCCCCTGGCCGAGGCGATCGCGGCGATCATCAGATCCATCCTCCGGGGGCGAGGATCACGGCCAGCAGCGATGGCCAGCGCTACCAGGGTCCCGTACCGGGCAGCGGCTTCGCCATCAAAGGGCAAGGCGTCGAAGTCGGCGATGGCCGCACCGAGCTTCTCCGTGCGCGCGGTCCTGGTAGCGGTGTCCTTGGCCATCGCGACACCCTGATGCAGTTCGGCGAGGGTGACCGCCGTGATCTCCGGGATGGCCGGCAGCGTCGCCGGGCCGATGACGTCGAGGTCGATGTAGGCACAGGTGTCGAGCACTCCGGAAGCGGGGCGATCAGGCACGGTGAGGCTCCCACGGATCGTCGTCACCAGCCCGGTCTTGCGTGCCGAAGAACTCGTCGGCCTCGGTGCGCATGCGCGCATGGTCCACTCGCGGCAGTCTGCGGTGCCGGGCCACCAGTTCCTCGGCGCTCAGTCGCCGCCTGCGGGCGAGCGGACGCAGCTCGGCGACTTCGGTGCCGTTGCGGGTGATGTGGTAGGTCTCTCCCGCCTCGACCGCGTCCATCACGGCCGCGGAGTTGTTGCGGAACTCGCGCTGGGTAATGGTCTTCATACTCATCAGCGTAGCTCCGTGTGTCCCGACAAGCTACATGCACTTGCTGGCCACCGCACCCGTCTCGTCGTGGCGGCCCACTCCTCCGGCGGGTTCCCAGGCGTCCGTGTGAGGGGCCGGGTTTCTGCAGGGCTTCATGGTTACCGGCGCGTATTTCGTGCCCGAGCCCAGTGTGGAGCAGGAGCCGATGTTCCGGTGCTGGGCGGTGCGTTGCTGCTGGGCCCCGGGTCCGATGCCGATCCGGCGGGGACTGGTACACACCGTGCCAGGGCGGATGGGGTGACGGACTCACAGGGTGAGCCACACCGCCTCGGGTTTGCCGTACACGGCCCGGATACGGTCGAAGTCCCGGTCGTGATGAAGCACGGTGAGGCGCTCCACGACCGCGACCGAGGCGATCATGACGTCAGGTAGCGGTACCGACCGGTGAAGCCGTTCAGCGACCAGCGCATCCATGATCTCCAGGGCGACAGTTTCCGAGCGGGGGGTGGCCGTGGCCTCCAGGAGAGGTTCGAGGAGCTGGTGTCGCAACGTGGGCCAGTGCTCGGGATCGCGCGCGGATACGGCGACCTCCAACCGGGTCGGCAAGCTTGCCCACAGCTGGCCGCGATTGATGCGGTCCAGCCACGCGTCGTACTCGGGTGACTGCGGCAGCTTCCACAGTGCTGACTTGTCAATCAGCCACGCGCTCACGACCACGCCGCTGTCATGAGTTCCTCGTTGCCGAGGTCGGCGGCAAGTGCGGCCGCCTGGGCGAAGGACTCCCGCGTCACCACCGGTCGGACCTCGCGAGCATGCTGGGTCAGCACCTCTACGAGGTAGGCGTTGCGGCTCAAACCCCTCTCGCTTGCGGCAGCGTCGAGCTTGTCGATCACGTCCGCAGCGAGTCCACGAATCGGGAACGCCATCGCGTCGGCCCTCCAGATACAGATGACCTTGATATCTACGATGATACCATGGTCCGCCAGCATAGACAGACCCCAGCGGACATGACGACCCCGAACTCGCCGGGACCGCGCCCGGCCCATAGCAGCAGCACGACCAGCCTCTGCCAGCGCGTCAGCCGGCTCGCCTAGCTAGAGCGAGGCACCATGCTCAGCCTTCCACTCGGCGACCACGGCGAGCCCGTCGCGGACCTTGAGCGCTCGACCGAAGAAAACACGGAACCGGGAGAGCCGGTCCTTCGTCTGACGTAAGGAGGTGGGCCATGAGCGACATCGACATCCTGCTGGATCAGCTGGGGGAGTACCCGGCCACGCTCACCGGCGTAGCGGGACGCATCAGGGAGCTCGCCTCCGCAGCGTCCGCGTTCACCTCGACCACCGGCCGAGCGGACAGTGCTGCGGCTGCCGCCGGACTCGCCGAGCACGTCGGCGCACTGCTCGCCGACATCGGTACCGCACTCGACCACGACGCAGGCGAGGTGGCTGCGACGCGGGAGACGTTGCTCGCGGTCGACCACGAGAGCCGCCTCCGCATGGAGAGATTGATGTGACCACCTACGCGGGTGCGGCCGACGTCATCCCGGGCGATCTCGACGGTGTGGACCGCGCCACAGGAACGATCTCGACGGCCGCGGACAGCGCGGAGAGTCGGTCCGCGGAGCTGCGCACGGCAGTCGACTNCACCGAGGACTTCTGGGCCTCGCCGAGCGGCACGGCGTACCGCGTCGCGGCACAGAAGCAGATCGGGACGACGGGCATGCTGGTCGGCCCGCTGGACACCGCCTCCCAAGCGTTCGGGACGCTGGCGCGGGAACTGCGCGGGGCGCGTAGCACCGTTGATCGTGCGCTGGCTGACTCGGTCGCGCTCGGTATGGGCACGAGCGATCTCGTCGGTAACCCGTGGGCGGTCACGAGCTTCCTGCTCGCCAATCCCCAGCACGCGCCGACGGTCGCGGGCCTGCTTGGTGACGTCGCAGGGGCTCGGATCTCTGCCGGCTCGGCGCACACGGCGTTCGTCTCGGCACTCACCGGCGCTCGGGACGGACTGGACGGCGCCGACGAACGGCTGCTCGGGTCCCGACGCGGTCCCGACGAACGCGGCGGCCGCCGGATCGACGAGGACGACCGCCGGGGCCGCGAACCGGGCGGAGACGGCGGCGGTCACTTCGACAACGACTGGGCCGGCCGGGCCATTCTGGAGCGTTATTTGCGCGGTGGGGGCGACTGGACCGTCACCGACGACCCAGACTGGTCGAGGTACATGCAGGACAATCAGGTCCTGCGCGACCAGCTGCGTGGTCAGGTGAACGGCCAGGCACAGCATGCCCTCGACGNCTATCTCGCCANCGGCGCAGATCGGGGTAACTTCACGGAACGGTTCTCCGCCGAGATCCAGAACGGCGAGGGCATCGTCGGCTACCAGTACCTGCACGGGACCAACCGCGACGCGGGCGACTTCGGGTTCGAAGGGACCACGAACGTGCGGCCCCGCGGGGACGGCACCTACGAGGTCACCGTGGACAGCGGGTACACCTGGAACGATCGAATCGACCCCAACCCGCAGTACAGCACGGATCGGTGGAAGAGCACGCTGGCCGAGGTCGCGACCCTCGGGCAGGCGGATCCATACGACATGCACATCACCTGGCACGCACCGACCAAGCTCGTTCTGGACCAGGACGGCCGGGTCATCAGCGGCTCCGGGTATCCCCACGACTAGCCGAGGTGGATCATGCGCATGACGATCGTCATCGTGGCGGTGGCCACCGTCCTGGCCGGGTGCACAGCGCTGTTCGGCGGGGACCGCGGCGCCGAACAGCGCTTCGCTCGGCCCGGGCAGCCGCAGACGTCGCCGTCGGGGAAGTTCGTGGCCCAGGCCGACCTCGGGCCCGAGCAGAACGGGGTGCCGACCTGGGTCGTCGTGATCACCGAACGGGATGGCCGCGAGGTGTTCCGCGACAGCGAGGCATACAGCAGCCGCCACGGCGTAGGCATCACCTGGCGCGCCGGCACCGACGAGCTGTGGGTGNTGTCCTCCGACGTCGGCACCTCCTCCGTCCGGCNAGGCGCGGANGGGAACTGGAGCAAGGAATACCCGCGGCCGGGCCATTACGAGCANGATGTGCCAGCCGAGATCCGGGAACTCGCCGGGCGGTGAGGTGTGCTCGGTTGAGGCATTACGACGAGATACGCAGCATCTCCGTGGCCGCACGGGCGTGGGTGCCAGCGGCGTCCCGCACTGGCCGAGACCTGTGCGTTCAGCTCGCGGGAAGATCAGGCAATCTTCGCCCGCCGGGTGCGGGCGCGCGATGAGCGCCGAGAGGTGCGCGCGGCTGATCGGGAGGTACGACCGGATACGCTGGTCCTTCTTCCCACAATCCCGGCACAGCCGGAGTTAGGGTGTTTCGCATGACCGCGGCCGCGCACTATCCCGAGCCTCACCGCCCATCGGCGGCGGACTCGGACGTCGACGGCGTGGAGGCAGCCCCGGAGTGGGCGGGCGACGCGATCGCCGCGACGAAGTTCGGCTTGCCGGAGGCGATCCGTGCGGCGCTGTTGCCCGAGCAGGTGGCGGAGTTCGACGCCGCGCTCACCGTGGCCCGGCAGACCTGGCACCTGGACCAGTTGCGCCATGTGCTGTGCATGTGGCGCCGGATGGCGCTGATGACCGAGCAGGACCCCGACGGCCACCGGCAGATGCTAGCCACCGCGGCCGAGGTCCAGCGCACCGGCCGTCCCCGGTCCGGCAGCGTGCCTTGGAGCGACCTCAAAGCCGAGCTCAGTCTCTGACCTGACCGCGTCCCCGTTCCCAGGTCAGGACTGCTTTTCTCATGGCGTACACGCTCGACATCGACCCGGCCGCGCGTGCCCAGATCCGGGCACTGCCGCCAGCGGGAACCGCCGCGCTGGCCGAGGCATTCGAGGTGCTCTCGCTCGTGCCGAGCGGGGCGAGCCGATCAACGCCGACAACCCCACCGGCGGGATCTACCAGCTGACCTTCGGCGGCGGCCTCGGGCTGATCACCTACCTGCTGCTCGCCGACCAGAACCGGGTTGACGTGCCCGTCGTGACGTGGGTGTCCTTCGAGTAGTGATTTGCGCCCTTGGGTTTCAACCTGCACCGCCGTGACCAGCACCCTCAGGCCGGGGCCGCGCCATCGCAGGTGTGATCTTCCAGGACGAGCTGCTGGGCGAAGTGGGCCGTGCCCAGGTGGGCCAGCGGGCTGTTCGTCAGTCGGTTGCTGACCCGTTGAGAGGCGTGAGCGGAATCACGGCGAGGTTCTCGTAGTACCTCGGCTTCCCCGGCGATGACCGGTCAGCGACGAGGCACACCGACTCGGCGAGCCACTTCGCCGAGACCGGTTTGCCAGCGAGCTCCTTCGGCACCTGACCGCGGGCGAGCACGACATCCGCCTGGTACTTCTGCGGGTGGGTGACCGGCACCAGCCCCTCGGTCACCGCGAATATTGTGGCGGCCAGGTCGTCCAAGCCGCTGACGGGTGCGCCGAGCCACTGCCCGGCGAGCCGGCGAGTCGCGGGGCCCAGTACGCATTCAACCGCGGGAGCGCCGTCCAGCTCGGCCTCGAGGACGGCCTGCAGGCGCACCGCCATCGGCTCATCTACATGGCCGAGCGGGCGCAGCTTCACCATCCACTGCTCGGGCTTGGACCAGTGCACACCCGCAATCGGCCGGTCCATCGCCGCAAGCACGTTGATCACGGTTGCAGGGGGCCAAATTGCTACGGAAAGGCGCACCGTCGAATCGCCCTCTCAGCCTTACTGACACTGCGGCCGATGCGGGCCAACGCGCGTTCGCCGAGTCGGCGGTCACTGCGCTCGGCCACCACAGTCGTTTCAAGATCGGCGGCTCTCGCATCGGGGGTGCAGGCGTCGCTCGGGGTTGGGTTGAGCGCTCACATACCAGTTCGGTGATCTCTGGCGTGTCGCTTCTGGATGGGTGACGAGCTCCGATAGCACGGAGTCCTTCGACAAACTTCTCGTCACCGGAGCTCCGTTGCATCTTCATCTTGCCATTGTCGAGTCGGTTGGGCTGCGCTCGGCGCAGCGACCTCGCAAGTCAGCAGCAGGTCCTGGCCCGGGCATGCTGGGGATGCGACCGTGCTCGGGAGGTCGCCAGGGTGGGCTGGCTGGGCGCGTCGGTCAGGTTGGGGTGGGGATCGGTGGCCGCCAGGGGTTGCCGGTGATGGCCGAACGGATGCCGGCCAGGACGTCGACGCCGTGCTTGCGAAGGGTGGCGATGTAGGCGCGGATGTCGAGGCGGTCCCTAGGTGGTCTCCGCGCTGGTGAAACCGTCCGGAGATCTTCTGCTGGGTCTTGGTCGGGCGCAGGCTGCGCTCGCTGATGTTGTTGGTGGGCCAGATCCGGGTGTGATCTCGGACGGCGGCGCCAGCGCTGCGGTCATGACGTTGATCGTCTACCGGACTGCCCGCGCGTCCCGCGATCAGCCTTTCAGTGCCAGCGGTGCCCGGACGGTGGCGAGCGTGTCGCGCCAGGCTGCGGCGACCGGTTCGGTCCGGTGCCCGTCGAGCGCGGCGTCCAGGTCGGCGGCGGAGGTGAGCAGCGAGGGCAGGCACTGGCGCGGGTCGCCGAGCCCGGCCAGCCCGTAGGCCACCGCGGCGTCCAGCTCCCCTCGGCGCGCGGCGATGACGCCGAGGGTGAGCAGTGCCTCGGAGCGGCGCATCGGTGAGCGGATGGTGCCGTCGGGCCGCTCACAGTAGGCGCGTGTTCGCTGCGCGTACTCGGCCGCGGGGTCGTCGGCGCCGAGCCAGCGGTAGACGTCAACGGCGTAGAAGTCGGCCTTGTCGGGGTCGACGACGAAGTGATGATCGGGATGCGCCGGGGCGGGTAGCCGGTCGAGCACCGTCCGGCCGCGGGCCATCGCGTCCTCCGCGGCGCGGCGGTCTCCGAGCTTGGCCGCGGCCCGCGCCTCCTGCGCGGCCAGCTGCGCCGCCACGCACGAGGTGTGGTCGATCCGCTGCCCGGCCTGGGCGTGTGCCAGCGCTTCGGTGGGCCGGTTCGCGGTCAGCGCCATCCAGGCCGCGATCTCGTGTGACCAGCCGGTGATCTCGGCGTGCCCGGACTCGGCGCCGAGCGACCCGGTTGCCTCGCGCCAGGTCTGCGCCCCGCCCTGGTGGTCGAGGTCGTAGTGCAGGCACGCCACCAGCGCCGAGAGCCACCCGGCGGAGACCAGCAGCTCCCGGTGCGCGCCCAACGACGTGCGCCGCTCCAGCAGCCCCAGGGTGCGGTCCAACCAGCCGCGGGNCTCGGTGAGCAGCTCGGGCGCCGGGCGCACCGGNTAGTCCCGGCACAGCCGATCCACCCGCCGCGCGAGCAGCTCCAGGGTGGCCGCTGACACGTCGGAGCGGGTCAGNCGGGCGACCAGCTCCAGCGCNTCGGCCGGACCCGCGTCCACCGCGCTCAGATCGACGCCGGCGGCCGCGGTAAGGGCGTCGGGTTGGGCGAAGNCCAGCGTGTCGATCGGCACCTCGAACACTGCGGCCAGCACCCGCTGCGCGGGCAGCGACGGGGGCCCGTCCCGGCCGGACTCCCACCGGCTGATCGTGCGCTCACTGACGCCGATGGTCTGGCCGAGCACCCGGCGGGAGAGCACCTCGACCTGGTCGGCCAGGTCGCGCTGGCGCCACCGGCGGGCCAGCCGCAACCGCCGCAGCTCTCCTGACACGCTGCCCAGTGTTCCACCGCTGCCCGCCCGGCGTCGCGATCGCAGCAGCCACCGACCGGACAGCCGCCGGATGTCCACAGACGGGAAGCCGGTGACCTTCCGCTGTCTGGCG
>JGI24973J35851_1000272_pt1 | contig 10131 bp, 7 predicted proteins | sample AntDryMetagUQ889_FD_35851 | JGI IMG/M metagenome (IMG submission 35851) | reverse complement strand
TTGGGCAGCGGTCGCGCTGCGGCGGGCCAGGGTCCGCCCGGCCGCGGTGCGGGCGGCACTGCTCGAGCGCTGGGCGGCGCTCCTGGCCGTCGTGCGGGCGACCCGTGCCCCGGCCACCCGGGTCGCAGCCTGGGCACCCTTGAGCCCAGCTGCGGCCACCGTACCCAGGCCGAAGGTGGCCAGGGCGAAGACGGTCAGGGCGACGTCGACCCAGGACCCGTTGCCCAGTTGCCGACGAACTCGTCCATGGCCTCGGCGATGTCGGAGGATCCCCAGATGTCCGCGTTCGCGGCCCGTCGAGCGTCGGCGCCCTCGAGTTCGGTAGCGATCTGTTGCAGGGATCGTTCCGAGTCATCGAGACTCGCGTAGTTGACCTTCAGGTCGGTCATGGGTCGAACAGCCTCCCCGTGCCGCGCAAGGGAGCACTGGCAGGATGTGCAGCGAACCCGCCGGTCCACGCGAACGAACCGGCGGCCGCCTCTTGTCCGATGGCCTCTGTCGGGCGCTACCGGTTGAGCTGCTGGGAGAGCTGCTGGTCGGTCTGCTCGAAGGCGTCCGCAGCGGCGTGGAGGTACTGGTTCATGCCCTCGAGGCCCTGGATCGTCTGGCGGGCGCCCTGGTTGAACTCCTCGTAGGACGTCTGGAACTGCTTGCTCGACACGTCGGTGACATACCCGCCGGCGACGAGCTGATCGACCTGGCTCTTGAGCTGGCTCAGGCGGGATTCGATGTCGTTCTGACCGGCCTGCAGCTGCTTGCCGGCGTTCCGCATCTCATCGTAGGTCACGTTGACGTTCGGCATGTGGCATTCCCTTCCCGGGGGCAACGCGGAGCCGCCGGTCCGCTGGTACGCCGGTTGCTGGCCGACCAGGTCCGCGACGGTATCGATGACGCGGCCCACCGTACCCGGCCGGTTTCGCCTCGTCACTGCCTTATTTGGGGTAGCCGACAAGGGCTGCGCGGTGTCCGTGGGATCATGGGATCGCATCGTCGTGCCGATCTTGATCGAGGTGACGTCGGTGCTACCCTGCGTGGGCAGCGTGGGCATCTCGCATGGATGAGCCGTAGATGGGGGAGGGGAGCGGGTGCGCCTGACGGTCACGGTGGTCGACCCGAAGGTCGAGCGGAGTACCGACATCGTCCTCGACGCCGAGCCGGAGGCAACCGCGCGCCAGGTCAGTGCCGCGATCACCAGGCTTGTCCGCCCGGGCGCGCCGGCCGCGGTGCTGTACGTCGACGGCGCGGCGCTGGGTCCGGAACTGCCGCTGTCCGTCTCGCCGCTGCGCGACGGCGCGCTGGTCAGCCTCGGCAACCCGGCCGGCTGCCCGCCACCGGAGCCGGCCGGACTGGTCGAGGTACGGGTGGTCAGCGGNCCCGACGCGGGNGGGGTGNTCCGGCTGGACCCCGGGGTCATGCACNTCGGCGGTGATCCGGATGCCGCGGTCGCGGTCGACGACCCCAGTCTGCCGCCGGCCTCCGTCAAGGTCGAGGTGGGTGCTGATGGCACCTGTACGGTGACGCCGAGGTCGGAGCTGCCTACCTGGCTGGACGGCGAGCGGCTCGCCGGACCGGCGCCGTGGCCGGTGGGTGGCCAGCTCACCGCTGGCTGGACCGCCTTCGAGCTGGCCGTACCGGCGCCGCCGGACGCGGCCGTACAGCCTTCTGAGGACGGCGCGGGCCTNGACTACAACCGGCCACCCCGGCTGCGGCCACCACCCCGCAAGACCAGGTTCCGGATACCCACCGTGCCGACCCAGGGTGAGCGGCGCCCGTTCCCGATCCTGATGGCGATCGCCCCGCTGGTGCTGGCCGGCGCGATGGTGTTCCTGCTCGACAACCTGCTCTTCCTCGGGTTCGCACTGCTCAGCCCCGTCATGGTGGTCGGCAACTACGTCACCGACCGTCGCCAGGGCCGCAGGTCCTACCGGCAACGGTTCGCCGAGTACCGGGAGCGCAAGGCAGCGATCGAGACCGAGGCTCGGGAGTCGCTGCACGCCGAGGAGGTGGCTCGCCGCACCGATTCGCCGGACCCGGCTACCGTCCTGCTCACCGCGGTCGGCCCGCGGAGCCGGCTGTGGGAGCGCCGCCGCGACGACCCCGACTACCTGCTGTTGCGGGTCGGCACCGGCGACCTGCCGTCCGAGGTCGTGCTCGACGACCCGAGCCGCGAGGAGCACAGGCGGTCGGTGACCTGGACCGCCCTGGACACTCCCGTCACCGTGCCGTTGCGCGAGCGCGGAGTGCTCGGCATCGCCGGCCCGGCCGAGACGCCGAGGGCGCTGGCCCGCTGGGTCGTAGCGCAGGCCACGGTCCTGCACAGTCCCCACGACCTGCAGCTCTACGTGCTCACCGACAGCTCGGGACGGGCCTGCTGGGAGTGGGTGCGCTGGCTGCCGCACGCCCGTCCGTCCGATCCCTCGTACGCAACCGCGCTGGTCGGCACCGACACCGAGACCGTTGCCCGGCGGGTCGCCGAGCTGGCCGCGATCGTGACCGCTCGGCGCAAGGCGCTGCGCGAGTCCTCGGCAGTCACGTTCGCCGACCCGGACATCGTGGTCGTGCTGGACGGCGCGCGGCGGCTGCGGCTGCTGCCCGGGGTGATCCAGATCCTGAAGGAAGGCCCTTCGGTCGGCGTGTACGCGGTGTGCCTGGACGCCGATGAGCGGCTGCTGCCCGCAGAGTGCAAGGCCACCGTGGCGGTGAACCCGGACGGTGGCCTGCTGATACGCCAGGCCGGCGAGGATCCGGTGGAGAACGTGCGCCCCGAGTGCGTCACGCCGGCCTGGTGCGAGCGGCTGGCCCGCGGGCTGGCCCCGTTGCGCGATGTCAGCGACGACGAGGAGGAGGCCGCGCTGCCGGGCGCGTGCCGGCTGCTGGACCTGTTGGGGCTGGAGCCGCCGACCCCCGACGCGATCGCCGCCCGCTGGACGGTCGGCGGGCGCAGCACCGAGGCACTGGTCGGGGTCTCCCTCGACGGCCCGTACGCGATCGACGTGAAGCGCGATGGGCCGCACGGGCTGGTCGCCGGCACCACCGGGGCCGGGAAGTCGGAGCTGTTGCAGACCGTGGTGGCCTCGCTCGCGGTGGCCAACCGGCCGGACGCGATGGTGTTCGTCCTGGTCGACTACAAGGGCGGCAGCGCGTTCAAGGACTGCGTGGAGCTGCCGCACACGGCCGGGATGGTCACCGACCTGGACGCGCACCTCGTCGAGCGGGCACTGGAGTCGATCTCGGCCGAGCTGCGCCGCCGGGAGCGACTGCTCGCCGACGCCGGCGCTCCCGACATCGAGGCATACCTGCTCGTCGCCGGCGCCGACCCGGGGCTGCCTCCGCTGCCACGGCTGCTGATCGTGATCGACGAGTTCGCCTCGCTGGTCCGCGAGTTGCCGGACTTCGTCACCGGCCTGGTCGACCTGGCCCGCCGCGGCCGGTCGCTGGGCATCCACCTGATCCTGGCCACCCAGCGCCCCAGCGGCGTGATCTCGCCGGAGATCCGGGCGAACACCGACCTGCGAATCGCGCTGCGGGTCACCGACGCCGCCGAGTCCGCCGACGTGATCGACGCCCCGGACGCGGCCCGGATCACCAAGGCCACTCCTGGCCGTGCCTACGTCCGGTGCGGCGCCAGCTCGCTGGTCCCGTTCCAGGCCGGCCGGGTCGGTGGCCGTCGTCCCGGTACCGGACCGGCCGAGCTGCCCGAACCGTGGGTCGCCACCCGGGACCCGGCCAGGCTCGGCCAGCCACCGCCCGTACCACCCAGACGCGCCGTGGCCGACGAGGAGATCACCGACCTGGCCGTCCTCGTCGAGGCGATCGCCAAGGCCGCGCAGGCCCTCGGCATCCCGGCTCAGCCCAGCCCGTGGCTGCCGGCGTTGCCGGAGCACCTCGTCCTCCAGGACCTGCCTGACACCGAGCCGGCGGCACCCGGGCGCCTCGCCCCGGTGCCGTACGCGCTCGACGATCTGCCGGCGCAGCAACAGCAACGCGCGGCGTGCCTGGACTTCGCCACGTTCGGCCACCTGTTCGTGATCGGCGGCCCGCGTACCGGACGCTCGCAGATCCTGCGGACGCTCGCCGGCTCGATCGGCCGGATCCAGTCGGCCGCGGACGTGCAGCTGTACGGGATCGACTGCGGCAACGGGGCGCTGCTGCCGGTCGCCGAGTTACCGCACTGCGGCGCGGTGGTGCGCAACACCCAGACCGAGCGGGCGGTCCGGCTGGTCGGCCGGCTCACCGCCGAGCTGGCGCGCCGGGTCGAGACCCTCAGTGAGGGAGGCTTCGCCGATGTCTCCGAGCAGCGTGCCTCGGTACCGCCAGAGCAGCGGCTGCCGCACCTCGTCGTGCTGCTCGACCGGTGGGAGTCGTTCACAGTGTCCCTCGGCGACATCGACAACGGCCGGCTCACCGACGANATCCAGCGCATCCTGCGGGAAGGCGCCAGCGTCGGCCTGCACCTGGTCATCACCGGTGACCGCTCGCTGCTGTCCGGTCGGATGTCCACCCTGACCGACACCAAGCTGGTGTTCCGGCTGCCCGACCGGGCCGATTTCACGCTCGCCGGCATCAACCCGCGCACGGTCGCCGACACGATGGCACCGGGCCGGGCGCTGCGCGCCGAATCGGGGATCGAGACGCAGGTCGCGTTGCTCGCCCCGGACCCCACGGGGCAGGGACAGGCCGCCGCGCTGACCTCGATCGCCGACCGGGCCAAGGAACGTGCCACCGGCCTGGCGCCCGGGCTGCGCCCCTTCGGGGTCGACGTGCTGCCGGCCCGGCTTCCGTTCGAGCGGGCCTGGGATCTGCGCGACGGTGTCTCTGCGGCGGGCTCGATGTGGGCGATGGTGGGCGTCGGCGGGGACACCCTGCGGGCCTACGGTCCTGAGCTGGCCACCGGGGCCCCCGCGTTCGTCGTCGCCGGGCCGCCCCTGTCAGGTCGCAGTACCGTGCTGCTGACCATGGCGGAATCCTTGCTGCGGGGAGGGATCGGAGTCGTCGCGGTCGCGCCGCGGCAATCCCCGTTGCGCGACCTCAGCACTGTCCCTGTACTGGCCGGTCCCGACCTGGGGGCGACCGAGCTGGCCGAGGCGCTGGCCGCCGCGGGTGATCGGGCCGTCGTGCTCATCGACGACGCCGAGCTGCTGCGCGACGCCGAGGCGGGGGACGAGCTGCTGGCGTTGCTGCGGGCCGGCTCGGGATCCGGGCGAGCACTGGTGATCGCCGGCGACGCCGAGAGCGTCTGTGGCGGTTTCTCCGGCTGGCAGGTGGAGCTGAAGAAGGCCCGGCGCGGGCTGGTCCTCGCCCCACAGTCGATCACCGACGGCGACCTGATCGGCGCCCGACTGCCACGTAGCGTCATCGGCCAGCCCGTCCACCCCGGGCGCGGCGTGCTGCACCTCGGTGACGGCGAGCTGATCACCATTCAGGTGCCGGTGGGGGGCTGATGGTCGCCGGCGCCAAGGGGTGCGTGATCCACCTCGGCGACAGCGAGCCGCACACCATCCAGGCCAACGGGGCCCGACTGACCGACGCTGTTAGGGGCTCGCGCTGGAGGAGCTGGCAGGCGGCGGTGGTGGGCTCGAATACGGGGTCTCAGGTGGCGCTGAGGTGGGCGTCGAGGTACTCGTCGCGGTGGGCGTCGGCTCGTCGCCGCAAACCGGCAGTCCCGGCTGGGGCTCATCGTCCTTGCTGCCTTGGAGGAAGACGACCGGGATCCACGCTCCGGCACTGCTGTCCCCCGCCCATGCCCACCAGTGGTTGGTACGGTTTCCGGTCGAGTACTCCGACCCGTCCGACTGGCACAGGAACTGGTACCGGCCGGCGGACAGGCGCGCCGCCGGCCTACTCTTCCCGGATCGGTAGGCAGGTGCGTCCTGGGTGACGAAACAGGCATACCCGCCGGTGCGGATCGGGGTGCAGCCCGAACCGGACACGGGCGTCCCATCCTGCTGCGACCCGGGTGCATCGGGAGCGGGACGATCCACCTTCACGAACGGGACCGGTGCAGACGCATTTGGGCCGGGGGTCGGGCCTCCGGTCGTCTGGCTGCCCTGGTTGCCGCCCGAGTCCTCGGCCGACCCGTCAGGATCCTCGCCTGAGCCGCCCGGTATACCGCCCGCACCCAACGGTGGCAGCGCGCTGGCGCCCGGAAGGTCTCCCAGTGGAGCCGGGGGGATGGACGATCCGTCACCTTCGCTGCCCGGCGCGGCCTCGACCCGAGATGTGGTTTCACTCGCAGGCTCGGACGTGAGCTTCGGTACGCCGTACACACCGCCCACGATCAGCGCGCCGACCGCGACCACGGAAACGACCGGCCACAGGAAACCGTGCAACGGATGGCGGCGCTCCTCCGCGGGATCGGTACCGATGGACAGCGACCGCTCCGGCCTGCTGCGCCCCCGCCCGCCCGTCACCAGGTCGCCGTAGCGTCCCTCGTCGGGCTCACGACCACCCCGAATCTCCCACCAGCGACGACCTGGACCCTTCGGCCCGCTGCCCGTCCCTGACATTGCTTCCCTCCCGAGAGCCTTTAGTCCTGCCCACTCTGCCCGAGTGGGAGGCGATCCGCGAGAGGTTAAGGTGTCAGGCACCGAGCCAACTCGTCAACCGCCGTGATCCATTTGCCAGCGGCCACCAGGTCGACGAAGACCGTGGACACGGTGACTACGACGTTCTCGTGATTGCTACCGGCGACGAGGCAACCGTACGCGACGTGCTCGCGGATCTCCTCGACGCCGGGGGAAAGCGGCTCCCGGTAGCGCTGCACCAGCCGCACCGCGGTTCCGGCGGGAGTCTCGGTGACCGACCGCTGGCGCGGACGCTCCAGCATCTCCTCAGGCACGCACAGTTCCTCGCCCAGCACGTTCAGGGTGAGCCCGGGTGGTGCGGGGAAGGTACGTAGCCCGACCACGGTCACCACCGGCTTGTCGGCGGCTGGGTAGAGCAGTAGCGCCGCGTCGAGGTCGGCCGTGTCGAGAGCGCCGACGATCCGCGCGACGCTAGCCGTGATCACCTCGGCCCGGTGCAGTTCAGGGTCGAGCCGCTGCTCCATCCACCGTCGGCGGACGGTGTCCGCCGCCCACGCCCGCGGCTGCGCGGCCAGGTCCACCAGGACCCAGTGACCGTCAGGGTCAAGCCGCAGGCCGGTCACGTCTGCCGCCAGCGCAGCGACCCGGCGATCGCGTCGAACAACGCCACCATCGCGTCGGCGATCGGGTCCATCGGGGTGCTGAAGGACAACAGCAGCATCTCGGTCGTGTTCGGCACCGGCACGTAAACCTGCAGNCGGGTGACCGCAAGCTCCCCGGTCGACAGGCCGTCGGCGTCGGTGATCGGCTCCCGCCGCCGNACCCGTGCGGCCGGCGCCCCCGCCACCTCCAGTACGCCCACCTCGTCCCCTGGCTGGTCACCCATCAGCGCCGCCAACTCGGTGGCGGACAGCTTCGTCCCGAACCCGACCGGCACCACCGTGACCAGGCACGATGCTGCCACCGGCAAACCATGCATCAGATCGACGTTCAGGTACATCTCTACCGCATCGTTCGCGACCGCCCGCTCGACCAGTCGGGTCAGCTCCCCATCCAGCTCACGACGCAATGTGGTGACCCGGTCTCGCGGCAACGATGCCAACCGGCGGTCCAGCAACGCCTTGACGGACTGATGGCGATGCTCATCCAGCGGGATATGCCACCACCCAGGCGGCAACAGCAATGACCACCCGACCGGCCCGGCCTTCCCGTCGACACCGTTCACCGATGGACTGCTCATCGCGCGCTCACTCTCCCGGTTCCCGGACCGGTGAGCCCCGTCGTCGGAATGATCCCGCCTCCCGGGTGAAGCCCAGCTTGACCGGTTCGGACCCGAGATCCCTGTCCGACTGCTTGATCTCCCCGTCCTCCGCGCCCAGGCCCATCTGCTGCACCAGCCGCCCTAGCTGCCCAGCCATCTCGCCGGAGACCACCGCAGGGTCGACCACGTGCTTCTCGGCACTCACCACCGCCCCCACCTGGCCATCGAACCACAACATGTAGGTACACAATGGTCCCGGAGCCTCCCGCCAGCGCGAGCCTGAACCACCCAAATGCTCAATCCATTCCCTCAAAACTTCCTCCTACGAGGAGGATACCCGTCAGGGTTGTGGCGACGGATACGCTCACCAAGCCTGGTCAGCTCCCCATCCAATTCACGGAGCAGCGCGACGACCGGTCCAGCGGCAATCTTCAGCTCGCTGCCTCACCCAACGCATCAATGATCCTCTGACCCGCGAAGATGTCGACCTCGACCTCCCTGTCATCGAACTCTCCAACTACCCGCACGGGCAGAAGGCCCAAATCCAAACAACCCGGGACAAATTGTCCCCACTCGACGTGACCAGTCGGTTCAGCAGTTCCGAACGCTAGTTCAAACAGGCGATCTAGCGGGAAGAGATCCGGTTCGTTGCCGTGGTCAGCAAGCAGGAGAGCAGCGGAGCGAAGCCTTCTCAGTCCTGGTGCGGTTGCTTCGAGTTCTTCACAAGATAAGATTGCCACACCCGCTTTCCGATGCCCGTTCTGCGAGCGATATACCAGGTGCTCGTATGTGCGAGAGAAACTGGGTAGGCCATACTGAGCCTGCAGCGATGTCCAGAGGTCTCGTCGAAGCACGAGTGGAGAATTTCGCTGTGCTGTACCGTGGGCAACAAACAGCGCTACCTCTAATGGCCGTTCTTGTGCGGAGCCGATAATGCGCTGAAGTTCCGAGACCGCATGCCTCGCGGCTTCGTCTAATGAGCAGTCTTGTGTTGTGCGCACCTGGACCGTGAGAACAGAGATGTCCCGCCCCGGGAGGCTTTCCCTCGAATCTTGAAATATGGGCCAAGCTCCAACACCTTCCGCGATCCCATCTTCACGGACGATGTTAATAGTCATAATGTCCGCCATCCTCTGTATTAAAATGGGGACCACGATTCTGTCGGGGATCATCGGGGTAGACGTGGCCAGCGGAGTCGTCACGTATTCTAACCGTCCGCGTACCGCCGCCCTCAGCTGGGACACTGTACTCGTAAGTGCGACCGGGTTGCACATTCCCTCTCTTGTCAAAGTTGGGAGTAACCCGATCGGGCTGCTGGCTTGCAGGTATACCTGAATCGCGTTTCGACTGCCGGAAGGCACCTCGTCTGCCGGCCCCGGGAGGGGAGAGATTGGGAGGTCGGCAGCTCATCAGACCTAGTGGGTCAAGCCATCCTGTGGGGTTGGGGACGTAGGTGTGGGGATTGGGGCCAGGCTCCAATCCGAGGGGATCGTTGCTTTTGTAACGGCCGGTCGTGGGGTCGTAGTAGCGGTGGTAGTTGTAGTTGAGCTGCGTCTCAGGGTCGTAGTACTGGCCGGGAAAGCGCAGCGGACAGGAGGCTTCACTGCCGATGCGGGCCACGACCGCGCCCCACAGGGTAGTGTGGGGGTGCCAGACCAGGGTGCCGTCGGAGCCAACCATCTCGGTCGGCGTGCCGACGAGGTCGGTGACAATTGCATAGAACTGCTCGTCGACCCATTCCTGGGAGGCGTCGCGTAGCGGACCCCGTTCGCTCTGGCTGACCGGGCGGAAGCTGCCCGGCTCCCAATCCCACACTGTTGCCCGACCGGAGTCTTCTAGGCCGATGGTGTGGACCTGTTCTGCTTGCACTACACCATCCCAGGCGAAGTCGACATGCTCGGCGACAGTCTCCGAGTCGGCTCCGAGGCGTTGTTTGGCGATGCGGCGGCCGAGCGGGTCGTAGCGGTAACGCCAGGCCGCTCCGTCGGGTGTGGTGACGCCGACCAGACGGTCGTCAGCGTCCCAGGTGTAATGCCAGGTGCGGGCTTTCGCCGATAGGCGTTTCTGCTGGCGCAGGATGATCCTGCCCTGAGTGTCGTGCTGGTAGCGGACATTGCCGGCGCGGCGGATCAGGGTGCCGGCGTACTCGCGCTCGCCCCGGGCGTCGGCGTCCAAGGAACCGGCCTGCGGCGGGTTCGGCCAGGCCGCGTCGGTGATGTTGCCGGCCGGGTCGTAGGCGTAGCGCTCGGTCCAACCGACACTGTCCACCGCGGTGACCCGCCCGGCCGGGTCGAGGGCGAAGCGGCGGGGACCGGAGAGGTGATCCTCAATGGTGGTGAGGTACCC
>JGI24973J35851_1000267_pt1 | contig 10146 bp, 10 predicted proteins | sample AntDryMetagUQ889_FD_35851 | JGI IMG/M metagenome (IMG submission 35851) | reverse complement strand
TGCGTTTCTCTTCGCTCTTCATCGTCTCCTCCAGTGTAATCCCTGAAAGATCTGATCGATGAAAGCGAAAATAGTTCACTCATTATGCAAGGCTCAATAATATCAGCCACAGCACCCTCCTCTCATAATACCTAAGTCCCACAGGGAATGCGCGTAAATCAGCTGTCATCCCGGCCATGGATTGGCCGGGACCCAGTGCAGCAATGCCCTCCCTAGACCTGGATTCCGGCCATTCCCTGGCCAGAAAGACAGTACCTGAGCGCCGATGCACCGCTTTCAATTCCCGCACGTTATTTGTGGGACACCGCACTAGGAGCCATGGAATTCTCTTGTGGCGCCACACATGCTCGGAGTCGGTCCCAAAGCGATTTGCTGCCAAATACGAATACTTGTTCCTCCCCGATCAAAAATACAGGCGTGCCACCACTGGAGATTTCGACCGCGTGGGCAACGGTTTCTTTTCCGCCCTCGGACTGCGCACACGCTTGCAGGGCCTCTAAGGACGGGAAATGAACCTCGGCGATCCGGTAGAATGGGGGCGGTGTCCCGTCCGGGGTTGCAACGACCTTGGTCGCTACAAACTTCGTCTTACCCGAGAGCTTCTCCACCGCCATCGGTACGTGATCCTCTAGATAAAGCTTTTCGAATGCGTCGATATCCAGAGGACGCGGATACATCACTATTAACTTAACGCCAGCCATAACACCCTCCTATCATTGTTGTCGGTTGAGAGAAATTCGCGGATCCCTGTTTTGGCTCCAATCACTCCTCGCTATGGAGCGCGTTCAAACCCGTGTCCAGCCCAATTATAGACTGTTCGTTCTACCAATAAAGAAAAAAATCATTCCAAAGCCTGCAGTGTCACCTTGACCACATCTTCGAGGGCCGAACGATCGCTTCGGATCTTTCCAATAACCAAGAGTCCTTGCAGGTTGCAGGTCAAATAGCGCGCTAGCGCGCGCAAATCGCGTTGGTTATCGAGCTCGCATGTACTCTGATCGCGCAGCAAAGCCTTATAGAAACCGTCCTCGAGTTGCGCTACGCACAGGCTCACCTTCTTGGCCGTGTCAGGATCACTCAGTCCCCGCTCTACTGCCGAGTTGGTAACCAGGCAGCCGCGCAACGGCCCGCCGGTTATCACATGCTCAATGACGGTTGCAAAGAAATGACGGATAGCCGCTTTGCCCGAGGCGTCAGTATCAAGAATATCGAGCAGTTTCCTCACCACCACCTTGCGATAGCGGTCCAGGACCGTGAGAAAAAGGCGTTGCTTGTCTCCGAAGGCAGCGTACAGGCTACCGCGATGGATCCCCATATTCTCCACCAGGTCTTGGATCGAGGTCGCTTCGTACCCTTTGGACCAAAATGTCTCCACGGCCTTGTCCAACACTTCCTCTACGTCGAACTCTCTCGGTCTCGACACGCCCCTTACGTTGCTACCTTGGTTGCCAATTATGTAAGCCTAGACATTCTAGACCAAATAGTCAAGAATGATGTGCGAAATGGTTCCATTAGAGCCCGAATTCGATCCAGTAATAATCCGCTATGCTGAAATCCTATTCGTTAGGCTGCGGGGGTTCTTCGAATTTACGCAGCTTAATAGTGGAAGGAGGACTCTTCTCATGACTACACACTTTAACTGGTGGCTGTGCGTGCGGCACCATTCGCTATGAGTGGTCGGCTGAGCCGGTTTTGGCTGGGAATCGCCATTGCCGTGATTGCCAACGGGCAACTGGAGGTACGTTTGCCCCCCTGGTCTTCGTGCCATATAGCGCAGGCACAATCACCGGCGATGTGAAATACCGCGATATAAAAGGTGATAGTGGGCACATTGTCAGCCGTGGCTTTTGTCCGGCGTGTGGGGCGCGGCTGTTTTTAAAGGCAGAGATGATGCCCGACCTCATTGGCATCATGGCGGGGAGCATTGATGACCCAAGTTGGTTTCAACCCACCATGGACATCTACACGGCCAGTGCGCAGCCGTGGGATTTTATGAACCCAAACCTGCCGAAGTTTCCCAACATGCCACCGATGTAGTGTATTTTGTTGCATGGCGTATTCAGGACTAGCGACACTCATCGGGTCCCTCGGCGTAGCCCTTCTGCTGCTCGCCTTTCTCTTGAACGTGTTTCGTCTTCTGCGTGTGGAGGGCTACCCGTACATAGTTCTCAACCTCGTTGGTGCCTCGTTAGCTTGCTACTCTTCGTACCTGATCGACTTCATGCCCTTTGTAGCTTTAGAGGGTACATGGGCCGTTGTAGCGGGTGTCGCGCTTGTACGGTCGCTGCTCGGATTGTCAGGCGTCTCATCTCACCTTAAGTCATGACGACTTGCGTCTTCACAGCGGAACGTGGCAATACCTAAAGTCGCTCGCGCTGGCTTTTCGGCAAGGCGCGTCGGGCAGACCACTAGGTTCCGGCTGTGCCGCCGATTAAGGCTTCATGGCAACCCTTGAGGGCGTCTGTTTCGAGTATCCGTTTAAGGCGTCTCAACGACTCGGCGGATTCGGCCTGCAGGCGACTTTGCAGTGACAGGAAGTCTCCCAGCGCTCCGAATAACACGGGCATGTTATAGACGAACTCGCGTTTGAATCGGGTTCCCTGCGATTCCGGTTTTAAGGTATAGGTGATCGTCGCTGTGCCCCCGTCTTCGGATTTACCGCAAATGACCCAGCGTCGCGGAGGACTGCTTTCGCGAACGATCCATTTAATTCGCGCATGACGGCCGCCGACCGACAACTCTTCCGTAACGTGCTCTCCCTCTCGGAGTGGGTGCTCAGATGGACCTGTCCACGAAGATGGGTGCCACTTGGTAAAATTCGACACCGTGGTTACAAACTCAAACACTCGATCAATGGATTGGCCAATAGAGATGGCCGTTCGAATACTCGGCATTCTCCTCTCCATAGTTTCGTTGTCATGACTCCCGACAGCTTCACCGTCGCGTGCATAGGCGTGTAGGTCTGGCGGTATTTGCAAAGGGGTATAAACGCAGCGTTGTGATATTCATAATGCCTCCACTATGGTTTGAGAGTCTTACGATAGCTCACGCGGTAGATGTTTCCGCCGTAATCGTCGGAGATGTAGATAGCCCCGTCGGGCCCCTCGGCGACATCCACGGGGCGACCGATGACCTCTTCATCTCGCTCGAAGCCCGTAGCAAATTTGCGTTCGGTGATCTTCCCTGTAGCATCAAAATGCAGCGACACCACCTCGTACCCGGCTTTCTCGGTACGATTCCAGGATCCATGAAGAGCGGCCAGCGCCGCACCCTGGTAGCCTGGCGGCAGACCGTTGCCGTGAAGGAACGACAAGCCTAAGGGCGCGGTGTGGGCGCCGAAGTTGTGGACGGGAGGCACGCTTTCGCGCACCTCATCTTGGTTTCCGGCGCCGAGGCCGGGATCGGGCGCCTTATCGCCGTTGGCATAAGGCCAGCCGTAGAACTTGCCGTGCTCGATGCGATTAAGCTCACAGGGAGGAAAGTCATCGCCCAGGAAATCGCGCCCGTTGTCGGCGCCGTACAGTTCATTTTGTAGCGGATGCCAATCAAAGCCCACGGTATTACGAAGCCCGGTGGCATAGATCTGCCTCGCCGTACCGTCAGGTCGAAAGCGCAGCAAAGCGGCACGCCGGGGATCTTCTTCCCTACAGGCATTGCAGCTCGACCCCACCGACACGTACACCCACCCATCGGGACCCAGGCGCACGCTGCGTGTCCAGTGTTGGCCGCCGACGGGAAGCCGCGCGAGGCGCTCGAAACCGCCGCTCACGTTGCCGGCCTTCTGGTCAAAGCGGACGCGCCCCAGCGCGCTAGTCTCGGCGATGTACAGCCAGCCTTCATGGAGGTCTAGACCATGAGGTCGATTGAGCCCCGTGAGCAAATCTCTACGGCCATCCGGCCGCCCATCCTCATCCCTGTCGCGTTCAAGTAGGATGATGCGTCCTGAGCGTGGCAGACTCACGAGTAGATCACCTGCCTCGGTAAACCGCAGCATACGCGCATCGGTCAGTCCGCTGGCGTAAAGGGCAATAGAAAAGCCATCCGGCAAGCGAATTCGATTTCGAATCGAGTCGGTCGTTGGCGCGCTCCGAAACCATCCGCCGATTGCGCTAGGCATGTTCACTGTGAAACGCTCGGGCCACAGCAACCATAGGAGAATGGCCGCGACACCGAGATGGAGAAGACCGCGCGGCACGGTTCTCATTTTACGGCCGGCTCTCGGGCGGCTTCGCGTCGCGGCCCGCTCCCGTCGGTGAAGAAGTCAATGATCGACTGATTCAAGGCTGGCCAACGCGCATGAGACTGGGTTCCCTCGCAGTATCGGATGGCCACGCCATGAGCACACTTCGGGTAGGTTTCGCAACCACTGTGCAGTCGCTTGCGAGCACTTAGCTCGCACTGATTACATGCGGCCCACCAACTCGCCGCGTCCTTACCATACCCCGGAAATAGCCGATCGTTGGCGCTGTGCATAATCATTACCGGGAGCGGTTTTGGGCACTCGAAACCGGCGAGGTCTGTCTTGGTGAAGCCCGCGGCACTCGCTGCGATCGCCGCGGGAATATGTTTCGTTCGATCGAGTATCGCCATAGCCAACGCAACGGTTCCACCATCAGAGTGCCCGGTTAGGTAGACGCGTGTTGTATCGATGCACCATTTTTTCGCGGCGAGACTCGGAATTGCACTCAGATCCTCGATCGCGGAAATAGAGGTTCGGACGTGATCTGCATAGGTGATCAGAAATCCTTTACCCGTGGCGATTTTTGTTAACCCCGTAGTACGTTCGCTAGCCGTGGCGGAGAGACCCGCTGGAGCAAAAACGACGAGCAAGGGATGCGCGACGTTGGGTCGATAGTTCTCGGGAGTTCTTACGTTGAAACGAATACCCTTTGGGGTACGTTCGCTGTCGATGACCCCCGCGAGACCGATCCTCGAGTGGGGCTTGCAAACGACAGCCGTGCTGCCCCGAGGATACGCGTACACGCCAAGGTCGATCGTCCCACGCTCCGTACACCCCATCAGCGCGAGCCCCGAGGCGAGAAGCAGAGGCACTAACATGCTCTTCGGTATTACGGTGCGAAAGGGCAAGCAGTTCAATAATACATGACTGTTCGTTCTAAAATGAACCACAAAAAATGCTCCTAAGCCTGCAGGGTCACTTCGGCGCGCGAACCAAGGTTTTTATGCAACTAAGCCTAGCCGTTATGGAACAATTAGTCAAGAATAACGTCGGTGTTGGAGCTAGGCCTAAACTCGATCGGGACGAAGAAGGATAGAGTAGAAAGCAGGCTCTCACCTGCCCGCTACTCTACCTTGCGATCTCTGAATTCGAGCGAGTGCCGAAGGCCGGCAAATCTAGGGATACTTCAGGGTCAGACCCCGCAAAGCGCACGACCGTCGGTCCGGTTTGAGATCAAAGTTACTCGAGGTGGAGTCGACGTTTTGGCTAGGCATACATGATCGTGACATTCCGGGCAGCGATACTCGTGGACGTCCTTATGAGAGCGCGCTCTTTCAACCTCGACCCGGAAGACACAGCCACAAAAGCCGCAGGTTTGCCGAAACTCACTGCTGGGAGAGAACGCAGCGGTTGTTTCCGTCATGGTGTTACTCATAAAAGCAGATACAATGATACCACGCTGTGAGACCCTATGCCAACTAGAGCTAGGACGGTAGAGGCGGAACTCGGCGACGCCCTAAATAGAAAATAGAGAGAGCGTGACTGCAAGGATCACACACGGTTCAGCCCATGAGTGACCGCACGCCACTCGACCAGACCTGTCAGTACTTCGGGATCGCTCACGAATACAGGGACATCCGGGGCAGGCGTCACACTGCCTCGCTGGAGACGAAGCGGGCGCTGTTGGCCGCCATGGGCGTGGCCGCGGGCAGTGATGCGGAACTGCGCGCGGCGCTCGAAGCTCATGACATGGAAGCATGGAATCGGCTGCTACCACCGGTACGGGTAGTGCGGGAGACCCAAGCACCGATCGAAGTTGTTATCACCGTTCCTAGCCCTCAGATAGACAAGCCGATGCGTTGGGTGTTGACGGCGGAGAATGGCGAGTGCCTGCACGGTAGTTTTTTCCCCGGTATATTGGATGTGATCGAGCGCAAGGAAGTCGCTGGCGTGAGCTTTATCCGCTTGCTCCTGCACCTATCAGCGAGGTTGGTTGCCGGCTACCACCGCGTCGAGATCGAGGGCCATCGAACCGCTGCCAGCATGGCCCTCATCATTGCGCCCGAGCGCTGCTATCAACCGGCCGCGCTTGAGGGTGATAAACGCGTTTGGGGTTTGGCGCTTCAGCTTTATAGCGTGCGTTCGGCGCGGAATTGGGGGATCGGGGACTTCACCGATCTCGATCGGGTCATCGAAGTGGCGGATGGCTTTGGCGCGGGTATCATCGGTCTCAATCCCTTGCATGCCCTCTTCCCGCACGCTCCCACGCATGCCAGCCCGTACAGTCCCTCGAGCCGGTTATTTCTCAATATCTTTTATCTGGATATTGAAGCCGTGCCCGATTTTTTGGAATGCGAGGCCGCGCAAGCGTGTGTCAGCGCACCGCGGTTTCAAGCGCAACTGCGCGCATCGCGCGCGGCCGAGCTGGTCGAATATCAGGATGTCGCCACAGCCAAGATGAAAATTCTCGATCGGCTCTATCGCCATTTTCGCGAGCATCATCGCGATGCGGGTAGTCAACGTGGAACCGCCTTCCGAACGTATCGGGCCGAGCGGGGTCAGGCATTGCGAACGCACGCGCTTTTCGACACCTTACAGGAATCGTTTAATCGTCAAGACCGAAAGATCTGGGGCTGGCCTGTCTGGCCCGCGGCGTACCGCGATCCGAATTCGGAGGCCGTATTAGCGTTTGCGGACCGAAACGAGGCTCGCGTCGAGTTCTTTGAATACCTGCAGTGGCAGGCAGACGTGCAGCTCGCGATAGCCTCCCGGCGCGCCTGCGAACGCGGCTTGGCGATCGGGATTTACCAAGATCTGGCCCTCGGCGTCGAGCGCGGCGGCGCGGAGACCTGGGCCAATCAGCGCTTGTACGCATTGGAAGCGGGCATCGGTGCACCTCCGGACGATTTCAACCTCAAGGGACAAGATTGGGGGCTCGCGCCGCTCAGTCCAGGGCGGCTGCGCGCGGCCGCCCATGCGCCGTTCGTGGCCGCCTTGCGTGCGAACACACGCCACGCGGGGGCGCTGCGTCTCGACCATGTTATGGGCCTGCAGCGCTTGTTCTGGATCCCGGCGGGCGGTACGCCGGAGGACGGCGCTTATGTCCACTACCCCTTCGAGGAGCTGCTCGGGATTTTGGCCTTGGAGAGCCAGCGCCACCGCTGTCTCGTGATCGGCGAAGACCTCGGTACCGTGCCCGATGAGGTGCGAGCGGCATTGCAACCCGCGGGCATCCTCGCTTACCGCGTGCTTTATTTTGAAAAATCGCCCGAAGGCGGTTTCAAGCCGCCCGCCGAGTATCCGCGTCAGGCCGCTGTGGCCGTGAACACCCATGATCTACCAAGCTTGAGCGGCTACTGGCGGGGAAGAGATTTGGAGCTTCGCAGAGAGCTTGGCTTGTTCCCTTCAGAGGAACTGCGCGAACAACAAGTAACGGCGCGCGCCGAGGATCGGGCACGGCTGCTTGCGGCTCTCGATCAAGAAGGGCTGCTACCCGTCGAGTGCAGCGTGCAACCGCCGGCGATGACGCCGGAACTTGCCTGTGCCGTACACATCTACCTGGCGCGTACGCCTGCCGTGGTCATGATCGTTCAGCCCGAGGACATCTTGTGTCAGCCCGAGCAGGCCAACCTGCCCGGGACGATAATCGAGCACCCCAACTGGCAGCGCAAACTCTCTCTGAACCTAGAAGACTGGGCAAGTGATCCGCGCTTTCAGACATTCGCCGCAGCCCTGCGGAAAGCCCGTGGCCCGACGCATTCAGCAAAGCTTGATTGACAGCGGCTCACCGCGTGCTGCGCTCGGAACGAATTTGCGGCATCGAGTCGGCCCCGCGATTCCCGAGCTACGCGGGCTCCACCACGATCACGGTATTTCGCCCTTGCTGTTTTCCTCGATAAAGCGCGTCGTCCGCTTGCTTGACGCATAGCTCCAACGGCCTATCTTGGTCGTAGCGGGTCATCCCAAAGGTAACGGTCACGGAATGCCTCGTGCCGGCGAAGTCGAGGTATGCCGCTTCGATGCCCCTTCGCAATCGCTCCACCACCTCGATGGCGTGCTCCAGGGAAATTTCCGGCAGCACGATAAGAAACTCTTCGCCTCCCCAACGCCCTACGATATCGATCTTGCGCACGGTCCTTCGCATCACGCTCGCGACACGGCGCAGCACGGCATCGCCGCAGTCGTGACCGTGGCTATCGTTGATGGTCTTAAAGTGGTCTATATCCGCCAGGACGAGGAAAAAGGGCCGGCCGCTCCGCTCGCACCGCAGGCGCTCGGTTTCGAGCAATTCCTCGATCTTGCGCCGGTTCGGAAGCTGAGTCAGGGGATCGGTGTCGGCAAGTTCCTTGATCCGCTGCTCGGCTCTTGCCGAGGCTTGGCGGAAGAAGTAAGTCATCATGGCCAGGGCCGCAAAGGTGACAACGGCATTGGCGTAATAAAGGGTCTCGAGTAGCGCCGGCGCAAGCGTAGGGTTCGGCGCCCGGATCGATAACGCGTACAGCGCACAATAAAGCGCGCCAATCCCGATGCACTCCAGAACGATGAGTTTCGTCTTCAGCGCGCGGTTAAACATCGTGAACGAAATCGCCGCCATGAGATAGTTCTGAAATCCGGCATGCCAGCCTACGCAATACACGGCGACGATGGTATGTGCGACGACTTCGGTTGTGAGTAGCGTGATGGCCAAAGCATGATTGTTACGTCGATTCGCGAGGTAACCGACGAACCACGCTACGCTGCTGAAAATATTAAATACCGCCAGAACCGGAACACCCAGGACAAAAAATAACGGAACGCAGATGATATGCACGCCAAGCCCGACATAGGCGATGTATCTAATGCCCAGATACATCCGAAAATCCTCGGACCGCGTATCCCCTGCTCGCTGGCTGAGCTCCGGCATAAGCTTGGATTGATTAACCACTTTCTTACCGAACCGTGGTGATTATAGTGGGAGCTTCCTCCGCTCCCAATAGCAGAGGAATTGGGATACGCTCGGCTCAAAACGCGACAGCGAAGGCCGCTTTGCGGGAGTTGTCGCGCTCGCTTCCGACGAGACATTCCATCACCACATCCTCGACCGCAAGGCCACCTAAATGAACAGCGGCGCAGAACCTGAGTTGCTCTCCCGTCCGGACGCTCGGTTTGGGTTGGTCGAGGAGCTGCAAACGCACCTTGGGCCAACACTCGCCGACCCGTTGCTTCCATTGCGCCAGCTCAATCGCCGCGGCAAAGTTATCGGCGGCAAGCCGTTCCTGTTGCAACGCCGCCCGGCTGAATAGGTGTCATAATCGGAAAGCACACTGCGATAATCCTGCAGGTAGACGAGATTATTGGCCGCCGCTTCGAGTTTATCCTGCGCCACCCGACGCAAGAATATCTTCAGGTTATGGCCACAGGCATGCCAAAGATCGCGGTCCAGATGTGCGAACAGCGTTCGGATCGGGCGGTTCCAGCTATAGACTAGATCATTGGCCAGTTCTTCCAGCCTGGCGAGGACCTTAGGGAGTACGGGTTGTACTTCGAGATCGAATCGGGTGCCGGTCATCTTTTGGAGGTTCCCATATTGTTGCCAAAGCTTCGCTTACTCTACATGAACCTTGCGGAGGCCGAAGCCGACGATGCGGGCGGGCAGCCGGCGCAGCAACGGCAGACGAAAGAGCGCCGGGGGCGCAAACGAGGCATTGGGGTCGAGGGCGGTCCGGATCACGCGCTCTTGAATGAAGGCCTGAAAGCGCTGGATGAAGCGAGTCGGCCAATAGCGCTGACGTTGCACCCGCGCGAGATCGGCCTCCATGACCCGGCCATTGCGCAGTGCTTCGCTCAAGACATTGGCCGCGACCACCGCGTCCTGTATGGCATAGTTGATCCCCACCCCGCCGACCGGCGACATGACGTGGGCCGCATCACCGATTAAGAGCAAGCCCGGCAGATACCATTTCCTGAGGCAACTCGATTCCACGGGT
>JGI24973J35851_1000266_pt1 | contig 10150 bp, 8 predicted proteins | sample AntDryMetagUQ889_FD_35851 | JGI IMG/M metagenome (IMG submission 35851) | reverse complement strand
GGCGAGCGGCGCGCCGCGCCAATCAAGACGCGCAAGCGCGGCGTCTCGGGCGGCGAGCTGGTGGTGGCGATGGCCGAGTCCCAGCTCACCGGCGGCGAGTGCTTCGACGACCTCGAGGACCTGCGCGCCGACCGGGCCGGGGGGCGACTGCGGGCCGCGCTGCGCGTCCCGGCGGCGGCGACCGCCCGCCAGCTCGCGCGGCGCTTTCGGCGCTGCCAGGTGCAGGCGATCGAGCGGGCGCTGGCCCGGATCGGCGCCCGCCTTGACCGGGCGCTCGGTCGCGCGGGCGACGCGGAGGCGACGATCGACCTCGACGCCACCCAGATCGAGGTCCACGGCGCCAAGGCCGGCGCGGCCCGCTCGCGCCACGGCGCGCTCTCCTACGCGCCGCATGCACGCGTTTGCCGAGGTCGCGAGCGCGGATCGCTGCGGCGAACGCGCCGCCGCCCGGAGCGCGCGCGCCGGGTGCCCACGACCGGCTCCGGTCGATGCCCGCTGTGAGTGGAGAACTTGGCTGGCCCAAAAACCTGCATTACGCAAGCCTAACTTCTGTGATACGGTCTGCCTATGAAGAAGATTAGCCGCCGAAAGATCCTGGCGAGCGGGGGCGCCGCCGCCGCCTCCCTGCCCTTCGTCCATGCCCTGCTGCCCGGCCACCGGCATCCCTGGGCTTCGACTGCGGCGGCCGCGGTGCCCGACCAGGGCCCCGGGCAGCGCGGCACGAGCCCGGCCGCGGGCGGCCACGGGGGCGGGGTCAACGGCCCCACCTTCAGGAAGGGCACCACCGTCGATCACCGGGCCAACGGCTTCAACCCGACCGACGTGCTGCGCGACTTCGACTACGGCAAGACGCGGCGGATCAACGGCCGCGTCTACCGCGAGTGGGAAGTCGTGGCAGTCGACAAGGAGATCGAGGTCGCGCCCGGCGTCAAGTACCCAGCCTGGACCTTCAACGGGCGGATACCCGGGCCGACGCTGCGCTGTCGGGAGGGCGAGAAGCTGCGGGTGCGCCTCGTGAACGGGTCAGAGCATCCCCACACCATGCACTTCCACGGCTTCCACCCACCGGCCATGGACGGGATCCCCGAGGAGGGTGACGGCGCCATCGCCCCCGGCAAGAGCACGGTCTACGAGTTCGACGCCGACCCCTTCGGACTGCATCTCTACCACTGCCACGTCGGGCCGCTCGCCGAGCACATCGCCCGTGGCATGTACGGCACCTTCATCATCGACCCCAAGGACGGGCGCGAGGACGCGGACGAGATGGTGATGGTCATGAACGGCTTCAACACCAACTTCGACGCGGAGGGCAACCAAGTCTACGCCGTCAACACCGTCGCCTTCCACCACCAGAACGAGCCGATCAAGGTCAAGCGGGGGGAGCTCGTCCGGATCTATCTGGTGAACATCCTCGAGTACGACCCGATCAACTCCTTCCACGTGCACGGGCACTTCTTCGACTACTTCCCGACGGGTACGTCGCTCAAGCCCAACGAGTTCACCGACACCGTCATGCTCGGCCAGGCGCAACGGGGCATCCTCGAGATGCGCTTTCGCTTCCCGGGCCAGATCATGTTCCACGCCCACAAGACCGAGTTCGCCGAGCTCGGGTGGATGGGCTTCTTCGAGGTCACCTGATGGAGGCCGCCAGTCACTCGGAGCCGCAGGTGGAGGCAGCGCCCGGACAGCCCGGCCGTCTGCCCGCCTGGGCGCTCGGGCTCATCCCCCTGCTCCTCATTGCCGTCGCCCTCGTCCTCCTGCTGACCGTCGGCGGCGACACCCTCGGCGAGCGGCGTGGCCCGCCGGTCGAGGACCTCGCCGTCGAGCAGACGGTGCTGCGGCCGGGACAGATCGAGCTGACGGTCCGCAACGTCGGCCCCGACCCCGTCGAGGTCGGGCAGGTGTTCGTCAACGACGCCTACGTGACCTTCGCGACAGGACAGGAGCAGGTGAGCCGGCTCGGAAGCCAGACGCTCACGCTCTCCTATCCCTGGCAGGAGGGCTCGCCCCTGCTCGTCACGCTGCTCACGTCGTCCGGCGCCACCGTCGAGCACGAGATCGACGCGGCCGTGGCGACCCCTGAGGCGGACGGCAGCTTCTTCGGCCTGATGCTGCTGCTCGGCACGTACGTGGGCGTCATCCCGGTGGCCCTCGGGATGCTTTTCCTGCCGTTCCTGCGCCAGGTCCGCGAGCACTGGGTGCGTGTCTTCATGGCCGTGACCGTCGGCCTGCTCGGGTTCCTCGCGGTCGACGCCTACCTCGAGGGCAGCGAGATCGCCGCGGAGNGCAGCGGCGCCTTCGGCGGGGTCGAGCTGATCTTCATCGGCGNGGCGCTCGCATACTTCGCGCTCGTGGCCCTCGACCGTTTCCTGCGTGCGCGTCGTGAGCGCGCCAAGGACGCGGGCGCCGGCGCCTTCCAGCTCTCGCTCCTTGTGGCAACGGGTATCGGCCTGCACAACCTGGGTGAGGGACTCGCGATCGGCTCGGCCTACGCGATCGGCGAGCTCGCCCTCGGCGCCTTCCTCGTGTTCGGGTTCGCGCTCCACAACACGACCGAGGGCTTGGCCATCGTGGCGCCACTGGCCAACCAGCGGCGGCCCTCGCTCGCACGGCTTGCGGCGCTCGGGCTGATCGCCGGCGGCCCCGCGATCCTCGGTGCCTTCATCGGCGCGTCTGTCTACAACCCCGAGGTGGCGGTCTTCCTCCTCGGGATCGGGATCGGGGCGATCGTGCAGGTGATCGTCCAGCTCGTGCCGGCGATGCGCGACCGGACCGGTCGGGCGCTCTACCCCGCGAGNGTCGGGGGTATCCTCGCGGGCATCGCGGCGCTCTACGTCACCGGACTGCTGATCAACGTCTGATGGCCGCCGCCCGGGAGAGCGAGCGGTCCTTCTCCCACGCCGTCCAGGACTACGCGAAGGCGATCTATGTGCTCGAGGAGCGCGGCGACGCGGCGGTGACCACCAACGCACTGGCCGAGCGCCTGGGTGTGACCGCGGGGTCGGCGTCGGCGATGGTCAAGCGCCTCGACGAGCTCGGGCTCGTCCACCACGTGCCCTACCGCGGCGTCGGGCTCACCGACGACGGAAGGCGCGTGGCGCTCGAGGTGCTTCGCCACCACCGCCTGCTCGAGCGCTTCCTCAGCGAGGAGCTCGACGTGCCGTGGGACCGCGTGCACGCCGAGGCCGAGGTGCTCGAGCACGTACTCTCCGAGGAGCTCGAGGAGCGCATCGCCGCCAAGCTCGGCCACCCGAGCTACGACCCCCACGGCGACCCGATCCCCACGCGGGAAGGAGAGGTCGAGGCCGCCGAGACGCGCGCGCTGGTCGACCTCGAGCCCGGCGAGCGCGGTGTGCTCGTCCGCGTCTCCGACTCGAACCCGGCGATGCTCCGATACCTGGCCGAGAAGGGCATCGCCCCCGGGACGGAGCTCGAGATGACCGGCCGTGAGCCCTTCGGCGGACCGCTGGCCGTGCGCTCGGGCAAGCGCGAGTTGAGGCTCGGTCGCGAGCTGGCCGCGGTCATGCGGATGCGGATGGAGGGCTAGACCCCGCTCAGCAACCTGCTCCCCTCGGCCGTATCCTCCCTCCGTGCCGCGGGAGCGCCTCTCGATCGTCCAGGTGACGCCGTTCGCCTGGGAGCAGTCCCACGACGTGAACCGGTTCGTCGAGCGACTCTCGGCGGAGCTCCGCGACCGCGGCCACCGGGTCGCGATCGTCGCGCCCACCGCCTCACGCGAGCTGGCGCGCGCCACCCGCGGGCTGGTCGCGCGCCTCGAGTCCGAGCCAGACGTGCTGTGGGCGGACGGCTCGGGTGAGGCACTGCTCGGCGTCGGCCCGTTTCCACCCCCGCCCCGGCGGGCGGGCGGGCCGCTGTCGCTGCCGATCGAGGCCTCCCACACGGTCGAGACGTTCATGGACCACGCCGAGCTCGACTTCGTGCATGTGCACGAGCCGTTCGCACCCAGCGCGGGGTCGGCGGCGCTTCGTCACTCGCGGGCGCTGAACGTCGGCACCTTCCACTGGGCCTCGGAGCGCACGCCGGCGCTCCAGGTGCCGAGGCGGTTCACCCGCCACCTGTTAGGCCGCCTCGACGGGCGCACCGCGTCGTTCGAGGCCACCCGCCGGCTGGTCGAGTCCCGGTATCCCGGGCGCTACCGGATCGTGGGGCCGGGCGCCGACGCGGTCGAGCACGGGGATCGGGTGGGTGGTGGCAGCACGCACGGCGAGGAGATCGAGATCCTCTACCTGGCCGAGGAGGAGCGCTCGGCCGCCCGACTCTTCCTGCGGGCGCTCCGGCGGCTGGGCACCGACCTTCGGTGGCGCGCGGTCATCCGGGCGCCGGAGGTCGGCACCGAGCTCGGGCCTCCGCCCTCGCGTGCCCTCCGCGATCGGGTGCGGATCGTGCCCGCGGCCGAGGTCTCCGCCGCCGACGCGCTGGCCACCGCCGACGTGGTGGTGGCCGCCTCGAGCGGCGTGGCCGCGTCGGGGCAGCTTCCGCTGAGGGCCCTGGCCGCCGGTGCGATTCCGGTGGTCGCCCGCCTGCCCCAGTACGAGGAGGCGGTCGGGTTCGGCGACCGCGGCCTGCTGTTCGAGCCCCGCGACGCCGAGACACTGGCCGCCCAGCTCCGGCGATTGGTCGAGGACGGAGCCCTTCGGTCGCGCCTGGCCACCGAGGTCGAGCGTGCGGCACCCGGGCTGGCCTGGACCCGCGTGGCCGACGACATGGAGGAGCTCTACGGCGAGATCGCCGCCCGCCGTCACTCCACCGGCAACCCGAGCGTGCGGCGACGCCTGTCGAGCCGGCCGCTCATCGATGTGGACCTCCACATGCACACCGACCACTCTCCGGACTGCGCCACCCCGGTCGACGTCCTTCTCGACACCGCGAAGGCTCGCGGCCTCGATGCCATCGCGATCACCGACCACAACGAGATCTCCGGTGCCCTCGAGGCCCGCGAGCGCGCTGACGGCATCAAGGTCATCGTGGCCGAGGAGGTGAAGACCGCCGAGCAGGGCGAGGTGATCGGCCTGTTCATCGAGGAGAAGATCCCCCGCGGGCTGACCCTCGAGGAGACGATCGCCGAGATCCACCGCCAGGGTGGCCTGGCCTACGTGCCCCACCCCTTCGACCGCATGCACTCCGTCCCCGACTACGAGCACCTGCTCCCGGTGGTGCACGAGATCGACGCGATCGAGGTGTTCAACCCGCGGGTGGCCTTCACCTCGTTCAACGAGGAGGCCGAGCGCTTTGCGGCCAAGTACCGGATCGCCGGCGGGGCGGGATCGGATTCGCACGTGGCCCAGGGCCTCGGGTCGGTGAAGATCTCGATGCGGGACTTCGACGGGCCGGAGGAGTTCCTCGAGTCCCTCCGCGACGCGGACATCGTCCGCCACCGCCAGTCGCTCCTCTACGTGCAGGCGCTCAAGTTCCTCCAGACGAAGGCCCGGCCGGCGCGGGCCGTCCAGCGGGAGCGCGCGGCCGAGACGAGCGAGGGCGCCGCCGGGGGCCCCGCGCCCACGCGCGGGAAGAGCAACTCTTGATGCACGCAAGAGGACAGACCGGCGTCCCGTCCAAGACCACCCCCCGCATGCGCGCCACCGACGACGAGATCCGCGAGAAGTACCTCGAGCGGGCCATCCGCGAGCTGAACCGGCTGAACGGCGAGCTGGCCGAGTGCGAGATGTGCGATCGCGGCGGGCGGATGCCCGTCCTCGGCTCGGGCCATCCGCAGGCCGACGTCTTCATGCTCAAGTACGCGCCGCGGCCCTCGGAGGTGGAGGAGGGCGTCGCCTTCTACGGACGGTCGGGACAGGCACTGATCAAGTCGCTCGGCCGCCTGTCGATCGACCCGTTGACCGTCTACGGCACGCTGTGCGTCAAGTGCCCGGTGACCGACTCGAGCCAGTCGGCTCCGGACTGCCGGGCGAGGGTCCTGGAGGAGCTGACCGTCGTGGACCCCCGCATCGTGGTGGTCATGGGCGGGCCCGCGCTCGCCGAGCTGAACGCCCTGGATGTGCCCCTGGGACGGGAGGTCGAGCCCCGTCCCGGCGAGGTGCAGCGCCTGACGCCGTCGTGCGAGGCCCTGTTCGTGCCCGACATCGACGCCTCGCTCGACGAGGAGACCGCGAAGCGCGAGTTCTGGGGCGCCTTCCGTGCGCTGGGCGCCTGGTACGAGGAGCTGCCGCCCTACTGAGGCTCGGGGCTCGACTCGCTAGCCGTCGTCGCGCTCGAGCAGCGCCACGCATTCGATGTGCGGGGTCTGCGGGAACATGTCGACCGGGCGGACCGCGGTGAGCCGGTAACCGGCGTCGGCGATCTGGCGGGCGTTGGGGGCGAGCGTGGTCGGGTTGCACGAGACGTAGACGATGCGCTTCGCCTCGGCCTCCAGCACCCGGCGCACGATCTTGGCCGAGAGCCCGGCGCGGGGCGGATCGACCACCAGCACGTCGGGCCGCCCGGCCCGCTCGAGCAGNGGGCGCATGGCCGTGCGCACGTCGCCGGCGAAGAAGCTCGAGTTGCGCACACCGTTCAGGCGCGCGTTCTCGATGGCGTCGGCCACCGCCTGCTCCACGGACTCGACCCCCCAAACCTCCCGTGAGCGGACGGAGAGGACGAGGGCCACGGTCCCGATCCCGCAGAAGAGGTCGAACACGCGCTCGGTGCCGCGCAGGTCGGCCAGCTCGGCCGCGGTCTCGTACAGGCGCTCGGCCATCTCGGTGTTGGTCTGGAAGAACGCCTCGGGTGAGATCCTGAAGCGCAGCCCCGAGAGCTCCTCCTCGAGCACGCCCTCCCCGGCCACCACCCGCGTGGTGCCGTCCCGCGTGGTCTCGGCCACTCCGGCCGCGGTCGTCCACAGCACTCCGTCCACGTCGAGGGTGGCCGCGAGTGCGTCGGCCCTCAAGTCCCCCGCGGAGGTCACGATCCGAGCCTGCACCTGCCCGGTGCGCCGGCCCTCGCGCACCACGAGGTTGCGCAGCAGCCCCGCCTGGGTGCGGCGGTCGTAGACGGACAGGCCCTCCGCCCGGCACCACGCCTTGACCGCCTCGCGCACGGCATCGACGCGCTCCGAGGCGAGGACGTCGTCGGCTACGTCGTCGATCCGGCTGAAGGAGCCGGGATGGTGGAAGCCGAGCACGAGCTCGCCCGCCTCGTCGGCGCCGAAGGAGTACTCGACCTTGTTGCGGTAGCGCCACGGGCTCTCCGCGGGCACGCAGGGAGCCACCGGAGGCGCCTCGAAGCCACCGATCCGCTCGAGCGCGTCGCGCACCTGGTGCTCCTTCTCGGCGAGCTGGCGCTCGTAGGGCAGCACCTGCCACGGCGCGCCAGGGTGGGCCGCCCGCGGCTCGATGCGGTCAGGGCTCGGCTCGAGCACCTCGACCATCCGCGCCTCGGCGAACGCACGCTTTCGCTTGGTCACCGCCGCCCGCACCCGGTCCCCGGGCACGGCGCCCCGGACGAACACCACATAGCCGTCCAACCGGGCCACCCCGTTGCCCCCGTGGGCGATGGAGTCGACGGTCAGCTCGAGCTCGTCCCCGACCTGCGGACGGACGAAGGGAGACGAGGAGGCCGCCACCCCGCCGATGCTAGGGCGGGGCGGGGCTGCCGGCCCTCCGGACTAGGTCAGCTTGGTCTCGATCGCCTCGAGGACCGTCTTGCGGTTCGCGTTGCGGCGTTCGTGGTCGCGCACCTTGCGCAGCTCGGCGCGGGAGAGCGTGTCCAGGCGGCTCTGCACCTCGGCGGCGGTCAGCTCGTGGTAGCCGGTGATCGGGAAGCTCGGGCCCACCCCGGCCACCCGGCGCGCCCGGTCGGCCTGCACGAGCACCGGGTCCGCGGTCTTGCGCGCGGTCTTCGCGGTAGAGGTCACGCCCTTGACGGCGCGGCCGGCGGCGTCGGTGCCCACCTGGCGGGCATCGTCGGCGCGTGACTCCACCTCGTCGCGGGTGCGGCCGAGCAGCGACTCGAGGTTGGACAGCACGTCGTCGGTCTGCTGACGGCCGCGGGCCACGAGGCCCTTGACCACCGACTGAGCGTCGTCAGCGGTCATGCGGCCGCGCTTGACGGCGTCATCGAGCACCTCCTCTATCCGGTCGCGAGTGATCATCACCATGTTCAGCGGGGCGATGATCGAGCGGCGGATCGCCGAACGCAGGTCAGCGACGGTCTTGCCCGAGAAGTCGGCTGCCTCCGCCGGCGCGGCGCCGGCCGAGGCCACCTCGTCGGCGCGCTTGCGGGCCTGCTGCTGACGTGCGCGAGCCTGGCCGCCCTTGCGCGCCGCCTCGCTGCGCTGGGCCGAGGAGCGTGACGAGCCGCCCGAGCGCTTGGCGCTCGACGATCCCCCTGAGCGCGAGCCGCCGGAGCGCTTGGCACTCGAAGAGCCGGAGGAGCGCGACGTACCGCCCTTCGAGCCGCCCGACGAGCTCCGCTTCCCGCCGGATGTGCCGCCGCCTGAACCGCTTCCGCCCTGTGCCATGTCTCTCCTTCCGTCTCCGAGGGACACCCCCGGACGAATCCCCGCCGCGGGCCGCCGCGGGGACTATCGCACGCCGAAGCGCGCAACGACGGGCGCGTGGTCCGACAGCCGCACCAGACGACCGTCCGGACGCTCGACCTCGCGCCACGAGGGCGGCATCTCGCGGGCCGCGGCGAGGACCTCGAGCTCTCGGTGCAGCAGATGGTCGATGGCCTCGGGCCCGGTCTCCCCGGTGAGCCGGTGGCGCTCCCGCAGACGCGCGAACGCCCCTGGGCATACGCGCGGGCGCAGGTTCAGATCCCCTCCGAGGATGAGTGGCCCGGCGGGGGCGAAGGCCGCGGCCGCGGCGGCCGCGCTCGAGACGTCGCGCTCGGGCTCGTGGTCCGACACGCTTGCGTGCAGGCAGGCCACCGCAACCGAGCGGCCCGCCGGGTCCGCAATCCTCACGAGGAGCATCCGCCGGCGCTCGGGCACCCACCGCAGGGTCATCCGCCGCACCTCCATGATCCGGCACGGCGCACGGACCAGGACCTGGTTCGACCCGCCCTCCCAGGAGCCCAGAAGATCAGGGCGGCGAGCCGCGAGCCAGGCCCGCAGCACCGCGCCCTCGTTGCGTGCCGTCCGGGCCGACGCCCCGCTCGCACGCGCTCGCCGGCAGAGCGGGCGCAGCCAGCCCAGCGGCGCCTCCTGGAGGAGCGCGACGTGCCAGCGCTCCGCCGCGAGCGTGGCGGCGAACTCCTCCTCGAGCGATCGCCGCACCTGCGCGTATCGCGCGCCGAGCACTTCCTGACCGAGTAGGCGGGAGGCGACGTCGTCGAGACCCGGCTCGGGAGGGTGGTCGCGCCCGTGGAACAGGTTCCAGGTGAGGACGTGGAGGCGGACTACGCTGCCCCGGTGACGCGCCACTTCCTCACCGGGGAGGAGCTTACGGGCGAGGAGCTGAGCGTCCTTCTCGACCGCGCGACGGAGATGAAGCGCGACCGCCTCGCCCACCGGCCGCTCGAGGGACGCAGCGTGGCGCTCCTCTTCGACCGACCCTCCACCCGCACCCGCGTGTCCTTCGAGGTGGGCATCGCCGAGCTCGGTGGTCACGCCGTCGTGCTCCGCGAGGGGGAGACGCAGCTCGCCCGCGGCGAGTCCCCACGCGACACCGCGGCCGTGCTCTCGCGCTTCGTGGCCGCGATCGGTATCCGCACCGGAGCGCACGAGGTGGCCCGTCAGCTGGCCGACGCGAGCGAGGCGCCGGTGGTGAACATGCTCACCGCCGAGCACCATCCCTGTCAGGCCCTCGCCGACCTGCTGACCCTCCACGAGCGCTTCGGCCGGCTGGAGGGCCTCCGGGTCGCCTACGTGGGCGACGCCAACAACGTCGCTCGCTCGCTCGGCCTGATCGGCGTCCGGCTCGGGGTCGAAGTGGCCATCGCCGCCCCGCCCGAGCTGCTCCCCGACGACGGGGTCTCGCTCTCGTTGGCGCACGGGCTCGGTCGGGTCTCGTTCGGGACCGATCCCGCGGAGGCGGTGCGAGGTGCGCACGCGATCTACACCGATGTGTGGGTGTCGATGGGCGACGAGTCCGAGGCCGAGGAGCGCCGGCGGGTGCTCGCCCCGTACCGCGTGGACGCGGCGCTGGTGGCCGGCGCCCGCGACGACGCCGTGGTCCTCCACTGCCTGCCC
>JGI24973J35851_1000263_pt1 | contig 10239 bp, 9 predicted proteins | sample AntDryMetagUQ889_FD_35851 | JGI IMG/M metagenome (IMG submission 35851) | reverse complement strand
AACAGCGAAGGTTCTTTGCTCATGGTGCTAAGATCGCATATTCATGATCAATTGGCGATCCCCCTGCAAACAATTTTTTCACAGCCTCTGAGTGGTCCAAGAACGATGGATTGGCCTTCCTCATCAATGCCTATAATGCCTTCACACTCAAGCTCATTCTCACCCGCTATTCAAAACTCGAATCGATCAAGGACCTGGGCAGCCTGTTACGCAGTCCCTGGAAACAGCGCTTCTTCACGCTGCTCGGTCAGGAACAAAGCCTCGACGATATCGAGCATGAGACCATGCGCAAACCCGGTGCCTTCGACGACCCGCGCATCCATATGGCCGTCAACTGCGCGTCCATCGGTTGCCCGATGCTGCGCGAAGAGGCGTACGTAGGCACGCGCTTGGACGCACAGCTCGACGACCAGGTCAGACGTTTCCTGTCCGATCGTACTCGCAATCGCTATTCGGCAGCGAGCAATGCGCTCGAAGTCTCGAGCATCTTCAAGTGGTATGCCGAGGACTTCAGCCGCGGCTACCGCGGCATCCGGTCGGTACCGGCATTCCTTGCCACGCATGCAGGGCTACTTGCCGATCGGCCGGCGGACCGAGAGTTGATCCGAACCGAACAGGCGCCGCTCGAGTATCTGGACTATGGCTGGGAACTCAACGACCGCAAGCGGTAGCGGAGGATCTATGGCGATGAGCGTTTTCACCTACCCACCCATGCGCGCCGACATTGCCGCGCTGCTCGCCGAGCACGATTGAATCGGAGGAATGACGTGGCCCTGTTGTGGCGGCAATCCAATTGCTCCCGCCGGCGTGCTACCGAATTCGATTGACGGCAATGCTATGGACGACATCAAACCCTCAGTCACGCGCAACAGGAAACCGGCGGGGTCGCTCTGTGCCGCTGAGGGTCTTGAAGTCAACTACTTGAGCCCCGAAGAGATTCACGCATGGCCGCCCTACACGAGCCTGCCGGAGCCCGCCCAGCGTCGCGAAGCACTGCGCGGGCGCCTCCTGGACATCGGCTGCTGGACGCCTGAGCAGATCGCGGGCAAGCGCTGGAACATCGGCTGCGTGGCGCTCGAAATCACTCAGCGCTGTAATCTCGACTGCACGCTGTGCTATCTCTCAGACACCTCCGAGGCGGTCAAGGATGTACCGCTCCAAGAAGTCTTTCGCCGCATCGAGATGATCTATCAGCACTACGGGCAGAATACGGACGTACAGGTGACGGGCTGCGATCCGACGCTCAGGAACCGAGCCGAGCTCATCCGGATCGTGCAGCGGATCACCCACTACGGCATGCGGGCTTCGCTCTTCACGAACGGCATCCGTGCCACCCGTGCGCTGCTCGCGGCGCTATGCGATGCTGGGCTTACCGATGTCGCCTTCCACGTCGATTTGACGCAGCAACGGAAGGGTTATGGCTCCGAAGTCGAGCTCAACGTGATTCGAGAGCAATACATCGAACGCGCGCGGGGCTTACCGCTTTCGGTGTTTTTTAACACCAGCGTCTTCGCCGGCAATTTTCATGAGATCCCAGCCCTGGTGCGCTTCTTTCGCAAGCACGCCGATGCGGTACGGATGGCCTCGTTTCAGCCGCAAGCCGATATCGGCCGTGGCGTGCTGAGAGCGCGCGGCGCCGGGATCACTTCGGACACCGTGATCGTCTCTCGGCGTTGAGCCTATTTCTGGCAAGATCGTTCTGATAGGGAAACACTTCCATGCATGCCACGTTGCAATTGCTTGAAACCACGGACTTTCCCCCCATTCGCCGCAAGCGGCCGGATACCCTGCAGGTAAACCTGGGCTATCGATGCAACCAGACCTGTGTCCATTGTCATGTCAACGCCGGTCCAAATCGTATCGAGGAAATGAGCCGGAAGACCATCGATGAGGTGATCGCTTTCTTAGAGGTGTCAAATATCAAAATCCTGGATGTGACCGGTGGTGCGCCGGAGTTAAACCCGCATTTCCGTGACCTGGTATGCACTGTGCGCCGGCTAGGTGTACAGGTCATTGATCGTTGTAACCTGACTATTCTGGAGCAACCCGCACAGGAAGATCTGGCCGACTTTCTCGCTGCCCAGGGCGTCGAGATCACCGCCTCCCTGCCTTGTTACCTTGCGGATAATGTGGATCGGCAGCGCGGCGCCGGGGTATTCGACGCCAGCATACGCGCTTTGCTAAAGCTCAACGCCCTCGGCTATGCCGCGCCCGGCACCAATCTCGTACTGAATCTCGTCTATAACCCGCAGGGTCCCAGCCTGCCGCCCCCACAAGCGACGCTGAAGGAGTCTTACCGCAAGCATCTTGGCGAGAGATTCGGCATCGTCTTCAATCGGCTCTATGCTCTCACCAATATGCCTATCCAGCGTTTTGGCAGCCTGCTCATCTCCAAGGGTCAGTTCACGCCTTATATGCAGTTGCTGCGTCACGCGCACCAGGAGGCAAATCTGGAGGCGGTAATGTGCCGCTCGCTCATCAGCGTTGACTGGCAGGGCTATGTCTACGATTGCGACTTCAATCAGATGCTGGACCTGCCGTTGCGCGTGGCGGACAAACGGCGCCTCCGTCTGGTTGAGCTAATGGAGATGGATCTCGAAGGCAATCCCATCCGGGTAGCCAACCACTGTTATGGATGTACCGCGGGGGCGGGCAGTAGTTGCGGCGGAGCCTTGAGTTAAGAAAAGACCTGGAGGGTCCTGGTGACGCATTTGCAACAGATCCTTGGCTCTGTTGCAATAAAGAAACGAACCCGATTGGTGCGATTTCGAGTGGATGCGCACACTTTTGAAGCATTACCTAAATATTCCTACTCCCGGCGGCCGTGGGTGAAGCCTATAAATACTTACGGAAGTTTTATTAACTCATTGTCTTAAATAAACTAATTTATTCTTACGATTTGAATATATGCTATGACTGTGTTGCATGGCATCAATTGTGCGTTTGTAGTTCAGCACAAGTCTGTCTGATTGTGCCTCCACCTTCTTGGGGCGCCTATGGCGCCCTCTTTTTAAGTTCTCTTCGACGGGGTAATGCAGCGAGACTTCGGAGCAGGCGTTGCATTTAGCATACAGTAAGACTAGAGTAGTATGCGTTTGTACAACACCAACGCGCCTACGAACTAGGGGAGAAAGTCACCAATGAACCTAAAGACATTGCGAGTCCTTCAAAGCCATCAGCGGCTTGCCGGTGCCATGCTCGTCGCCAGTTTATGTACCAGTCCACTGGCGCATGCCGGCGCTACCTTCAAGATCGACGAGACGAAGTGGATAAGTATCGGCGCTGGGCTTAGAACAAGCTTTGCGGCCATCGAAGACATCGCGGGGCGCGACGGCGGGAAGTGGTCCAAAGACTTCGACCTCAACAACATCCGCTTGTACGTGAACGGACAGCTCTTCGAGTATCTCAAGCTCGAGTTCAACACCGAGTGCGAGAACTGCAGCGATGGTGGAGATCTGCGGGTGCTTGACGCCATCGGCAAATTTGAATTCAACCAATACCTCAACGTCTGGTTCGGCCGCATGCTGGTGGCCGCCGACCGCGCGGAATTGAACGGCCCTTTCTACCAAAACGTTTTCGAGTTCAACAAGACGCCTTTCTACCCCTCGGACTTCTCGGGCGAGAGCAATGAGGCGGGGCGTTTTGGCCGAGATGATGGCGTACAATTTTGGGGCACACTCATTCCGAGTGGCAGGTTGACGTATGTGGCCGGGGTGTTCGACGGGCTCGACGACTCGCGCGCGAACCAGGACGACAACCTGCTCTATGCCGCGCGGCTGAGCTTCAATTTCCTGAACATCGAAGAGAATCCGGGCTACTACACGAGCAGCACCTACTACGGGAAGGCCGGGGACATCCTCACGCTCGCCGCGGCCTTCCAGTATCAGGATGACGGGGCCGGAACGATAGTCGATCCCGCCGATTTCTTCGGGACGAGCGTCGATTTGCTGTTCGAGAAGGTCCTGCCGAACGAGGGCGTGTTCACCTTCGAGGGCGAGTACAAGTACTTCAACCTCGAGGATATCAGCTTCGCGACCCTCTCCGACCCCACGTGCTTCTGCATGTTCGAGGGTGATTCCTACACGGCGACGGCGCTTTATCTGTTTCCGCAGAAGGTCTGGATCGGCCAATTCCAGCCTTACGTGCGCTACACCAATGTCGACCCCCAGAATAGCTCGGAGCGCGACGAGATCGAGGCCGGGGTCAACTATGTCATTGACGGCCACAATGCCCGCGTCTCTTTGTTCTACGAGCACGGGGACATCGCGACCGAGGGGCTCGACTATCGCCCCGGCGTGCGCGAAGATGAGGTCAGCGCCGTCAAGCTTGGGCTCCAAATTCAATTATAATCAGCGAGGGGATAAGGTATGTTAACAAGGTTCAATAACAAGGTAATTTATGCGGCAGTGGCCGTCCTCGTTGCCTGCACGTGGCTGACATCCGTTCAGCACGCTTCGGCAGGGGCGATGGACGAGACCAAGAAAGCCCTGGAAGCGGCGGCCGGCGAAGCGAAGAAGGCCGTGGCAGGTGCGGTGGAGATGGAGGGCACCATCAAGGTCGGTGTGCTGCACTCGCTTTCGGGGACCATGGCGATCAGTGAGACCACACTCAAAGACACCGTGCTCATGATGATCGACGAGCAGAACAAGAAAGGCGGCCTGTTGGGCAAGAAGCTCGAGGCGGTGGTGGTGGACCCGGCGTCGAACTGGCCCTTATTCGCCGAGAAGGCCCGTGAGCTCATTCAAAAGGAGAAGGTGGCGGTCGTATTCGGCTGTTGGACCTCGGTGTCCCGCAAGTCCGTACTGCCGGTTTTCGAGGAGCTGAACGGCCTGCTTTTCTACCCGGTGCAGTACGAAGGCGAGGAGTCCTCGAAGAACGTGTTCTACACCGGCGCCGCGCCCAACCAGCAGGCGATACCCGCGGTCGATTACTTGATGAACGACATCGGGGTGAAACGCTGGGTGCTGGCGGGAACCGACTACGTCTATCCGCGCACGACCAACAAGATCCTCGAGGCCTATCTTAGATCCAAGGGCGTCAAGGACGCGGATCTCATGATCAACTACACGCCCTTCGGCCATTCGGACTGGCAGAGCATCGTTGCCGAGATCAAGAAGTTCGGATCGCAAGGCAAGAAGACGGCCGTGGTCTCGACCATCAACGGCGACGCCAACGTCCCGTTCTATAAGGAGCTCGGTAATCAGAAGGTCTCGGCGGCCGACATCCCGTCAGTCGCCTTCTCGGTCGGCGAGGAGGAGCTCTCGGGCATCGATACCAAACCTCTGGTCGGCCATCTCGCGGCGTGGAACTATTTCATGAGCGTGGATACCCCGGAAAACCAGGAGTTCATCAAGAAGTGGCATGCCTTCATCAAGAACCCGAAGCGGGTCACGAACGATCCAATGGAGGCCCATTACATCGGCTTCGAGATGTGGGTCAAGGCCGTCGAGAAGGCCGGCACCACGGATACTGACGCCGTGGCCAAGGCGATCATCGGGATCGAGGTGCCGAACCTCACGGGCGGAAAAGCGGTGATGTTGAAAAACCATCACCTGACCAAACCGGTGCTGATCGGCGAGGTCCAGGGGGATGGCCAATTCGCCACCGTGTGGCAGACCGAGGGCCCGGTCGAAGGCGATGCCTGGTCGGATTTCCTCCCGGGGAGCAAGGACATCATCGCCGATTGGACGCCGCCCATCACCTGCGGAAACTATAACACCAAAACCAAGAAGTGCTTCGGCCAAGTTTACTGAGGAGCCGTCGTACGCGCGGAGGTGGATGCAGCACACCCCGCGCGCGTGTTCTTATCACCAAGCACTTGCCTCGCGTATCAGTGATCCTTGCATGGATCCTCAACGCCTGGCTCTCACTCTTGCCGTGTGCGTTCGCCGCGGACGTGCAGGAGGACCCGTTCGCTGCCGCGCTAGAGCTGTTAAAGGACGCAAGCTTCATCAAGAAAGCCGAGGCCGTCGAAAAACTGCAAAGCTTAAATGATCCGCGTACCCTGCCGACCCTCAGGGCCCTGCTCCAAGACGAACTGCATTACCGTGCCAGCGACAGGAGGCTATTCATCGCCCAACCGCGGGGCGAAGCGTTCGAGCTAAGTGATGTGCTCAGCGGCGAGGTAGAACACGCGGATGGCAAGGATAAGCTCAAGAAAGTCATCATCAATAACCAACTGCGTCTCACACTGCGCGGCGCCATCGCCCGTCTGAGCCTATTTCATGACGATACGGCGGTGCGCCTGAAGGCGGTACACGAGATCACAAGCGATCTCGACGAATCATCGCGCGCCCTCCTCCACATAGCGCTGGCCAAGGAGAGCGACACCGGGGTCCGCGAGGCCATGCAAACGGGGCTTACGCTGATGAAGCTAGACAGCCCCGACCCCGGGACTCGCTTGACCGCTATAGAATCGTTAAAGAGCAGCCTCAATCCCGCGGTGCGCAACCGGCTGACGGCCTTGTTGCACGCTCAGGCACAGGATCGGCAGATGCACACGGCCGCCCAGCGCGCCTTGAGCGCGATCGAGTTCCAGCTTCAAATCCATGGGCTCATAGAAACCATCTTCTTCGGACTGAGCCTGGGATCGGTGCTCGTCCTGGCCGCCATCGGCCTCGCCATCACCTTCGGGGTGATGGGGGTCATCAATATGGCCCACGGCGAGCTGATTATGCTTGGCGCTTACACGACCTACGTGATACAGCAACTAATGCCGGCGCACCTGAATCTCTCGCTGTTCGTCGCGATCCCGGCGGCATTCTTGGTCGCGGGCCTCGTCGGGATTGCGATTGAGCGAAGCATCATTCGCTTCCTCTACGGCCGGCCGCTCGAGACACTGCTCGCGACTTTCGGCATCAGCCTGTTTTTGCAGCAGACAGTGCGCAGCATTTTTTCGCCGTTGAACCGATCGGTCTCCACGCCCGCTTGGATGAGCGGCTCGCTGGAGATCAACGACGCCCTCTCGCTGACCTACAACCGGTTGTACATCACGCTCTTCGGCCTACTGGTGTTTCTCGCGCTGCTAGCGCTCCTGAAACACACCCGGTTCGGCCTGCAGGTGCGGGCGGTGGCGCAGAATCGGGCTATGGCCAAGGCCGTGGGGATCCGCACCGAGTGGGTGGACGCCATGACCTTCGGTTTGGGCTCGGGGATTGCCGGGGTCGCCGGCGTCGCGCTCAGCCAGCTCACCAACGTGGGGCCGAACCTCGGCCAGGCGTACATCATCGATTCCTTCATCGTCGTCGTGTTCGGCGGCGTGGGCAACCTGTGGGGCACGCTGGTCGGGGGGGTGTCGCTCGGGATCGTCAACAAATTCCTGGAGCCCTACGCCGGGGCGGTGCTGGCCAAGATTCTGGTGCTGGTGTTCATTATCATCTATATCCAGAAGCGGCCGCGAGGCATGTTCCCGCAGAAAGGCCGGGCGGCCGAGGGCTAGCGCATGCTGCTCAAGCGCGATCTCGGCGGAACCCTATTATTGGCGCTCTTGGGTATCGCAATCCTCGTCGTGCCGGTGCTCAATCTAGCGGTGCCGGAGTCCTCTTCGTTGCACCTTTCGACCTATACGGTCACCTTGCTGGGAAAATATCTCACCTATGCCCTGCTCGCCATCGCCCTGGATCTCATCTGGGGGTACTGCGGGATCATGAGCCTCGGGCACAGCGCCTTCTTTGCCTTGGGCGGGTATGCCATGGGCATGTATCTCATGCGCGCGATTGGCCCCCGAGGGGTCTATGGCGATCCGGTGCTGCCGGACTTCATGGTATTTCTCAACTGGAAAGAGCTCCCGTGGTATTGGTACGGTTTCGATCAGTTCTGGTTCGCGGCGCTCATGGTGATGCTGGTGCCAGGCTTGCTGGCGCTGGTGTTCGGCTGGCTCGCGTTTCGCTCGCGCGTGACCGGCGTTTACCTTTCGATCATCACCCAGGCACTCACCTATGCGTTGATGCTGGCTTTTTTCCGCAACGACATGGGCTTCGGCGGCAACAACGGACTCACGGATTTCAAGACTCTCCTCGGTTTCGACGTCCACGCGGACAGCACCCGGGCCGGGCTCTTCGTCGTCTCGGCGCTAGCCCTAGCGCTCGGTTACGTCGCCTGCCGCGCCGTGGTAAGCTCCAAGCTCGGGCGGGTGGTCGTGGCGATCCGCGACGCCGAGGATCGCACCCGCTTTCTCGGCTATCGGGTCGAGCTTTTCAAGCTCTGGGTGTTCGTCTTGTCGGCCGTGCTGGCCGGGATCGCCGGGGCCTTGTACGTGCCTCAGGTCGGGATCATCAACCCCAGCGAGTTCTCGCCCTTGAACTCCATCGAGGTCGTGATCTGGGTGTCCGTGGGCGGGCGCGCGACCCTCTACGGAGCCGTGGCCGGGGCCGGGCTGGTCAACTACGCCAAGACCTATCTGACCGGGGCGCTGCCGGAGGTCTGGCTGTTCGCATTGGGCGGTCTGTTTGTCCTGGTGACGGTGTTCCTGCCGCGCGGTCTGGTCGGTTTATTCCGCGGGCGCAAGGAGCCGCCCTGATGCAGTTCGAGCCGCAGCGGCCGCGCAAACCCGTGCGGCGAATAGACTTGATGACCTACGGGTTCGGATCGGCGAGCGAGCCGGCCCCGGATGCCTCAAGTGCGCCGATCCTCTATATCGAGGACATCACCGTGAGCTTCGACGGGTTCAAGGCTTTAGACGGTCTATCGCTCTATGTCGATGACGGCGAGCTCCGCTGCATCATCGGCCCCAACGGCGCCGGTAAGACCACCATGATGGATGTGATCACCGGTAAGACGCGTCCCGATCAAGGAACGGCTTTCTTTGCCCGAAGCGTCGATCTCTTGAGCCTTAGCGAACCCGAGATCGCCCAAGCCGGCATCGGCCGCAAATTCCAAGTACCCACCGTCTTCGAGCACCAGAGTGTCTTTGAGAACCTGGAGCTGGCGCTCTACACCAACAAGGCGGTGTGGCCGAGCCTCTTTGCCCGGCTCAACGGCGCGGAGCGGGATCGCATCGAGGAAGTTCTTGCGATCATCGGCCTCACCGAATCCCGGTACAGCCGGGCCGGCGTGCTCTCCCATGGCCAAAAGCAATGGCTGGAGATCGGCATGCTGCTCATGCAGAGCCCGAGACTCCTGTTGCTAGACGAACCGGTGGCCGGGATGACGCATGAGGAGACCGAGCATACCGCCGAATTGCTGCTCTCCCTCGCAGGCCGGCACACCATTATCGTCGTGGAGCACGACATGGAGTTCGTGCGTTCCATCGGGCGCCGGGTCACGGTGTTGCACGAAGGGCGGATGCTGGCCGAAGGCAGGATGCAGGAGGTCCAAAACCATCCGAAGGTGATCGAGGTCTATCTGGGGGCGTAATCGGAACAGGCTCTCATGCTGAGCATCGCGCAATTGAACCACTATTACGGCGAGAGCCACACCCTGTGGGATCTCGATGTGGAAGTCGCGGCCGGTTCGTGCACGTGTTTGATCGGCCGCAACGGCGTCGGCAAGAGCACGCTGCTCAAGTGCATCATGGGACTGTTGCCGCTCAAGTCCGGCGTCATGCGCATGGAGGCGACCGACCTGACTCCCCTTCCGGCGCACAAACGCGCGGCGCTCGGCATCGGCTACGTCCCCCAAGGGCGCGAGATCTTTTCGCTGCTCACGGTCGAGGAAAACCTCAAGGTGGGCCTCGGCGCGCGCCGCAACGGAGCGCGACGAATGCCGCCGATCGTGTTCGAGATCTTTCCGGTACTCAAGGACATGCTGCATCGTCAGGGCGGTGATCTCTCCGGCGGCCAGCAACAACAGCTTGCCATCGCACGCGCCCTGGTCCTGGAACCGCGGCTGTTGATCCTGGATGAGCCTACCGAAGGAATACAGCCCAATATCGTGCGCGAAATCGGCGACATCATCCTGCGCCTGAATCGGGAACATGGGTTGACGGTGTTGCTGGTCGAGCAGAAGCTCCCGTTCGCCCGCCGCGTGGCCGACCATTTTTGTATCATGAACAAAGGCCGTATCGTCGCGGCCGGCGCCACGGCCGAGCTCACCGACGCGCTGATTCAGCGCTATTTGGCAGTTTGATGCGCATGCGCCGACGCCCATCCCGGCCGGGTCAACCGCGATCGGGCGCTTTGACAATAACGCCGGCTCAGACTAGTCCCTAGCGTTGCATAAATCTCGGTTGATGGCGATCTCACGCAGCTTTCAAAGCCGCCAGGTAATGCAACAGTTCCTCCTGGACCGCTTGATTGGCTG
>JGI24973J35851_1000258_pt1 | contig 10327 bp, 13 predicted proteins | sample AntDryMetagUQ889_FD_35851 | JGI IMG/M metagenome (IMG submission 35851) | reverse complement strand
ACTCACCGGCTCCGTGCCCGGCGCGCGAGGGCGGCCCCGCCGATGCTGAGGGCGAGGAGCACGATCACGGCGGCGACGAACGGCCACTGGTCCGGCTCGGTGCCGTAGACGCCGAGCGCGACGTAGGCGACGGTTCCCGGAACGATGCCCACGGCGGTGCCCAGGACGTAGTCGCGGACGCCGACCGAGGTCAGCCCGGCGGCGTAGTTGACGGCGGTAAACGGCACGACCGGCACCAGCCGCAGCCCAATGACCGCGAGGATCCCGCGGCGACGCAGCAGCGCGTCGACGCGGGCCACCCGCGTCCCGGTGAACCGCTGCACCGCGTCGCGGCCCAGCGTGCGCCCCAGGACGAACGCGACGATCGCGCCGAGGACGGCGGCCACCAGCACGATCGCGATCCCGGCGGCGAGCCCGAACACCAGGCCCCGGCTTCACGAGCGACGGCCAGGCCGTGTCTCCCGCGGCGAGTCACGAACCGGCACCGGTCGGCCGACCGTCCGAGCTGCGACATCGAGGCCGAGGCCGGCATCCCCGGTTCCGGCGACGGTCAGCCCGTGATCGCCAGCGCGCGTCCCAGTGCGGCCGCGCCGACCACGCCGGCATCGTCACCGAGGCTCGACGATACGAAGGCCAGGTCCGGGTTGGGCCGCAACATCCACGGCGCGGCCGCCGCGGCGATCCGGTCTGCGAGGCTCTGGCCCAGCTTCTCCGCCAGCCCGCCGCCGACCACGACCAGTTCCAGGTCGAGCAGGTTGATCGTCGATCCGACCGCGACGCCGAGCATCTCGACGGCCATGTCGAACAGCTCGCCCGCGAGCTCGTCGTCCTCCGACAGCGCCCGCGCCCACACCTTTGAGGTCAACTTGGTCTTGCCCTCGTCGTCGCGAATCCGGAACAGCGATGTGCTGCGGCCGGCTTCGACCATCGCCGCGGCCACCCCGGCCATCACCGCCTCCCCGCGTACCCCTCGGCACAGCCGCGACGTCCGCAGGTGCACAGTGCCCCGCCGGCGTCGACGACGACGTGACCGACCTCGCCGGCCGCCCCGCGGGATCCGGTGAACGGGCGCCCGCCCAGGATCAGCCCGCCGCCGATCCCGGTTCCCATCCACAGACCCAGCACGTCCTGGGCGCCCCGCGCCGCGCCGGCCAGCCACTCCCCGAGCAGCCCGACGTTCGCGTCGTTGCCCAGCGCGACCGGCAGCCCGGTCCGCTCGGCCAGCTCCGCGCCGAGGTCGATCGGGTCGTGCCAGCCCGCCAGGTTCGGCACCGTCAGTACCCGACCCTCGTGCACGACCCCGGGAATGCCGACGCCAACCGCGATCGGGGCCTCGTCGAGGTCGTCGACCAGCCCGGCGATCACCTCGAGCACGGCGCCCGGCCCACCCGTCGGGGTGTTCGCCTTGGCCCGTTCGCGTACCGTGTGGTCGGCACCGACCAGCCCGACCTCGATGTTGGTGCCTCCGACGTCCACGCCCGCGACCAGCGGACCATCCATATCCACCGCCCGATCATCCCACGGCGACCCCGAGCCGTTCGCCGAGCGCACCGGGCACGCCGGCCTTGTCGCCGACGATGTGACAGTTCGCCGACGCGACGGCGATGCCGGCCGGGTCCAGCCCGGCGCGACACCGCCCATCGGCCCCGGTGATCGCGGGGACGCCCGGTCGGCGGACACCGGCCCCGGCAGGTCGTGGTGGAGGTGCCCAGCCCGACGTGCTGCGCGACCTCGAGTCGGCCGCGCTGCCCCACCACCGCGCCGCCGTCGCGCACCGGCGCAACGTCATTGCTCCCCGGCACCCGACGAGTGACGATCAGTTGTCGGAACCGGGACTACCCGGCGGTGACGACCACGGCGTAGAAGCCCACACCGCGCAGCCGGACCCCGGCGACCTCGCCGTGGTCGAGCACGAGCAGCGTCACCGCGCCGGAGCTCGGCTCGAACTCCACGTCGTCGCGCCGGCCGGGACGATGAGGTGCTCGCCCGAGGCCGCCATGGTGTCGGGCAGCGAAATCATCATCCTGGGAACGTGCCCACGGCGATGAGGACCAGGAGGGCGACGCCGGGCGGTGCGCCCTGGCCGACCGACACCGGCGATCGGGTGGGGAAGGAGCTGCGGACGCGGTCCCGGCGCGTCGATCCGGAACCTGTCACGTACGGCCGCCGCAGAGCGCGGCCGTACGCTAATGACCCAGGTCTGGAGACCGAGGCCCAGGCACTGCGGGGCGGGTTCCGGCGGACACGGGCACGAGCGGAGGTCCACCCATGGCTCTGCCCGGGCTGGGCGCACGGCGAGAGTGCTGCGCGACTCGCTGTGTACCCGGATTCCTGGCCCACCGGGCCCGGCCGAGCCGGGTCGAGACCATGCTGCGCGACGTGCACAAGGAGGCAACTGGGACCGTCCGGCCGATGCCGTCGGCGGGGGATGCCGCCCACCTTCCGGCCGGCTCGTCGGAGTTCGCCGTGAGCCCATGACCGACGCGCTGAACGTGGCCCTGCATGCCACGATGGGCGTGCGCATATTCGGGGTGACCCTGGTGGGGGTCAGCGCCACGAACGCGGTGAAGCTGGCGTTCACCCTCGGGCTGGTGCTCGTGGTCCTCGGGGTGCGTCGACTGGTGCTCCTCGTGAGTCGGTGGTTGCTCGGTGGCGCGGTCGGGGATCCGCGCCGGTTCTGGGTGCGCCAAGGCGTGCAGCTGGTGATGGCCGTCGTGCTGCTGCTCGGCACCGTGTCGATCTGGGTCACCCCCGGCACCGACCTCACCACCGGCGTGGGGTTGGTCAGCGCCGGGTTGGCGTTCGCGCTGCAGCGGGTCATCCTCGCGCTGGCCGGCTACTTCGTGATCCTGCGCGGGGACACCTTCGGGGTCGGGGACCGGATCACCCTCGGTGGGGTACGGGGCGACGTGATCCGGCTCGGCTTCATCAAGACCACGATCATGGAGATGGGGCAGCCACCGTCGGTCAACGGCGCAGACCCGGCCGTGTGGGTCAACTCCCGCCAGTACACGGGCCGGCTCGTCACGGTCACCAACGGCGTGATCTTCGACGAGCCCGTCTTCAACTACACCCGCGAGTTCCCCTACCTGTGGGAGGAGATCGTGCTGCCCGTGGGCTACGACGCCGACCGGGCCCGTGTCGAGGAGATCCTGCTCGCGGCCGCCAGGGCGCACGCCGTGGTCGACGAGCCGGCGGCCGCTCGGGCCCTGGCCGCCATGCGCGCGCGCTACGCCATGGCCGACGCCGCCNTCGACCCCGCTGTCTACTGGCGGATCACCGAGAACTGGCTGGANCTGTCGCTGCGGTTCCTGGTGCCCCACCGCGGGGTTCGCGAGGTCAAGGACCGGATCAGCCGTGACGTGCTCGGCGGACTGGACGCGGCCGGCATCGCCATCGCGTCGGCGACCTACGGCATCGTCGGCCTCCCGCCGGTCGAGTTGGTCGTCCGGCGCGACGGCGCGGTGCAGACCCGGTCGGGACCGACGGCGCCGGCGGGCGGGCGCGACGACCACGGGGAACGCGACAGTGCGGNCAATCGTGACCGGTGAGCGCCGGACGCGCCGCTACCGATGGCCGCGGGTCGCGGTGGGAGGATCGGGCCATGGAGAGGACGGGTCCGCTGGTCGCGGGGGTGGACGTCGGCCGGGCCAAGGCGAGCACCCCGACCGGTGGACCGATCACCGGCTGACCGGCACCGGTACCGGGCCTACTCGGCGGTGACGACCACGGCGTNGGAGCCCACACCGCGCAGCCGGACCCCGGCGACCTCGCCGTGGTNGAGCACGAGCAGCGTNNNNGCGNNGGCANCTCGGCCGCCCAGCTCGCCGCCGAGCTGCACGACGCGGGCCGGCAGGTCACCGTGGCGAGCCCGGGCCCGCCGTGGTATCTGCCCGAGACCGTCCTCGGGGTGAGCGTCTACTGGGGGATCCACCTCACCGGGATCCTCGACGCCGGTCGAGATTCCCGCGTCTCCCGCTACGTCCGCGGCCGTGGCGACGCGATCGTCGGCACCCGGTTCCGCACCCTCGTCCGGGCCGGACGGATCCGGCTGCTCGCGTACCGCGTCACCCGTGCGTCCGGTCGCCACGTCGTGCTCGCCGACGGCTCCACCGTGCCCGTCGCCTCGGTGCTGTGGTGCACCGGGTTCCGGCCGGACACCTCGTGGATCGACCTGCCCGGAGCCACCGACGAGGACGGGGAGCCCCGGCACGACGCCGGTGCCGCGCCGTGGAGGGCCTGCACTGGATGGGACTGGCCTGGCAGACCCGTCTCAACTCCTCGATCATCGATGGGGTCGACCGCGACGCGCGGGCCACGGCCCGGCGCATCCGTGCCGCGCTTCGCCGCCACGCCTGATCGTGCGACCCGGCCGAGTGGAATCCGGTCGGGNCGTGGCGGGTTCCCCGCGCGACGCGATCGGCANGTGCTGCCGGAGACGAGGACGAACCGTGAANGAGAAGGTCACACCCGCCCGGATCGAGGTCCTGTGGCGGCCGGGCTGCCCGTACTGCTCGCGGCTGCGTTCGGGCCTGCGGCGGGCCGGGATCGAGACCGTGGAGCGCGACATCTGGGCCGATCCGTCCGCCGCGGCCCGGGTGCGCCGGGCGACCGGTGGTGACGAGACCGTGCCGACGGTCGTCGTCGGCGCCCGCGCCCTGGTCAACCCGTCGGTCTCGCAGGTGGTCTCCGCCGTCCGCGCGGAGTTCCCCGACGAGGCCGAGGCCCTCGTCGGTGCCGCCTCGGCCGGTGGCGGTTCGCTGCGTGCCGGGGCGGGCTGGACGNCCGCGGTCGCGCTGGTGTGGATGCTGCTGNCGGTGTGGCAGCCGACGACNACCTGGCATCTCGCGCCGGTGCTGCTGGCCGCGGCGTGGCCGTGGGTGGCGGGGCAGGACCTGCGGGGCGGCGACCGTTCGGCGCTGTCGCGGCTGCTCGTCTCCGGCGGCGGTGGGTTCGCGGTGGCCGCGGCGACGACGCTGGCGTTGTCCCGGTTGGGCCTGCTCGGCGGGCCGACCGTACTCGGCTTCGCCGATCCCGCCGTCGAGGGGCTGGTGCTGGGCGGGGCGGCCGCGCTNCTGGTGGTNCTGCTCGGCCTGGGCCGGGCCCTGCGCACACCGGTAGGCCGGTCGGCATGGGTGGGGACGACGCGGGTGGCGGCCTCGGACGGCGTCGTACTGGTGGAGGGCAACGCCTACTTCCCGGCGGCGTCGGTGCCCGCAGGGGTCCTCGTNNCGAGCCCGACGACGTCGGTGTGCCCGTGGAAGGGNGTCGCCCGCTACTACACGGTGCGCGTGGACGGCCAGNAACTTCCCGACGCGGCATGGACCTACCCGCATCCGCTGCCGTTCGCCCGCCGGGTCAAGGGCCGCGTCGCGTTCTGGGGCGGGGTGGACGTGCGGCCGGAGTAGGAGCTCCTCACCTAGGGTGGCCGGAGCGGCCACCTCGACGCCGGGTTCGCCGGTTCCGACCTCGCCCGTATCGACCCGAAGGGATCACGCGATGAACCAGCCGGTGTTCTGGAGCGTGTTGCTGGGGGTCTCGGTGCTCGGCGCCGCGCTCAGGTGGCGCAACGGCGGGCCGCTGCTGGCGCGGTGGGCGGTACCGGTCGGGCGGGCCGAGCTGGCGGTGGCCGGGGTCGCCGTGCTCGTGCTGGTGTTCCACTGCGCGGCGATGTTCTTCGCCCCGTGGACCGACGCGATCCCCGGCGGTCGGCTGCTCGGTGACCCGGTGCGCGCCCTGGGTGCGGCCAGCCAGTGGTCCTACTGGGTGCCCGCGGCGGCGCTGCTCGTGGCGCTGCGGAGAATCTGGTGGCCCGGGCTCGCGCTGCTCGCCGGCACGCTCCTGGGCGTCGGGATCACAATGTTCTGGCCGTACCCGCTGACCACCCACCTCGGGTGGCTGGCCGCGGTCATCCTGGCGGGGGTGTTCGTGTCGAGCTCGCTGGTCGTCCCGTCCCGGCCCGGCCCGGTTCGCCGGGCCCGGATCACCTCCCGTCGCCCNGNGTGATCCTCTCGCCATGAGCGGGATGGGACCGCTGTTCGCCCGCCTGGACGTGGGCGGCACGATCATCGTGGCCGATCTGGTCGGTACCGACCACGCGGTGCGCGGGCGCGCGAAGGCGCTGGCGCGGTGAGCGCCGCCGCGGTGGTCGCCGCGTCGGTGGTCGTCTTCGCGCTGGTGTCGGGCCGTGTCGCGGCGGGGCCGGTGACCATGCCGATCGTGTTCGTGGCGCTGGGCGCGGCGACCGCTGCTCTGGGCTGGGTCGACCTCGACGTGCAGGCCGAGGGGCTCGGCCTGCTCGGCGAGGTGACCCTCGCGGTGATCCTCTTCGCCGACGCGGTGCGCATCGACGTGACGGCCCTGCGCCGCGAGCTCGGGCTGCCGGGCCGGCTGCTCGGGATCGGGCTGCCGCTCTCCATCGTGCTGGGTGCGTTGATCGCGTGGGCCGTGCTGCCCGGGTTCGGGTGGCTGGAAGCTGCACTGGTGGCCGCGGTGCTCGCGCCGACCGACCCGGCGCTGGGGCAGGCCGTGGTCTCCGACGAGGCGGTTCCGCAGCGGGTCCGCCAAGGGCTCAACGTCGAATCCGGGCTCAACGACGGCCTCGTTCTGCCCGTCGTCCTGGTGCTCATCGCCGCGGTCGCCGGGGGCGGCACCACAGCCGGATCGTGGGTGGATCTGGTCGGTCGGCAGCTGGCGCTGGGTGTCCTGATCGGCGTCGGGGTGGGCGCGCTGGGCGGGTTGCTGATCCGCCGCGGCCTGGCGTCGGGCCGGATCGAGGGGATCTACGCACAGCTGGGCACGCTGGGGCTGGCCGTGCTGGCGCTCTCGGGGGCGATTGCGGTCGGGGCGAACGGGTTCATCGCCGCGTTCGTCGCCGGTCTCGCGTTCGGTGCCGTGTGCGGTCAGGAGACCGCGGGGCACCTCGACGAGTACACCGAGGACACCGGGCGGCTGCTGGCCGTCGTGGCGTTCTTCGTGTTCGGCAACGTGTTCGTGCTCCCGGCCATCCCGGCGCTGTCCTGGGCGGTCGGGCTCTGTGCGCTGCTGCTGTTGACCGTCGGGCGGCTGCTGCCGGTCGCGGTGTCGCTGATCGGCTCTCGGGTAGCCGTCCCGACGGTGCTGTTCGTCGGGTGGTTCGGACCGCGCGGGCTGGCATCGATCCTGTTCGGGCTGCTGCTGCTGGAGCGGGAGCTCCCGGCGGCCCAGGAGTTCTTCGCGGTGATCACCGCGACGGTGGTGGCCAGCGTGGTGCTGCACGGGATGACCGCGACCTGGGGTGCCCAACGCTACGGCGCCTGGTTCGAGGCGCAGGCGCAGCGCCACGCGGCGATGCCCGAGGCGGCCCCGGTCACCGCGCACCGGGTCCGCTGGCACCGGTGACCGACCCGACATCGTTGGGGGGCACGTCACCGGTCGGAGGCCGCGGTGGCCATTCTCCGGGCGGCGTTGACCAGCCCGATGTGGGAGACGGCCTGCGGGAAGTTGCCCAGCATCCGCCCCTCGGCATGCACCAGCCAGAAGTTGCACAGCAGGAACGTGCCCTCGTCGCCCTCCAGACCGTCGGTGCCGCCCTCCGTCCGGTGGCGCGGCACCAGCCCGTCCTCGGTGAGGGACTCCTCGACGGTCGCGGCGACCCGGGGGTCGTCGGCGGGCAGGAACCCCACCAGCGGCAGCAGGAGCAGACTCGCGTCGAGNTCGGTGGAGCCGTAGTGNTGCACGAACGTCCGAGACGCGCGTCGAAACCGCGTGCGCAGACCTCCGCGTGGACCTCGGCCCACATGATCTGGAGCTGGGCGGGATTCCCGGCGACCGCGCGCAACAGCCGGTCCCGCCAGGGCATCGCCTCGGCGGGGCAGCCGTGTGTGGTGAGGGCCTGCAGGGTCAGCCTGGCGTCGCGCAGCCCGCGCCGGCGCCGGTATCCGTGGGCGCGGCCGAGCAGCCTGCCGCGACCAGCGCGGCGACCGCCACGGTCGGCAGCAGGATCCGGGGCAGAGCGAACGAGCGCATGCGGACGGCTCCTCAGGATTCGGGGGCGGAGCGGCTCCGTATGGGGGTGGGTCCCGGTCCGAAATCGGATCAACCAGGATCTTCGGACGTTCGGTGCGAAGCAGGGCCGTCGGACGGATCGGGTCGTGGATCCCGCTGTCATGGCTCGGGGAACGGGGATGCGGCCGCGACTTCACGGCCGTCGAGGGCCTGGGTGCAGCGCACCATGTCGATGGTGACGTCGAGGATGAAGCGCTGGAACAGGAACAGCAGGCCGGTGATCGCGGCCACCTCGGCCTCTGTGCACACCGCGAGCGCAGCGTCCGGCGCGAGACCCGCGGGCGCGGGCAAGCCGCGGACCTGCTCGCGGGCCCGGGTGAGCAGGGCATGCGCGGTGGCCTCGTAGGGGGCGGTGCGCACCACCGGGGCCAGGATGTCGTCGAGGGTGACCTGGAGGAAGTCGGGCCAGTTGGCCAGCACCCGGAAGTCGCTGGACGGCCCATGGTGCAGGTGCATGTCGGTGACGCGGCGCAACAGCTCGCCGACGCGGGGCGAGACGTCGCGGGGATCGACCATGCTCAGCGCCGCCATTCCCGCAGGGGCACCGGTGGGCACCGTGTGCTCCAGGGCGGTCGCTGCGCCCGCNCCGCCGCTCGCCCGGCCCTGGATGCCCTCGCACCACGCCGTGATCAGCAGCAGGTACTTGACGTTGCCGTAGTTCAGCGCGCGCAGCGCCGCCCGGACCTCGTCGAGGCCTGCCTCGTCGAACCCCAGCGCGGACAGCCGGGGACGGGGGTCGCGCGGTTCGTCCGCCGGCAGGATCGCCATGGCGCGCAGCTCGTCGGCGCACCGTTACAGGTGGCGGGTGGCGAAGGCGCTGCGGGACACCTGCCAGGCCGCCGGGACGAAGCCGCCGAAGACCGCGAGGCTGCGCGCGGCGAACATCACCCACGGCACCCGTAGCACCGCCTGCATGTCCTCGTAGCTGCGCCGCAGCTCCCCGCGCGCGTCGGCGAACTCGACCTGGGGGAACTTCGGTCCGCCGCTCATCGGCGGGGACGCCGTTGCGTGCTGCTCCGCTGCGCCATCCCGCGATCGTGCCGGCCGCCCGGTCGCACGACGATCAGGACACGCCGCGCTCGGCCTCGAGCAGGCGCAGCCAGACCTCGCTGAGGGTGGGGAACGCCGGAACCGCGTGCCACAGCGTGTCGAGCCCCACCTCACCCACGATGGCGATCGTGGCCGAATGCAGGATCTCGCCCACGCCCGGCCCCACGAAGGTCGCGCCGACGATCACCCGTCGGGCGGCGTCGATGACCAGTGCCGCAGTGCCGTGGACGCCCTTGCCGGTGAGCGCGCCGGCCGCGGTGGAGCCGATGTCGTAGCTGACGGTGCGCACGTCCAGCCCGGCTTCGCGGGCCTGCACCTCGGTCATTCCGACCGCCGCGACCTGCGGGTCGGTGAAGGTGATGCGGGGGACCGCGCGGTGGTCAGCCCACGCCGCGCCGGGCTTCCCGGCGACGACGTCGCCGACGACCCGGGCCTGGTACTTGCCCTGGTGGGTGAGCAGTGCCCGGCCGTTGACGTCCCCGGCGGCGAAGAGCCAGCCACCCGCGACGTCGTGCACGCGCAGTTGGTCGTCCACGTCGAGGTAGCCGCCGGGGTTGAGACCGACCGTCTCCAGCCCGATGTCGTCGGTGTTGGCCCGGCGCCCGGCGGCGACCAGCAGCTCGTCGCCGACCAACTCGGTGCCGTCGTCGAGGGTCAGGGTCATCGGGCCGTCCGGGGCGGGCCGAGCGGCCCGGACCGCCGTCGTTCCGGTCCGGACCTCGATACCGGTCTCGGCGAACGCCGCGGCCAGTTCGGCCCCGGCGAACGGCTCCTCGGTGGGCAGCAACCGCGCTGCCTGCTCGACGACGGTGACCTCGTCGGCGCCCAGCCACCGGAAGGCCTGTGCCATCTCGGCGCCGACGACGCCACCGCCCAGCACGATCAGCCGCCGCGGGATCTGCTTGGCCGCAGTGACGTCGCGGTTGTCCCAGGCCGCGATGTCGCGCAGTCCCTCGACAGGTGGCACGGCCGCAGCCGACCCGGTGGCGACGACGACCGCGCGCCGGGCGGTCAGCGTGATCCGGTCGCCGTCGGGGGTCGCCACCTCGACGCGCCGTTCACCGGCCAGGCGCCCGCGCCCGCGCACGACGTCGACGTCGATGCCGGCCAGCCAGCCGGCCTGGGGCGCGTCGTCCCATCCGCTGCTGAACGCGTCGCGGGAGGCGAGGGTCTTCTCGACGTCCGCCGATCCGGTGACCGCGCCGGCCGCGGCCGGGACGCGGCCAGCGGC
>JGI24973J35851_1000257_pt1 | contig 10329 bp, 10 predicted proteins | sample AntDryMetagUQ889_FD_35851 | JGI IMG/M metagenome (IMG submission 35851) | reverse complement strand
ACCAGCCCGAGGCCGAGCACGACGGCGAGGGCGGGCACGAACAGCACGCCGCCGCCCACCCCGAGCACGCCACTCGCCATCCCCGCGGCCAGGCCGAGTGCCAGGGCGAGGGTCACCGTCCCCGCGTCCATCAGAGGAGAAGCGCCACCGCGGACAGCGCGAGCAGGGCGCTGAAGATGCCGGCCACCACGCGCTCGGAGAGCCGCTGCTGAAGCGCCGTGCCGAGTAGCACCCCGGCCACGGCCGGCGCGCCGACCAGCAGTGCGTAGGGCACGTCCACCGCCCCCCTCAGGCTGTGATAGCCCGCGGCGAAGATGCTCACGACCGCGATCGCGACCAGCGACGTGCCCGTGGCCTCGTGCTCGCGGTACCCGAGCCAGAGGACCAGCAGGGGAACGATCACGATCCCGCCCCCCACGCCGAACAGACCGGAGAACCCTCCGGCCACTGTGGCCACGGCGGCCAGACGGGCGGCCCGCAGCCTCACGGCGGCCATACTACGCCCGTGCCCGCAACCCCCCCCGAGACCATCGCCGAGCGGGTCAGGCCACTTGTCGAGGCCCCGGCGCGCGCGGCCATCCTCGCCGACGTGGACGGCACCCTCGCTCCCATCGTCGATCGGGCCGACATGGCCCGCGTTCCGCGTGAGACCGCCCGTCTGCTCGGCGACCTAGCGCGCCGCTATGGTGCCGTGGCCTGCATATCCGGCCGGCCGGCGGCGGAGGCGCGGCGACTGGTGGGCGTGGGGGGGATCGTCTACGCCGGCACGCACGGCGCCGAGGTGCTCGAGCCCGGGTCGACGAAGGCCACATTCATCCCCGCGCTGGAGGCCTTCCGCGCGGAGGTCGCCGAGTTCGCGGCCTCGCACCACGGCAGCGACCTGAAGGCGCTGCGCGTGAGCCTCGAGGACAAGGGACCGATCGTGGCCTTCCACTGGCGCGGGGCGAGCGACGAGGACGTCGCCCGAGCCCGGCTCGAGGAGGTCGCCCAGGCGGCCGAGGACGCCGGCCTGGCCGTGCACTGGGGCCGCAAGGTCCTCGAGATCCGTCCTCCGGTCCCGATCTCGAAGGGCCGCGCCGTGAGGGAGATCGTGGAGCGCGCCCAGGCGCGCACGGCCCTGTTCGCCGGCGATGACGTGACCGACCTCGACGCCTTCGACGCCCTCGACGCCCTCGAGTCCGAAGGCCTGCTCGACGTGGCCGTGCGGGTGGGGGTGCGCACCGACGACGGGCCGCCCGCGATCGTGGAGCGTGCCGACCTCGTGGTGGGGGGACCGGACGGCGTGGTCGCGGTCCTCGAGGCGCTGGTCCCCCCGAGAACCGCGGTCTAGCTCCTCCGGTCTTGCTCCTCACCGACTTCATGCGCACCGCGGTGCTCCTCTTCGGCGCCGCTGCCAGCCTCCTTGCTGCCCTCGCGGTGGTGGGAGCGAGTGGCGACGCGGACGTCCTGGTCCTCTACGTCGGACTCGCGTGGTGGGCGGTGGCCGCGATGGCCGGCGGTTGGCTCGGCCGCCGCACCCACCCCTCGCCGGGGATATCTCGCATGCTCTCGGGCGCGCGCACGTCACTGGCCATCCCCGAGCTCGAGCCCGCGCGGGTGATCGTCTACCGGCTGTGGGCCCTCGCGGTGTTCGCGCTCGCGTGCGGTGGCCTCGGCGTCCTGCTCCCCCAGGTGCCCGCCATCGGAGCGGGCTACGCGCTGCTGGTGGCGCTNGCCTGGCGGCGGCAGGAGGCGGCGGTCAAGGCCATCGAGGGNCGCGACGGCGCACGCTTCTACGTGGAGCGNGGCTCGCCGTTCAAGCCCACGCGCGTGGTCCGCACCCCGGGCCTGCGCAAGGTGGAGCCGGACTTCGAGCGGGTGCGGCAGGCGAGCGGCGCGACGTAGGCCCGCCCGATCACGGGCCCCCGATCCGCTACGTCCCCGCGGCTCCGGCCTGCGAGCGCGACCGCAGCGCGTCGAGGTCCTCCCATGAGCGGGTGTTGGCCACGCGCTCGGGCCCCAGCCACGCGCGGCGAGCGGTGGCCACGCCGTAGCGGACGTTCGCAAGGGTCTCGACGCCGTGGGCGTCGGAGTCGATCACCAGCGTGACGCCGGCCTCGGCCGCGTAGCGGGCGTTGACGTCCGAGAGGTCNCGCCGGTCGGGGTTGGCGTTGATCTCGAGGAACGTGCCGGTGCGGGCGGCGGCCTCGACCACGCGCTCGAGGTCGAGCTCGTAGGGGCCGCGGCGGTCGATGAGGCGCCCGGTGGGGTGGCCGATGGCGTCGACGAGGGGGTGTTCGATCGCACGGACCATGCGGTCGGTCATCTCCTGCTCTCCCAGGCGGAACGAGGAGTGCAGCGAGGCCACCACCCAGTCGAGCTCGGACAGCAGCTCGTCGTCGTAGTCGAGCGAGCCGTCGGGAAGCACGTTGACCTCGGACCCGGCGAGCAGACGCAGCCCGTCGAGGCGGGCGTCGACCTCGCGCACGCGCTCGGCGTGGCGGCGCAGCTCACCGGCGGATACGTCGTTGCCGAAGCCGTGCGTGGCCGAGTGGTCCGTGATCGCCAGGTACTCGTAGCCGCGCTCGAGCGCGGCACGGGCCATCTGCTCGATGGAGTTGCGTCCGTCGGAGGCAGTGGTGTGGCAGTGCAGGTCGCCGCGGATGTCCTCGAGGCGAATCAACCCGGGCAACGCACCTTCCCGAGCGGCGCGCAACTCGCCACGGTTCTCGCGCAGCTCCGGCTCGATGTGCTCCATCCCGAGCACGCGGTAGACCTCCTCCTCGGTCGCGCACTCGTGGGTGACGGCGGTGGCGTCGTCGGTCACCCCGTACTCGGAGACGTGAAGGCCGCGTCGAACCGCGTCGGCCCGTAGCGCCTCGTTGTGCTCCTTGGACCCCGTGAAGTGCTGGAGCAGGTTCCCGAAGTTGCGCGGCGGGACGATCCGCAGGTCGACCGCGAGGCCGGAGTGGGTGACCGCCTTCGCGCCGGCCTCGCCGGAGGTGTGCACCTCGTCGATGGCCTCGAGCGCCGCGAAGGCTTCCACGAGCGCGCCGGCGTCATTCGCGGTGGCCACCAGGTCGAGATCCTTCACGGTGTCGGTCATGCGCCGGGCGCTGCCCGCGATCTCCACGCGGTCGGCGGCCGGGTGCGCACGCAGGCCGCTCGTCAGCTCCTCGGCGATCCCCCGCGCACGGGACAGGAGCGTGCGATCGCGCGGGCGCCCGTCGGCGCCGGCGGCCAGGGCGGCGAGCACGTTCTCCTCGGCCTTCGCCCCGAAGCCGGCCACCCCCCGCAGCCGGCCGGACTCGGCGGCCACGCGCAGCTCGTCGAGGGAGCCGACGCCGAGCTCGTCGTGGAGCTTGCGGGCCCGCTTGGGCCCCAGGCCGGGGATGCGCGTGACCTCCACGAGGCCGCGGGGGAACTTGGCCTTGAGCTTCTCCGCGGCGGGGATGGTGCCGGTGTCGAGCAGGGCGGTGATCTTCTCGGCCAGCGTCTTTCCGATCCCGGGGATCTCGGCCGCGCGCCCGGCCCGCGCGAGCTCGGCCACCGAGACGCCGGCCTCCCTGATCGCCTTCGCGGCGTTGCGGTAGGCGACGACCCGGTGCACGATCGCGCCGTCGAGCTCGTTGAGCTCGGCCAGTTCGGCCATCGCGTCGGCGATCTCGGCGTTGCGCACGGTGCTGAGGTTAGGACCGAGAACCGGCCCCCGCTGCGACGGGGGGCGCTGTGGCTATCGTGGANGTCCTGCCTTTGCCCTAACCCCAAGGAGCCACCGTGGCCGGAGCAATCACCGACGTCACCGACACCAACTTCCAGGCCGAGGTCCTCGAGTCCGAGACCCCGGTGCTCGTGGACTTCTGGGCCCCCTGGTGCGGCCCGTGCCGCGTGGTGGCCCCCGTGCTCGAGGAGCTGAACGANGAGCAGGCCAACCTGCGCGTGGTCAAGCTCAACGTGGACGAGAACCAGCAGACCGCCACCCAGTACGGCGTCATGTCGATCCCGACCATGATCCTGTTCAAGCACGGCCAGGAGGCCAAGAAGGTCATCGGGGCGCTGCCGAAGGCGAGGCTTCAGCAGGAGCTCGAGCCCGCGCTGGCCGCGTAGCGCTCCTACGGTCCCGTCTTTCCGTGCCCATCGTCACGATCGAGTGGTACGAGGGTCGCTCGGCCGAGCAGAAGGCCGAGATCGCCCGGCGACTGACGGATCTGCTGGTCGAGGTCGGGAAGACGCAGCCCGAGCAGGTGTGGATCCGGTTCAACGACTCCGACAAGGGCGACTGGGCGATCGGGGGCGAGCTCCAGGGCTGAGCCNGCGGGGTGGGGCTTGACGGCTGATCCGCCCGGCGCACGGCGCGCCGATGAGCCGGTTCGCGTCGTGCCCTANGACCCGAGCTGGCCCGAGCGCTTCGAGGCGGAGCGGGCGCTCCTGGCCGACGCCATCGGCCCGTGGGTCGCCGGTGGCATNCACCACNTCGGGAGCACGGCCGTCCCCGGACTCGACGCGAAGCCGGTCATCGACATCTTGGTCGAGGTCGCCGACCTCGCCACCTCGAGGGCCTGCTTCGAGCCGCTGGCGCGCCTCGCCTATCTCTACGCGCCCTACCGGGCCGAGGAGATGCACTGGTTCTGCAAGCCCCATCCGAGTCGACGCACCCACCATCTACACCTTGTCCCGGCCGGGTCGGTGCGTGCCCGGGACGAGCTGGCCTTTCGTGACCTGCTGCGCGACAGCGCGGAGACGGCCGGGCGCTACGCCGCACTGAAGCGGGACCTGGCCGTCCGCTTCGAGCACGACCGCGAGGCCTACACCGAGGCGAAGGCCTGGTTCATCCGCCGACGATCGGCGGAGCCGTCTCCGCCTCAGGGGGCAGGGGGACCCGAGTGATCAAGACTCGAGGATTCTTCCCGCCTGGCGGGAACTATCGCGATCTCGTCCCCTACAACGGGGCGCGCTCCAGCCCGATCCGCAGCTCGCGGTCGTCGATCATCGCCGCGCGGGAATCCTCACCGGCCTCGTAGGCGACCTCGACGGCCAGCGTCTCCCCCGCCACATACGTCTCGTGCACCCGGACGCACTCGAGCAGCTCCGTGTCGCCGCCGAGCCGCAGCACGATCCGGTCCTCGACGTTGAGCCCCGTGTCCTTCCGTGCCTCCTGCACCTTGTGCACCACCTCACGCGCGAGCCCCTCGCAGAGCAGAGCCCGGTCCACCTCCAGGTTGAGCGCGACGGCGTGCGTGCCGGCCCGCTCGAGCTCGTATCCCTCGAGGGGATGCATGACGAGCTGGACGTCGTCGGGTGTCAGCGCGTGCTCGCCGCCGTTGACGCGGACGCCGACCTGGCCGCCGCCGCGCAGCGTCTGCGCGGCGCGGTGNGGATCGAGGGCGCCCACCGCCGCGGCCACCTGCGGCATGTGCTTTCCGAACCGGGGTCCAAGCGCCCGGTAGTTCGGCTTCAGCTCGAAGCGGCCGAGCTCATCNGCCTGCGACACCACCCGTACACGCTTGACGTTCAGCTCTTCCCGCAGCACCGCCTCGAAGCGTTCGATGGCGTCCCGCTCGCGGCCCGGCGCCACCACCACGGCTTCGGCCAGCGGCTGGCGCACCTTCACGCGGGCTTGCGCGCGGGCAGCACGGCCGAGCTCGACGGCGTCGCGCGCGGTCTGCATCTCGCGCTCGAGGTCGGCGTCCCGGGCGGCGGTCTCGGGCGACGGGTACTCGCACAGGTGCACCGACGGCTCCGCGCCGTCCAGGTTNCCGTAGATCTCGTCGGAGACGAACGGNACGAGCGGGGCCAGCAGCCGGNTGACCGTGACCAGGCAGCGGTGGAGGGTCGCGAAGGCCGCGGGCTCGCCGTNCCAGAAGCGCCGGCGCGAGCGGCGCACGTACCAGTTCGACAGGTCCTCGACGAACGCGGCGATCGCCCGGCCGGCGCCGGTGGTGTCGTAGTCGTCGAGGCGCTCGACGGCGGTCTCGTTCGTCGCGACCAGGCGCGAGAGGATCCACCGGTCGAGATCACCGGCGGGCTCCCCGTCGGCGTCGATCTCGACGTCCCCCGCGTTCGCGTAGAGCACGAAGAACCCGTACACGTTCCAGAGCTGGAGCATGAACTGGCGCACCGACTCGCCGACGGTCTCGAGCGAGAAGCGGTAGCCGTCCCACGGGTGCTTGGAGGTGAAGTAGTACCAGCGCAACGCGTCCGCTCCGTGGCGCTCGATCACCTCCCACGGGACCACCACGTTCCCGCGGCTCTTGGACATCTTCTGCCCCTCGGCGTCGAGGATGAGCCCGAGGCAGAGCACGGTCTCATAGCTCGAGCGGCCGAACAGCAGGGTGGAGACGGCGAGCAGCGAGTAGAACCATCCGCGCGTCTGGTCGAGCGCCTCGCAGATGTAGTCGGCGGGGAAGCGCTCCCGGAAGCGCTCGTCGTTCTCGAAGGGCGCGTGCCACTGGGCGAACGGCATCGANCCCGAGTCCCACCACGCGTCGATCACCTCGGGCGTGCGCCGCATCTCGCGCCCGCAGTCCGGGCAGGGGAAGGCCACGTCGTCGATGTAGGGCTTGTGCAGGTCGTCGGGNACCTCGCCGGCCAGCTCGCGCAGCTCCGCGATCGAGCCCACGCAGCGCTCGTGGCCCTCCTCGCACAGCCACACCGGCAGGGGCGTGCCCCAGTAGCGCTCGCGTGACAGGGCCCAGTCGACGTTCGACTCGAGCCACTTCCCGAAGCGCCCGTGCTTGATGTGCTCGGGGTGCCAGGTGATCGCCTCGTTGGCCGCGAGCATCTGGTCCTTCACCTGCGAGGTACGCACNTACCAGCCGGTCTTCGCGTAGTAGAGGAGCGGCGTGCCGCAGCGCCAGCAGTGCGGGTAGGAGTGCTCGAAGGACTCCGCGCGCAGCAGACGTCCGGACTCCCGCAGGGCCTCGACGATGTCGGCGTCGGCGTCCTTCACCCAGCGGCCGGCGAACGGCCCGGCGCGCTCGTCGAAGGTGCCGTCCTCGCGCACCGGGTTCTGCACGGTCAGCCCGTAGTGCTCGCCCAGGCGGAAGTCGTCCTCCCCGAAGGCCACGGCGGTGTGGACGATGCCGGTGCCGTCCGCGGTCGTCACGAAGTCAGCCTCGAGCACCGTATGCCCCCGNGGNCCGTAGTCGTCCACGTAGGGGAAGGGGGGGTCGTAGCGCAGCCCGGCCAGCTCCGCGCCGGTCATCCGTCGCACCACCTCGACGTCCTCTCCGAGCACNCGCTCGACGAGGGCCTCGGCCACCACGAGGCGCTCGCCGTCCACCCGCGCCTCGACGTAGTCGATCTCCGGGTGCACGGCCAGCGCGGCGTTGGAGATCAGCGTCCACGGCGTGGTGGTCCACGCCACCAGCGAGAGCNCGTCCTCGCCCTGCACCGGGAACCTCACGTACACCGACGGATCCACCACGTCGCGGTAGCCGAGCGCCACCTCGTGGGANGACAGCGCCGTGCCGCACCGCGGGCAGTACGGGACCACGCGCTGGCCCTGGGTGAGCAGACCCTTGCGCCACACCTCGCGCAGCGACCACCACACAGACTCGATGTAGTCGTTGGAGAGCGTGAAGTACGCATCGTCGGTGTCGATCCAGAAGCCGATCCGCTCGGTCAGGCGGTTCCACTCCTCGACGTAGGTGAGCACCGACTCACGGCAGCGGGCGTTGAACTCGGCCACGCCGTAGCGCTCGATGTCGGCCTTCGAGGAGATGCCCAGCTCGCGTTCGATCTCGAGCTCGACCGGCAGGCCGTGACAGTCCCANCCCGCCTTGCGGTGCACCAGGCGTCCGCGCATGGTCTGGTAGCGCGGGAACACGTCCTTGAAGACGCGCGAGAGGACGTGATGGGAGCCGGGACGTCCGTTTGCGGTGGGCGGACCCTCGTAGAAGACGAACGGCGGGGCACCCTCGCGGCGGCGGACGGACTCGGCGAACACGTCGCGCTCGCGCCAGCGCTCGAGAACCCGTTCCTCGAGCTCGGGGAACGACTGGCCGGGGTCGACGGGCGCGAAGCGGGACACGGCCGGCGAGTCTATGGACGCTCGGTGGGGCGCCCGAGACCGACCTGGCAGGCTTCACGCCTCAGTGCGCGCGTGGAGGAGAGCGATGTTGGCGACCCTGGTGGTGACGGCCGGATCGGCGGCGGCCGGATGCGCGCGCCAGGAGCGNGCCGGCCTGCCCGTGGAGTGCCGGGCNGGGCGCCCCGCCCTGCGGGCCGCCCTCGAGCGCGCCCCGGCCCCGGTGCGCGTCGAGGGAGTCCCGATCTCGCGTTGCTTCGTGCGCGCCGGCGACGCCTCGGACATCGCGGCCGTGGGGTCCGACTACCTGGCCGTCGCCTCCGACCTCGCTCTGCGTGCGCGCCGACGACCGGCATCGGCCGACTCGGTGCGGCTCGGCTACCTCGTCGGCGCGATGCGGCGGGGCGCGTCGCGAACCCAGGGCATCCACGACGAGATGATCCGGCGGATCGAGCAGGAGCTCGTGCTGGTCGACACCGGCTCGGAGGCCTACCGCCGGGGCGAGCGCGCGGGGCGGGCCACCGGCTGAGCGGAGTCCGTCCACCGGACGAGCGCCCGAGANAGATGGGGGAGAACCCTATGGACCCGTGGCAGGGGACGAGACGCCGGCGGCNGCTTGGCCGCCGGCGTCGTGCGTTCGGCTAGCCTGCCGCCCCGTGACCGCTGGCGCCCAGGACGCCCCCGACCGCGAGCTGTGGGGGGGCGAGACCGCGAAGGCGGTCGAGAACTTCCCGGTCTCCGGCGAGCGGGTCCCGGTGACGGTGGTCCGCTGGCTGGCCCGGGTCAAGGCCGCCGCCGCGCGCACCAACGCGGAGCTCGGCAAGCTCGACGCCGACAAGGCCGAGCGCATCGCCGCCGCTGCCGACGAGGTCGCTCACGGCCGCCACGACGACCAGTTCCCGATCGACGTCTTCCAGACCGGTTCGGGCACGTCGACGAACATGAACGCCAACGAGGTGATCGCCAGCCTGGCCGGCGAGGGCGTGCACGCCAACGACGACGTGAACATGGGGCAGTCCTCTAACGACGTCTTCCCCTCGGCCGTGCACCTGGCCGCGCTCGCCGAGTCGCGCGACCGGCTCGAGCCTGCGCTCGAGAAGCTCGCGGCGAGTCTCTCGGCGAAGGCCGGGGAGCTGGTCGACGTGGTCAAGGCGGGGCGCACCCACCTCATGGACGCCGTGCCGGTCACGCTCGGGCAGGAGTTCGGCGGCTACGCCTGCCAGGTCCGGCTCGGCCGCGACCGGGTGAACGCCGCGCTGCCGCGGGTCGCCCAGATCCCGCTCGGGGGCACGGCCACCGGCACGGGGCTCAACACCCATGCCGACTTCGCTGCGGGCGTGCGCAAGCGCATCGTCGACGCCACCGGGGTCATGGCCGAGGCGCCCGCCGACCCCTTCGAGGCCCAGGGCAACCGCGACGCGCTGGTCGAGCTCTCCGGAGCGCTGAAGGTCGTGGCCGTATCTCTCACCAAGATCGCCAACGACCTGGCGTGGATGGGCTCGGGCCCTCGCGCCGGCCTGGCCGAGCTGAGGCTGCCCGAGCTCCAGAAGGGCTCCTCGATCATGCCCGGCAAGGTCAACCCGGTCATCCCCGAGGTGGTCATGCAGGTGGCCGCCCAGGTGATCGGCAACGACACCGCGGTCACGATCGGCGGCATGCAGGGGAACTTCGAGCTGAACGTGCGCATCCCGCTGATCGCACGCAACGTGCTCCAGTCCATCCACCTTCTCTCGAGCGCATCCACGCTGCTGGCCGAGAAGGTGGTGGACGGCCTCGAGGCAAACGAGGAGGGCACCAGCGCGCACGCCGAGGCCACGCTGGCCACTGCCACCGCGCTGAACCCGCACATCGGCTACGACCGCGCGGCCGAGCTGGTCAAGGAGGCCTCCGAGTCGGGACGCCCGATCCGCGACGTCGCCCGCGACGCCGGCGTGGAGGACACCGTGCTGGACGAGGCGCTCGACCTGCGGGCGATGGCCCGCGGGAACCGCTAGACATGACTGATTCCACACCCGCCACGTAGGCCGCGTGGCTCGGTAGGCCGGGCCTGCTCGCTACCCCACACCCCGCGTTTCCCGGGGGGTGTGGGGCGGCTGGCCGCCGAATCACCTACGACGCGCAACGTGCCGCCGACCGGCCCCGCCCCCTAGAGCGCCATCGCCACGTACTTCGTCTCGAGGTACTCCTCGATGCCCTCGTAGCCGCCCTCGCGGCCGAAGCCGGAGTGCTTGAGGCCCCCGAACGGTGCCGATGCGTTCGACACCATGCCCTGGTTCAGGCCGACCATGCCGCACTCGAGGTTCTCGCAGACGCATGGCCCG
>JGI24973J35851_1000255_pt1 | contig 10353 bp, 8 predicted proteins | sample AntDryMetagUQ889_FD_35851 | JGI IMG/M metagenome (IMG submission 35851) | reverse complement strand
GGACGAGCCGTGCCCTCGGCCTCGCGCATCGGTATCTCTCGGGACCCGAATATCTCGGGTACGGCTCGCGCGTACTTCGACGGCTACACGGTGGCGAGGGACCGCGGGACGGCGGAACGGAGAGCATTCGGAGGTGTCGCTGCCTCCGCGCGGTCCGCCGCAGCCGGTTCACCTCGGATACGGCTCAATGAGGCTCCACGACAACCGTCCGCAATCGTTCATTCGGGCTCCGGACCTGGGCCGCCCGTGCCAGGGGCGATTATCGGGGCAAGCGTTCGCGCTCGTCTGTCGTCCTGATTCAGATGCGCCACCGCGGCCGCTGGGTGAATGTGGCTCGTACACGCCTGAACTCCGCGAATCAGTTCAGAGTCAACGTCAAGAGGCGCCTCTCGCGCAACCAGCGCCGGGTATCGATCAGGCCGGTGATCCGGGGCGGCGTCCGAGGAAAGGCGGTTGTCCTCCGCCGCTGAGGGACGACCGGCCCGGCCGGCGTGTGGGCCGTCGCCCGTCCCGACTTCGGGCGCTCGCGCAACCCCTCGAGACTCATAGCGAGCGCGCTGGCGCCGAGCGGTCTCGGAACGAACCACCCGCTCGGCCATCTTCTTCGCCGGGCCTCCCTTCGGCGGCCAAGAGAGCACGATCTGCGCGTGGCTACCATCTCAAGGTGCGCGCCGCCATCCTCGTTTCCATTGTCGCCTACCCCGACGATAAGGCGATTCACCTGCACCGCTGAATCTTCCTGCACTGCCACAGGGCCTACTAGGATGAACCACTGAGCGCGTTCATCCTCGGCGATAAGGTCGGGGCCCGCCACCAGAACAGCGGGAACTTTCGACTAGCATCCTCACGATGGCGCGCCCGATGGAGTTAAGCCGACCAGCCGACCGTCGTCTCGCTCGGGTGCTGCGCCTCCTGTCACGTCGCCCGACGCTTGACGAGTCCCGTAGGCCAGAGGGGGAGGTGGCCTGGAGGGCCACAGCGACGCGGCGGTTCTTCCATCGCATGCCGGATTGGCTTCAGTTCGCTGACAAGACCGTCCTCGACATCGGCTGCGGACGGGGAATCACATGCCTTCACCTTGCCAGAAGCGGCGCCAAACACGTCCTTGGTGTTGACATTCAGCCTCCCAATAACGCACTCGATAGCCTGGAGAATGAGCCGGAACTCAAGGAACGCTGTGAGTTCCGTCAGATCGAGAGCCTCCGGGACCTGGGCGATAGAACGTTCGACATGGTGCTGTCCCAGGACTCATTCGAGCACTACGCAGATCCGGAGAACTTCGTCCACGAGATGGCTCATCGTCTTGCGCCCGGTGGGTTGTTGTTGATCGGCTTCGGTCCGCTGTGGAAGTCGCCCTTTGGGGGTCACATCGACTTCATCACGCCGCTCCCCTGGGCTCAGCTTCTTTTTTCCGAACGCGTGATCATGTTCGAGCGGTTGCGCTATCGACCCGACGAGCGCGCGACAAGCTTCTCGGAGATCAAAGGCGGTCTCAACAAGATGACATTGCGGCGCTTCAAAGCGATCATGGCCAGCACCGAGCTCGAGTGCCTTTACTTCGCGACCAATCGGAGTGACCATCCGGCCGTGAGGCTGTTTCGCCTCCCGGAGCGAATCCCCCCACTTCGAGAGCTCTTCGCTTCGAACGTCTACTCCGTTTGGCGTCGACCGGCGTAGCCGCTTGAGACCGCGCCCGCCCCTAGGCTTGGACCCAGTGCACTGAGCAACCTAGCTCAGTCGCGGTCGCAAGGCGGCGAGAGCCCAGGCTACATCGCGGCGGTCCAACCTCGGGCTGCGCTCACATCAGCGTCGTGGAGTACATCCCTCGCTTTCCTCGTGGAACCTGGACCGGCTCAGGTCGAGCAGCAGGAAGGGGGCCTCGGGATGAATGGGGCCCGACCCGGCCTTTGTCGTCGACCAGGCTGGTTCAGCCTCTTGTGTCGGGTCGCCTGAATCGTTGCCCGATGGCCTCGCGGAGGGCAAGGAGCTCTGCCCAGGTCACCTCTCGCGTTAGGAGGAGTATCACCGCAAAGGCTGCCGTGCCGGCGACGAGTCCGAGGATCCAATCGACCGGCGAGAGCGACTCTGTCCCGACGGCAACGAGAACCGCCGCCATCCCGCCCGCCGCGATCATCGAACGTGCGAACGCGAGTCCAACCGGTCGAAGCTCCAAGCCGAGCAGCCGGTTGCAGATCCAGAGATGGGCCGGTACGTAAAGGGCGTAGGCTACGTCGGTCCCGATCGCCCCGCCCACGATCCCGATCCTCGGTATGAGGACGAGGTCTATGCCGAGATTGATAAGCACCGTCGCAATCGCGATCGGTATCCGCCTCCGCGCCTCTCCGAGATAGTTGACCGCGAGCGAAACGAGGGGTGCGATGCCCTGGAGGAAGACGAACGGCGCGAGCGCACGGAGGACGTCAGCCGACTCCTCGTAGCCCTTGCCGAGCAAGAGGTCAACGATTGGCTCCGCCCACACGACGATCGGCGCAATCAGGGCGGCTTGGAAGATGACCAGATAGCGCAGCGTGGCGCCGAAGGTGCCCACCTCGGACGATCCCGCCTGACCGCTGGCGACCCGCGGCGCGACACCGTTCGCCACTGCGAAGCCTGGGTAGTGAAGGAAGGTCACGAACCGCATCGGCGCTTCGAAAAGGCCGACGGCGGTGCTCCCAAGGATCAGGCCGATCAGAACGACGTCGACCTGCTTGAAGAGTGTGAAGGCGCCGTCGACGATGACCAAGGCACCCGCGTAGCCAGCGAGCGCGCGGATCTGACCACTCGATTCGCCACGGATGCTCAGGATTGGCCGGCCGAGTATCCGGGCGGCGAGGAAGACGGCAACGAGCGCTCCGAAGATGTAGCCGGTCGCCCGCCCGAAGGCCGCTCCGGCTGCGCCCCCGCCGAGAAGGATCAATCCGAGACTCGCGGTGACCTCCATCGCGCTCTCGGAGAAGACGACCCGCAGGTTGACCGAGACCCTCCGCAGCGCGATGAACGTCCCCGCAAACAACAGCATGAGGCTTTGGCCGAACAGCGCAATGGCGATCCCGCGCAGCGGCCAGACGAGTTGCGGGTTGTCGTACGCGGAGGCGATCGGGCCGGCGGTGACGAAGAGCCCGGCGCAGACGACGAACGCGATACCGAACTTCAGTTTGAAAGCTTCGTTGACCAGCGATGTGATCGCGCGGCGATCTCCTCGGTGNTCTGCGACGAAGCGTGCCGTCGACTGGGAGATGCCGAAGTCGGACGGCAAGATGAGGAGCGAACCCATACCGACGGCCAGCGCGAAGACCCCGTAGCCAGTCGGTCCGAGGGCGCGGACCATGTACAGGGTCAGCCCCGCCGTGAACGTCGCTGTGGTGAGCTGGACGGCCAGCGCGGAGAGGGTGTTGCGGGCGATGGTGTCGCCGTCCTCGCTCGCAGGTTGGCGCTTTCGGGGAAGTCGCATCTCGAAGCGCGGGAACTAGGCTACGAGACCTGACAGCAGACCCCGTACCTCGACATGCAGTCGAGAGTGAGAGTGAGAACAGGGCGTCATGTTTCGGGGGCTCGGATTCGCGAGCCGGCTAGATGGGGAAGACCTGACCGTCTTCGCCTGTGGAGCGACCTAACCTTCCTGCGCGCCCCGAGCCGCTAGGCGCGCCAGCTACCAGCCAGAGCCCTGCTCCGGCGAATGAAACACCGCCCCGAACGTCATAAGGAGAATCTGAAGATCCAGCCACAGCGACCAGTTCTCGATGTAGTAGTTGTCCCACTCGACGCGGTCACGTAGTGAGGTCTGCCCGCGGAAGCCGTGCACTTGGGCCCAGCCCGTTANCCCCGACCTCACGCGGTGGCGGTCGTCGTAGCGGCGGATCGATTGGCCGAAGGACTCGACGAACTCGGGTCGCTCGGGCCGCGGCCCGACGATGCTCATGTCGCCTTTGATGACGTTGAAGAGCTGGGGCAGCTCGTCGAGCGAGACTCGTCGTATGATCGAGCCGATGCGGGTCCGGCGGTCGACACCCTCGACGCCGCCCGGCGCGCGGTCGAGCGAAGCGATCACGTCCGCATCCAGATGCTGCGGCTCCTTCGGGACATGCATCGTGCGGAACTTGAGAATCTCGAAGTCGCGCCCGTCGCGACCGATCCGTCGCTGCCTGAAGAAGACCGGGCCCGAGGAGCCGAGCTTGACCGTGAGGGCGGTCCCGAGCAGAACGGGAGAAGCCAGGACGATGAGGATTGCGGCCAAGAGCTGGTCGAGCATGTGCTTCACGACGAACTGCGTTCCCTTGGGATCGAGCCAGCGCAGGCCGAGCAACGGGAGGCCCCCGAGACGGTCGTGAGAGACGCGGACGTTCATGCTGTCGAAGAGTCGTGGCACGACCGACACCTCGATACCGCGCGCCTCGCACTCACGGATGAGCGGGAGCAGATCNCGGTCCCGTGCGGAGAGGAAGGCGAGGATGACGTGGCGCGCCCCCGTCTCCTCGGCGATCTCGGCCAGTGCCGTGGGCGCACCGAGCACCGGAGCACGTCGATAGGGAATGGCCTCGGGAGGAGGGTCGGCATCGAGATAGCCGACCGGGCGCAGACCGAGCTCCGGCTGCTGTTCGAGCCGACGCTCGATCTGGGAGGCGATCTGTCCCGCCCCGACGATCAGCGTCGGCTTTCCGACGATGTGAGCGCGGCGAGCCCCTCGCTGGACCAGCGCCAGGACGGTATGGACGCCGGCCACGAAGGCCGTGGCGAACACGAAGGCGCGAGCGAGCAGAGGCGCGGATTCGTCGCTCTGGCCGACGAGCGCCGCCGTGGCGAGCAGTGACAGGGCCGCGAGAGAGGTCGCGACGACGACGTGGCCGAGGTTCTTGAGGATCTCGGTCTGAAGCTTGCTTCCGTAGGTCCCCCGTAACGCCAGCACGACCACGACGAGCGCCGGAAAGGCGATCAGCAGCCGCGGGTCTCCGCGCCCGACGAGCGCAAACGGGCCCTGCAGGGCGGCCGTCATGGCGAGCGCCAGGAAGGCTGCGTCCATGGCGACACAGACGGCCATCCAGCCCCGCCCGTCGAGCAGCCGTGAGGTCACGGAGCTCGGCGTGACGGTGGCGGTCGCGGACGCGGACGGTGTGACCTCCGCTGGTGAAGCGCTGAATATTGGTCCGCTGCTCATGGTCGGCGTGGAGCGAGTCGTCGCTGCCCCTTCAGTCCTCTTCGGCCCGTTGGGCCACGGGCTGTAGCCCACTTTTTCCAGATAAAGGTCGCGGCCTCCCCGCTCCGGCCCACACGCCCGTGGCCCTGCTGCCGTGTCTTCCCGGTCTCGAGCTCCGGCGGCGGGGCGCCGCGGATTCCTCCCCGGTGGCCGGGAGCGCGCCTGCCAGCGGAACAAACGCGACCGCGACCGCGACCCGCCCGGACGAAATCGGCCTGATCCTCGAAAACATGCTCTGCTCAACCTTCCTTTCCTTGCTTGCTTAGGCCAACCCTCGTCGGTTTGAAAGAGTACTACGCGCCATTCGACGAACGCCCCAGTGCGACCCCGCCGGCGTCGTCTCGGCTCTGCCCTACGGTTGCGGATGCGCACTTCTCGCGCTCGAGGCTCTTCCAGGCATGCTCTCCCCCATATCGGCGCCGCGGGCCGCAGACCGAGGACAGGTGGCCGGGCGTGTGGGAGTGGTCGCCCTGCTGACGCTGCCGGGCCTTCTCACTCTGTACCTCGGATTCAATTCCGGCGGTTTCTTCGTCGATGTGACGGGACTCGCTGCAGTCGTTCTTGCGCTCGCGCTGGCCGTGCGGATCACCCTCGCCGAACGGCCGTTCGCGGGCGTGTCGGGCCCGGTGGTCGTCGCGGCCGGGGCGTTGGCGCTGTACGCGGTCCTTGCGCTCGTCTCGGCGTCGTGGTCGGGGTCGCCGGCGCGAGCTCTCCTGGAGTTCGACCGCGCCCTTGTCTATCTGCTCGTCCTCGTGCTGCTCGGTTCGCTGTCCGTGACGCCGGAGCGCCTGGCGTGGGCGCTGCGCGCGTTCGCCCTCGCGGCGGTGGCGGTCTGCCTCGCCGGCCTGGTCAGCCGCGTCGCTCCCGACGTGCTGCCGACCGCGACGGATGTCGCGACCGAGCGCCTGAGCTACCCCGTCTCGTACTGGAACGCCCTCGGCCTGCTGGCGGCGATCGGCATGATCGTGTGCCTGCACCTGACGAGCGAGCGGCGGTCGCCCGGCAGCGTCAGGGTCGCAGGCGCAGCGGCGGTCCCGGCGCTTGCGGCGACGCTGCTCCTGACCTTCTCGCGGGGAGCGATCGGCGTCGCGATCGTCGGCCTGCTGGCCTACGCCGTGCTCGCGCGGTCGCGAGGCACCGTGTTCGGCCTGGTTGCCACCGTGCCTCCGGCGGCGCTCGCGGTCGTTGCGGCCTACCGCGCGGAGCTGCTCGCAGACGCCGACTTCACTACGCCGGCCGCTATCTCGCAAGGGCACGATCTCGCGGTGCTAATTCTGCTCGCCGTGCTGCTGGCCGGTGGCCTGAGGGCGATTCTCGGGTTCGCCGAGGTCCGTCTCGACCGGGCACTTCGAGGACGGTCCGGCCGGCTCAACCCGCGACGCGCGGGCCTCGTTCTTGTCGTTACGGCCGCGCTGGCCGGGTGCGCGCTCGCCGTCGCCCTGGACGTGCCCGAGCGTGTCGAGCGCCAGTACGAGGCGTTCGTGGCGGGTGCGTCTTCGCCTGCGGAGACTCGCGCGCGCCTCACCAGCGCTTCGAACAACGGACGACTCGGGCAGTGGCGGGTGGCGCTCGAGGCCTTCCGCGGCGCGCCGCTCGCCGGCGAGGGCGCAGGCACGTTCCAGGTCATCTGGACCCGCGCCCGTGACGACGACCTCAACGTGGTCGACGGACACTCGCTCTATCTCGAGACGCTCGCCGAGCTCGGCTTCGTCGGTCTCGCCCTGCTCGTCACGGCACTGCTGACCATCATGGGCGCTCTCGCCATCCGCACCCGTGGGCCCAACCGCGGTCTCTACGCCGCCCTGCTGGCCTCCCTCCTCGCGTGGGCGATACATGCCGGCGCCGACTGGGACTGGGAGATGCCGGTNGTGACGACGTGGGCGTTCGCACTGGGTGGTCTTGCCATAGCGGCGCCCTCCGGCACTCCGAGGTCGCGAGAGCCGGCCTCGCTGACTCGCATCGTCGCCGCCCTCGGTTGCCTCCTGCTCGCCGTCACCCCCGCTCTCGCGGCCCTCTCTCAGCAGGCGCTGGACCGGAGCGTGGCCGCCTACCGTCAGGGAGACTGCACGGCCAGCGCAGACGCCGCTCTGGCGTCGATCTCCTATCTCAGCGTCCGCCCGCAGCCGTTCGAGCTGCTCTCCTACTGCAACGTCCGCGCCGGCCTACCCGCGCTGGCGATCAAGAGCATGGGCAAGGCTCGGGCGCGCGATCCCCGCAACTGGGAGTACGAGTACGGACTCGCTCTCGTGCGTGGGGTCGCTGGGCTCGATCCGCGGCCTCAAGCGGCCCGCGCGCTGCTGGCCAACCCGCGCAGCCAGCTCGCGCGAAAGGCCGCACTCGACTTCGGCACGACCGACAGCCCCCGAGAATGGAGAAGGCGGGCCTTGGAGGCCCGCCTTCCGATAGCGCCTTGAGCGGTCGTCGGCCTCGCGGGAGGACGACCGAGAAGCTGGACGTTAGTCCTCGCGGCCACTCCGGCGCCTCAGCACGAAGCCCGAGGAGAGCAGGGCGAGACCGCCGATGAGCACGGGGATGGCGGCGAAGCCGGTGAACGGGAGCTCCTCATCGTCGCTCGAGGACTCCTGGGCGGCCGGCTGGACGTCGGCAGAATCGCCGGAATCGCTCAGGGTGGTCGTGCTCGAGTCGCTCGAATCGCTGGGGCCCCCGGGATTGCCCGGATTGCCGTACTGGACGTTAGCCGCGTCGCCCGACTCGCCGAGGCCGGAGACCGCGAGGCCGGCTCCGCCGAGCGACATCAGGATGCCGAGCGCGAGAATCATGGTGATGGCGAGGCGTGACTTCAAGAGAGCTCCCTTTCGGTGTGTGGCCCCGGTCCGTTGTGGGGCGGTCGCCCGCGCCCGAGCGCGGGTCTTGGCGCGATCGAGCCCAAGGCCGTCGAGGGACGGACGTTCCGAGCGCAGCCAGTCGGCCACGGCAAGCAGGTCGTCCGGGAGAGGGCGTTCGCCTCGGTCGTTCATCACCCCCTGATACGAATGAGCCGCCCGGTTCCTGACCGGGGCGGTGAAAAAATGCGCGACGCCGACTTCGAGCGCCTCTATAGCGAGCACGCGGAGTCGCTGTTCGCCTTCCTCGCCTACCGGACGGGCGACCGGATCCGCGCCGAGGACGTTCTCGGCGACACGTTCGAGCGCGTCCTCCGCGCCCGCAGGCGCTTCGATCCGCGCCGGGGCAGCGAGAAGACCTGGATCTACTCGATCGCCCTCAACCTGCTGCGCGACGACGCTCGCCGGCGAGGCGCCGAGGATCGGGCCCTCGAGCGGACGCGGTCGGTCGCCCTCCCAGGAGAGGGCGAGGGCGCTCACGACCGAGCGCTCGCGGAGGTCGAGCGCCGCGACGAGCTCGGACCAGCCCTGCAGCTCTTGAGCGATTCCGAGCGCGAGGCGATCGCGCTGCGTTTCGGCGCCGACCTGACCGTTCCCGAGATCGCCAAGGTCACCGGCGAGCGACTGACCACGGTCGAAGGCCGCGTCTACCGGGCGCTCGGGAAGCTCCGCGATGAGCTCGCGTGAGCCCGTGAGCCGCGACGACCGGCGCAGTCGGCGTGGTGCGCTCGCGATCGCCGGTGCGGTCCTCTACTGGCTTGCCGTGGTGGCGATCTCGGTCGCGCTCGTCGTCGGGCTCGTCCTCCTGCTCGAGTCGCGCGACGAGTCTGAGATCGAGGGCGAGGGGCGCGCAGGCGCCGCGCTCCGTGGCCGCCCGGCCTTCGAGGACGCCATCGGCTACCGGGGCTCAGCCCGCTCGAGCCGCGCGAACACGACTATCCGCTCGGCAGCGCTGTAGAGCGGATGACAGGCGGTGAGGACTAAGCGGTCGTAGCCCACGTCGCGGGTCACCTCGGTCGCGGTCGGCGGGACGATGCGGGTCTTCTCGACCCTGTAGGTCAAGCGCCCGTAGGGCATCTCGAGCACGACCGGCTGCGTACGGCGCAGCCGGTTGACCGTCCGAAACGGCGCCATGTAGGTCGTGCGGTGACCGGCGATGGCGACGGTCCGGCCCTGACCCGGGAACGCGGTGCCCGAATAGTGGCCCGGCCCCTTGCGCAGGGCCGAGGTGCCCACGCCCTGGACGATCACGTAGGAGCGACCGAGGGTCGGCATGGTGATGCGGCCCACCGCGCGGCCGCGTTCGGCGCGGCGCGCGAGTGCCGAGGCTCCGGCGGCCAGGTCACCCCCGCCGCTCGGAAGCTCGGAGAGCTGGCCTTCGAGCGCGGACTGGCCCGTGCTGGCGATGACCGCCGAGATCGGCTCCTGCCAGACCAGCGTGGCCGTGGCGTCGAGCACCAGCAGCGCGCCGCTGACCATCAGCACCGAGGCCACGAAGCGCAGCACGGCTCGGAAGGCACCCCGGAGATGGCCCACGGCCACAGTGTAGGTCGGCCCGCTCGGCCTCCGCTAGGCTGCGCGGGCTTCCCGTGCGCGGGTGATGATTAACACCGAGGTGGGGATGAGCGAGGATCCGAGGCAGCCAGAGGGCCCTCCCGCGGAGCCGGGACGGCCGGAGGACCACGCCGCCCGGCAGCGGCTCGGACNCCTCGCGCTCAGTGTGCTCTCCGCGCTGTTCTTCGCCGGAGCGCTCGCCTATGCCGTCGGCGGGGGCCTGCTGAGCGTCGGCGGCGAGGACATCGGCCAGCGCGAGCGCCGCGACCTGCCGCGAGAATGGACGAACCTGATTCCCCTTCGGCCGGTGGGGCCCGAGCTGGTGGAGGGTCTGGGGCGGGGCCGAGACGCCTCTGAGGTCGCAGGCTCGAGCGACCAGAGCGAGGAGCGTGGGCAGCGAGGTCGCGACGCCGGCCCGGATCGGTCGCCGACGACCGCGCGGCTCGGGGCGATCCGCGGTCCCGGCGCTCTCGCCACGCGGCTGCCCCGACCCCGCGTCGTGACCGTTATCGGGCCGCTCGCCCCGCCCCGCCTCCCCGGCCTCGTCGAGCTGGTGCGGAGTCTTCCGCAGCTTCCGGGCGTCGGAATCACCCCCAGGATCGACCCCCCCCGCGTCGGCGGCGTGGACATCCCGCCCGTCGATCCCTTCCCCGGCGGCGTGGACATCCCGCCCGGCGGCCTCTTCCCCGGCGGCCTCTTCCCCGGCGGCCTCTTCCCCGGCGGCCTCTTCCCCGGCGGCCTCTTCCCCGGCGGCCTCTTCCCCGG
>JGI24973J35851_1000253_pt1 | contig 10396 bp, 19 predicted proteins | sample AntDryMetagUQ889_FD_35851 | JGI IMG/M metagenome (IMG submission 35851) | reverse complement strand
CGCTCCGAGGTCGCCATGACCGGCGCCAAGGCCTGGCGCCAGAAGGGCACCGGCCGCGCGCGTGCCGGCGCACTCTCCACGCCCCAGCGGGTCGGCGGAGGGGTGGCCTTCGGGCCCAAGCCGCGCGGCTACACGGTCAAGGTCAACCGCAAGGCGCGCCGCCGCGCCATGCGCGCGGCGCTGTCGGTCCACGCCGGTCGCGGCAGCCTCGCGGTGGTCGTGCCCGACGACTACGAGTCGCCGTCCACGAAGCGCGCAGCTCAGGCGCTGGCCGGGTTCCGCGACGGCCCCGCCCTCATCCTGCTCGCGCGCGACGAGGACGACGCCTGCCTCAAGTCCTTCCGCAACATCGCCCGCGTGGCGGTGGGAACGGCCGACGGAGCGGGCGTGGCCGACATCGTCCGCGCCTCGCGGCTGTTGCTCTCCCCGGCCGCGATCGATTACTTCGGCGCGCTGCGCGCCGACCGCGGCTCCGACCGGCGCACCCGCCGCGAGGGCGAGGCGGTGAGCGCGTGAACCCGCGCAACGTGGTCATCCGCCCGGTCGTCTCCGAGAAGTCCTACGCGCTGCTCGCCGCCGGCAAGTACACGTTCCGCGTGCACGACCGGGCGCACAAGACCCAGATCCGCCAGGCGGTGGAGGAGATCTTCGGCGTTCGCGTGCTCGCCGTGCGGACCATGAACGTGAAGCCGAAGCCCAAGCGCCGCGGCCACACCTCAGGTCACCGGCGCAAGTGGAAGAAGGCGGTGGTGCAGTTGCACCCCGACGACTCGATCGAGCTCTTCGAGGGCCAGGAGGCGTAGCTCCCATGGCCGTTCGCAAGCACAAGCCGACGAGCCCGGGGCGGCGCTTCGCCACGTGGAACGACTACTCCGAGGTCACCCGTCAGGGTCCCGAGAAGTCGCTCACCGAGGGCATCACCAAGAGTGGGGGGCGCAACACCCACGGGCGGATCACCTCCCGCCACCGCGGCGGCGGGGCCAAGCGCCGCTACCGCCGCATCGACTTCAAGCGTCGCAAGGACGGCATCCCCGCCCGCGTGGCCGCGATCGAGTACGACCCGAACCGCTCGGCGCACATCGCGCTGCTCAACTACGTGGACGGCGAGAAGCGCTACATCCTCGCNCCGCGTCGCCTGAACGTGGGCGACGTGGTCCGCTCCGGCGCGGACGCCGACATCGCGGTGGGNCACTGCCTGCCGCTGGCGAGGATCCCCACCGGCACGACGATTCACAACGTCGAGCTGACCCCCGGTCGCGGCGGCCAGATGGGCCGCTCGGCCGGCACCGCCATCCAGCTCGTGGCCAAGGAGGGCGACCGGGTCACGCTGCGCCTGCCCTCCGGGGAGATGCGTCTCGTGCGGGCGGANTGCCGCGNCACNGTGGGGGCGCTCGGCAACGTCGACCACGGCAACGTCGACATCGGCAAGGCCGGACGCAGCCGCCACCTCGGCAAGCGCCCGCAGACTCGCGGCACGGCCATGAACCCGGTGGACCATCCGCACGGCGGCGGGGAGGGGTCCACCACGGCCGGCCGCCATCCGGTCACTCCTTGGGGCGTGCCCACCCTCGGGTACCCCACGCGCAAGAAGAAGAAGCCCTCGGACCGCGACATCGTCCGCCGCCGCCGGCGCGGACGTAGAGGAAGGCGCTAGATGTCCCGCTCGTCCAAGAAGGGCCCGTGGGTCGAGGAGCGCCTCATGTCGCGCATCGAGGCCATGAACTCCTCCGGCCAGAAGCAGATGATCCGCACCTGGTCGCGGGCCTCGACGATCTTCCCGGAGATGGTGGGTCACACCATCGCCGTGCACGACGGGCGCAAGCACGTGCCGGTCTTCGTGTCGGAGACCATGGTCGGCCACAAGCTCGGCGAGTTCGCGCCCACGCGCCTGTTCCGCGGGCACGCCGGGGGCGACCGGGCGAGGATGCGATGAGCGAGCGCCGGCCGGGCACCGACAAGCCGATCTCCGAGGGGGCCCCCGAGGCCGAGGAGGATGTCGCCGAGAGCGCCAAGGGCCGTCTCGAGCAGGAGCGGGCCGAGGCGCAGGCTGGGGCTGCGGACGGCGAGCCCGAGGACGACGCGCGCGCCGACGCCCGCCCGCGCGGGGGCGACGACGCCGCGCCGGGCGCCGCCGACGACGAGGAGCCCGCCCCCGCGCCACGACGCCGCCGGGGCTCGGGCGAGGTGCCCGCTCCACGCGGGCGCGCCGCTTCGCGCCCTTCGCCGGAGGCGCCGGTCGAGGTCCGTGCGAAGGCGCGCTACGTGCGCTGCGCTCCGCGCAAGGCGCGGCTGGTGATCGACCACATCCGCGGCAAGGATGTGGCCGCCGCCCGCGCGATCCTCGAGAACACCCCGCGCGCCGCCGCCCGCGACGTGCTGAAGCTCCTCGACTCTGCGATCGCCAACGCGGAGAACAACCACGAGCTCGTGGCCGGCGACCTCCGCGTGGGACGGGCGTTCGTGGACGAGGGCCCGACCCTCAAGCGCTACCGTCCTCGGGCCCTCGGACGGGCCACCCGGATCCGCAAGCGCACGAGCCACATGACCATCGCCCTCACCGCCAAGGACTAGTCGAGACCCACATGGGACAGAAGATCCATCCCGAGATCCTCCGGGTCGGCTACATCCACGACTGGAAGTCGCAGTGGTTCAACGAGCGCGACTTCTCGGACTACCTGATCGAGGACATCCGCATCCGTGAGCACATCGAGGGCAAGCTCTCGCACGCCGGCCTCTCGAAGATCACGATCAAGAAGAACAAGACCGAGGTCGAGGTGAACATCCACACCGCGCGACCCGGGATCGTGATCGGCAAGTCGGGGTCGGAGGTGGACGCGCTTCGTCGCGAGCTCCATCGCATGACCCAGAAGTCGGTGAAGGTCAACATCCACGAGATCAAGCGCCCGGAGCTCGACTCGAAGCTCGTGGCCCAATCGATCGCCGAGCAGCTCCAGAACCGCGTGGCCTTCCGCCGCGCGATGAAGCGCTCGCTCACCTCGGCCATGCGCTCGGGCGCCAAGGGCGTGAAGGTCCAGGTCTCCGGGCGCCTGGGTGGGGCGGAGATGGCGCGCACCGAGAGCTACTCCGACGGCCGTGTGCCGCTGCACACCCTGCGCGCGGACATCGACTACGGCTTCTACGAGGCGCGCACGACCTTCGGCCGGATCGGCGTGAAGGTCTGGATCAACAAGGGCGAGATCATGCCCTCCGGCTTCGCGTCGGACCTCACCTCGCTCGAGGCGCCGGGCAACAAGCAGGGCGGCCCGGGTGGGGGAGGAGGCGGCGGTCGCGGCCCCCGTGGTGGTGGAGGAGGCGGCGGCGGCCGCGGCCCCCGCGACGCCACGCGCGGTCCCCAGCCCGGACGTGCTCCGGGCGGCCCCGGTGGCCCGGGCAGCCCCGGGGAGGGCGCACCGGCCGGCCAGCCCGGCGGGAGCCGCGGCGGCCGGGGCGCGAAGGCCGGCCCCGGAAGCGAGGCCTCGGAGCGTGGCAGCGGCACGATGGATCCGAACGTCCCGAGCCCCTGATGCTCCAGCCCAAGCGCACCAAGTTCCGCAAGCAGCACCGTGGCCGCCGCGCGGGCCTCTCTCGCGGCAACACCTCCGTGCAGTTCGGCGAGTACGGACTGAAGGCCCTCGACCGCGGCTGGATCACCAACCGCCAGATCGAGGCCGCCCGTATCGCGATGACCCGCAAGATCAAGCGCGGCGGCAAGGTGTGGATCACGATCTTCCCGGACAAGCCGTTCACGCAGAAGCCGGCCGAGACCCGCATGGGCTCCGGCAAGGGCTCACCCGAGGGCTGGGTGGCGGTGGTCAAGCCCGGAAGGGTCATGTTCGAGCTCGCCGGCGTGCCCGAGCCGCTGGCCCGCGAGGCCATGCGCCTGGCCGGCCACAAGCTCCCGGTGAAGACCAAGTTCGTCCTCCGCGAGGGCGTCGAGTCGGAGACGGCGACCGGATGAGGGCGAGCGACGTGCACGCCTACGGGGACCCTGAGCTCGTGGAGTTCATCGGCGAGCGCCGCCAGGAGGTCTTCAACCTGCGCTTCCAGCACTCCACCGGCCAGCTCGAGAACACCGCGCGGATGACGGGCGCCAAGCGCGACCTCGCGCGCGGGCTGACGATCGCGCGCCAGCGCGACATCGATGTCGACCGCGAGCTCCGGAGGCAGCGCGATGAGTGAGGTTCCCGCTCCGCGCCAGCAGCCCGAGGTGCGCAAGAAGAAGGCCGCGGAGCGCCGCCGCCGACGCGAGCGCGAGCGTGTCAAGCGCGCCGAGCGCTCGACCGTCGCCGCGCCGAGCACCCCGGATGCCTCCGAGCCCGGACGCCGTCGCGTGCGCGAGGGGCTCGTGGTCTCCGACAAGGCCGACAAGACGATCACCGTGCGCATCGACGTGACCCGCCGCCACCGCGTGTACAAGAAGATCGTCCGCGAGTCCACCAAGCTGCGCGTCCACGACGAGCTGGGCGAGGCGAACGCGGGCGACACCGTGCGGGTGGTCGAGAGCCGGCCCACGAGCGCCACGAAGCGGTGGCGCCTCGTCGAGGTCACCGAGCGCGTGCGCTGAGGAGGGCCCGATGATCCAGGCCGAGACCCGCCTTCGCATCGCCGACAACACCGGCGCTCGCGAGCTCCTGTGCATCCGGGTGTCCGGCGGCTCGAAGCGCCGCTACGCCGGCGTCGGCGACGTGATCGTCGGCACCGTGAAGCAGGCCATCCCCCACGGGGCGGTCCGCAAGGGCGAGGTGGTCTCCGCCGTGGTGGTGCGCACCCGCAAGCAGTTCGGCCGCGACGACGGCACCTACATCGCCTTCGACGAGAACGCCGCGGTGATCATCGACCCTCAGCGAAACCCGCGAGGCACGCGCATCTTCGGCCCGGTAGCGCGCGAGCTGCGCGAGCGCAACTTCATGAAGATCGTCTCGCTCGCCCCGGAGGTCCTGTGAGCAAGGGGCCGAAGATCCGCCGCGGCGACGTGGTCAAGGTCATCGCCGGCAAGGACCGGGGGAAGACCGGAGAGGTCAAGTCGGTCGAGCCCAAGCGCTCCCGCGTGTACGTGGAGGGCGCGAACATGCGCAAGCGCCATCAGCGCCCGCGCACGCTCGCCGACACCCAACGCGCGTCCGAGACCGGCGGCGTGATCGAGGACGAGGGCCCGATCCACGTCTCGAACGTGATGCTGCTCGACCCGAAGAGCGGCGAGGCCACCCGTGTCGGGATCTCGCGCGAGGGCGGCCGCCGCGCTCGGGTCGCGCGCCGCTCCGGGGAGGCGATCGACTGATGCCCGTCGCGACCGCCTCGATCGTCCCCAGGCTCAAGGAGCGCTATCAGAGCGAGATCGCCCCTGCGCTCGTCGAGCGCTTCGGCTACTCGAGCGCGATGCAGGCGCCCCGGATCACGAAGATCATCGTGAACATGGGCGTGGGCGACGCCAAGCAGGACTCGCGGATGCTCGAGGCCGCCACGGAGCAGCTGTCCACCATCGCCGGACAGAAGCCGAACGTGCGCCCGGCGCGGAAGTCGATCGCCGGGTTCAAGATCCGCGACGGGATGCCGGTGGGCCTGGCCGTCACCCTGCGCGCAGCCCGCATGTACGAGTTCCTCGACCGGCTCATGAGCGTGGCGCTGCCGCGGGTGCGCGACTTCCGTGGGCTGAACCCGCGCTCCTTCGACGGCCGAGGCAACTACTCCCTGGGCATCCGCGAGCAGATCATCTTTCCCGAGATCGACTACGACTCGATCGACCAGGTGCGCGGCCTCGACGTGGTCATGACCACGACCGCGCAGACGGACCTCGAGGCCTTCGCGCTGCTCGAGGCCTTCGGCATGCCGTTCGCCCGCGAGGGCCGCCCGGGTGGCGACCGTCCGGTCACCGACGCCACGCCCGAGGAGGAGCAGCGCCGCCGCGCCGACGCGCGCGAGCGGGTGGAGGCCGAGGAGGCCGGCTACCAGGAGCTCCGGGAGGAGCAGCCCGACGCCTACGTCGCCCCGGAGGCCACCGCGGCCGGCGGCGACGAGACCGACGCAGGGAGCATCTAGTGGCCCCGGCGACCGCGCCCCGACTTCACACCACCGACAGGAGCAACCTCTAGATGGCCAAGACCTCGCAGTGGGTGCGCTCCGAGCGCCCCCAGAAGTACGCCACGCGCAACTACACGCGCTGCCGCCGCTGCGGCCGGGCACGCGCCTACCTGCGCAAGTTCGGGCTCTGCCGCATCTGTGTCCGCGAGATGGCCCACGAGGGCTACGTGCCCGGCCTCGTCAAGTCGAGCTGGTAGAGGCCGCCGTGTCGATGACCGACCCGATAGCCGACTTCCTGACCCGCATCCGCAACGGGCTCTCCTCGGACAAGGACGTGGTGGACATCCCGGCCTCGAAGTTCAAGGCCGAGCTGGCCCGCATCCTCACCGAGCAGGGCTACGTCGAGGGCTACTCCGTCGAGCCCGCCCGCGTGGGCGAGGTGATCCGCGTGCGCCTGAAGTACACGGAGAACCGCCGCCCGGTGATCTTCAAGCTCGACCGCGTGTCGCGCCCCGGCCGGCGGACCTACGTCGGGGCCGGCCAGGTACCCAAGATCCTCGGAGGCATGGGCACCGCGATCATCTCGACCTCGCGCGGGGTGATGACCGGTCACGAGGCCCGCGCCGCGGGAGTCGGCGGCGAGGTCGTAGCCTCGGTCCAGTAGGTCCCCCAAGCCATGAGCCGCATCGGACGACAGCCCATCCCCGTGCCCGCCGGCGTGAGCGTGCAGATCGAGCCCGCCCTCGTGCGCGTGAACGGCCCGAAGGGCGAGCTCCAGGAGCGCGTGTCGCGCGACATGCAGATCGCCGAGACCGACGGCGAGCTGACGGTCAGCCGGCCCACCGACCGCGGCGAGCACCGCGCCCTGCACGGGCTCACGCGGTCGCTGATCGCGAACATGGTCCAGGGCGTCACCGACGGGTACGAGAAGCGCCTCGAGATCCAGGGTGTCGGCTACCGCGCCGCCCTCCAGGGCAGGACGCTCAGCCTCTCCGTGGGCTACTCCCACCNGGTGCCGATCNNTCCCCCCGAGGACATCGAGTTCGAGGTGCCGGTGCCGACGCAGATCGTGGTGCGGGGCATCTCCAAGCAGCGGGTGTCGGAGATCGCCGCCCGCATCCGCAAGGTTCGCCCGCCGGAGCCCTACAAGGGCAAGGGCATCCGCTACCAGGGCGAGCACATCGTGCGGAAGGTGGGCAAGCGCGCATGAGCCAGCCGACCAAGCACTCCCGCCGCCGCCGCCGCCGCTACCGGGTCCGCGCGAAGGTGCACGGCTCGGCCGAGCGCCCGCGGCTGTCGGTGTTCCGCTCGAACCGGGGGATGCAGGCCCAGCTCATCGACGACGTACGCGGCCACACGGTGGCCGCGGTCAACTGGATCGAGCCCGAGCTGCGCGACCTCCCGCCGATGGACCAGGCGCGCCGCGCCGGCGAGCTGCTGGCCTCACGCGCCCGCGAGCACGGCGCCGAGACCTGCGTNTTCGACCGCGGCGGATACCGCTTCCACGGCCGCGTGCGCGCCCTGGCCGAGGGCGCCCGTGAGGGCGGCCTCGCGTTCTGATGCCCCTCGCGCGCCGCTTCTCCGCGGCCTAGGGCTACCGCTACCCTCCTCCGTCCATGTCCGCCCGCGACACCACGCAGCGCCGCGACCGCGGCCAGAGCCCCACCGGCCACGACCTCCAGGAGCGGGTGGTGGAGATCAACCGCGTGGCCAAGGTGGTCAAGGGCGGCCGGCGGTTCTCGTTCACCGCGCTGGTGGTCGTCGGCGACGAGCACTCGATGGTGGGCGTCGGCTACGGCAAGGCCAACGAGGTTCCCCTCGCGATCCAGAAGGGCGTCGAGCGGGCGCGCAAGTCGCTCTACCAGGTGCCGATGTACGGCGTCACCCTTCCCCATCAGGTGGTGGGAGTCCACGGCGCGGGACGCGTGCTGCTGAAGCCCGCCTCGCCGGGTACCGGCGTGATCGCGGGTGGCGGGGTNCGCGCCGTGCTCGAGCTCGCGGGCATCCGCGACGTGCTNTCGAAGTCGCTCGGCTCGCAGAACCCGATCAACCTCGTCAAGGCCACCATGGCCGGGCTCGAGGCCCTGCGCAGCCCGCGCAGCGTGGCCGAGCTCCGGGGACTGACCGTCGCACAGGTGCTGGGGCTGCCCGACCGCGCCGCCCCGGCCGGGGCCGCCTCGGTCGACGGCGCACCGACCGCCGAGGGNGCCGCGGCGGTGGGCTCCACCACGGAGAGCTGATGGACTCCTCCACGCTCCGCATCACCCAACTGCGCTCGGCCAACGGGATCACGCCCAAGCAGCGTGAGACCCTGCGCACGCTCGGGCTCGGGCGCATCGGGCGCTCCGTCGAGCGTCCGGACCAGGCGACCGTGCGCGGCGCGGTCCACACGGTCCGCCACCTCGTGAGGGTGGAGGGCTCATGAGCGAGGAGATCGGGCTGCACGCCCTGAAGCCCGCGCCGGGCTCCCGGCACCGCCCCAAGCGCGTGGGCCGCGGCGAGGGCTCGGGCACGGGAAAGACCTCCGGACGCGGCCAGAAGGGCGCCGGCGCGCGCTCGGGCTCGAAGTCGCGCACCGCGATGGAGGGCGGCCAGATGCCGATCCACATGCGGATGCGCAAGCTGCGCGGCCCGCACATGAAGAAGTCGATGCCCTTCGAGCGCTTCCGTACCCACACCCAGCCGGTTAACCTCGCCGACCTCGAGAAGCGCTTCGACGCCGACGCCGACGTGGGACCGGAGGAGCTCCGCCGCGCGGGCCTCGCCACCAAGCGCGACACGCCGGTCAAGATCCTCGCCCGCGGCGAGCTCTCGAAGAGCCTCACCGTGCGCGCCCACGNCTTCTCGGTCGCGGCGCGGGAGGCCATCGAGGCGGCCGGAGGCAGTGTCACGCTCATCGAGTCGTAGGTAGGCGTCGGTGCTCGCCACCCTCGTCAACTCCTTCCGGATCGTCGAGATCCGCAAGAAGCTCGCCTTCACGGCGGGCATGCTGCTGCTCTACCGCATCGGGGCCTTCATCCCGGCCCCGGGGGTGAACGTCGAGGCGATCGACCGGATCTCCCAGAACTTCCAGGGCCAGGGGATCCTCACGTTCCTGAACCTGTTCTCGGGCGGGTCGCTCCAGCGCTTCGCGATCTTCGCGCTCGGGATCATGCCCTACATCACGGCCTCGATCATCCTCCAGCTGATGACGGTCGTCGTGCCCTCGCTCGAGAAGCTCCGCAAGGAGGGCGAGGTCGGGCAGCAGAAGATCACCCAGTACACGCGCTACCTGACCGTCGCCCTGGCGTTCCTCCAGTCCATCGGCTACGTGTTCCTGTTCCGCTCCTTCGGGGCCAGTGCCGGCACGCCGATCGTGGACGACTTCTCGTTCTTCCCGATCTTCGTGATCATCGTGACGCTGACCTCGGGCACGATCCTGCTCATGTGGTTCGGCGAGCTGATCACCCAGCGCGGGATCGGCAACGGCATCTCGCTGATGATCTTCGCCTCGATCGTCGCTCAGCTCCCGCAGGGGCTCCAGCTCTGGTGGAACAATCCCGACCAGGTCTTCAAGGTGATGATGCCCTTCCTCGTGCTGGGGATCATCGCCGGGATCGTCTTCATGCAGGAGGGCCAGCGCCGCATCCCGGTGCAGTACGCCAAGCGCATGATCGGGCGAAAGATGGCCGGCGGGGGCTCGACCTACCTGCCGCTGCGGGTGAACATGGCCGGAGTGATCCCCGTGATCTTCGCCGCTTCGCTGATGGCCTTCCCGCCCACGATCGGAGAGCTCTCGCAGGCCAGCTGGGCCCGCAGCTTCTCGGCTTTCTTCAACCCGAACGGGGCGGCCTACCTCATCTTCGAGGCCATCCTCATCATCCTGTTCACGTACTTCTACACCGCGGTCACGTTCAACCCGGTGGAGCAGGCCGACAACCTGAAGAAGCACGGGGGCTTCATCCCCGGCGTGCGTCCGGGGCGACCGACCGCCGAGTTCCTCGACCGCATTCTCGCGCGCCTGACCTTCCCGGGCGCTCTATATCTGGCCGCGGTGGCCTCGCTGCCGGTCATCCTCATCAACCAGACGAGCGCCAACTTCTTCTTTGGAGGCACGTCGGTCCTGATCGTGGTGGGCGTGGCCCTCGACACGATGAAGCAGCTCGAGGCCCAGCTGATGATGCGCAACTACGAGGGCTTCCTGAAGTGACGCGCTAGGCGGACAGGCCTCACGCTAGCCTTGCGCCGCCGTGAACGAGCTCAACCTCCTGTTCCTCGGCCCACCCGGGGCCGGCAAGGGCACCCAGGCCGGTCGCCTAGTCGAGCGGTTCGACCTTCCCTACTACGCCACCGGCGACATCCTGCGGGCGGCGGTCAAGGAGGAATCGGAGCTCGGGCA
>JGI24973J35851_1000251_pt1 | contig 10411 bp, 10 predicted proteins | sample AntDryMetagUQ889_FD_35851 | JGI IMG/M metagenome (IMG submission 35851) | reverse complement strand
CCCCAGGGCGAGCAGTCCTACAACATCGGGCGCATCCTCACCCTGCTCTCGCGCCTGCCCGAGACCACCACCGGCACGACGGTCCACCGCTACTGCGCGTCGAGCCTCCAGGCCATCCGGATGGCCGCGCACTCCATCAAGGCCGGTGAGGGCCACACGTTCATCGCCGCCGGCGTCGAGCACGTGAGCCGCGTCGGGCCGTGGAGCGAGGACGGGCTGCCCCAGCTCATGGGCTACATCAAGAGCCAGGCGCCCGAGGGCACGGAGCTTCCCGAGCCGGACTTCAAGAACCAGCGCGTGAACGGGGAGGACGGGCGCACCGACGCCTACATCTCGATGGGCCAGACCGCGGAGAACGTGGCCGAGCGCTACGGGGTGTCGCGGGAGGATCAGGACGAGTACGCCAAGCGCTCGCAGGACCGGGCGGTCGAGGCGCGTGACTCGGGCTTCTTCGAGCGCGAGATCGTGCCCGTGGACACGCCCGACGGCAACACGGTCTCCCAGGACGACGGCCCGCGACCGAACACCACNGTCGAGANGCTCGNCGAGCTGAAGCCCGTGTTCCGCGAGAACGGGACGGTGACGGCGGGCAACTCCTGCCCGCTGAACGACGGCGCGGCGGCGACGCTCGTCATGTCCGAGGATCGGGCGCGTGAGCTCGGCATGAAGCCGCGGGCGCGGATCGTCGCGTCAGCCACCAGCGGCCTCGCCCCCGAGATCATGGGCGTGGGGCCGATCGAGGCCATACGCACCGTGCTGAAGCGTGCGGGCATGAGCATCGGGGACGTGGACGTGGTGGAGCTGAACGAGGCGTTTGCCGCCCAGGTGCTGCCGATCGCTGACGAGGTGGGGATCGACATGGAGAGGCTGAACCCCCACGGCGGGGCCATCGCCCTCGGCCACCCGTTCGGCATGACCGGCGCCCGGATCATGACCACGCTGCTGAACGACCTCGAGAGCGACGACGGGCAGGTCGGGCTCGAGACCATGTGCGCCGCAGGCGGGATGGGCATGGCCATGATCGTGGAGCGGCTGGGCTAGGCGCCCTGGCGATGGCCCTCCGCGCTCTGCTGCTGGGCCTGGCCGCCGCCCTCTCGGTTTCGGGCGGCGTCGGCGGCGCCCCGGCCCCCGCGGCGGCGCTGGCTCGCGCCGAGCCGGCAACTCGCGCTGCGGCGGTACCCGCGCGTTACCACCTCTCGCTAGGGGACTCACTCGCGCGCGGTGTCCAGCCCGCTCCGGACGGTCGCGCCGTGCGCACCCGGCAGGGCTACGGACCGATCGTCGCGCGCTCGCGCGGGCTGGCGCTGGTGGAGCTCGGATGCCCGGGCGAGACCGCGGTGACGATGTCGGAGTCCGGCGGCCCCTGCCGCTACCGCTCGGGCTCGCAGCTTCGAGCCGCCGAGGCCTTCCTGCGCCGCCACCGGGGACGGGTTGCGCTCGTGACCGTGTCCATCGGCGCCAACGACGTCCTGCGCTGTGGGTCGGTGTCGGGCGTCGATGCCGCGTGNGCCGGCGGGCGTGCGACGGACGCCGCCGCCCGGGCCGGGGCAATCGCNCGGCGCCTGCGNCGNGNCGCGGGCGGCGCGCGGGTCGTGGGGATCACCTACTCGAACCCGTTCCTCGGGCTCTACCTCCGCGGCGAGGAGGGCCGCATTCGGGCGCTCGCCTCGGTGCCACTCGCGGCCTCGTTCAACGGCGGCCTGCGACGGGCCTACGCGAGCGCCGGCGCGCGGACGGCGGACGTGGCCGGTGCGTTCGGCTCGTCGGAGCTCGTCCAGGTCGAGTCTGGTCCTGGCGGCGCGCCGGTGCCGGTCGCCGTCGCGCGGCTGTGCCGGCTGAGCTGGGCGTGCGCGCCGCCGCCGCGGGGGCCCGACATCCACCCCAACGCCGCGGGCTACCGGGTGATCGCGCGTGAGGTGCTGCGCGCAGCCCAGCGCTGAGGGCCGGCCGTCCCCACCGCCTCAGCTCCGCAGCCACTCCGCGACCCGCGCCCCGATCTCCTCCCCCTTGTCCTCCTGGAGGAAGTGGCTCGCACCCTCCACGGGCTGGGGGCGCGCGACCCGGAGGGCGTCCGTGAAGCCCTCGCCGGTCTCGAAGGGCAGCACCGGATCCGAGTCCGCCCACAGGACGAGCATCGGCCGATCGTCGGCCACGAGCCCCTCGAGCGTGCGCTGTCCGGCCTCGGCACCGTCGTGGTCGGGCTCGGTGGGGAGGATGGCCGGGAACATGCGCGCTCCGGCCTTCGACTCCTGGTTGGGGAACGGCGCCTCGTAGGCGGCCACCACCTCTTCGCCGGGGTCGACGTGGCAGGCGTTCCGCACGAGCATTCCCACCGGAACGTCGGGGGTCCGCGCCACGAAGTCACGGAACTGGTACCAGGCGTCGGTCATGTGCTGGCGTCCGTTGAACACCCCGGTGTCCATGGCCACGATGCGTGACACGCGAGCGGCGTGCTCCACGGCCACCCGCAGCCCGATCGGGCCGCCCCAGTCGTGGACGACCACGGTCGCGTCGCGAAGGTCGAGCTCCTCGAACAGGGACGCTATGACCGCCGTGTGGCGGTCGTAGGAGTACCAGGCGTCGTCGGTCGGCTTGTCCGAGCGGCCGAACCCGGCGAGGTCCGGGACCANGCAGCGGAAGCCGGCGTCGCGGACCGGCGGGAACACCTTGCGCCAGAGGAACGACCAGGTGGGCTCCCCGTGGAGAAAGACGACCGGTGGGCCCTCGCCCTCGTCGAGGTGGGCGAGCCGCAGCCCCTCTGCCTCGCGGTAGCTCGGCTCGTAGTCGAAGTCGGGCAGGTCCGCGAAGCGCTCGTCGGGCGTGCGGAAGACGTCGGGCACGGTCATCCGACCGTCAGCACCAGCTTTCCGAGCTTGCCGCCCTCGGCGAAGCGGTCGTAGGCCTCCTCGACGCGGTCGAGCGGGAACGTCTCGGCGATCGGCACCCGCACGGTGCCGTCGTCCAGGAGCGGGAGCACGTGGCGCTCCACCGCGCGCATGGCCGCCGCCTTCTCCTCGAGCGGCCGAGCCCGGATCGTCGACCCGTGGATCCGGGCGCGCTTGCCCATCAGCCCGAGCAGGTTGATCTCGCCCTTGGGACCTCCCCCGACGCCGATGACGCAGATCCGCCCGCCCGTCTCCACGGCGTCGAGGTTCGAGGAGAGGTTCGGCGCCCCCACGAGCTCGAGGATCACGTCGAAGGGGCCGTGCTCGGCGAATCCCTCGGGCGCCAGCACGCGCGCCCCGAGGGCCTGGACTCCTTCGCGCTTCGCCTCGTTGCGCACGGTGGCGGTGACGGTGGCCCCCGCGGCGCGGCCCATCTGCACGGCTGCCGTGCCTACTCCCCCGGCCGCTCCGTGCACGAGGAGGCGCTCGCCCATCTCGAGTCCGGCCTGGGTGAAGAGGGCGTCGTGGGCGGTGGTGAACACCTCGGCGAACCCGCCGGCCTCCTCCCAGGAGAGGCCCTCGGGCACGGGCATGGCCCCTCGCTCGTGGACCGTGCACAGCTCGGCCTGGCCGCCGCCGCCCACGATCGCCATCACGCGGTCGCCCTCATCGAAGCGCTCGGCACCCGGCCCCCGGGCCACGACCTCGCCGGCCAGCTCGAGGCCGGGGATGTCCCGAGGGGAGCCTGGCGGCGCGGGGTAGCGCCCGGCGCGCTGGAGCATGTCCGCTCCGTTCAGGCCGGCCGCCCGCACCCGGACCAGGATCTCGCCGCGGCCGGGCTCCGGATCGGGATGGTCGGCCACCCCGAGGGAGCCATCGCGGATGGTCGCGGCGCGCACGGGCGGCGATGCTACCGAGCCCGGCTCCGCGCCCAATAGGGCGCGTTCACGGAATCCAGCCGCCCGGTCGATGTAACATGTGCTCAGGCAGATCGGCTCGGAGAGCAGATCGCGCCAGGGGTACGGGATGAACCTGTCTACGCTCTTTCCTCCACACCCACCGGTGTGGGCCGAGAGCCGCCTCGGACTCGAGGCGGCGCTCCTCGTGCGGAGCCGGGTGTTCAGGGGCATCGGCGTCGAGGACGCCGGCGGGCAGCCGGTGCTGCTGGTCCCGGGCTTCCTTGCCGGCGACAACTCGCTCGGCGTCATGACCGGGTGGCTGCGCCGCACCGGGCACCGGACGAAGAGCGCCGGCATGCGATTCAACGTCGACTGCTCGGGGGACGCCTTCGAACGGCTGGAGCGGCGCCTGGAGTGCGTCGCCGAATCGAGCGGGCGCCGTGTGGCGCTCATCGGGCAGAGCCGCGGCGGCACGTTCACCCGCGCCCTGGCCGTACGCCGGCCCGANCTGGTCTCGGGGATCGTCAACCTGGGCTCGCCGGTGCTGAATCCCCTGGCCGCCAACGTCTTCGTCAAGGCGGGGATACTCATGGTCGGCGCGCTGGGGAGTCTCGGGGCCCCCGGCTTCTTCACCTACCGGTGCCGCGACGGGGAGTGCTGCGACCCGTTCTGGCAGGCCGTGGCCGATCCCTTCCCCGAGGGCGTGGAGTACGTCTCGCTCTACTCGCGCAGCGACGGAGTGGTCGACTATCACGCCTGTCTCGACCCAGCGGCCCGGTGCGTGGAGATCAACTCGACGCATGTGGGCATGAGCCTCAACGCTTGGGCCTACCGCCGCATCGCCGGGGCGCTCGCCGAGTTCCGCCGCGGGGAGCAGGACCGGGCCGAACCGGCCCGCGCCGCCGCGTAGGGCGACGCGCCTAAGCTGAGGCTCCGCTCCGCTCCGCGGGATGGGCCTCCGCCCACTCGACGATCCTCCGCGACTCCTGGAGCACCTCGCCGTCGTCGGTGACCAGCACGGGCACCACCGTGTTGCCGGTCAGGCGCTTGACCTCCTGCCGCCCCTGCGTGCGATTGAAGATGCCGTCGGGAAGCGGGGCCAGGCCGTACGACTTGACCACCTCGGGGTCGTGGCCGGCCTCGCGGAGCGCGACATAGGCGTTGCCGCAGGGATGTCCGCCCGGCCGAGGGGCCTTGACGAAGGTGCCGAAGCAGACGTAGAGCTTCACGGCGGAGACCTTAGGAGGGCGGGCGTGCCCATGGCCACTCCTGTCCGGGGGGCGAGCTCGGGAGGCCCACACCTCTGATAGGTGATGCGAGCAAACCACCTCACTGTGGAGCGAAAGCTGGCTCGGATCGCCGGTCGCAACCACGGGGTGGTGACGCGTGCAGAGTCACTGGGCGCCGGTCTGACCCTGAAGGAGATTCGGCACCGACTTGACACTGGCGCACTCCTCCGTGTGCATCCGGGCGTCTACCGCGTGGGTCATCGCGCACCGAGCCTCGAAGCCCGCTACCTGGCGGCGGTCCGGGCGTGCGGCCGCGGGGCGTTCCTCGCCGGCGCGGCGGCGGGACACCTGATCGGCCTGCTGAACGGCACGCCACCCGAACCCGAGGTGATCACGCCGACCGAGCGACAGATCCCTGGGGTCCGCACGGTGCGATCGCGGCGCATCGACCTCCGGGACGTCATGTGTGTCCGCGGGATCCCGTGCACGACGGTCGCGCGCACCCTTGTCGACCTTGGCGCCACGCTCGACGTCGACGACCTGGCGCGGGCCTGCCACGAGGCCGGCGTCTGCCACGGGACGACTCCGCGCCAGGTCGAGTCCGTGCTCGATCGGCGGCCGACCAGCCGGGGCGCCGGGAAGTTCCGGGTGATCCTGCGTGGCGATGCCCCGGTCACGCTCAGCCGACTGGAGGCGGGGTTCCTCGAGCGCCTGCGCGAAGCGGAGCTCCCCCTTCCGCGAACAAATCGCCCCGCCGGGAGTCGGCGCGTGGACTGCCGTTGGCCCGCCCGGGGACTCACCGTGGAGCTCGACGGCTACCGCTACCACAGCTCGCGCCACGCCTGGGAGCAGGATCGCCGCCGCGAACGCGAGGCTCGGGCGCGTGGAGACGAGTTTCGCCGCTACACCTACGGCGACGTCTTCGAGCAGCCGAAACTCATGCTCGCGGAGCTCCGGCCGTTGTTGCGAGACTAAGACCTTCCTGCCCCGGTGCCCCAGGAGGGCACGGGGATGGGACACTTCGAGGCCGGGGCAGGCTGACATCGTCCAGTGCCCTGCCCTGGTGCCCCAGGAGGGCACTCCGACAGGACGGTGTGAAGCCGGGGCATGGACACGACCCGAAGCCACAGGCGCACCGCCGCGGCCACGCGTCCGGGCGCGACCGTATCCTCGTCGAGTGGCCCCCAGCCTCCTTGCCCGCGTGTTCGACAGGGGACGTGCCGGGGCCCAGCGCCTCAGAGGCCGAGAGACCGCGGCGGAGGCGCGCCCGCTCCCCGCGATCGGCAGCGCGGACGCCTGGGAGAGTGGAATCGACCGCTCGGCGAACGGGGAGGAACTCGCCGCACTGCGACTCTCCCTCGCCTCCGAGCTCGATCGTCTGGCGCTTCGCGAGGGGTCCGCCAGGGCCGGGCCCCCGCGTTAACATCCGTCGTCCGCCGCCTGGCGGGCCCTGCGTCGTGAACGCCTCCGATCCCGCCCAGACGAGTACCGCATCCCCGGCCGGGCGCCAAGCCGCCACGCTCGAGCTCCGGGATGTCGTGAAGCGATATCCAGGGCAGGAGGAGCCCGCGGTCGACCATCTCTCGCTCGAAGTCCCAGCCGGCGAGATCTGCGTGCTGGTCGGGCCGTCGGGGTGCGGCAAGACGACCGCGATGCGGATGGTCAACCGCATGGTCGAGATCACCGACGGCGACATTCTCGTGGGAGGTCAGAGCGTCACCGACCGCACGCCGTACGAGCTCCGGCGAGAGATCGGCTATGTGATCCAGCAGGTGGGGCTCTTCCCTCACCTCACGATCGCGGACAACATCGCGACCGTTCCGAAGCTGCTCGGATGGGACAGGGACCGCATCGCCGCGCGTGTCGAGGAGCTCCTCCAACTCGTCCAGCTCGACCCCGAGCAGACCCGCGACCGCTATCCCGCTCAGCTCTCCGGAGGACAGCGCCAGCGCATCGGCGTCGCCCGCGCGCTGGCGACCGATCCCCCGCTGATGCTCATGGACGAGCCGTTCGGGGCCATCGACCCGATCAACCGCGAGCGCCTTCAGAACGAGTTTCTGCGCCTACAGGTGGAGCTCCGCAAGACCATCGTCTTCGTAACGCACGACATCGACGAGGCCATCAAGATGGGTGACCGGATCGCGATCCTCAAGCAGGGCGGTCGGCTGGCCCAGTACGCNGAACCGGCGGAGCTGCTCATGAATCCCGCCGACGAGTTCGTGAAGGACTTCGTGGGCAACGACCGGGCGCTCAAGCGCCTCGCGCTGCAGCGGGTCAGGGACATCGACCTGTGGCAGGCGCCGATGGTGCGAAAGGGCGAGACGACCGCGTCCGTGCGGCAGAAGCTGGAGAAGGCCGACGTCAAGATCCCGTTGCTCGTCGACGAGGACGGCTGCCCGATCGGCTGGCTGAGCGACCGCGCCTACGCCGGCGAGGAGGTCAAGGCCGATCTCCGCTCCCGGGCGGAGCCGACCGTCGAGATGGACGACATCCTGCGCGATGCGCTCGCCGACCTGCTCGGGTCGGAGCTCCAGTACGGGGTGGTTGTCGATGAGCAGGGGCGGGCCACCGGGGTCCTCTCGATCGAGCTCGTCGGCCAGGGGGTCCACGGCGTCGCCCCGGCCCGCACCGGCGCCGACGCCCTCGCGACCTAGGGAGGCGCTTCGCTCTTCGCCCAGACCCAGCAGAGGAACCGCTCGGGAGCCGGGTGCGTGGCCGAGAACGGCTTCTGCCCCGAGTGGATCGTGCAGAACTGGGACCGCTACGTCGATCCGTTCTTCCAGCACGTGCTCCTGACGGTCGTGTCCGTGGTCATCGGCTTCGCGATCGCCGCCGTCATGGCCGTCGTCGCGCACCGCCGGCGGCGACTGAACGGGCCGCTGGTCGGGCTCACGGAGGTGCTCTACACCATCCCCAGCCCGGCGGCGTTCCTCCTGCTCCTGCCGTTCACGGGCTTCGGCACGGTCTCCGCGCTCATCGCGCTGACCGCCTACTCGCTCAACGCCATGCTCCGGAGCATGGTCACCGGACTCGCGGGCGTGCCCGAGGACATCAAGGACTCGGCGCGAGGCATGGGCCTGACCGAGCGCCAGCTCCTGTGGAAGGTCGAGCTTCCGCTCGCCCTTCCCGAGATCTTCGCCGGTCTCCGGATCGCGTCGGTCACCACAGTCGGGCTCGCCACTCTGGCCTTCCTCGCCGGCGCAGGGGGCCTCGGCGAGTCGATCGAGTCGCAGATCTCGTTCAAGTCGAATGTCGTCGTGGCCGGCGGACTCTGCGTCCTGCTCGCGGTCGCCCTCGACTCCCTCATCCGCACGCTCCAGAAGGCGTCCACCCCCTGGACCCGGGCGAGGCTCACGTGATCCTCCCGCTCGCCGTGGTCCCGGAGTTCGTCGACGCCTTCCGCTACGTGTTCGTCGGCGGTGAGTCCGTGACAGGAGGCCTTCAGGTCGGAGGACCGGCGCTCATCCCGTACCTCGTCAACCACCTGGTCCTGTCCTTCGTCTCGGTGGCGGTGGCCGTCCTCATCGCNGTGCCGCTCGGGCTCTACCTCGGCCACACGCGTCGCGCCGAGTTCCTGGCCGTGAACATCACCAACGCAGGGCGCGCGATCCCCCCGCTGGCGCTGATCGGCTTCTTCATCGCCTACATCGGCGTGGGCTTCGACGCCTTCGGATTGGTGCTCGTGCTCCTCGCGATCCCGCCGATCCTCACCAGCACGTACGTGGCCACCACCCAGATCGAGCCCGACACCGTGGACGCCGCTCGCGGCATGGGCCTCACCGAGGGCCAGATCCTCCGCCGGGTCGAGTTCCCGCTCGGGCTCCCGACGACGTTCAGCGGCATCCGCATCGCCACCGTGGCGGTGGTGGCCACCGCGACCATCGCGCCGTTCGCCAGCGTGGACACGCTGGGCGTGCCGATCCTTTCCCCGAACGTCCACGGCCCGGCCGGGCAGCTCGGGGCGGCCGTCCTGGTGGCGATCCTGACCCTCGTCATCTCAGCCGGACTCGGAGCCGTGCAGCAGGCCATTACCCCCCGAGGCCTCAAGACCGTCGCGCCGGAGCGCCGGCGCGGATTGTTCGCAACCCTCAGAAGGAGGACTCAGACAACGTGAGATCGATTCGACTCATCATCGCGGCACTCGCCGCATTGTCCCTGGCCATGGTGGTGGCCGCCTGCGGCGAGCAGGGCGGCGGAGGCGGTGCCCCGCCTGCCGGCGGGGGTGCCAAGGCCATCCAGAAGGTCCCCGGCGCCGAGACCAAGGGCGATATCACGGTGGGCTCGAAGAACTTCACCGAGCAGTACGTCCTCGGCGAGATCTACGCCCAGGCGCTCGAGGCAGCCGGCTTCAAGGTCAAGAAGCAGCTCGACCTAGGCTCCGAGCAAATCGCCTTCAAGGCGCTCAAGGGCGGGCAGATCGACGGCTACCCCGAGTACACCGGCACGTCGCTCACCTCGTTCTTCGACATGAAGACCGAGGACGTGCCCAAGGAGGCGCAGGCGGCCTACCAGCAGACCAAGGCCGCCTTCGCCAAGGAGGACATCACCGCGCTCCCACCCACGCCGTTCGAGAACACCTACCGGCTCGGCGCCCTGAAGGAGACCGCGGACCGGCTCGGCGGCATCAGGAACACCTCCGAGCTCGCGCCGAAGTCCAAGGANCTGACCGTGACCTCCTACCCGGAGTGCGCCCAGCGCGACGACTGCGCCCTCGGGGTGAAGCGCGTCTACGGACTCGACTTCAAGGAGACCGTCAAGAGCGAGACTCCCTACGACATCCTCGACGCCAAGGAGGCGGACATCGCCTTCCTTTTCACCACCGACGCCCAGCTCACGCTTCCCAAGTACGCGGTCTTCGAGGACGACAAGAAGTTCTTCCCCCCGTACAACGTGTCGTTCGGCATCCGCAACGATGCGCTGAAGAAGATCGGCCCTGACGGCCAGAAGGTGATCGAGCAGGTTCAGGCGCCGCTCACCGTGGAGGTCATGCGCGAGCTGAACTCGCGCGTGGACATCGACAAGCAGGAGCCTGAGCAGGTGGCGCGCGACTACCTCAAGGAGGAGGGCTTCACGAAGTAGCCGACGCGCCCTGGCCGCACCAGGCCGAACCCGTATCCCGAGCCCCGGCCTCACGGCCGGGGCTCCGTCGCTCAGGCCTCCGCCAGCCCGCGCGGGCGGTAGCGGCGCATATAGCGGCGGAAGTCCTCCACCTCGCGTGCGGCGCGGGTCTCGTCCCATCCGAGGTGGCTCTGCGCCACCCGAGCCGCCGCGCGGTCCGGCCCGATGCCGGCGGTCGGGCCGAGGCCGACCATCGTGCGCCGAAGCAGCACGTCGGCGAGGGTCTGCGCGCCCTCGTGGCGGACGGCGTGCACGACCTCGGCGGCCAGGGACCCGGGGG
>JGI24973J35851_1000236_pt1 | contig 10602 bp, 16 predicted proteins | sample AntDryMetagUQ889_FD_35851 | JGI IMG/M metagenome (IMG submission 35851) | reverse complement strand
CCGCCGCGACGTAGGACAGCGGCCAGGAGGCCCGCCCGTGACGCGTGACGAGGCAGACCGGCTTGCCGGGATGCTCGCCGCAGCCCACATCACGCCCCGGATCTCGGAGTCGGGCCCCGTGAACGAGTACCGCAAGGCACTGAACTCGTTGATCTCCCGCCTTCAGGGCTCGCTCGATCCCGGCCCCACCTTCGAAGAGTTCGACGGCCTGGTGGCCGACATCATGCACGCCCTCGCCGGGGTCGCCCTCGATCCCGAAGTCTTGGGCCAGCTAACCGGCGCGGCGCATTACCGGCTCCTTCGCGCGACCGAGCGCGCGGAGATCCTGCTGCCGCGCGCCGACGCCGAGGACGAAGAGTGACCTGCGCGGGCTAGCCGCGCCGCCTCAAGTTGCCCCAGCCGCCACTGGCCCGACCCTGCTTCGGCGTTGAGTCGAGGCGCAGCTCTTCGCCCATCGCGTCCAGAAGCTTGGCGAGCTGTCTGACGGTGGGCGAGCGCGCGCCGTTCTCCAGCCGAGAGATCGCGGACTGCGTAGTCCCGGCCAACTCACTCAGCTCCCTCTGGCTGATCTCCTTCCGCTGCCGAACCGCGCGCAGCAACTCGCCAGGATCGTTCGCCGCCATCGCCCAATTCATAGCCAGTCGGCGATAACTGCGCCTTGGTCAGCGCATCTTGTTCGCGCCGTTCGCCATCGTGGCGTGAACGGCGAACGGCTTGTCACCCTGCGCCTGCGAGCCGCGCGCGATACTTGCCGCGTGGAAGAACGAATCCGCGAAGTCGCCAGCTATATCCGCGTTCTCGCCTCCGCGCTAGACGAGACAAGCCGGGCCGAAGACCGGACCATGCTCACGAAACACCTGGCCGAAGCCGCGCGCTTAGTGGCCCTCATTGACGAGGGCGCTGACCACTTCGCGATTCAGCGTTGGCTCGACAGCGAGGAGCATGGGTATGGCTGGTCGTACCTCCCCGGCTCTCATGGCGAGTCGGCGGAGGCGGCGTTTGCGACGCTCTCAGAGCGACTAACGCACGGGCTACCGCATGACCAGTAGGACCTCCACCACCACCAACAGCACTACGGCCACCTCAGGAGACGCCAGACCACAAGTGTGAAGACAGCAGCGAGCGCCAGGTACGCGCCCACGCTTGAGCCCGTCGCCTCAAGCAGCAAACCGGCCACCAAGGCCAGCAGCAGGACAGCGAGCAGCAGAAGCCGCACCAGCGCAGCTTAGTGCGGGCCGCTGCCCGGAGAACTACCGCGTAATACAGATGAGCCGTCTTTAGTGGCAGAATGTGCATAGCCGATTGGCTATGGCGTTTTGGCTCTGAAATGTTTTTCCGGTGCGCCGTGAAATACGCCCAATGGTCTGTGCATGGGCGATGTCATTCCTTTCCCCCGCCGCTCCGATTGGGAGCCCGAGCTGAGCAAGCGCCAGCTCGCAGACGTTCTCGGCTACTCGCCCCGCTGGGTCGAGCTGCGGGTCCGCGAAGGCATGCCCTCCAAGCAACTACCCAACGGCTACCGCCGGTCCGCCTCTCAGAAGCTGAGGCGTGGCTGGCACAAAGGAGAACAGCATGATCCTCAAGAGAGGCAACAAGTACGGCGCCCGCATCTACCGAGCGGGCCGACAGGAATGGATCGGAACCTACGCCACGCAGCGCGAAGCCCGCAGGGCCGAACGCCAGGCCCTGGACCGGCTCGATCGCAGCAGCGAGACGTGCGCCGAGTTCGCCGAGCGCTGGCTGACCGACTTCCCGCGCAACCGCGCTTCGACTACCCGGACCTACCAGTACGACCTCGGCCCGTTCGTCGCCGACTTCGACAAGCTCAAGCTCGCCGACATCACACGCCGCCACGCGCGCGAATGGGCCCTCAAGCACCGGTCGGCCCTGCCGACGATCCGCGCGATGTTCAACGACGCCCTGGACGAGGACCAGCAGATCGCCCCGAGCAACCCATTCGCCAAGCTACGCCTCGAACAGTCACGCGGGCGGCGCGACCTCAAAGTCCTCACGGAGGCAGAGCTGCACGACCTCGCCAACACAGCCCTGAGAGTGCACGGCACCTACGGGCCGACGATCCGCGCCTGCATCCTCTTCGCCGCCTATGTCGGACTTCGCCCCGCCGAGCTGTACATGCTCAAGCACAGCGACATCTCCGGTGACGAGGTCCACATCCGCGAGAGCCTCGGCTCAACCGGAGAGGTGACCACACCGAAGAACGGGCAGACCCGCCGGGTGCTGTTGCCGCCCCCGGCCCGCGACGCACTGCGAGAGATGCCTCGACGCGCCGACAGCCCCTACCTGTTCACGACGAAGAACGGCGAGCGCCTGAGCAAGTCCGCCCACTACTACTACTGGCACACGGTGCGCTGTGCAGCTGGCCGGGAGACGATGGATTTTTATGAGTTGCGCCACTTCGCCGCCACGCACCTCTTGGAGCTGGGCGCAAGCCACGCGGATGTCGCCGTCCAGCTCGGCCACACCGACGGCGGCGCTCTCGTCATGAGCACCTACGGCCACCCATCGGCGAACGCCGCCCGCGACCGCCTGCGAGCCGCCTTCGCCGGCCCCCAGGCCGGGCTGCGCCTCGTAAGCGCCGCAGCGGACGAGAGCGCAAACGCGGCGGCCCACAGGAGCGCCGACCGATGATCTTCAACACCAACCAGAAAGGAAGTACCCACATGTCCCACACCCAGGAAGCACTAACAACGGCGTTCTTCAACGACGCCCCCTGCCGAATCGTCTACCGCGACAAGGAAGGCCGATGGACCGAGCGGATAGTCGAGATCGCAGAGCTGAAACGCGACCACATCATCGCCAAGTGCGAAATGCGGAACGAGGCATTCCGACGCTTCAACCTCAACACGATCACCGACGCCAGCCCGATCAGCCCACCCGCCGCTCGCGCGGCTCGATGAGGTCCGAGCGCCAGAGAAACACGTAGCGGCCGCCCCGGCGGGCCGCTACGTGCTCGTACCTCCCCCGCGTTCGTTTCGTCGGCACATCGGGTAGAAGTCGCCGGATGGCTCAGACCGTGGCAGTGGCCACGATGGTCCAGAGCAGAGCGGGGTTACGGCACTCCGAATGGGGTGTAGGAGCCTGACGTGCGGTCGAACAGACTCGGGACCGGAGTCGCTGTTGTAGTGTCGGTGTGGGCCGCGCTGGCGCTCTTTTGGGCGCTGGCGGTCATGTCGGAGAGCGCCCTATCCGTCCCGGCCAAGCTCTTGCAGTTTGCCATCGCGGCGCTCTCAATGACGCTGGCTACCGCTGCGTTAGTCGCGTTCTCCAGCAATCCCCGTCGGACCGCGCGGGGGTGGAAGGCGGCAACGGCAAGTGTGATGTGCCTGGTGGCCTACTGGGGCGTTCTGTTCTTGTTTGCCAGCCTCGGACTCGCCATAGGCATTAGCCGCTAGGAACTTAGGCGTGGCCCCCGAAAGAGAGTGGAGGACCCGAGGTCTGCTAGTCCAGAGCCAGTAGCTGCGAGTTGAGGCCCGGGGAGCGGCTGATAGCCGCCAACCCCGGGGGGCTGAAACAGCTATCTGGCGCTACGTGGCCGGTGCGGGGGAAGAACCCACCTTGATTAGCGCACTGCGCCGAAATTGCCATCTCGAAACGCACCCTCCCGTGTCAGGTCAACTACTCCGGCGTCGTTCAACTCCAGCAGCGAGAAGCGAGCTTGACGCCGAAGAACGATTGCCCTCGCGGGTACGTCACGTCTAAGAGCATGGTCGTCGTCCCGCGAAGCATCCGAGGAACGTAGAACGCCCACAGCTTGTGGGACGGGAAGGCATACGCATACGCGAAGTGCCGCGCGCTTCCGGGCGAGAAGAGATAGATGCTTCTCGCAGCGATGTAGGTACGGATCAGCGCGCGGCCACGGCAGATCACCGGCAGCGCCCGGATAGTTGACGGAATTCCTACGCCGGCGGTGCAGACCCCAGTGCCGTCGAGTTGGTCGTAGCAAAACGCGCCCGGGACAGTGCTCAGGCCCGCACCGCCGAAATCCACCGCAGGCCGCGGCGGCCGTGTGATCGTCGCGCCCGCCAGCGCGGGTCCCCAGAGCAAGACGAACACAGCACCAATGGCCATGAAGCCGTTGCGTTGCATCCGATTGACAGAAGGCCGAATAGTTCCGTTCCGCATCGGACCTCAGACTCTATTAGCTCCCATCTCGCCGCCAGCCACTTCGCGGTGCGCTCGCTGTTCCGGCCGCGGCGGCGCGTCCAACGGGGCTTCCCGTCCCCCCGGCTTGATGAGCGGGTCGAGCGAGGCCTTATTCGCGGTCTCGGGCGTCACGCCCGACGAGACGTTCATCGTGGACACCGCCGTGACCGGCCTTGCTGCGACGAGCGAGTCCCACCCCTTAGAGCGGTCGGCGGAGCCGATCGCGTAATACGCGCCCGCAGGGCGCGCTCTGCTTACTCCTTCTCCCCCGACTGGTCGTAGAAGTCGGCGAACGGCAGCTGGCCCTCTCCCCTGTCCCTGGCTTCTTGCCGCTCACGAAAGTAGGAGAGGGGAGGGATCAGCGGGTCACGCGGTAGTGGCCTCGCTACCAGCTCGGTCAGGAAAGGCGAGTCACGGCGTGTGAACTCCTCCACCACCTCGAATCCAGCGGTTCGCAGCATCGCGCGAAGCGCCGAGCGACTGATCCCCCACCAGAAGTTGCCGTGTCCGTACATCGGCCGCTCGTCGAATGGCGCTCCGATCCCGAGTAGTTGCTTCCGCATCTCGCACTTGGCGCGGCTGGTTCAAATGCATCGCGAACTCCCTGTAAATAGCGGAGTTCTGTGATCGGCTGCTACTCGACTGCTACTCACTTGTCGTTCGCGAGCAAGGGCATCCGTCATTCACGACGGGGAGCGGTACGACTATCTCGGCGTGATCGGCCGAGACGGCTCCGATGCCGGCGAGTCCGCCGCAGTAAGCGGACAGCGCGCCGAAAATCATGAGATACGCCTCGGGTCGGAACGGCTCGCCGTCGGTCTTGTCGCCTAGAAATACGCCCGGAACCCAGATCAGGAACCAGAATCCCGTTATCGCCCACACGACGGCCCACCGTGCGACGAAGAATCCGAGAGCGAAGGACACGAGCCGCGGGTGCCAACGCAAAGGTGATCCAAGCGTGCATGGGGCACGCCTCGATCACGATGACGTTCGACCACTACGGCCACCTGATGCCGGGCGGCCAGGCGGAGGCCGCGCGGCTCGTGGACGACTACCTCGACCGGCTCGACGGCGCGACGCGGCTGGCGGCGGTCGAGTAACGGTGCGATCCTTGACGCATCGAGCATCGAGCGATTAGAGGGCTGCTGTGGACGATTGCCTACAGCGCCCTGTTGGTAGGCGCCTGGTTCGGCCTAGATGCGGTGTTTTTCCCCCATGACGCTGCCGAAGCCCGATGGGTCCCTCGGGCGGTGGTCTTGGCGCTCGCCGTCACGCCTTGTGTTGTCGTCGGCGCGATCGCCCGCAAAGCGTGGCTCGCTCTAGTCGCGTTCGTCTTGTTCGCCGGGATCGGCGTGTGGGCTGTCAGAGACTGCATCGCGGATGGGACGATCGGTTGGGACAACGATCCGTGTGGCACCTGGGTACTGAACCTCTTGCTGTACGCGCTGGCTCCCGCCGTCGCCACGCTAGTCGGTGTTCTCGGAGGAAAGTGGCTCCGCGAGCGACGGCACAGGAGCTAGAGAGCGGCGCATGGTGCGCGCCAGTTGCGCGCCAGTCGGCCACCGTCCCGAGCGGATTCCAGCGGACTCAGCCGGATCGTCGCCGAGCGCGAATTGCCCGCTAGGACGCAGGATTTGGCTCTAGAGCAGGGATTGAGGGCGACGGGCGCTCTCGTTTCGAATCCCCGTAGCGGTACTAAGAAAGCTCCGCAAATCGCGGGGTTTTCTGCTGTTCAAGGCCGTGGATGAAAGCGCGGCTGAAAGTCAGCGCCTGAGCTGGGGCGGCTTCGCCTCGTCCCGACAAACGGCGGCGTGAGGGGTCGCCGGAGGGGCTACTTAGGCGGTTAGGAACAGGGAAAAGAACCACGCCGTCCAAACCATGAACGCGACGACGAAGCCTGCGCAACCGAACGTCAGGCGCCGCTCATTCCGGCGGGCGCTCGCAGGACTTATCGCTCCAAGGAAACCGATCACCGCGAACACGACAGCGACCGCGGCGATCGCCTTCTGGGCGGCGTCCACGGTATTCCCCCACACTGGCTCGCCCTGGTCGAGTGGGAGGATCGTGAACGCAAGAGCGGCCCACAAGAACACGAAAAGCAGTGCGACGCTCCACAGAAAGGTCTTGAGACGCCACGGCATTGGGGATGACGGTAGCGCCGACCGCTGCGACGCCCGGGCCATCAAGTGCTAGCCGTACCTCACGATTCGGCAGCGGATACCGCGCGCTCGGCGGAACATGCCTCACAATCGCATTTGCCGTTGTCAGTGAAATGGACGATCCGAGGGGGGTCTGTGCCCGTCAGGCTCGGCATCAAGGGATCCGCCCACGTCGAGTCGCTCGCGTTGTAGGCACGAAACACGCTCCTACCGCGCCGTGTCAGTCGGTGCAGCCGCTTCCGGTGACCCCCAGGATGAAGAAGAACAGCACGCCGGCCCCAGGCGTCACCGCCAGGGTTCCCAGGGCGCTCATGATCGCTACGCGGACGGGCGCACGCGGCTCGGTCAGCGCCCCGATGAGACTTCCGCCGACCGCCGACGTAATCGCTAGTAACGCGATTTCGGGACCGGCCCAGCCCACGTCCTTTACGAGTGCGCCGACTCCGAGGCCGATTCCGAGCACGTAGACAGCAATCAGCACGACGTTTGATCCGGAGTGGCCTCGTGCCACTTCTCGCACGACGAAGACGTACGCCGCGATGATCGCGGCGGGAACAGCGATCAGCGCCAGTCGAGCGAGACCTTGGTTGTCGCAGTCGGCCGCGATCACCGACCATGCTGCCTGCGCTGTGGTCACTGCTGCGACACCATCCTCTACGGCACCTACTCCGGCGGTGCGCACAGGTTCCTAGCAACCCGGACTCCTGAGCCGCTTGCAGAGCGTCGCGGAACTTGCGGCCGGTGTCATTGAGACCCACCGCTTCGGCTAGTGCACCGCCGCTGCGATTACTGACCCTCCTGTCTGTCGAATCCAGTCTCGCTCGCGCGGAACAGGTAGGCCGGATCGCCGAGCTGCGAATCAGCCGAGTGCGCCGCGCGCTCGCGCGTGCTGACCGTCCCGAACGCGTCGCTGGGCCGCAGTCAGCCCAGAGGTACTGGTCGATCGCGGTAGCAATCAAGTAGCAGAACCGATCGAATAGTGTGCGTTTCCAGCGCGTTCGCGGTTTGCTAAACCAGCCGCGCCCATCAGAGCGCTTGCCGCGTTCGCGGCGGCCTGCCGCCGCTCGACTACGCCACTGTCGCCGAACGGGCCATGCGGGCCGACTACGGCAGCGTCGAGTTCCTTGTCGCAGGCCTCAGCTCCATCGTCGGATTCAAGCGGCTGGCCGACCGCACGCGGGACCGAAACGACCTCATAGACCGAAGTGCCAAACGGCCCAAGGCACGCAAGCTAAGAAGGCGGCGCGCTCCTCGGTGAGGAGATCGATCGTGATCCCGACGTCGGGCCGAGGTAACAGGGGCGACGCCCGGCTAGGGCGAGCCGTCGAAGGCGAGGACCGCGTGTTGGTCCGCGGTCGGCCCAACCGGTCCCTGGATCACGAAGCGCAGGCGCGTGTCGAGTCGGCGCAGCGCGTTGGGCCAGGCGTAGCTCCCGCCGCTGGACGCGTCGAGCTCGACGCGATCGGTGGCGCTCCACCCGGCGCCGGCGGTGAGCTTTCGCGAGACCACGTAGCCGTCGCTCTTCCTGATCATCACGAGCCATGCGTTGACACCGTCGGTGGCGAGCGTGGGCTGCGCGTATCCGGTGAGGCTCAGCTCCGGATCGGCCGGCGTGCCGGTGGCCGTCCACCGCTGCACGCTCACCGAATTGGCGGTCGTGTCCGTCTCCACGGTGGTCAGCAGCTCGCCCGAGGCGAGCGCCACGGCCACCGGCGAGGCGCCGGCACCGGCGGGCACGCCCGCGGCCGTGCCCGCGGTCCAGTTGTCGAGGGGGTCAGCTGCGGAGTGCTGCACCAGTCGCATCCGGTCGCCCGTGCCCTTGAGCACCACGGCGGTACCGCCGGGAGTCGGTTCTGACGTGGCGTAGCGGCTGGCCGAGGGGCCGGAGTAGAGCGTGCTCAGGGAGCCGACGCTCGGCGCGTCGGAGTCGAGGTCCGTCACCCACCCGCTCACCACCTCGAAGCTGGTCTCGGCAACTCTCCGCGACCACGTGACGCTCAACCTCCGAGCACCGTCGGGCGCCGTCTCGACAGCTAGGTCGGGCCGATATGCGCCGAGCGGCGCCGGGTCGAGCGTGACCGTCGGACCGACGGTGGGGCCGGAAGGCGAGTCGAGATCGCTGAGTCGCACCATCTGCACGGATCGCAGCTTCGTGTAGCCCATGCCGCTCCAGACCACCCAGGCGTGCTCGTCCCCGGCAGCGTCGCGCGCGACCGCGATCGAAGCCGGCCAGTCGCCGGTGCCGGTGCCGGTCAGCAGCCCTCCGCCGCTCGTCGCGCCGGTCGTGTCGGTCCGCCAGCTGCCCGCGAGATCGCGCCAGGCGAGCTGCACGCCGCTGAGGTGTCGGCCAAAGAGGGTGAGCAGGCGCCCGCCGGAGGTCACGGCGAGCCGGTGCTGGGCCCCGTGGAAGGTCGGGTCGCTGGACCCAGTGAGCGAGTCGGCGACCAGCGAGACCTGAGTCGGGACGGGAACCACGTCCGAGTCGACCACCAGCTCCGGGGGGTGTGCGCTCTCGCGCGTGGCCCACTTGACCCGGTCCGAGCTCGGCGAGTCGATCGCCAGGGACACGACGCCATCTCCGGGGACCGCACCGGTGACGTCCACCTCGTATGCCTGGCCGGCCGTGACCATGCCGAATTTCGCCCGCCGCGCGCGGTCCACCGCGGGGCGGTCCTTCCAGGTGATCGACTCGCTCCAGTCGGTGGACGAGATCGACCACACACTCCCGCCCTTCTTCGACGACTTGGTGCTGTAGAGCCGCAGCCGCGCGCGCGAGACCTCCCTGCCGGCGAGGCCGGTCACCCGGAAGCGGAGGTACGAGCGACGCGTGGGCCCGGCACCGGCGGACATGGAATGCGCCGAGCCGAAGGACGACGAGGATTTCGCCGAGTCGAGGTAGGTATCAGCCTCGGGTACGAACGCGGTCGTCTCCGCCGCGGCGTTCGCCGCGACGGTCCCGAGCGCCATCGTCGCGAGCGCCATCGCCAGACCGATCCTCATGCGTCCGTGCCTCCAACCTGCGGTTTGCCGGCCACCAAGTCATCGCCGGAATGACCGAAAACCTTGAGTTCGGCGGCCGGTTCGCTCCACGCCCCGGCGCGAGTCCGGCGCCCGGTCTCACCACAGATTGGGGTTCCTCCCGATGGGTACGCCCTGGCGCACACCTGACCCGCAGTTCCTGAGCGAGGAGAGCAAATGACCAAGAAGGCCGACTTCAACGCCGACGAGTGGTCCACCGTCGTCACCGCGCCGATGCTGGCGGGGATGCGCGTGGTGACCGCGGCGCGCGGAGGCACGATCCGCGAGAGCCTGGCGATGGGGCAGACCTATGCCAAGGCCCGCCAGGAGCACGGGGAGAGCGAGCTGCTCGATGAGATCGTTTCGTCTCCGCCGGCGATCGATCCGGGGCAGCTCAAGTCGGCCGGCGACATCGGCACGGTGAGCGCGGAGCGCCTTCGCCAAGCCGTCGGGCTTCTTGACCAGAAGGCGACGCCGGACGAGGTCGAGGCCTACAAGCGCTTCGTGCTGGGCGTCGCCGAAGCGGCCGCCAACGCCCACCGCGAGGGCGGCGTCATGGGAATCGGGGGCAAGCAGGTGAGCGAGACCGAGCAGACCGCGCTTGACGAGATCGCTGCGACCCTGGAGTCGAGCGCCTAAACCATCGCACGCCCACGCGGCCGCTTCTCCTTCTCGGGTCCTCTCCCCTCCTACTCGCGGGAGACTCGAGCCTGAAGGGCGACTACCGAAAACGCGAGGCGATCGATCGGACCGACAGTCGCCGCCGCCGGCGACTGTAGGAAGGCACCTTTCTCTTCAGGCGACCTGCCTGCAGTTGGGCGAACGCCAAGTCGCGCTGGCGCTCGACTTCGCGACGGCGCTTGTGCTCATCGGCCAGCAGCCCAGCCAGGGCAATCGAGCGGGCTTCCGCCCGCCGGGCCCGATCCGCGTCCCGCCCGAGCGGGCCCTCGAGGCCGTCGAGAGGATGGACGGTGGCGATTCCGTCGCTCGTCCGAGCTACTCGTCGATCGGAACCGACCCGTCGATCGAGAGCAACCCGTCGATCGGCGGCCCAAGCCGTGCCATTTGTCGTCATCGCTGCCTATAACGCTAGCAGCGCCTAAAAGTCAGGTGGTTACGTCTGAGCCGGAGGACATCGGCACGTCCACCGACGAGGCGAGCGAGCAGACGGAGTCGCCCGGAACCCCGGCGGACCCGGACGCCGGCCAGCCGAGCGCGGGGCGCGCGGGCGCCGCTCACAGCCATCCCGACCGCTTGAACC
>JGI24973J35851_1000235_pt1 | contig 10663 bp, 10 predicted proteins | sample AntDryMetagUQ889_FD_35851 | JGI IMG/M metagenome (IMG submission 35851) | reverse complement strand
GCCAGGCGTGCCAGCCGGGCCGCTGCCCGAAAGCGACGCGGGTGGGGCAGCGTCTCGGCGAGGACCCAGCGCAGCAGGCGGTCGCTCAGGGTGCGCTCCCGCCGCTCCTCGACGTGCGCTCTGTAGGGGGTGATGAGCTCGTCNTAGCGAACCCCCGAGGGGCAGGNTGTGACACANGCGTCACAGCCCACGCAACAGTCGATGAAGGGCGCGGCCTCCTCGACCTCCAGGGAGCCCTCGAGCACCTCCTTCATCAGGAAGATGCGCCCCCGGGGCGAATCCATCTCCTCGCCGAGCACGACGTGGGTGGGACAGGTGGGCAGGCAAAAGCCGCAGTGGATGCACTGCTCTATGGCGGCCGCCATCTCCTCCGCTTGCGGCTCGTACTGGTCGATCTTGATCTCGTGGAGCACTGGGAGGTGACCGTCGATCGCCGCAGGACGATCGGCACCGGGAGCGAGACTGCACTCTACCTCCCGCCGCCCCTCGCCTACACCTCCGGGAACCGGCCTGAGGGATCGAGGGCCGACTTCACCCGCTGGGCGAAGGCGCCGCCGGCGTGGACGCCGACCATCGGCCTCGCAGGTGAGCCGGTGAGGAAGACGCCGGCGAGGCCGAGCGAGCGCAGCAGGTCGTCGAGCTCCTGCGCCGCCCGCTCCCCGGGCCAGGCCAGCCAAGCGATGTTGGCGCCGGCGCCGTAGCGGCGCTCGACTGCGAGCGGCTCGAGCTTCGCCTCGAGCTCACGCACCCGCTTCGGGACGAGCGCCACCTTCACGATCGCCGCGTCCTGCACCACCCAGGCGAAGTCGCGGACCTCGCTCCACACGGCGCCCTCCTGCTCGCCCTCGAGTCGCTCCCCCGACCGCTCGAGGATGCCCTCCAGCCGCTCGAGCCGCTCCGGCATCGCGTCGGCTAGGCCCGCCAGGCGCAGCCACAGCCGCCCGGGCGGCTCGAGGTCGAGCGCCTCCAGATCGAACGGAGCGGTAGCGAGCGCTCCGATCAGCGCGAGCGCCTCGTCGAGGCCGGCGCAGTCGACGGTCAGCGTCGCCCACGCCTGCGGCTGGGGGAAGACCTTGAACGAGAGCTCAACCATCACGCCGAGGCGTCCGGCGCTTCCCACCATCAGCTTCGAGAGGTCGAAGCCGGCCGCGTTCTTGACGACCCGCCCGCCGGCGCGCACGATCCTGCCCTCGCCGTCGAGGAAGCGCACGCCGAGGATGAAGTCCCTGACCCCGCCGCCGCGGTAGCGCAGCGGACCCGAGGTGCCCGCCGCCACCGCGCCGCCGAGCGTCGCGCCGGCGGCGACCAGCGGCGGGTCGAACGGGAGGTACTGGCCGTTCTCGGCCAGCGCGTCCTCGATCTCGCCCAGGGGGGTGCCCGCGCGGGCGGTGAAGGTGAGCTCCTCGGGGTCGTAGTCCTCGATCCCCGTGAGCCCGGACACGTCGAGGGTGACCGTGCCCTCAGGCGGGCTCGACAGCGCGGGCTTCGTGCCACCGCCGCGGGCCAGCACGCGCTCGTGCCCGCGGAGCGCCGCCTGGGCCTCCTCGATCGCGTCGGCTCGCAGGCTCGCGCTCACCGTTCGGTGCGCTCGCCATCGCCTCGTCGCTCAGAGCCGCCGTCCGTAGGGGGGCCGGCGGTCCCGGCGACGGCGGGCGAGCTCGGCGCCCCGTCGGGATCGGCGGCCTCGGCGCGCTCGGGCTCCTCCTCGGGCAGGAACATCTTGCCGCGGTTGGCGATCTGACCCGGGTCGACAGCCCGCCAGAGCCGGCGCATCGCCTCGATGTCCTCCTCGTCGAACATCTCAGGCAGGAAGGCGCGCTTCTCCATCGCGATCCCGTGCTCGCCGGTGACCGAGCCGCCGAGCCGGATGCACATGCGCAGGATCTCGCCCGCGAGCTCCTCCGCCCGCTGAAGGGCCCCCTCCTCGCTGCCCTTGAAGAGGATCAGCGGGTGTAGGTTGCCGTCGCCCGCGTGGAAGACGTTCGCGACGCGGATGCCGTTCTCCTCGGAGAGCCGCCCGATCTCCGCGAGCGCCTCGCCGAGCCGCGTGCGAGGCACGACGCCGTCCTGGACGATGTAGTCGGGCGAGAGCCAGCCGACCGCCGAGAAGGCGCTCTTTCGTCCCTCCCAGTAGAGCGCGCGCTGGTCGTCGTCCTCGGGCTCGCGCAGCTCCGTCGCACCGGCGCCCTCGAGCACCTCGAGCAGCTGTTCGAACTCGCGGTCGACGGTCTCGTGGTCGCCCTCGAGCTCGACGATCAAGAGCGCCTCGATGCCCTCCGGATAGCCCGGCTTGACCGAGCCCTCCGCAGCCTCGATCGCGAGCTTGTCCATGATCTCCATCGCCACCGGCAGCAGACCCGCCGCGACGACCGCGGCGGCGGCCTCGCCGGCGGCCTCGAGGCTCTCGTAGGCGGACAGCACCGTGCGGGTGGCGTCGGCGCTCGGCATCAGCCGCAGCGTGATCTCGAGCGCGACGCCGAACATGCCCTCGGAGCCCACGAAGAGGCCGAGCCAGTCCGGGCCGACCGGCTCGATGCTCTCGCCGCCGAGCTCGACCAGCTCGCCGTCGGGCAGGACGACCTTCGCGCCCAGCACGCTGCTGCTGGTCATGCCGTGCTTGAGGCAGTGCGCACCACCGGCGTTGAAGGCGACGTTGCCGCCGATCGAGCAGATCGACTGGCTCGACGGGTCGGGGGCGTAGAAGAGGTTGTGGGGGGCAGCGGCCGCGGTCACCTGCGAGTTGATCGCCCCCGGCTCGACGACCGCGGTTCGCTGCTCGGGGTCGAGCTCGAGGATGCGGTTGAGCCGGTTCAGCGCGATCACGATGCCCTCCGCGATCGGCAGCGAGCCGCCCGAGAGGCTCGTGCCGCTGCCGCGCGCGACGAAGGGCACGCCGAGGCGGTGGCAGGCGCGGACCGTCTCGACCACCTCCTCCGCGCTCTGCGCCAGCACCACCGCCCGCGGCGAGGCGCGAAAGGACGTCAGCGCGTCGCACTCGTAGGCGGCGAGCTCAGCCGGCCTCGTCAGGATCCGCTCGGCGGGATAGATCGCCGCCAGCGCGGAGAGCAGCCCGTCGCCCGCCACGTTCTCGGTCTTCGCCTGCGCCCCTCGGGTCAACGTCGACCATCGATCCCGAAGCACCCCTACGATTTCGCCGACTCCCCCTCCGACACGCCCGCCAGCTCCTCGTAGAAGCTCGCGATGACCGCGTGGTCGTCGTCGCCGTGGCCAGAGGCGATCAGGGCGTTCATCACCTCGGCCGCCTGCGCCGTGGCCAGCAGCGGCACCCCTTCCTCGCGCGCCGCCTGCAGGGCGATGGCGAGGTCCTTGCGGTGCAGCGAGAGCTTGAACCCGGGGTCGAACTCGTGCTCGAGCATGCGCTCCCCGTGCATCTCGAGGATCTTGCTCTGAGCGAGGCCGCCGAGCAGCGCCTCGCGCACCTTGGCCGCGTCGACGCCCGACTTGCGCGCGAGCGTCAGCGCCTCGGAGATCGCCTGGATGGTGAGCGCCACGACCACCTGGTTGGCCGCCTTGGCCACCTGGCCCGCGCCCGGCGGGCCGATGTGGGTCACGGCCTTGCCCATCACCTCGAGGATCGGCCGCGCGCGCTCGACGGCGTCGTCGCTTCCTCCGACCATGATCGCCAGCTCACCCGACTCGGCGGCGGGCTGGCCGCCCGAGACCGGCGCGTCGACGGCGTCTGCGCCCTTCTCCTCCAGCACTTCATGCACCTTGCGCGAGGTGGCGGGCGCGATGCTCGACATGTCGATGTAGAGCATGCCCTCGCTCACCCCCTCCGCGACCCCGTCCTCGCCGAGGACGATCTCCTCGACCTGAGGCGAGTCGGGCAGCATCGTGATCACGACGTCGCTCTTCTCGGCGGCCTCGCGCGGAGACGAGGCCTTCTCCCCACCCCCCTCGACGAAATCGTCCGCCTTGTCCTCGCTGCGGTTGTAGACGACCACTTCGTAGTCCGCCTCCCGCAGGTTGTCGGCCATGGGCCCGCCCATGATTCCCAGCCCGATGAACCCGATCGTCTCCATGCTCGCTCCTCCCTCAGATCTTCAGTCCGTAGCTCTGTACCCAGTCGAGCGACGCGCGCGTGTCACCGTCGGGCGCGTACTCGAGGCCCACCCAGCCCTCGTATCCGGAGCCGTCGATGTGCTCGAACACGAAGGCGTAGTCGATCTCCCCGGTGCCCGGCTGATGGCGACCGGGGTTGTCCGCGACCTGCACGTGATCGATCCGCTCGAGCAGTTCGTCGAAGCGCTCGCAGAGGTTCCCCTCCATCTTCTGCGCGTGGTAGAAGTCGAACTGGAAGCGCAGGTTGTCGGCGTCGACCTCGTCGAGCAGCCTCATCACGTCCGCTGTGTAGGGGACGAAGAAGCCCTCCACGTCGTAGCTGTTGACCGGCTCGACGAGCAGCGTGCGTCCATCCTCTCCGAGCGCCTGCGCGGCGTGGCGGACGTTCTCGACCAGCACGTCCCACTGCTCGTCGTAGGAGCGCTCGTCGAGCCTCAGCCCGGCCAGGCAGTTGAGGCGCGGGCAGTCGAGCACTCGGGCGTACTCGCGCGCCTGCTCGACGCCGTCGCGGAACTCGTCCACGCGGTCAGGATCGCAGGCGGTGCCGCGGTCGCCGGCGCTCCAGTCGCCCGCGGGGAGGTTGAAGAGCACCTGGTCGAGATCGTTGTCGTCGAGCCGCGCGCGGATGTCGTCGGCCTCCTCCTCGTAGGGGAACATGTACTCGACCGCGCTGAAGCCAGACTCGCGCGCGGCGGCGAAACGGTCCAGGAGCGACTCCTCCTCCGAGAACATCAGCGACAGGTTGGCGGCGAACTTCGGCATCTTTCTCAGCCCCTTTCAGGCTCCGGTGGTGGCGGCGACCTCGCCCGGTTCCTGCTCGTGGTCCTCGACCGGTTCGGGCTCCTTGATCTCGTCGATCGACGTGCCCATCGCGGCGTCGGCCTCCCGCTCGATCAGCACCTCAACCAACGCCGGGCGGCGCTCGCGCTCCGAGGTCTCAACAGCCCATGCCAGCGCATCGGCGATCTCCTCAGGCCGCGTCACCCGGCGGCCGAAGGCGCCCATGCCCTCCATGACCTTGACGTGGTCCATCCCGTAGGACTCGTCGTAGGAGAGGTCGACGCCGTAGTTCATCTCGAAGTTGGTCTCAGCTTGCCTGATCAGGCCCATGTAGGCGTTGTTGAGCATCACCAGCACGTAGGGCACGCTGTACTGGCAGGCGACGGCGACCTCCTCCATCAGGAACTCGAAGCTGTAGTCGCCGACGACGCCGACGACGGTCTGGTCGGGGCGGGCGATCTTCGCCCCCAGGCACGCCGGCACCTCCCAGCCGAGCGGTCCGGCCTGGCCGCAGATCAGGTAGTGGCGGGGTTTGTAGACCTCCTGGAACTGCCCGGACCAGATCTGGTAGAGGCCGATCGCGGTGACGAACACGGTGTCGGCGTCGAAGAAGTCGTTGATCTCCTTAAAGACGCGCTGGGGCTTGATCGGCACGTCGTCGTAGTCGGTCTTGCGGCGAAGTCGCCGGCGCAGGTCGAGCGTGTGCTCGGCCCATTCGGTGGTCTCGCGCTCGTCGGTGCGCCGCTTGGCGGCTTCGAGTAGGGCCTCGATCGTGAGCCGGGCATCGCCCACCAGGCCGAGGTCGGGGGCGAGCACGCGACCGATCTGGGTCGGCTCCACGTCGGCGTGGATGAACCGGCGCTCGCCGCGGTAGACGTCGATGTCGCCCACATGCCGCTCGGCGAACCGAGCGCCGATCGCCAGGACGAGGTCGGACTCGAGGAAGGCGTGGTTGCCCGCGCGCGTCTGGGTCTGGATCCCGGCGAGCCCCACGTAGAGCGGATGGTCGACGGGGATCGAGCCCCAGCCCATCAGGGTCGGCAGCACGGGGACCTGCAGGTGCTCGGCGAGCGCCACGAGCGCGTCGGAGGCCTCGGCGATGATCACGCCGCCGCCCGGCATGAGCAGCGGGCGCTCGGCCTCGAGCAGCATGTCGAGCGCGCGCTCGACCGCCGCGGGGTGCGGCGCGGTCGGGAAGACCGGCAGCGGGGCGTCGGTCTCCGGGTCGTAGACGATCTCGCCCTGTGCAACGTCGAGTGGCAGGTCCACGTGGACGGGCCCAGGCCTGCCCTCGCGCATGGTGCGAAAGGCGTCGCGGAATACCCAAGGGAGCTGCGCGGACTCCTTGACCAGGTAGCTCTTCTTCACCACCGGTTTGACGATCTCGGCGATCTCGACCGCCTGGAAGGCTTCCTGGTGGAGCTTTGGCACCGGCGCCTGGCCGGTGATGGTGAGGATCGGGATCGAGTCGGCCCAGGCCGTATAGAGGCCGGTCACCATGTTCGTGCCGGCCGGTCCCGAGGTGCCGACGGCGACCCCGATCCCGCCCGTGGCCCGAGAGTAGGCGTCGGCGGCGTGGGTGCCGCCCTCCTCGTGGCGGACGATGACGTGCCTGATCGAGCTGTGTTCGAGGGCCGCCTTGTAGAGGGGGAGGACGGCCGCTCCGGGGATGCCGAACATGACCTCGACGCCCTCGGACTCGAGCACGCTCACGACCGCCTGCATGGCGGGCATCGGGCTCTGTGCTTCGGAGCTGCTCATCGGACCTCCTTCGCCTGGTTCACGGGTCCTCGGACCGGTCCTCGGTCGCGCGAGCCTACGAAGATTCGGCCGGGAGCCCCGCGCTGGCAGAGGGAGCGGTCAAGCGCCGCGATCATGCATACCGTATGCCATAACGCACCCTGAGCAGCGAGAGGCAGGTTCCACCTGAAGACGCAGCGAAAACAGCGCCTGGGCGCCGGACTGCGCTCAATGGCCCTCGAGGCGCCGTGAGCCGCCCAGGGCTGGTCGCGCCCGACAGCTTCAAGGGCAGCTTCCCGGCGGTCGAGGTTGCGGCCGCCATAGCGCGCGGGCTGAAGGCTGCCGGTCAGGAGGCGGTCGAGCTGCCCCTGGCCGACGGCGGAGAGGGCACCATGGACGTGCTGCTCGACGCCTTGGGCGGGGAGCGCCGGACGGTCACGGTGGCCGACCCCCTCGGCCGCCCGGTGCAGGCCGCGTTCGGGCTGCTCGGGGATGGCCGCACGGCGATCGTAGAGGCGGCCCAGGCCAGCGGGCTGGACCGCGTGGCCACGGAGGAGCGCGATGCCTGGGCGGCGACCTCGCGCGGGACCGGCGAGCTCATCGTCGCCGCGACCGAGGCCGGGGCCGAGACGGTCATTCTCACGGTCGGGGGCTCGGCCTCCACCGATGGAGGCAGTTGCGCGCTCGAGGCGCTCGAGGCGGCCGGAGTGGATCCCGACATCGAGGTGCTCTGCGACGTGCGCACACCCTTCGAGGGCGCCGCCCGGGTCTTCGCCCCCCAGAAGGGTGCGGATCCCGACACCGTCGAGCGCCTCACCGGGCGCCTTCACCAGCTGGCGCAGGACGCGCCCCGCGACCCCCGCGGGGAGCCAATGACCGGCGCGGCGGGGGGACTGGCCGGCGGGCTGTGGGCCCACCGCGGCGCGCGCCTGGTGCTCGGCGCCGGCTACATGCTCGACGCCGTGGGCTTCGACGCGCGGGCGCGGGAGTCAGGCTTCGTCGTGACGGGCGAGGGCCGCCTGGACGCCCAGTCGCTCGACGGCAAGGTCTGCGGCGAGGTGGCAACCCGCTGCCTCCACCGGGGCCTGCCCTGCCACGCGCTCGTCGGGCAGAACGCCCTCGAGCGCTCCGAGCAGCTGACCGTCGAGCTCGCCAGCGTGGACGAGGCGACGACGCTCGAGGAGCTGGAGGCGGCCGGGCGTCGCCTGGTCAGCCGGGGGTAAGGGATGCCGGGGGACTAGCTCGGCTCGCCGAGTCTGGCCGCCGGGCGCAGCTCGCAGGCCAAGCCGTCGCCGAGGGCCGCCCGCGCGAGCGCACGTCCCAGCCAGGGGGCGTGCTTGAAGAGATTGTGGCCTGCGACGAAGAAGGCTCCCTCCGATTCCCACACGGCGATTCCGTCAGTGCTCCAGGGCAGGTCCGTGACCCAGCAGTGGCGGTACGCGACGGGCTCGGGGTGCAGGCCGGGAAGCGCGCGGGCCACGTAATGGCTGGCCCGCTCGCCCAGCGAGGCGAGGCTGCTCGGGTCCAGCAGGCTGCCGTCCTCGTGCGCAGCGCGTGCGAGCCGGGCGGTGCCGCGCCCGGCGCACACCACGATCCGATCGTGCTCAGAGCACTCGCCCCCGGTCCGCACCTCCACCGTCCCCGAGGCGGTCGGGCGAATCGAGATGACCTCGTCGGCGACGAGCGAGTCGCCGAGCTTGGCCGTCAGGGCCTCGATCGCGGCGCGCGTGCGAATCGCTCCCCCGCCCTCGTCGAGCATCGCCGGGCCGGAGTAGCCGGCGAGCACCGGCAGCCGCCGCGCGAGCTCCTCCGCGTCGATCGAGCTGGCCCGCACGCCATCCACCTGCTCGAGCACGGCGAGCCGGTCGGCGACGGACGGGCCGAGTGCGACCACGCCGTCGGGCGAGACCAGCTCGACTCCGAGGCGCTCCTCCCACTCCTGCCAGATGGCACGGCTCTCGCGCGCGAACGCGACGAGGCGCGGATCGTCGTGCCTCGATGTCCGAGTGGAGCCATACCCGATGCGCGCCGATCTTGGCCGCCGCCTTAGGGAAGCTTGGCCGTTTCGCCCGCTCGCTGGCGCGTTCGTCGGAGATGCCGAGCACCAGCGCGATTGAGTGGAGTCCAATCGGGGCGTCCGGACGTGAGGGCGTCGCCCTCTCCAGCTTCCGCCGCTTCGCCTCCGCGATCGTCATCTCGCCCCTTGCCGCCGCGACCGCATCGGGCCAGGACATCGGGACGCGGTGCCTGATCGAGTCCGACGAGACGGGCCGTGTCGGATAAGACGTCCTCGTGACGAGTCCCGTCATGCAACACTCGCGAACATGACCGCGCCGGCCCTGGCGCTGTCAAATCGTTCCGCTGATCGCGCGACAGCCGTGATTGCCCTGCGCCTACAGGCGTGAGAACAGAAGTCTGGAGTGCCCCCGGTTCCGTGGACACTGTTGATCGTTGAGCGGCGAGCGTAGCCGAGCGGTCGCCCACCGGCCATGGCCGGTGGGCGCGCCGTGCGCCGTGCGCCCTTCTCGCGGCCACCCCGGCGACGAGTCGCGGGGCGGCGTGGCCCAGAATCGGCCAGAATCGGCCAGAATCGGCGCCGATGGGGCGGAGCGAGGCGCTGAGAGGCGATCTGCGGCGCTCGAAGTGGACGTCGCGACCGATTGGTCGGGCCTCAGGCAGGCTCGAGCGCGCGTTCCTCGAACTGGGCGGGCGAGAGGTAGCCGAGCGTCGAGTGCAGGCGCTCGCGGTTGTAGAAGCGCTCCACGTAGTCGAACACCGCGCTGCGAAGCCCCGCCTTGGTCGGCCAGGCCTGGCGGTTGACGAGGTCCTTCTTGAGCGTCGCGAAGAACGACTCGGCGACGGCGTTGTCATAGCAGTCGCCGACCGAGCCCATCGAGTCGGCGATCCCGGCCTCGCCGGCGGTGTGGCCGAAGGTCAGCGAGACGTATTGGCTTCCTTGGTCGGAGTGGTGGACGAGGCCCCGATCGGGTCGACGTCGCTGAACCGCCATCTCGAGCGCGCAGACGACGAGCTCGGCTCGCATGTGGTCGGCCATCGCCCATCCGACGATCCGGCGCGAGTAGCAGTCCATCACCGCGGCGAGGTAGAGCGTCCCCTCCCAGGTTCCGAGGTGGGTGATGTCGGCGCACCACTTCTGGTTTCCGGCGGTGGCGGTGAAGTCGCGCTCGACGAGATCGGGCGCCGGACGCACTCCCTCGACGCGGATCGTGGTCCGCCGGCGCCTGCGCGGAGCCTGCCCGGAGATCTCCGCCGCCTCCATCAGCCGCTCGACCCGCTTGCGGGCGACGCGGATCCCCTCGAGGCGCAGCTTGGCGTGGACCCGGCGCGAGCCGTAGGTCTCGCGAGACGCCTTCCAGATCGCCTTGATCTGCTCGGTGAGGTAGGCGTCGGCGAGCGCCCGCGCGCTCGGGGCTCGCGTCTTCCACGCGTAGAACCCCGAGCGCGCCACTCCCAACACCCGGCATATGAGGGAGACCGGGTAGTTGGCCTCCTCCGCCGCGACCAGCCGGTAGATCGCTACCGGCGATCGCTCTCCCTGGCGAAGAAGGCGGTCGCTTTTGCCAGGACCTCCTTCTCCTGGCGAAGCGTTCGGTTCTCACGACGAAGGCGCCTGAGCTCCTCTCGCTCCTCACTGGTCAGCCCCTCTCGCTTGCCATGGTCGATCTCCGCCTGGCGGACCCAGTTGCGAAGCGACTGGCCCGAGATTCCGAGCGAGCTCGCGATCTCAGGGACCGAGCGATCGGGGCTCGATCGCACCAGCTCCACCGCCTCGCGGCGGAACTCCTCCGGGTAGGGCGGCCTCGTCTTGGACATGGACACCATCCTTCCCGCGCGGCCGTCCGAAGCCAAGCGCTCAGGTGTCCAACAGAACGGGGGCACTCCAAGGTTGTGTCCACAGAAGAGACAGGCGGCTAGCCGCCTGGGCGGCGGATCCCAGTCAAGAGTACCGCCTTGACCCGGATCCCGACGCTCTCCCAGCGCCCGGTCAGGTTGACGCGCTTCCGCTTCGCGCGACATGCAGCACTCCCGTGGGCAGGGT
>JGI24973J35851_1000230_pt1 | contig 10742 bp, 10 predicted proteins | sample AntDryMetagUQ889_FD_35851 | JGI IMG/M metagenome (IMG submission 35851) | reverse complement strand
CGGGGGATTATCGGGCTATTCGTCGGCTCGCACCGTAAGGTTCCGGGCGTTTTTGGGGGACTTAGGTGAGCTAGGGTCTGTTGACATTTAGGCCAACCATATGAAAGCGGCCACGAGCGCGATGAGCTAGGACGGCTCCTCCCCCTCCCCGCTCATGTCCGTCCTGCTTTGGCCGGGGTTCGCCCCGGCCATTTTTTCCCTCATTCCCCTGTTTGCTGCGCCAGCAGTGCCGAGACATTCTGGAAGCCCCTCGGGAGCCGATTACCGCTCCGGCCGCGCTCACCGGCATACGCCGGGAGATCCGCGGGCGCGAGAGTAAGGTGGCGCTGACCGGCACGCACGACCAAGGACACACCCGCGGGAAGGACTGTGACCGCGGTAACATAATCCTCCCTCGACACCACCTTGGCGCTCGCGATATGGACCATTTTCAGGCCTTTACCCTTGGCAAGCTCGGGAAGCTCCTTCAAGGGGAACACCAAAAGACGTCCCGCTTTCGTGGCCGCGGCGACGCGGTCGCCGCTGATGTCATGGACAGCCGCGGGCGAGAGTATGCGTGCGCCGCGCGGGAGCGTGAGCACTGCCTTGCCGGCCTTGTTCTTGGTATGAAGATCTTCTAACCTGGCGATAAACCCGTAGCCGGCATCCGAGGCCATCAAGTACGGGGCATCACCTTGCTCGAATAGCACGCCTTCAAACGTCGCTCCTTCGGGCGGCGTCAAGCGCCCGGACAAGGGCTCGCCCAAACCGCGAGCGGAGGGCAGCGAATGTCCCGCCACGGAATAACACCGCCCGGTCGAATCGATGAATACCGCCAGTTGATTGCTGCGCCCGCAGGCCGCCGCCTTGAACTGATCACCCGCCCGGTAGCTCAGTTCCACGGGATCGACCTCATGCCCCTTGGCGGCCCGCACCCAACCCTTCTCCGAGAGCACGATGGTGATGGGCTCGTTCGGGATCAACGCGGCTTCATCGAGCGCCCGCGCCTCGCCGCGTTCGACAATCGGCGCGCGGCGCGGATCGCCGTAGCGCTTGGCGTCGTCCAGAATCTCGGCGCGGATCAGCGCCTTGAGTTTTCTATTCGATCCCAAGGTCTGTTCCAGGCCTTTGCGCTCCTCCGCAAGCTCGCTCTGTTCGGTGCGAATTTTCTCCTCCTCGAGTCTCGCCAAATGCCTGAGTTTCAGGTCCAGGATCGCCTCCGCCTGGATCTCGGTGAGGCCGAAGCGGCTCATCAGCACCGGTCGCGGGGACTCTTCATTGCGGATGATTGCGATGACCTCATCGACGTTGAGATAGGCGATGAGCAGCCCTTCGAGGATGTGCAAACGCTCGTTGACTTGGTTCAAGCGATGCTGCAAGCGCCGGCGCACCGTCGCTGTCCGAAACGCCAGCCACTCCGTTAGCAAGGTCTTAAGGTCCTTGACGTGCGGGCGGCCGTCCAAGCCGATAACGTTTATATTGACGCGGTAGCTGCGTTCGAGATCGGTCGTGGCGAAGAGGTGCGCCATCACGGCGTCGGCATCCACGCGGTTCGAGCGCGGCGCCAGCACCAGCCGCACCGGCGTCTCATGATCGGACTCGTCGCGCAGATCCTCGATCATGGGCAGCTTCTTGGCGTTCATCTGCGCGGCGATTTGCTCGAGGATGCGTTCCCCCGAGCTTTGGTACGGCAGGGCGGTGATGACGATGTTGCCGTCCTCCAGCTCGTAGATGGCCCGCATGCGCACCGTACCGGCGCCGCTCTCGTAGATTGCCCGCAACTGCTCGCGCGGGGTCACGATCTCGGCCGCCGTGGGGAAATCGGGGCCCAGCACGTGCTGACACAGATCGGCGATCGTTGCCTCCGGCCGATCGAGAAGCTCAATACAGGCTTGCGTAATCTCGACGAGGTTATGCGGAGGAATGTCGGTGGCCATGCCGACCGCGATCCCGGTGGTGCCGTTCAAGAGCACGTTGGGCAGCCTGGCCGGCAGCAAGCGCGGTTCCTCCAAGGTGCCGTCGAAATTCGGCGCCCACTCGACGGTCCCGAGACCGAGTTCTTTCAACACTACCTCGGCATAGCGGGTCAGCCGCGCCTCGGTATAGCGCATGGCGGCGAAGGACTTGGGGTTGTCCGTCGATCCCCAATTGCCCTGCCCGTCGATGAACGGATAGCGATACGCGAAGGGTTGCGCCATCAATACCATCGCCTCGTAGCAGGCCATATCGCCGTGGGGATGGAATTTTCCCAACACATCTCCCACGGTGCGCGCCGATTTCTTATGCTTGGAACCGGCCGACAGCCCAAGCTCCGACATCGCATAAATAATGCGCCGCTGGACCGGTTTCAAGCCGTCCCCGATGTGGGGCAGCGCCCGGTCCAGAATGACGTACATGGAATAGTCGAGGTAGGCGCGCTCGCTGAACTCGTGCAGCGGCCGGCGCTCGACATTGTCGAAGTTGAGCTCTAGCGACTCGGGCATGAGCGTATTGAGATGGATCCGCCGCGGATTTTAGCGCTGAGCGGCCCGCATGCAAACCCTCGGAACGCGGGCGAAGGGTTACTCAAACCGCCGCCAGATCCCCCTTCTGCTCCAGCCACACGCGGCGATCGGCGGCGCGCTTTTTCCCGAGCAGCATGTCCATGAGCTCGTCCGTCCGGTGATCTTGCGCGAGGGTGAGCTGCACCAGACGCCGGGTCTCGGGCGCCATCGTGGTTTCGCGAAGCTGTAAGGGATTCATCTCCCCGAGACCCTTGAAACGCTGCACGTTGACCTTGCCCTTGAGTTTCTCGGCGGCGATCCGATCGAGTACGCCTTGCTTCTCCTCGTCGTCAAGGGCGTAAAAGACCTCTTTGCCGATATCGATGCGATAGAGCGGCGGCATCGCGACATGCACGTGTCCCGCGGCCACCACGGGACGGAAATGGCGTAGAAACAGAGCGCAGAGCAAAGTAGCGATGTGCTGGCCGTCGGAATCCGCATCCGCCAAGATGCAGATCTTCCCGTAGCGCAAGCCCTCGATCCGGGGCGATCCCGGGTCCACGCCGATCGCGACAGCGATATCATGTACTTCCTGGGAACCAAGGACCTGGCCAGGATCCACTTCCCAGGTATTCAAGATCTTACCGCGGAGCGGCATCACCGCCTGGAATTCCTTGTCCCGCGCCTGCTTGGCCGAGCCGCCGGCGGAATCTCCCTCGACCAGGAACAACTCGCTGCGGGCCGGTTCTTGGGAAGTACAGTCCGCGAGCTTGCCGGGCAAGGCCGGACCTCCGGTGATTCTCTTGCGGACGACTTTCTGCTCCGCCTTGAGCCGCCGCTGGGCGTGCTCGATCGCGAGCGCCGCGATGCGCTCGCCGGTCTCGACGTGCTGATGCAACCACAGGCTGAAAGAGTCGCGCGCCACCCCGGAAACGAAGGCCGCGCAGGCGCGCGAGGTCAAGCGTTCCTTGGTTTGTCCGGAGAACTGGGGTTCCTCGAGCTTGACCGAGAGCAGATACGCACAGCGTTCCCAAACGTCTTCCGGCGCCAGCTTGACCCCGCGTGGCAGGAGATTGCGAAACTCACAAAATTCCCGCACGGCATCGGCGAGCCCTTGCCGCAGACCGTTAACGTGGGTGCCGCCCTGCACCGTCGGCACAAGATTCACATAGCTCTCGGTGACGATCTCGCCCTCGTCCGCGACCCAATGCAACGCCCAATCGACGGCCTCGTGCGTACCTTCCAGACTCCCCGTAAACGGCTGCGGCGGCAGGAGATCGCGCCCGGCCAAGGCCTCCGAGAGATAATCCGTGATTCCGTCTTCGTACTGCCATTCCTGGTGCTCGCCGCTGTCCTCGTCCGTGAACCGGATCAGTAATCCCGGACAGAGCACCGCCTTCGCGCGCAGCACGTGCTGCAAGCGCGGGATGGCGATTTTCATGGTGTCGAAGTAACGCGCATCGGGCCAGAGGCGGATCGCCGTTCCGGTATTTTGCCGTCCCACGGTGCCGATGACCTCGAGATCGGTCTTTTTTTCGCCGCCTTCGAAGGTCATTTGATATTCGCGGCCGTCACGGCGCACGCGCAGCTCCAAGCGCCGCGACAGCGCGTTGACGACCGAGACCCCCACCCCGTGTAAGCCACCCGAGAAGCGATAGTTTTTGCCCGAAAACTTTCCTCCGGCATGCAGCCGCGTCATTATGACCTCCACGCCCGAGACTTTTTCCTCGGGGTGAGTATCCACCGGCATGCCGCGGCCGTCATCGATCACGGTCGCGGATCCGTCGTGATGCAGCTCCACGTCGATGCGCTTGGCGTAACCCGCGATTGCCTCATCGACGCTGTTGTCCACCACCTCTTGAATCAGATGATTGGGGCGCGAGGTGTCGGTGTACATCCCCGGCCGGCGGCGCACCGGATCGAGTCCGATGAGGACTTCGATGTCGGCCGCATCGTAGCGTCGATTCACGTACCGGGTTTGCTCGGCAAATACCCTAAGCAAAGTCCGCGATCAGGGCGGCGCGGAGCGCATCCGGCAGGGGATCCAGCGCATGCCGGTAGGCGCGATGATCGATGCCGGCGCTAAGTCCGGCGTTGTCGCCGAGGGCGATGCGCATTGCGGGCGCAAACTCGAACCTGAGGAAATGCACAGAGGAGGTCTTGTCTTCCGTATAGCGCTGTAAGTCCTCATCCGCGATCGCGAACACGGGTTCGAAGCCCGCAACTTGCATCCATACCCGATCCTCGATGCCGATCATTGCCGCCAAGGCTTGCTTGCGCTCTTCGGCGTCATCGTACTCCAGCATCATTGTCGCCTTGAGATTTCCGCCATCGGGTATCAATGGATTGTACGTGTCCAGCTCATCCTGAATGGGCCCGCGTTCGAAGATCCGCTCTACCCGCAGCATCTCTTGAACTTGATATTGAATCGTGATCCGATCCTCGAAGAGCAAGGTGCAATGCGGTCCCAGGCGCACGCTTCTCGACTTTTTGTGAGCCATCACTTGGGCCCGGAAGCGGTCGCGTTCCTCGGCGTAACGTTCCAGGGTCCAGAGATCGCCGCGCTCTAATTTTCGCATCGGCCGTGCGCTATATCCCGTAAGCCAATCTTAACAGCCGCAAGGGGTGCAGGGTCTTCACGCTCTTATTCAATCCGGCCTCGATATGGTGTCCGGCGAGCGCGCAATCGCTGGTGAAATAATCGGCGTCCGCTTGCGCGACGCGATGGGCGACGGGACGTCCGATTTTGACCGCTGCCTCGTGAAACTCGCGCTTGACCCCATAGGTGCCGTTGTGCCCGGAACAGCGCTCGATAGCCTCTATTCTCGTGTCTGGCACCAGACTCAATATGTCCCGCGTCCTGGGGCCGATGTTTTGCACGCGCTGATGACAAGGCACATGGTACATCACTTTACCCAGCGGGTTCTTAAAATCCGTGACCAAAAGCCGCGCCTTGTGGCGCAGGCTTAAATACTCGAACGGGTCATAAAAGGCCTCGGCGACGCATTGAACATCCGGATTTTCGGGCAGCAGCAGCGGGATCTCTTTCTTGAACATCAAGACACACGAGGGCACCATAGCGACGAGGTCCCAACCCTCCTTGGCCGAGCGCGCCAAGGCCGGGAGATTGCGTTGGGCAAGGCGTTCCACTGAACCGAGATCTCCAAGCTCCAGCTTCGGCATCCCGCAACACGCCTCTTGCTCGAGTACCCGCACCGGAATACCATTGTGCTCGAAGATGGCGATGAGATCCTCGCCGATCTCGGGTTCGTTGTAATCCCCATAACAGGTGGTAAACAATACCACGCGGCCCTTGGTGTGCGGCGTCGCGAGCGCCGCTATCGGCGTTGCTTTGCGCCTACGGATACGCCGTCTCAGCGTGCGCTCCTGATATTTGGGTAAGGGCGCTTGGGCATGCACCCGCAGGGTTTTCTCGGCGACCCGCCGCACGGTCCTGTTGGCAGCAGCGCGATTTACCATCGAGGCCACCACCGGCACGCTGGCGATGCGGCCCACGACATCGGGGGATGACAGCAGTCTGTCTCGCACGCTCGCGCCTTCGGATTGGTAGCTCGTGGCTTTGGCCCGCAACATCAAGTGCGGGAAGTCGATGTTCCAAGGATGCGGGGGCACATAGGGGCATTTGGTCATGAAACAAAGATCGCACAGGTAGCAATTCTCCACCACCTTCCGGTAGTCCTCCTTTGCTACCCCATCGACTTCCATGGTCGCCGAGCCGTCGACCAGGTCAAAGAGCGTAGGAAACGCGTTACAGAGGCTCACACATCTGCGGCATCCGTGGCAGACGTCGAAGACGCGCGCAAGCTCGGCATTAAGCGCAGGTTCGCTGTAAAATTCCGGTTCCCGCCAGGCCAACGGATAACGAGTCGGCGCTTCGAGGCTGCCCTCGCGATGATCCTCGGGCGGTCCGCTCAATGCCATGGTTCAAGGGTAAGTATTACGAGGAACGAGAGCCGGGCACAGGCCCGGCTCCATCAGAGATCAACATCGGTCAACGCGAATGCGCCGAACCCGATCCGCTGGCCGCAATCAAGCGGCTATCGCATCCAGCGCCTTTTGGAAGCGATTAGCATGCGAACGCTCCGCCTTGGCCAGGGTTTCAAACCAATCCGCGATCTCACCGAGCCCCTCGTCACGGGCGATCTTGGCCATGCCGGGATACATATCCGTATATTCATACGTCTCGCCGGCGATGGCGGCCTTTAGGTTTGCGGACGTCGGGCCAATCGGAAGCCCGGTCGCCGGATCCCCGACCGCCTCGAGGTATTCGAGATGACCGTGCGCATGGCCGGTCTCGCCTTCAGCCGTGGACCGAAACACCGCCGAGACATCATTAAAACCTTCGACATCCGCCTTCTGCGCAAAGTACAGATAGCGCCGATTGGCTTGGGATTCACCCGCGAAGGCATGCTTCAGATTGTCTTCAGTCTTTGTGCCTTTCAACTGCATAACGCCTCCTCCACGAATTTGCTTGCCATATTCTTAGACTAAGTCTAAGTGCATTGAGGAGTCTAGGGTCTACCCGCCTCAATGTCAATCGACGCGAGCGCGACCGCTGACTTCGATTCTGATCAGCGCGTTGCGCATTGACCCCGAATTTTCGGTAGTTTACCGTAACACACTGGGAGGATAGGGCGTGGCGCGAAAAAACACTGGGTTTGATCTGGAGCAGGCGCTCCGAGAGTTGGAGTCCTTGGTCAACAAGATGGAGGCGGGCGAGCTTAGCCTCGATGAGTCCTTAAAGCACTTCGAGCGGGGGGTGGCGTTAACAAGAGCCTGCCAGAAGGCGCTCGGTGAAGCCGAGCAGCGGGTTAAAATTCTTCTCGAAAAAAACGGTACTCAAGCGCTGGCGCCGTTTGCTCCTGGCACCGGGGAGAATGACAGGCTGTGAATGGCATTGTTGCTAGCGGCCGGCCAGTGATGGACCGTTAAAACGCCTGTGACGGCCCGCGCGTCGATCGAACAATACCGCCTGGCCGTGGAGCAAGCCCTGGAGCGGTGGCTGCCGCCGGCTCACAAGGTTCCGGCCAGCTTGCACGCCGCCATGCGCTACGCCGTTTTAGGCGACGGTAAACGCGTCCGCCCGCTCCTCGTCTACGCGGCGGGAACGGCTTTGGGCGTCAACCGCGAGGCCTTGGATGGGCCAGCCTGCGCCGTGGAGTTGGTGCATGCCTATTCCCTGGTGCACGACGATCTCCCGGCCATGGACAACGATGATCTCCGCCGCGGACGTCCAACCTGCCACAAGGCCTACGATGAGGCCACGGCCATTCTCGCCGGAGACGCCCTTCAGGCGCTCGCCTTTCATGTGCTCGCACACGACCCGGACATTCGGGTAGGCGCCGAACAAAGGCTGCGGATGATCGACACCATAGCGACGGCCAGCGGGTCACGCGGAATGGCGGGCGGACAGGCGCTGGATCTCGCCGCGGTGGGCAAGACGCTCAACATCGCCGAGCTCGAAAACATGCATATTCATAAGACCGGGGCCTTGATACGCGCGAGCGTGCGTTTAGGCGCCTTGTCCCAAGCCAACGTGGATCCAGAAATCTTGGAGCGGCTCGAGCGCTACGGAAAATGTGTGGGGCTCGCCTTTCAGATCCAGGACGATATCCTGGATGTCGAAGGGCACACGGAGGTCATCGGCAAGCCCCAAGGGTCCGACCTGGCGCGCAACAAACCGACCTACCCCAACCTCCTCGGGTTGGACGGCGCCCGGCGAGCCGCTTCGGAGCTCTTTAACGAAGCATTAGCTGCCATTTCCAGTCTCGGATCGGCCGCCAAGCTGCTTCAGCGTCTCGCCGGCTACATCGTGGAGCGCGAAAAGTAGTGTCCCCTGTTACTCGCACCCTTCAAGGGCGAACCGGCTGGGATGCCTTGAGGTCTATGATCCCAGTCATGGCAACTTCCTGCTTCAAATAAGGCTTGTACTCGCAGTATTTTCTAATTCAAAGATGAGTCTGAAAGAAGGTACTGTCTCTAATTGTCTGTCGTTCATGATGGCCTTCATCCTCCCATCATGGACAGTCCCCGCCTTACTTCAGACTCATCTTGTATTAGAAATAAGCCCTCCCTTCAGACTCAGCTAGCATTGGAATAGACGTGACCTCGTCTATCGCATTGATATGGTAGACGCCTTTCTGCCCATCGAGGTCACCCTGATGCACGGAATCGATGCGCAGGTAACCCGGTTGTCCCTCGGGCCGGGGTTTACGGCGCTCCCCGATGCCAATGTGCACGGTTGCGGTCTTGGTCCAGTGCCGCCGGCGTTTGCGGTAGCCCGTTGCTTTGCGCAGGTTGTAGAGGTGGGCGACCGAGATGCCGGCTAAGCGCTGATAGTCCACGTGCCCGTACACCTCTGCCTCCCGCTCCAAAACCTTCTTGGTAGCCGGACCGCTCAAGTTCCCGTGGACCTCATCGGTGTGGGCCAAAAGCGCTATGTCCGCCTCGGTGTAGTGCCGTGGAAACCGCGACCGGGGACGGCCTCTACGCCCCAGCTTCCTCCTCTTGCGAGAGTCGCCGATAAGCCGGGCGAGTTGTGCACGGGAATAGCCCGTGATCTCGGAGGTAGCGCCGTATTAGCCCCTTGTCCGCTTTGCTCAGGGTGGCATAGCGAAACTTGGCAAGCGTGGCGTGTATGAAGGCGTAGCGCCCCTCGGTGGACTCAATGGTGAACTGTATGACCTCGGTGCCCGCCAGGAAGTCGCGCACCTGCTCAATCGTCTCTAATCGTCTATCGTTCATGATGGTCTTCATCCTCCCATCATGAACAGCTACCCGCTCCTAGTTCAGGCTCATCTTGTGTTAGAAATAAGCCCCACCTTCAGGCTCATCTAGCATTGGAAGAGACTACTGCTTGCTTAGAGCCGCCGGGAAGGACTATACTCAATCAAACAACGCAAGCCGACAGGCGCGACAAAGATGGCCGCCTCGAAGAGATCGATCCTGATTTTCCTGGTGCTATGGCTGCCGATCAAGTCGGTGCCGGCCTTCGTCATGCCATCGTCTAACCAAGACGTGGGGATGGCGCCTCACCATGAACAGCGACTTGCCGATGCAGATCATGGGCAAGTATCGCAGTCGAAGGACGATCGACACGAAACGTCAAAGTACTGTGAGTCACTCGCGCATTGCCACCTTGTTTCGTCGTCCATCATTTTGTCCGTCTCGATAGTTATAGCCCCTGATTCGGATAAAGCCTTTCTCCCTAACCGCACGATTAGCCTGAACGGGATCGTCCCCGACGGCCTCGAGCGGCCTCCCCGCCCCCCTCTCGCCTAACGAGCGACAATCCGGCTGTAACGGAGGGTGATCCCTCCGTCTGTTTGACCCTGTGGGACCCCTGGCCGGGTTGTTCGCTAATTGATCGACGTGGTCGCTGCGAACGTTCAGCGTCCGGCGACATTCTGCACAACAAGGGCTGGGAGCCGTAGAGACTATAGCCATGAGACAAATATTCGCATTTTTAGCAGCCTTAGGAACAGGGGTTATGACCAGCCTGGCGTTCGCGGGTGAATACGACCTCGTCATAGAAAAAAAGGCGATCAACCTGACGGGTCGGGAGCGCGTGGCCACGACGATCAACGGGACCCTGCCCGGCCCGGTGCTCCGCTGGCGCGAGGGCGAGGAGGTGACGATCCGTGTTACCAACCGCCTCGACGAACTGACGTCTATCCACTGGCATGGAATCCTGCTACCTGCCAACATGGACGGGGTACCGGGGATCAGCTTCGATGGGATCGCGCCGGGTGCGATTTTCACCTACCGCTTCCCCGTCAAGCAGAGCGGCACCTACTGGTACCACAGCCACTCGGAGTTCCAGGAGCAAGCGGGCATGTACGCCCCCATCATCATCGCGCCCGCTCAGCCTGAAACCTACCGCTACGATCGTGACTACGTTGTCATGCTCTCGGACTGGACCGACGAGGATCCGCACACGGTCTACGCGAAGCTCAAGAAGCAGAGCGGGTACTACAATTTTAATAAGCGCACGGCCTCCGACTTCTTCCGCGACGTTGCGGACAAGGGCTGGGGGCCGACGATTTCCGATCGGCTGGACTGGGCCCGCATGCGCATAGACCCCACGGATATCGCCGATGTCACGGGCTACACCTACACGTTTCTCATCAACGGAAAGCCACCTAATGCCAACTGGACAGCGCTCTTTAAGAAGGGCGAGCGCGTGCGGCTGCGGTTTATCAACGGCTCGGCGATGACCTACTTCGATGTCCGCATCCCCGGGCTCAAGATGACCGTCGT
>JGI24973J35851_1000229_pt1 | contig 10755 bp, 14 predicted proteins | sample AntDryMetagUQ889_FD_35851 | JGI IMG/M metagenome (IMG submission 35851) | reverse complement strand
ACCGCCAGGAGAAGCACCGCGAACACGATGAGCGCGGCGGGCGCTAGCAGGCGCATCCGGCTCCCGGGCTGCGCGTTCATGAGCGGGCGATGGTAGCGGGGNGACGGTCCGCGCTCCCGCGGCGAAGGGGCGACTCGGGCGGCGCATCACCCCGCTGCCCGCGAGAGGGCCCATGCCGCTTCGCGGAGCTCGTCGGCCGCCGCGGCCGCCGCGCCCGCGGGGTGCCCGCCGCGCTCGCGGTGGGCGTCGACGATCGACCGCGATGCGGTGACGAGCCCGCCCGCCGGATGGGGCGCGAACGCCGGGCCGAGCTCCTCCACCCGACCTCCCTGGNCTCCGACGCCGGGCATCAGGAAGATGGCGCGCGGCGCCAGCTCGCGCAGGCGGGCGAGCAGGCCGGGTTTCGTGGCTCCGGCCACCACGCCGACGCTCGAGAGGCCGCACGCTCCGGTGGCCTGCTCGCCGGCCTCGTGCACGAGCCGGGCCAGGCGCTCGTGCAGCGGCGAACCGCCGACCGAGGCGTCCTGGAGCTCGGCCGCGCCGGGGTTGGAGGTGCGTACGAGCACGAAGCAGCCGGCCCCCTCGCCGACCGCGCGCGCGACGAACGGCTCGAGAGAGTCGACTCCGAGCAGTGGGTTGAGGGTGACCGCGTCGGCGCCGAGCCCCGGCACCGGGCCGAACGGCCCCGGCGTGTCACCGAGCAGCCCCTGCGCGTAGGCGCGCGCCGTGACCGGCACGTCGCCGCGCTTGCCGTCGGCGATCGTCAGGAGGCCGCGCGCTCGGGCGTANGCCACGACCTCGGCCAGCATCGACCATCCCGGCCCCCCCAGGCGCTCGAAGCATGCAAGCTGGAGCTTGACGGCGACGCACGCACCCCCGGCGGCCTCGATCGCTGCACGACAGTGGACGGCCACGGCCATGGCCGTCCGCTCCGCGACGTCCGAGCCGCCCGGCGAAGCGGGACCCTCTGCCAGGGCCTCCGGCCACAGGGCCATCGGATCCGGGTCGAGCCCGAGCACGACCTGGCTGCGACGCTCGAGCACGAGCGCCGCGAGCCGGTCGGAGAACGGGTCCGACTGGTGCGGCGGGCGGGTCCGCAGATCCGCCCCGGAGGGGGTTCCCGCGACTAGTTGACGGCCTTCTTGAGGGTGGACCCGGCGCTGAACCGCGGCACCTTGCTGGCCGAGATCTGGATCTTGGCCCCCGTCTGGGGGTTCACGCCCTGGCGCGCGCCGCGCTCCGCGACGGAGAACTTGCCGAACCCGGTGAAGTTCACCTCGCCGCCGCGCTTCAGCGTCTCCTCGATCACGTTCAGAACCGCGTCGACGGCAGCTGCCGCGTCGGTCTTCTGCAGGTCGGCCTCGGCCGCCACCTGATCCACGAACTCGGCCTTGGTCACGTCTCCTCCTTACAAGGGGTCACGAAGGAGCGAACCTAACAGCGGGGACGGACACCGCGCGGCTCCTTCTGCGGGCTCGCCGCCGCCATGGAGTGCGCAACACGCGGAAAGTCCGGCAAACAATCGCCGCCGCGAAGCCCCGCCGGCCACTCGCGCTCGGCCCTCAGAGCTCGTCCTCGAGGAGGTCGTCGGCCACACCGACGTCGGGCTGGTCCTCGAGCGCGACGGCCACCAGGCCGTCGGCGATGAAGAGGACCTCGTCGTGGTCCACGGTGCCGGAANGAAGGACGCTCGGCTCCCCGGCCGGGTCGTAGAGCAGCACCCGAGGGAGACGGGACTGCTGACGTCGGCGCACCGCCGCAGCAACGCTCTCGGCCAGTCCGGTGGCTCGGGCCACCGCCCCGCGACGATCCTTCACGCCGTCGCACCNTCCAGGTCGACCAGCACCCGGTGGAGGTCGAAGAGGACGAGCGAGGAGAGGGCCATGCGCTCAGCGACGATCGCCACCGACCACCGTGGACGGCGTGCGGCGAACACCGTCGCCGTCCTGGTCGAGACCTCGATCGACCCGAGGACCTCGCCGTCGGCGCTGCGCTCGGCGCGTTCGAGGAGCTCGAGCGCAAGGTCGCCCATCCGTCCGGCGCGCCGCTCGTCCTGGCAGGAGGAGGCCGCCACCCGGCCCTCGCGGTCCAGCACCACGGTCGCCCGGATCCCGGTCCCGAGCTCACCTAGGAAGAGGACGGCCTCCTCCGGCGTGCGGGCGGTCGTGGTCACCTCCGGGCAGAATACCGCCGTGGCCCTCTCCCGCATCGCCTGGCTGGTGACCGTGGTCGGCTTCGCCCTGGCCGCGGTGCTCCTCTTCCTGAACGGCTACGTCGGGTACTTCCTCGTGCTCCTTGCCGTCGCCGCGGCCGCGGCCGTCAACCTCCGCTGAGAGGCCCGCCGGGCGCTTCTCGCCCGTGGAGTCGCGGCGCGGCATCGGGCTCGAGGTGTATGAGCACGTCGGCGCCCCGGACCGAGCGACCGATCCGGGCCTCCAACTCGTGGGCCAGCTCGTGGGCCCGCTCGAGCGAGGTGCCCGCGCGGAACTGCACGTGGAGGTCGATGTAGCGGCGCGGACCGGCTCGCCGCGCCCGCAGCTTGTGGAAGCCGGCGATCTCGGGCGCCGTGTGCCCCTCGACCGCCCCGGTCACCGCCGCGAGCTCGGCCGCCGGCAGCGCCTCGTCGACCAGGTCGCCCGAGGAGCGGCGGACGATGCGCAGCCCCGAGACCACGATCGCCCCCGCGACCACGAGCGCCACGGCCGGGTCGAGCTGCTCGATGCCGGTCGCCTCGACGAGGACGAGGGCCCCGAGGACGCCGACCGAGGTGAACGCATCGGTGCGCAGATGCGCGGCGTCGCCCTCGAGCGCCGGTGAATCCGCCTCCTGCGCCCGGCGGTAGAGATAGGTCGACACCACTAGGTTGACCGCCCCCGAGAAGGCGAGCACCGCGATGCCGAACCCGACGTTCTCGATCGGGGAGGCGTCGAACAGCCGGCGAAGCGACTCGTAGACGATCACCCCGGCGCCCACGAGGATCAGCACGCCCTCGATGGCCGCGGAGAGGTTCTCGACCTTCTCGTGCCCGTAGGGATGGCCCTCGTCGGCGGGCTTCTCGGCCTGGCGCACCGAGAAGAAGGCGACGAGGGACGCCAGCAGGTCGATGCTCGAGTGGATGGCCTCGGTGAGGATGGCGATCGAGCCGGTGACCACCCCCGCGGCCACCTTGAGCACGACCAGGGCGGAGTTGGAGATGATCGACACCGCGGCGGCACGGCTGCGCCGCACGCCGCCCGGGGCGCCGGCTCCGCGGGCCGCCCGATCGGCGTCCCGCGCGGCGGGCCGCGCGCTCACGACCGGCCGAGCCACTCGATCAGCGCCCGAGCCGCCCGACCGCGGTGGCTTACGGCGTCCTTCTCCTCTCGGGTGAGCTCGGCCATGGTGCGGCCGTCGCCGGGGTCGTGCGGCACGAAGGCCGGGTCGTAGCCGAAGCCGCCGGTCCCCCGGGGCTCGTGGGTGAGGAGGCCCTCGCAGCGCTCCTCGAAGAGCGCGACCTCGAGCTCGCTTTCGGCCCCCGGCGGCGCGGCGACGGCGACGGCGAGCGCGCACACGTAGGCCAGCCTGCGGTCGCCGTCCGCGGGCACGTCGCGAAGCAGCTTGGCCAGGTTCTCCTCGTCGGTGGCTCGCTCCCCCGCGAAGCGCGCCGAGCGAACGCCGGGGGCGCCCCCGAGCGCCGCAGCCTCGATGCCCGAGTCGTCGGCCAGCGCCGGGCGGCCGGTGGCCCGGGCCGCGGCCCGGGCCTTGGTGGCCGCGTTCTCGATGAAGGTCTCCCCCGCCTCGGGCGGCAGCTCCACCCCGTCGGGCAGTGGAATCAGCTCGTGGGGTCGGAGCAGTGCGCCCAGCTCGCGGACCTTGTGGGCGTTGCGCGAGGCGAGGACGAGCCGCACGGCGCCGGCGCCGGCTACTGCGCCGGCACGGACGCCGGCCCGACGGCGCGGTCCTGGAGCCCGCGCAGGTGATCGACGCCGTCCGCGGCCAGGGCCAGGAGGTGATCGAGCGAGGCGCGCGAGAGCGGCGTGCGCTCGGCGGTGGCCTGGACCTCGACGAGGCCGCCGTCGCCGGTCATGACCACGTTCATGTCGACCTCGGCGCGCGAGTCCTCGGAGTAGTCGAGGTCGAGCAGGGCCTCGCCGTCCACGACGCCGCAGGAGATCGCAGCGATCGAGCCGGTGAGCGGCACGGCGGGCAGCGCCTCGCGCTCGACCAGGCCGGCCAGGGCGAGGTGGAGAGCGGCGAACCCGCCGGTGATCGCCGCGCAGCGCGTGCCGCCATCGGCCTCGAGCACGTCGCAGTCGATCCACACCGTGCGCTCTCCGAGTGCCTCGAAGTCGACGACCCCGCGGAGCGCGCGGCCGATCAGCCGCTGGATCTCGACGGTGCGCCCGTCCGGGCGCCCGCGCGAGGCGTCGCGCTGCTTGCGCTCGCCGGTGGAGGCGGGGAGCATCCCGTACTCGGCGGTCACCCAGCCCCTCCCCCGCCCGGACATCCACCGCGGCACCTTCTCCTCGACCGATGCGGTGCAGATCACGCGCGTGCCGCCCTGGGTCATCAGCGTCGAGCCGTCGGCGCTGCGGACGAAGCCGGGCTCGATAGAGGACGGGCGCACGTCCCCGGCGGCACGACCGTCACTCCTCACGCCGCCCGCCTTCCCTGGCTCGCGGAGGCCACCGGCACCCTTGTGACGTCCCCGAGGGGGAGCTGGAGGAACCGGGTGCCGACGGTGCGGAAGGCCTCCGGGTCGCCCGAGCACATGAAGCGGTAGCGGCCTCGCCGACCCTCCTCGCGCTCGAGGCCGAGGCGACGCAGGGCACGCTCGACCTCGTCGGCGATGGCCTGCCCGGAGGAGACGACCTCCACGCCACGCCCCAGCGTGCGCTGTAGCAGGGAACGCACGAGGGGATAGTGCGTGCAGCCGAGGATGACCGTGTCGACGCCGGCCTCGACCAGNGGAGCGCAGTAGCCCTCGACGGAGGCCACAACCCGATCGTCTACCTCACCGCCGGCCTGGATGAGCGGAGCCAGGGTCGGGCACGGCACCGAATGGAGCGTGGCCTCGGGGTCGGCGCGCTCGAGCGCGCGGGCGTAGGCGCCGCTCGCCACCGTCGCCGGGGTGGCGAGGAGGCCGACGCGACGATTGCGCGTGGCCGCGGCCGCGAGCCGTGACTCCGGCTCGACCACGCCGACCACCTCGACCCGGCCGCGCAGGCGGGCACGGAGCTCCTCGACGGCCGCGGCGGTCGCGGAGTTGCAGGCCACCACTAGCAGCTTCGCGCCGTCGTCCAGGAGGATGTCGGCGAGCTCGAGGGCGAAGGCGCGCAGCTCGCCGGCCGAGCGGTCGCCGTAGGGGAAGCGGGCGGTGTCGCCGAAGTAGACGAAGTCCTCGTGCGGGAGGGAGACGAGGCACTCGTGGAGGACGGTCAGGCCACCCACTCCGGAGTCGAAGACGGCGACCGGCATCGTTCGGTCGGGAGCCGGCACGCCTCCATGTTGGCAGGCGTGTCGGGCGCCGGGCGGGCGGTCCGCGGGGGGGCGGTGCGGGGCGCGGGACGAGGGGGCGGGTGGCCGCGGTCGCGATTCGGCGGTGCGCTCGGCGAGGACCGGGCCGCACTCATACCTGCGGCGCACGGAGCTCACACATCCAGCCCACGGAGGTCACGAGCGGCACTCGCTTCGTAACGCGATGGCACCTGACCGCGAACTTGGTGTCCGTGGTAGTGGTCATGCCTCTCCTCGGCTCCCACGCTGGAGCGATGATGACCGGCGCTCGATCTGCAAGATGTCGCCCGCGCGACAGGCTGGGGGCGGTGGGCGACGTACTGCACGGGCCACGCGACCTCACGGCCACGCGTCCCGGCTAGGCCGACGCGGGCAACATCGTGCATCCGGCAGACGGCGAATCGGCCCCACGCCGCTCCTGGCCCGACGCGGGCGACATCCTGCACCCTCCCGGTGGGGTCGATGACGTGATCGCGCGGATCGCCGCCTCCCAGCGCGGGCTCATCACGCGCAGGCAGCTCCTTGCCGTCGGGCTCGGCCGGGGAGCAATCGCCGGTCGCCTGGCCAGCGGCCGGCTCCACCGGATCCACCTCGGCGTGTTCCTGGTCGGACATCCCGTCGCCCCACCGCTCGCACGGGAGCTCGGAGCAGTGCTCGCCTGCGGGCCGGACGCGGTCCTCAGCCATCGCTCGGCGGCTCGGCTGTGGTCGGTCCTGCCGGACGGTCAGGGAGACTTGGACGTCACCGTCCCCACTCGCAGTCGCCGGCATCGGCCCGGGGTGCGTACATCGGGTACGCCGGTTGGACGCGTGCGATGTGTCGAGACAACATGACATCCCGGTCACCACTCCGGCGCGGATGCTGCTCGACCTCGCAGGGTCGGGGTCCGATCGCGAGCTCGAACGAGCCCTCGCCGAAGCGGAGGTGCTGGGCCTCGTGACCCGTGAGACCGTGCTGGGAGCGCTGGCCCGCGCCCGAGGTAGGTCGGGCGCGGCGAGGCTCGCGGCNCTCGTCCGNCGCGGCGACGGTCCGTCGCTCACTCGTTCGGAGGCCGAGCGACGCGTGCTTGACCTCGTGCGCGCCGCGCGACTGCCCGTGCCCNGNNCCAACGTCCGCGTNCGCGGGCATGAGGTCGACTTCCATTGGCGAAGCGAGCGCCTCGTCCTGGAGGTCGACGGCTACGCCTACCACCGCTNTCGCGCGGCATTCGAGCGTGACCGCCAGCGCGACGCGGAGCTCGGCGCGGCGGGTCTGCGCGTCCTGCGGGTCACCTGGAGGCACATCGTCGATGAGCCGGAGGCCCTCCTGGCTCGTCTCGCACAGGCGCTCACCTACAGCGTCAGGACGGATTGAACCGCGTCAGGACGATTGAACCGCGTCGTGCGGAGCGGATCGGCTGGCGGCGGATCGAACCGCATCGCCCCGGTGGGGCCCGATTCCGGGCCGCCGCTCCGTCGGTGGCCCAAGCCCGACCCGTGGACTGGCCCGACCTCTGGCCCGCCGCGGCAGCCGGCGGCCAAGCCCGACGACCGGCAGCCCGACCGCCCGGCCCGGCCCGAGGCGCTCCCGGACGATCGCCGCCCGGGAGGCCTCTGGGTCCGGCGCGCTCAGAACTTGACCGCTCGCACGGCCTCCTTGATCTTCCCGAGCACGATGCCGGCCAGCTCCTTGCCCTCCTCGCCCTTGTAGTTCTTCATCGCGAGGACGACACCGGCCATGATCAGCGCGACGAGCAGGATCAGGGCGATGTACTCGACCGTGCCCTGTCCGCGCTGACCGAGGGAAGCGGCGCCGAGGCGCCGGGTTCCGGCAAGGGCGGTGCTCGTGGCGCTCGCCAGTCGTGCGTGCAGATAGCCCATGAGGCTGTACATCGGAGGACCTCCGAGGTGGGGGATGGTTGCCCCCGGCATGCTCCGCCGCGACCGGTGACGGCTCCAGACCCCCGCGTGACGAACCAGTCACGGGAGGGCGACATCTCCTTCGTAGCAACCCGCAACGGCCAGGCGTGTTGGGAAGGGCGGCGCAGGGAACGTGCCCGAGGCACCGCCGGCGACGGCCGCTCAGGCACGCTCGGCCCGCCTGGAGCGCCATCACGCCACCGACGCCCGCGGTTAACATCGAGCCGAGGCACCCGTCCAGCGAGGACAACCCATGCGACTGAGCCCCAAGAGAATTCGTGCGCGGCTCGGGGAGAAGGTCGACCGCGCCGCTGCCGGCTCATCCGTACCGGCCGGGAGCGAAGCGCCCATCGATACCGAGCAGAAGCCGGCCACGAGCGCCCGGGAGCGCGGCGCGATGCGCAGGCGTGCCCGCCGGCTACGCCGGTCGCGAGAGGTGCTCCTGCTCGAGCTGGGAGCGCTCGTGTTCGAGAGCGAGCGTCGCGGACGACGTGATCCGAACCTCGTCAATGCGAAGGTCGAGCGGCTGCGAGCCGTCGACGATGAGGCCCGAGCGCTGTCCACCGCCCTCGCCGAGGATCGGCCGATGATCGACCTCGTCACCGCGGGGGTGGCCGGCAGCTGTGACACCTGCGGCTCCCTCCTCTCGACCGACGCCCGGTTCTGCTCGAACTGCGGCACCCCTACCTCTCAGCGCGCCCGCCGCCAAGCCTCCACGGCGAACGGCGCGGGCGCGACGCAGGCGGCACCCGGTCCCGGCCCGGTGCCCCCGGGCGCCGGCCCGACGCCGCAGGCCCCCGGTCCCGGCCCGGTTCCGCAGGCCGCCCCCGGTCCCGGCCCGGTGCCGCCGGCCCCGCCCGGCCCCGGCTCCCAACCGCCCTCCNCGGGCACGGGTGCGGCGGCGCCCCCCGCATCTCCCCCGGCGACCCAAGCCCCTGGACGCGCACCCGGTCCGCCTCCCCCCGGCGCGCCCGAGAGCCGCTGAGGACGAGCGTGCTCGAGACGCCTCCACGTCCGGCCGAGCAGGCTGCGCACCAGGCGCCTTGCCCGCGCTGCGGCGCGCCGTCGGAGCGCGGCCAGCTCGCGTGCCTCTCCTGCGGGGCGGCGGTCGGACTCCAGTGGCGCCGGCCCTCCAACTGGAAGGTCCCGGCCGTGCTGGTGGCCGTGATCGTCGTCGCGATCGGCGCGGGCATCGGCGTGGGCCTCAGNACGCTCACCGCCGACCCCGANNTNACGGTGACCGTGCCCTCATCCCAGCCGCCCCCTCCGCCCCCCGGGCGCCTCGCGNCTCCCGCCGAGGAGCCCGCCGGGCAGACGGGCTCGAGCGAGGAGCTCGAGGAGTGGCCGGCCGACGAACGCGGCTACACCGTGATCCTCTCATCCTCCGACGACGAGCAGGNGGCGCAGGCCGAGGGACAGCGCGCGGCCGAGCGCGGCATCGACGAGGTCGGGGTGCTGTCGGGGCGTGAGCACGCGGGCCTCGACCCGAACCTCTTCATCGTCTTCGCCGACCGCTACGACTCTTCCCGCGACGCCCGCGAGGACGCCGACGACTACGCGAGCCAGGGCTACGGCGACGCCTACCCGCGGCTGATCGAGCCTCCGCGCTAGCCGACCCCCGTCTCGGACGCGGCCGGACGCCTCGGGCGCCGCCNGCCGCGCCGCNCCANACGGCCTCTAGGACCCTTCCACCGGCCAGAAGCGCCCGACCGCTTGCGCATACCGCGCGGTCCGCTCGTCGCGATCGACCGAGCGCGGGGGGGTCTCGTCGGCGAGCGCCTCGAGCACGGCCACCACCGACGAGGCGAGCGCATCGAGGTCGTAGCCGCCCTCGAGCAGCAGGCCGACGGGGGCCCCGGCCGCGCCGGCGAGCTCGCGGACGTGGCGGGCCATCTCCGCGAAGGACCGCGCCTCGAGCGTGCACGAGGCCAAGGGGTCGGCGCGGTGGGCGTCGAAGCCCGCCGAGACGAGCACGAGATCGGGCTCGAAGGCACGTGCCGCGGGGATCACGAGATGCTCGACGAGCGACAGCCACTCGGCCTCCCCGCCTCCTGGTGACACCGGGAGGTTGAGCGTGTGGCCGAGGCCCTCGGCGGAGCCCATGTCCGGCAGCGAACCGGTGCCGGGGTAGAGCGGCTGCTGGTGGATCGAGGCGAAGAGCACCTCGGGGCTCGCGTGGAAGATGTCGTTGGTCCCGTTGCCGTGGTGCACGTCCCAGTCGAGCACCAGCACCCGGCGTGCCCCGAGCGAGTCCAGGGCGTGGCGGGCGGCGACCGCGACGTTGTTGAACAGGCAGAACCCCATGGCCCGCTCGGGCAGGGCGTGATGTCCGGGAGGCCGCATGCCCGAGAAGGCCGCAGCGGCCTCTCCCGCCAGCAGCGCCTCGACCATCGCGCACGCTCCCCCGGCGGCGTGCAGCGCGGCGTTGTATGAGCCCGCGCTCGCCACCGTGTCCGCGTCGAACGCGCCGCCGCCGGCNTCGCTCATCGCGCGCACGGAGTCGACGTAGCGCTCCGGGTGGACCGCGGCCAGTACCCGGGGATCGACCTCGGGAGCCTCGCGGCGCTCGAGGCCCGCCCACCCGCGCCGCTCGAGCGCATCCTCGATGGCCGGGATGCGCCCGGCGCCCTCGGGATGGCTGCCCGTGTCGTGCTCGAGCGAGGCGGCGTGGCGGAGATAGAGCGTCGCCGTCACGGGGACCGGCAATCCTTGCAGGATGTCCCTCGCTCCCACACCACGCCGGACCGTGGCCCCGCCCGCCCGCACCGTCCGCGTCGACGTGGCGGTCGTCGGAGCGGGTGCGGCCGGCCTGTACGCCGCGCTCTGGGCCGCACGGCAGGGTGCGCGGGTGGCGCTCGTGTCCCGCTCACCCCTGGCCGAGAGCGCGAGCTACTGGGCGCAGGGAGGCATCGCCGCGGCGCTCGACCCCGGCGACTCGCCCGACCGCCACCTGGCAGACACGCTGAGCGCCGGCCGTGGGCTCTCGCGCCCGAGCGCGGCGGAGGCGCTGTGCGCAGAGAGCCCGCCCAGGGTCCTGGACCTGGAGGGGCTCGGTGTCTCCTTCGACCGCGCGGCCGACGGGTCGCGCGCGCTCGGCCTCGAGGGTGGGCACTCGCATCGGCGCGTGGTGCACGCCGGCGGGAGCGCCACCGGACGGCGCATCACGCGGGAGCTCTCCGCCCTGTGCGCCACCGAGGCGCGCGTCGAGGTGCTCGAGGGTCTCACGGCCTCCGCGATGTGGGTCTCGGAGGGCCGCTGCACGGGCCTGCTGGCACACCCCACACGCCGCCCCGATGGTCCGCGCGTCGCGGTGCTGTCGCGCGGCACCGTGCTCGCGACCGGCGGAGCGGCAGCGCTGTGG